>Ga0187780_10002569_pt1 | contig 13637 bp, 13 predicted proteins | sample 1015_Q2_SP10_20__FD_132429 | JGI IMG/M metagenome (GOLD analysis project Ga0187780, IMG submission 132429) | Tropical peat soil microbial communities from peatlands in Department of Meta, Colombia - 1015_Q2_SP10_20_MG | ecosystem: Environmental > Terrestrial > Soil > Wetlands > Peat | place...
GAAACACAAGTTATGGCCGGGACACTCGCCCACATGGCGCCGGAACAAGTGCTTGGCGGACAGATTGACGCCCGCACCGACGTGCATGCCGCCGGGACCGTGCTCTATCAGATGGCCACCGGCTTGCCTCCCTTCACCTCGGCGGATCGCTCCGAACTGATGAACGAGGTCCTTCGGAGTTCTCCCGCTCCGGCCACCACGCTCAATCCGCAGCTCTCTCCCGAACTGGCTCGCATCATCGCCAAGTGCCTTGAGCGAGACCCCGAAAATCGCTATCAGTCCGCCAAGGAACTCGCCATCGACCTGCGTCGGTTGCAGTCCGGCGCGCTGACCGGAACATATTCTGCATCGAAGCCCTCGTCGTGGTGGGCCACAAAGACGTTCCGATTCGGCTCGATCTTGCTCGTTGCGGCAGTTGTATTTCTATTGGCACCCGACGTCAGGAATCAGCTAAGGAGTTTGTTCCTACGAACCAAAATCGAATCGCTGGCCGTTTTGCCACTTGCAAATCTCTCCGGTGACTCAGAACAGGAATACTTCACGGATGGCATGACTGATGAATTGATCACCTATCTCGGGAAAGTTGGATCACTGCGCGTCATATCTCGAACCTCAGTAATGCAATACAAAAACACCAAAAAGACTCTTCCGGAGATAGCTCGCGAGCTGAACGTCGATGCGATCGTGGAAGGCTCTGTCCTGCGTTCCGGCAATCGCCTGCGCATCACCGCCCAACTGGTTCAGGCGAGGAGAGAACGTCACCTGTGGGCCGAAGCGTATGAACGTGACGCCAGCGACGTCCTCTCTCTGCAGAGCGAAGTTGCTCGAGCAATCGCGGGTCAAATCCAGGCCAAACTTACGTCGCAGGAAAAGCAACTCCTCGCCGCCGCTCGTGTCGTGGACCCGGCTGCTCATGAAGCCTATCTGCGCGGCCGCTACCTTTGGGACAAGATGACAGAGGGTGATCTTGAGAAGGCACGGCGGGACTTCGAACAGGCGATTTCGATTGACCCCAATTACGCACCGCCATATGCCGGCCTGGCCGATTACTACATTACGAGTTACGCGGTCCCGTCCACGGTGAGTCTGCAGAGAGCCAGAGAGTACGCGGACAGGGCGTTAAACCTTGACGAGACACTCCCGGAAGCGCACATCGCAAAGGGAAACCTTCAATTCATGGAATGGGACTGGCGCGGTGCCGAACAGGAATTCCAGCGCACGCTAAGCCTGAATCCCAGCTATGCCGAAGCACATCGGCGGTATTCGATGTACCTATCCGCACAGGGTCGTAGCCAGGAGGCATGGACAGAGATCCAAAGGGCCCAGGAGCTCGATCCATTCTCAGTGACCATCGGGGCGAGCATGGGCTGGATCGCATACGTTGGTCGGGACTACGACCAAGCAATAAATCAGTGTAAAAAGATTCTGGCGATTGCCCCGAACAATATTGACGCCAACGAATGCCTTGGGTTGGCCTATCTCAAAAAGGGGATGTTCGAAGAGGCCATCGCCGCAGGCAGCAAATCCATGACGCTATCCGAGGCAGACCCGGATCGCTTGGTCTGCCTTGGGCAGGCTTATGCAGCCGCAGGGCAGACCGCCGCCGCGCGTGGGCTGCTGGAACGGTTGTATCAAACTTCCCAGAATAGAAATATCCCGCCGTTCCTCTTCGCGCTCTTGCACGCGGCGCTGGGCGATAAAGAGAAGGCGTTCGGGTGGCTTGAGAAAAGTTACAGGCAACGCGATCCCTTCTTGGTATGGCTGAAGGTGATCCCCGCAGCCGACACACTTCGCTCCGATGCCCGCATGCAGGAGCTCGTACATCGAGTCGGACTTGACCCGTGACGCTGTTTGAAGATCTCCTTATCAGTGCGGCTGTTCCGAAAGTTTTGCCGACAAATCATCCGCAGCAAGGCCACCACATGCGTAAGGGCTGGTCTGGTGGTGTACGCATGCGAGTAACCATGACCCAGTGTAAGTCTTTGGCACCGACATCGCCGGGGCAAGGGTTCCGCGTGGCTGTACATCTTTAGGATAAATCTTTCTTGTGTTCAGGAATGTGGATGGTTCTTTGTTGAACTCTTTGTAAAGATCGTTAGAGAGTTGAAGTACCGCAATCTGCGGCCAGTCCGGACCCATCTTTTCCCACACCTTAAGCACCTTGGTCCCGTCCTGGAGGGTCTCCCATTGCGCGCATGGCGGTGGTTGAGGTTTGTTCTTGAATGCCTCGAGCTTGTCGTTCAACGGTTTTACCTGTGTCTGCTGGACCCAGAAAAACGCCACAAGAAGCCCAATCACGAAGGCCAAGACTCCAGTAATTATTGTCTTACTCATACAATTGCCCTCCTCAAAGCGATTTCCCGCCCAGCGGCTAGTCCCCGCCTCAGCCTGTAATTCCGCAGGGGAGAAATCGCACCGTTGGCTGGGGAGAATTCACACGGATCGAGTGAAAAACGTGCACCAAGACGAAAATAGCCGAATTGCCACTGGCGGCTTCACGCAACCGCCTGCGGCAACTCGGCCGTCTCTGAACCCATCCGAGGTCCCGTCGTACTAATTAGAGACCCGTGGTTTTCTGTCCCCCGCTCGCACGGGGTTTAGCGAATGCCCTACTCATATCACCGTAGATAGAGAGGGTCAATGGTCACACCTTCCTCGAGCGGAAAGGCTCACAGTTTTCTCGCATTGCCACTCCGCTTTGCGCGCTCTACCACAAAGTGTGCCTCGGGTTTATCCCTCTCCGGCGTTCATCTGAGCCCGGTGCTTGCTCTTCCTCGCCGTTGTATTTCTCCTTCCTGCGCCACGGCCACGCTAACCCGTGGCCCTGCCCCTCTGTTCAGGTAACTTCCCGCTCACAACACGGGGCGAGTTGCCCTTTCAAAATGGCCGCGTGCTAGGATGAATTAACCCCGAAAACCTAGACGGAGGAAGGCGGAAGCTCATGCTCCCGAACCGCTCACTCATCCTCCGGTCCCCCGGTCGCCCGTCCTGTTTAGGTGCATTTCTTGCGTGTGCTGGCCCCAAATCTATCTTTTGGAGGCCAAATGACGCGGCAGAAAGGTTTTTCTCTAATCGAGTTGCTGATTGTCGTGGCGATCATTCTGATCATCGCGGCGATCGCAATTCCAAACTTGATACGCTCGAGGATGGCGGCGAACGAATCTTCGGCCGTTGGATCACTCCGGACGCTCAACACGGCTGAGGTGACGTTCACGACCACGTATCCCTTGATCGGCTTCACCGCCCTCGGCAGTCTTGGCGGCGCGACTCCATGCACTCCTGCTCCGGCTACGGCTTGCCTGATTGACAACGTTCTGGCAACCGGCACCAAGAGCGGCTACAACTTCGCGGTTGTGCCCGCGGGCGGCGCTCCGAACACGACCTACACCAGCAACGCAGACGCCACTACCTTGAACACCACCGGTACGCGTTCGTTCTGCAGCGATCAGACGGGCGTGATCGAATACCTGTCCGGCGCGAACGGCTGCACGATGGCCGGCGGAACCCCGCTCTAATCGCTGGAAAACTGGCGACCACACTTCACTCAAAAAGACAGAGCGGGCTTGCCCCGCCCGCTCTGTCCTTCATTTCGGCTCTGGTCTTTTATACCCTTGTTTGAGGGTTGAAGCAGATAGACTCGTGCTTGAGGCTGGTCTGGGGCAATTGCGCGACCTGCCGTGCGACCCTCCCTCCACCCTGCTGCATCGTCGAAGGTGACTCCTATTTTGCGGCGAACTGTTCCAGCGGCACCCAGCCCACTCCCCCGTTGCAACTGCCCTGCGGGCACACATCGAACTGATAAATCGGGTGCACTTCCCAAAGAGACGAGCGCTTGGGATCTCCTTGGATCGATGTTCCGTTGCGGCAAGGTGTGTGACTCGAGTCGAACATGAGTTGACCCGTGACGCGGACCCGCAAATTCGCTGAGCCCACTGCATTCACGTTTGCCGGTGTCCAGGAAGCGGGCCGGTAGTGCGGCACCATTTCCACCACGACACCGGAACATTCATCGGCTCCCGGTGAATCCACGATCGCTATATGGATATCGTGATTGCTCGCAATGTTGGCCACGTTCGATCCGCAATTGACGCTCTCCGCTCCCTCCTGCCGCGCCAGCTTAACGTACCCCTCCAGCGACACGATCGTCCCCTCACCCATCGCTTGAAGCGGCTTACGATCCGTGGCCGGCCCCGGAGTGGCCGTGAGTGGATGGTTGTGAGTGTTTCCAAAGGGAATGTTCCCGTCCTGTTGGACTTTCGTCTGCATGTCCACCATTTCTGCGATGGTGATCGGCCTCGACGGGCCTGCCGCGCAGAAATTGTTCTTCGCTTCGTTCTGCCAAGTTTCCGCGCCACCGTTGCCTGCCAGCGTGCAACTCGTTTGATCGATAGACGTCGGCGCTCCTCCTGCCGGGAAGTGCGGGCTGCTGCACATCTGTGAAAAACCTGGGGACACCTCTGTCGCCTCCGTCGGAGGCGTCTCCGCTGTGCCGCCTCCTCCCGGCGACGCTGTGTGCATCAGCATGGCCATGGCCAACGGCGCAAACGGGGCAACATGGCGGGCAAATGTGTGGCGAGACTTTGTTTTCGTAGCCATGGCTCCCTCCTCTACTTTCTCTGCCAGCCTTTCAGTCCGTACTGCTATCCCTACTTTGTTGCTGTCGGAGTCGCGCTCTTCTCCTGGTCCGCTGCGGCCACCTGAATGCCCTTGCTCACCCCATACGTTGTTGCGCTTATGCCCAACAACATCAGCACCTCAGTCGGAACCTTTGGAAACTCGCATTTGCAGGTCACGATGAGGAACAGGCTGATCGCCACCACGAACGTGAAAATCAGCAGTTGGAAGCGCGACATGCTTGCCTTCTTGTCGGTCTCTGAAAGCAAGCCGCTGATGTCGATCTTTCCGCTCGCAATCGCCGCCAGCACCATGAATCCAAACAGGAACAGCAACACCAACATGCCGTACGCGATGGTCAGCTGTACCTTTTTCATCGGGTCATGGTCCGGCGTAGGAACCCAAATCGCAATGACGAAGGCAGTCCCTACCGTCAGGACTACGCTGATGACGAATTCGATGTTCTTCATGTGTCCTCCTACTTCCTAAGGTCACGCAACCGCCCCAAAAACATGGCCTGGGCCTTGCCGCCCAGGTAGAGTGCATGGCTGCCGGCCAGCGCTGCGATCACTCCACCCGGGATTGTTGGAAACTCTGTTGGATTTTGGACGACTTGCCAGAGATAGTACGCGGCGACCAACACGGTTACCCAGAAGGTCTGTATCCGTCCCGCGCTTACGTACTTCGCGTACCCTCTCGTGTTTCTTGGATCACTATCCTTGACGTCGCCTTCAAAGAGACGTTCCAGGCCGATGCTGCCGTCGGCCAGCTTCCAGATCACAATTCCGAAGAATCCCCCCAGTAAGAGGAGTCCTTCCCACTTGGCGAGGATGAAGGGGGAGAGCATCTTTTGCCGCAATTCCTTGAATGAATCTCAGGAGCTAGCCAAGATGACCCGTTGGAAAACTGCGCCAGATACTGCCTGAAAAGCCCCTTCATAGTCAATTAAAATCTTAGTTAAAACGCAAAGTCCCGCCCCCATCGCACCACGCTCCGGCCAGTCCCACCTCGTGAAGCACAGCTCACCTTTCTGTCGTACACTTTTCCTGACGTCTGACTATGAAGATTTTCCCCATCTCCTCTATACGCAGAGCCGTAGCGGCGCTCTTTCTTTTGAGTTCTGTTGCCCTTGCGAGTCCACAGACCCAACCAGCTCGAAAACTCACTTGGCATCCGCTCGAATTCGCCATCCTCAAGTTTAATGACGATGCGCCAAAATCCTGGAACATCTACCATTCAGACAAAAAGGGCGTGCTCCTGGTGCGTTTGTGGAAGCGCTATCTCCTGATCAACGTCTCGGACCAGGAGGTCTACGACATTGACCCTGAGAAAATCAGGCCGGTGGGTGATTCGGTGGAATGGTCTTACGCCGATTTGCCGGAAAAACCAATCGAGACTCCAGATTGGATAGAAAGAAATCTTGGTCAGCTTGAGCGCGTCCGGTTTCGCTTGGGCAAGAATGGCCACTACCTTGAGCTGCAATTGCCTCTCGGCCCGAACGGCCGCCCCATTTATTGAGCGGGAGTCCGCACCGCTTCTTTCGGTGTGTTTGCTCCGATGCTCGTGTTCGCCGGCGGCGCATCATGCGAGGTTGTGGCGCGAAACACCCCATAGAACCACGGGATCCCCAGCGCCCCCGCTCCGACCCCAACATTCACACGGTCGCCAGTCTGGAAACGGTCGTAGTCATCCGAGTCTACTGCCAGCCTCTCGTACTTGTGTCCTTCGCGCCACGAATACACGAACACTCTCCGCGTGCCCCGCACCACGCCACGCATGAGATAGCGTCCTTCTACGACTGTTTCGTGATATCGCACGTCTTTAGGCGAATCGAGTCTGCCGTTCAAGAAAAGCGCCAGCGACAAAATGAACGGAATCGGAATCAATCCTGTGAACAGGTGCTTTAGTAACTCGATCTCCTTGCGGGCGTGCGCTCGCCGGTCCAGAAACACGGCCAGCGCTAAGGCGAGGAAGAACACCAGCCCAAAGAACACCAGCATCGCATCCACATCGAGCGGCGGATAAACCTGACTGAGTGAGGGAAACAGCAGCGAGCCTGCCAGGAAAATGGCCATCTGTCGGAGGAGCCGCCAGCGAAACAGCACTTCCGCGGCAGCCGAGGTCAGCCCACAGACCGGGCACTGATCGCTGGTACGTTCTGAGCCACAATCGAGGCAACGCGTCATCGAAGGTAGTATACGGCGGTACCCGGGTTATGCGCCCCCCGCGAGCCGTTCGAGCAAATCCCGATAATGGCGCTGGTTCTGATCTTCCTGTACATGGATTGCGACGCCCATGCCGCGCCCGGGTTCGACGCGTTTCACGGAGCATTCCAACCACAACGGATGCTCCATGGTCAGGCGTGCGCGAAAGCCAGCGCCCACCCACAGGACATCTTCGGATTCGATGAACATTCCGCCGGCGCTGATGTCACGAGTTCGCGCGCTCAGCCTTGCAGAACCCCATTCGATCTCGAGAACGGCCCGGTAAGGAAAGCGAGGCGCCCTCCGCCGCTCCATCCGGCGTCCCCCCAGTTTGGTCGTGTTCATGGACTCCGCACCCTCAGGGTACAGGTTGGCGCGCAAGAGTCGAGCCCGTGCAGCGTGCCTCTGCTCAAAGGATACGATGGGAGGAGCTATGTTGTTTCAGACACCGCAAGGGAGTGTTTTGTTCCCGCCAATTGCGCCTTGGGCACACGGTTTGGATTCTGCGCAGACTTCACGGTAGACGCGCCGCATCGCAGCCCGTTAGCGGGCGCATGCCGGACACTTTATTTTCAAAAAAATGAGCGATATATTTCGAATGCAGCTATGCCGCTTGTGTGGACTCAAGCGAATCAGGCGCTCGCTCTTTACTTGATGGAAAACTCCGTGGGAGAAAAATCATGAGTGCCAATTGGAGACGCGGAATCGCCGGAATGGTGATCTTGCTTGTAGTAATCCTCTTTCAGAGCGGGGCGAATGCACAAATTCAACGCGACTCGCTCGCTCAAACGCCACCGATGGGTTGGAACAGTTGGAACAAGTTCGCATGCAACGTCAGTGAAGATTTGATTAAGTCCGTGGCCGATGCCATCGCCAGAAACGGGATGAAGGACGCCGGTTATCAATACGTGGTGATTGACGATTGCTGGCAAGTGAGTCGCGATGAAAACGGGAACATCGTGGCCGATTCAAAGCACTTTCCCTCCGGCATCAAAGCCCTGGCCGATTACGTGCATTCAAAGGGATTGAAGTTCGGCCTGTATTCCGACGCAGGCAAGAAAACCTGCGCCGGGCGTCCCGGCAGCCAGGGTCATGAGTATCAGGACGCACTGCAATATGCCCGCTGGGGTGTGGATTACCTTAAGTACGATTGGTGCAATACCGATACCCGCAACGCCGAGGAGGCCTACTCGACCATGAGCAACGCTCTCCTCAGTACGGGCCGCCCCGTCGTCTTCAGTTTGTGTGAGTGGGGCACCGCCAAACCGTGGCTCTGGGGCAAGGGCACTGGCAACTTGTGGCGCACCACGGGCGACATCACCGACAAGTGGTCCAGCAGGAAGAGGTGGCCTGATGGCAGTTGTTGCGAATTGGGCATGGTGGACATTCTCGATTTGCAAGTCGGCCTCGATCCGTTCGCCGGCCCGGGCCACTGGAACGATCCCGACATGATGGAAGTGGGCAACGGCGGCATGACCATTCCTGAATACCGCGCGCACTTTAGTTTGTGGGCCTTGCTGGACGCTCCGCTGATCGCTGGGAATGATGTCCGCTCGATGACCCCGGAAATCAAGGAAATCTTGACGAACACGGAAGTGATCGCTGTGAATCAGGACAAATTGGGCCAGGAGGGTCACCGCGCGAAAAAGACTGGCGACCTGGAGGTTTGGGCCAAAACGCTCGCCGATGGAGGCCGTGCCGTAATCCTTTTAAATCGCGGAGCTACAGAATCCGAAATCAGCGTTGCATGGGAGGATATCGGGTACACCGCGCACTTGCCGGCTAAGGTCCGCGATCTGTGGGCGCACAAGGATGTCGGCACTTTCACTGGAAGCTACTCTGCCAAAGTCCCTTCCCACGCTGTGGTCATGGTGAAGGTCGCACCTTGAAAAGCTCAATGGAGAATGTTTTAGCGACGTACTTGATTATTCTGCTCACTCTGTTGTGGTGTTCGCCCCGCCTTAGGCAGGCGATCAGTCGCATCCGAGGGGCGAGAGCCGAACCGATAGCGAGAGATTTTGGCCCACGGCGTTAGCCGTGGGAAGTCGAAGCGTTCATCAGTCCTTTGGGCCCCGTTAGTGGCGACAGAAAATGAGTCACACCTACACAAACGTGGCGATCCACGCATTGTTTGCCACGAAAGGTCGACAGCCGTGGCTTGATCGAGAATTACGATCTGATTTGTTCGCCTATATGGCCGGCATTATCAAACATCTGGGTGCCAGGCCACTGATCGTGGATGGTTTCAAGGACCACGTCCACTTGCTTTTCATCCTGCCGGAGCAACTTTCGTTGGCGGATCTGATGGAAAAACTGAAGGCAAACTCGTCGAGATGGCTTCATGAGCGGTCGCCTTCTTTGCGCAATTTTGCCTGGCAGACGGGCTACACCGCCTTCAGCGTGAGTCAATCGAGCATGGAACAAGTAAGAGCTTACATTGCCACGCAGGAGGAGCATCATCGGAAACGGACGTTTCATGACGAAGTGGTTGCCTTGCTTCGGAAGCACGGAATTGAGCCGGACTCGCACTTTGACAAGTGATTGTGTCGCCCCTATGGGGCTCTCTTGGCTGCTCGTGATTCTTGTTCCCACGGCTTACGCCGTGGGCCACATTCTGACGCCGCCGGAGTAATGCGTTTGCTCCACTTGGTTTTGCTAGACAGTAGTTAGAGAGGCAAGTCGAACGCTGGGGCGTGGCGCGCGCCGTGCGCCATGAGGTGCTCGATCTTTGAAACAGGCTCGATTCCTCCGCGAGCTCCAAGTCCCGTGCAATTAAGCGCCGCTGCGGCGCAGGCAAACTCGAGTTGGCGTTGCACTGGCCAGCCTTTCAGCAATCCATAGATGAAACCTGCGTGGAAGATATCTCCCGCCCCTGTGGTGTCCACCACGTCCACTTGGTACGCCGGGGCGTAATGGAATTCCTTGCCGTCCCAAGCAAGAACTCCCTCAGCGCCAAGCGTCGCAGCCGCAAGCTTGGCGCCGAAGCGTCGAAAAACCTCCGGAAGAGAACGACGAAGATCGGCATCGTGAGTCAGCCGCGTGGGGATGTCCCGGCTGGTCACCAGATAATCGACATTTGGCAGCAGCGTTTCCACCCCGGGGTAGAGATCATCCAAGTCGGCGACGACGAGAACCCCTGCAGCGCGCGCCCACTTCGCGGCCTGAGCGGCCGCGGCCGTGTCGTGGCCATCCACAAGCAGCACGCGTGCATTCACGACCCACTCGCGATTAAGTTCCTCGGGAAGCAGTGTGAGGCGGCTGTCGCGCTTCCATAGCACTGTGCGTTCGCCCGCATGGTCAACTAGGATGAAGGCCTGCTGGCTGGCGCAGCCGGGTGCGGTCATGAGATCTGCTTCGACGCCCAGTCGTTCAAATTCGGCGCGGTGCAGCGATGCGGCGTGGTCTTCGCCCAACTTGCCCACATAACGCGTGCGCAAGCCCCACTGCTGGCAGGCAACAACGGCCGAAGCGACCTGCCCACCAATCAGAACATTTGCGGAGTGAATCTCAATTTTCGAGCCTCGCTCCGGAAACTGCTTGACCCGGATCAGCGTATCCGTTGCATTCAGACCCACTCCGACTACGTCAACTTTTGGGAAATCGGTCATCGTTTCAGAGAACACTCTATCAGTGGAAGCGCGTGGTGCGCCAAAGCTTCCTGCCACAGAGGAGAAGAAACAGGATAAGCGCAGCGGTCAAGGCGAGTGCAGGTCCCCAGTGAAACGAGAGCTTGGGAATGCGCGCCATCGCGGCAAAACGAACGAGGATAAACGTTGCGACAGCGACCAGCAGCCAGTCCAACGTGCCGCGGCTCGGACGCTCTTCGCCGGCGGCCTGCCGCCCTTCGAAGCGCGCCTCCACGTATTCTGCCTCAACGCCGTAACGTTGGCTCTCTCGTTGCGCCGCTTCTTTCCAGTGTTTTTGCTCCTCGCCCGTGGCGGAAGAAATCGCGATTGCGCCAACACCCACAATCATTAATAAAGACCCGCCAATCACCTCCAAATATGTAACGTGACTTTTGCCCTGCAACTCCCCGAAAACAAAAATGCCCCACAACAGTCCCCAAAGTTGATTAGTGTTGGAGAGCGGAATCCCTCGACTGATGCCGACGTATTTTGCGGCGTACTGCTGGAAGAGATCGCCGATCACCCAAACGAAACCCCCGAGCATGAGCCAGAAGATGACTGTGCGCGCAGCAAAGAGTTCGTGCAGGAGCGGCGTGAAGCCGGTGTAGCTAACCGCCAGAGCGCTCATCATGCCGAGTTCGCCGAAGGTGAAAAACGTAACAAAGGAGAGCGGATTCATTCCCGTCAGGTAGGCCTTGCGATACGGGATGTACATCGTGCCCCAAAGGACTCCCGCGCCCAGCGCTGCCCAAACGCCGTTCAAGGAGTGCCCCGAAGTACCTTGCGACGCAGACGCGATCGCCAAAATGGCGGCGCCGACGCACATGACGATCGCGCCGCCGAGAACGCCGGTCCACCGGCGCCAACCCGCTTGCTGCAGTTCGTTGAAGAACAGGAAGCCCCAGAAGATGCCGATGAGGCTGTTGGAGTTCCACAAGGGAAACGCGATGCTCAGGCCGATGTCGCGAATCGCAAAGATGGTCAGCGTGTTCGCAACAGCCCAGAGGCAGCCAGCAAGGAGCGCCCACAGGATGAGGTGCGGCGCGCGGCGCACGTCGGCGCGAACCGAGGAAGTGCCGAGCACAAGCGCAGGCAAACTCCAGCGCGCGAGGAAGACTCCCGTGACCATGATGAGCGAGATCACCATCGGAGAGATGCCGATGGTGACAAGCTTCGTTGGCGCTTCGGCGGCGCCAAGCCATGCCCCTGCGGTGAATCCGCAGAGAATGCCGAGAAGTTGCAGACGGCGGGGCCGCGTCAGGTCGTCTTGTGTGGGGGAAACAAACGCCGATTCGGCTGGCATGATCCTCCGCGGAGAGATTAGCGAATGAAACGAAGCAGGAGCAGTCCGCCACACAAAACTGCCACCGGCACCCAAAAGTGGATGTCAGTGAGGATGCTGGCCGCGCGGCTGCGCGATGATTCAGCGTTGCCCATGTGGGGATTGCGGTTCCTCTCCATTGACTTGACCGGCTGGCATTATACCTCTCGCGTCCCTGTTTTGAGGGACGTGCCCGAGGCCTAACGGATCCGCAGTGCTTTCCACACAAAGGAAAAAATGAGGGTTGCGGGACAGGATGCGCCGTGGTAGCCTGAGCGAACAAAAGGCGAATAAACGGAGCTGCCCCTTATGCCTGATTCTCTTGCCGTTCGTTTGGCCAAAGTCACCCCGATTTCCATGGCCCTCCCTTCCCACCCTTCCATGACGCTGGCCCGCGTCTCGCAGGTGCTGGACACTTTTTCGTCCCGCGATTTGAGCGGAGAAGTCCTGACCGCCGTGCGCCATTATCCCGCGCGAGAAGCACAATGGGCTGACTTTCCCACTTGGGCTCAGGAAGATCTGCGGGCAGCGTACGTCGCGAAGGGCATCCAGCAGCTCTACACGCACCAGGCCGCCGCTGCAGAAGCCGTGCACGCCGGAAAAAACGTCGTGATTGTCACTCCGACGGCGAGCGGGAAGACGCTCTGCTACAACCTGCCGGTGCTGGACGCGATTCTGGGTGACACCGACACCCGCGCGCTTTACCTTTTCCCTACGAAAGCGCTGGCGCAAGACCAACTGGCGGAGTTGTACGACCTGAACCAGCGGTTAGATAACCAGTTCGGTGTTTTCACGTACGACGGCGACACGCCCAGTGATGCGCGCAAGGCTATTCGCGAGAAGAGCCACATTGTCCTGACCAATCCCGACATGCTGCACACCGGGATTCTTCCGCACCACACGCGCTGGACACGGTTGTTCGAGAATCTACGCTACATCGTCATTGATGAGCTGCACACTTACCGCGGTGTATTCGGCAGCCACCTTTGTAACGTGCTCCGACGCTTGCGGCGTATCGCCCAATTCTATGGGCGTCAGCCGCAATTCATCTGCTGCTCGGCGACGATCGCGAATCCAGGGGAACTGGCTTCGCGATTGATTGAGGACAATGTCGAAGTGCAGTCGGAAAATGGCGCGCCCTCCGCGGAGAAGACTTTCGTTTTCTACAATCCGCCGGTGGTGAACCGCGCGCTGGGCATCCGTCGCAGCTACATCAATGAGGCGTCGCGGGTTTCGCAGGAGTTCCTGAACCACGATTTGCAGACAATGGTGTTTGCCAATTCGCGCCTCCACACGGAAATCATTCTGACGTACTTGCAGCAGGCGAATCCGCAGCTTCCCGGGAAGCCGGAAACGATTCGTGGCTACCGGGGAGGGTACTTGCCCACCGAGCGCCGCGAAATCGAGCGCGGCTTGCGAGAGGGTCGTATTCGCGGGGTCGTGACGACCTCCGCGATGGAACTCGGCATCGATGTGGGGTCGCTCGATACCGTAGTCATGGCCGGCTATCCTGGCACGATTGCCGCAACCTGGCAACGAGCAGGGCGAGCGGGACGCCGCAGTGGGAGCTCGTGCGCCGTGTTGGTGGCTTCTTCTTCTCCGCTAGATCAGTTCATTGTGCGGCATCAGGATTATTTCTTCGGGAATACGCCGGAGCACGCCTTCATACAGCCGGACAACCTGGAAATCCTCATCAATCATTTGAAGTGCGCTGCGTTTGAGCTGCCGATTGGACCGGGCGAGAAGTTTGGGGAAGTGGATGTTCGGGATTTGTGCGTGCGTCTGGCTGAAGCGGGCTATCTCCATCTTGCGGGGGAGAATTTTCACTGGACCCATGAAGCGTATCCGGCGGATACCATCAGCCTGCGCTCA
>Ga0187780_10002570_pt1 | contig 13634 bp, 15 predicted proteins | sample 1015_Q2_SP10_20__FD_132429 | JGI IMG/M metagenome (GOLD analysis project Ga0187780, IMG submission 132429) | Tropical peat soil microbial communities from peatlands in Department of Meta, Colombia - 1015_Q2_SP10_20_MG | ecosystem: Environmental > Terrestrial > Soil > Wetlands > Peat | place...
AGCTCGCCGTCCGCGGCGCGGTGGGCGGAGTCGCTGCAGGCCGACGTCGCCGGCTACGTCCCCTTCGACACGCCGGGCGAGACGGCCGCGGCGCTCGACGCGCTGCGGCCGGCCGCCGTGGTGTTCGCCACCACGGACGTCTGGCCGGAGCTGGTGCGACAGGCCGCGTCCCGTCACGTGGCCCTGGGACTCGTGTCGGCGACGCTGGCGCCGACCTCCAGCCGGCGCCGGGCCGGCGCCCGCTGGCTCCTGGGCCCCGCCTACGCGGCGCTCGACCGCGTCGGCGCGATCGACGCCTCCGACGCCGCCGCCCTCGAGCGCAGCGGCGTGCCGAAGGCGCGCCTCACCGTCACCGGCGATACCCGCCACGACGCGGCCCACGCCCGCATCGCCGCGCTCGCCGCGGACGCGCCGCACCTCGCCGCGCTGCGCGGCGGGCCCGACCGCCGTCCCCTCGTCGTGGCCGGATCGACCTGGCCGAGCGACGAGCGCGTGCTGATGCCCGCGCTGCGGGCCGCGCAGCGCGCCGGCGCGCGGTTCCGGGTGGTGATCGCGCCCCACGAGCCGACGGCGGAGCACCTCGCGGCGCTGGACGGCAAGCTCGACTACTGCATGCCGGCCGAGATGCGGCGCGTGCGCCTGTCCTCGCTGCTGGCAGCCGGCGACCTGCGACCACCGGCCGCTGGCCACTTGCCGTCCGGGGACTGGGACGCGGTCGTGGTCGATCAGGTGGGGCTGCTCGCCGAGCTCTACACGATCGCGTCTCTCGCCTACGTCGGCGGAGGGTTCCACGGCAAGGGGCTGCACTCGGTGATCGAGCCGGCGGCGGCCGGGGTCCCCGTCCTGTTCGGGCCGCGCTGGCACGGGAGCCGCGACGCGCGGTTGCTGCTCGAGGCCGGCGCCGCGAGGAGCGCCCGCGACCGGCGCGAGCTCGCCGCCGCCTTCACCGACTGGCTCACGAACGAAGCCGCCCGTGCCTCCGCTGCTCAGGCGGCACGGGCGGTCGTCGAACGCGGCCGGGGCGCGGCCGACCGGTCAGTGCAGCTGGTGATCGACCTGGTCGAACATCGCCCCCCGACCCCTACACCCTAGACCCTCGGCTATCTCATTCCCCCGATGCCGATCGAGGCACCGACGCCGAAGTTGCTCACGGTCGTCGTGGCTCCGCTGGTGCCCTTGATCTTGCCGGTGTCGTACGCGGCGCGCACGGAGATGATCCGGAAGATCGGCACGTCCACGCCGACGGCCCACCGAAACTCGGAATCCGTCTTGCAGGTGGCTCCGGTCGGGCAGTTGACCACCCTGGTCATGTTGATACGCGGCGCTGCCCACAGGTTCGGGCTCACGATCACGAGCGGCAGTTTGACACCGAGCGCCGCGCCGACCGGAATCGTCAGGACCTTCGGATTGGCGCTCTTGATCGAATCCTGAATGGCCGTCGGCAGCGACCCGAACGCGCTGAGCTTCGTGAAATCGAAGGCGTTCACGTCCATGCTCGCCCCGCCGAAGATCGAGAGGGCCAGCGGGTTGGCGCCGCCCCCCATCAGGCGAAGCTGGAGCAGGGCGCTGGCCGTGAACTTGCTCTGCGATCCGAGACTCGTCGGCGTGCCACCCTGAACCGCCTTGAAGGTCTGGCTCGTGGTACCGAGGTTCGCCCCGATGCCCAGACGCCACAAGGCGAACGTCACGCCACCTTGGATCACCTGGTAGTCGCCGAGACTCGTGGTCTTGTCGGTCGGCAACCCCAAGTCGGCGTGAATGCGGAAGCCCGTCGCGTACCGGGGATTGGTGAACAACGGCATCCCCTGGATCTGCGCCTGCGCCCTGGTCGCTGCGCCAGCGGCGAGCACGCCAAACACGACCGCCATACCCGCACGGTGCATCCGAGACATCGCTTTCCTCCCTGATTGGTGGTGCCCCGAGTGAGGGGCGCCGGGCCCGAACCCGGCCCTGGGGCATGGGTCAAGATACCCCCCACCCCCGCGCCCTGCACAGTGACCGCGCTCACCAGAGGCCATGTTGTTGATCCATATCACGTTCCGGGCGCGACCCCGGTCCCAGGAAGGGGCCCATTGAGCCGGTGCAGCCTCCCCGGATAGGTTCGTCCCATGGACCCGCACGCTCCGACGGCCGCCGGCGCCACGCGCCCTCTTCCCGTCACCATCGTCTGCCTCCTCGGCGCCCTCGCCGCGATCTTCACCGCCGTACTGTTCAGCGTGGACGCGCTGTGGGCCGTCCCGCCCGCCGCCGGACAGCGCGCTCTGGCCTTCGCGGCCCTCGCCGTGACCGCGGCCGCCCTGTACGGCATGTGGACCATGCGCCGCTGGGGGGTGCTGGTGATCGCCCTGCTGTTCGGCGCACGGATCGGCTACGGACTGGCGGGACACCTGCCCTGGAACGCGCCGGCCTTCGCCGGACCGGCGCTGCTGCTGGTGGTCGGGCTCGCCTACTGGAAGCGGATGCGCTGATCCCCCCAGGAAAAACGACGGGGCCGGCGCGATGGCCGGCCCCGTCTTCCGCTGGCGTCCGGGCGTCAGCCCGCGCAGGTCACCGTGACCTGCATCGGGGTGAAGATGCTGAACGTCACCATGCCCACGAGCAGGTTCAGGAAGCTCGCCTGCGCGTCGACCGCCGCGATCGGCTTGCCGCCGCACAGCTTCGCGGCGTCCACCTTGCCGGGCACCAGGCCGGCGATGAACGTCGGGACCCACGCCTCAACGTGCGTCGGACCGTTCGTCATGTTGGTGGAGGTGATGGTGTGGTAGCAGGCGGTGAGCGCCACGAATCCGCCCAGCATCAGCACCTTCTTCCCGACGTGCATCAGACGTCCTGCCATGGCTGGTGTCTCCTGTACGGGGGTTGCGGGCACTGAACGCTTCCGGGTCCCTGCCCTGGGGAGGCCCAAACGATGACGCCCGTCCGGCGGGCGCGTCAAGGGTGCCGCGCTACGGCGAGCCCGGCACGATCACGCCCCGAAACGTCACGGTCACCGGCGAGACCACGCCGGCCGTGAACACCGTGATGAGGATGTCCGACCAGCGGCGCACGACCTGCACCCGCAGGTCCTGGACGCCCCGCCCGCCGGCCACCTGGCCCTCGAGCACGCGCAGCACGCTCGGCTCCTGGGAGGCGTAGAGTCCCCAGAAGAGATAGACGGCCTTGGTGCGGACGTTGAACGTGTCGCCGGCCGCCGGCTGCGCCGCCGCCGACGCCAGGCTCGCGGGCACGCCGAGACTCGTGGCGTCGAACGTCATCGCGCATCCGGCCGCGGTCGCGGAGACGGCGAGAGCCAACACCAGACTGCGCCAGTTGTCCTGCGGTGTGTTCGTCACGGGTGCCGGGGTCGAGGAAGACGCGGGACCCGGGGAGGCGCGCCGGGCCGGCGCGCCCCCGGGTGTGGACGGCTCGACTACATCACCGGCACGTGGAAGTTGAAGTGCGCGCCGACGCCGAGGATCAGCGGGCTCAGCGTGGCCGTGCCGACCTTCGTCTGGCCCCAATCCACCGCCGCGTGCACGCCGAGGCCGAGCAGCAGATTGAAGTTCACGCCCGCCGAGACGCGGAAGTACCCCTTGCTGGTGCCGCCGCCGCTGACGAAGTCCACGCGCGGGGCGACCCAGGGCTTGAGCGGGAACAGCGGTGGATTGACGGAGAGCCCGATGCCCACCGGGATCGTGCTGATCGTGGCCGAGGAGATCGGGTTCTTGATGGACCCGTAGCCCGCCTGCACGCCCACCGCCACGGGCAGCAGGCCCCCGCCGAACAGCCGGTACGCGATGTCGGCCCCGAACGACGTCTGGGCGCTGCCGAAGCCCGTCCCCTTCCACGCGCCCACCAGGCCCGTGAGCGTCACCGGACCGGCGCCGAAGCTCCCGGCCACGCCGTACGCCGTCCCGCCGCCCGCGTCGGAATTCGGGAACCCGAGGTCGGCCGACACGCCGATCCCGGTGCCGCCCCGCGGATTGAAGTAGACCGGTATGCCAGACAGCTGCGCCCGCGCGGCGGTCGCACCCGCCACCAGGGGCAGTGCCGCTGCGACCATCACCTTGCCGATGCGCCTCATGTGCGTTCCTCCTGTCAGTGCCCGGCCACCGTCGGCGACGGGCGGCCGTAAGATAGCAAGGGTCGCGCTCCGATGGACGTCAGCCTCCCGACGTCACCCGCTCCACGACGATGCGAACCCGGTTGTCGGTCACCTGGGCGAAGCCGCCCTCGACCGTGAACGTCTCGGACTCCCCGCCGCGGCGGACGACCAGGCTCCCCTTGCCCAGCAGCGTCAGGAACGGCGCGTGCCGCGGGAGGATGCCGACCTGCCCGTCGTACGCGGGCGCGACGACCGCGGTGGCCTCGCCGTCGAACAGCTGCCGCTCGGGCGACACCACCGTCACCCGCATCGCCGGCCCGGCGGCCGCGGCCATCAGGCCGCCTCGAGCTTCTTGGCGCGCTCGACCACGTCCTCGATCCCGGCCACCATGTAGAACGCCTGCTCGGGCAGCTCGTCGAACTCGCCCGAGACCACGCGCTCGAACGACTCGATCGTCTCCTCGAGCTTCACGTAGCGGCCCGGCAGCCCGGTGAACACCTCGGCGACGTGGAAGGGCTGCGACAGGAACCGCTGCACCCGGCGCGCGCGTGCCACGATCTGCTTGTCGTCCTCCGACAGCTCGTCCATGCCCAGGATCGCGATGATGTCCTGGAGGTCCTTGTAGCGCTGCAGGATCTGCTGGACCTGGGTGGCCACCTTGTAGTGGCGGTCGCCGAGGTACTGCGCGTCGAGGATGCGGCTGGCCGAATCGAGCGGATCCACCGCGGGGTAGATCCCCAGCTCGAAGATCTGCCGCGACAGCACCACCGTCGCGTCGAGGTGCGCGAACGCCGTGGCCGGCGCCGGATCGGTGAGATCGTCGGCCGGGACGAAGATCGCCTGCACCGACGTGATCGAGCCGCGCTTGGTCGAGGTGATGCGCTCCTGGAGGTCGCCCATCTCCGTGCCGAGCGTGGGCTGGTACCCCACGGCGCTCGGCATGCGGCCGAGGAGCGCGGAGACCTCGGAGCCCGCCTGCGTGAACCGGAAGATGTTGTCGATGAAGACCAGCACGTCCTGGCCCTCGACGTCGCGGAAGTACTCCGCCACGGTGAGGCCGGAGAGGCCGACCCGGAGCCGGGCGCCCGGCGGCTCGTTCATCTGGCCGTAGATCAGCGCCGTGGAGGGCAGCACCCCGGACTCCTTCATCTCGAGGTACAGGTCGTTGCCTTCGCGGGTCCGCTCGCCGACGCCGCAGAACACCGACCGGCCGCCGTGGCCCATGGCCACGTTGTGGATCAGCTCCTGGATGATGACCGTCTTGCCCACGCCGGCGCCGCCGAACAACCCGATCTTGCCGCCCTTGGCGAACGGCGCGATGAGGTCGATGACCTTGATGCCGGTCTCGAACACCTCGGTCTTGGGCTCGAGCTCGGTGAACTTCGGCGCCTCGCGGTGGATCGGCCACCGTTCCGCGTCGGCCGGGATCTCCGCGCCGCCGTCCACGGGCTCCCCGAGGACGTTGAGGATCCGTCCCAGGGCGTACTTCCCGACCGGCACCGCGATGGGCCGGCCCGTGTCCTCGGCCGACATCCCGCGCACCAGGCCGTCGGTGGAGCTCATCGCCACCGCGCGCACCTGGTTGCGGCCGATGTGCTGCTGCACTTCGGCGACCAGGCGCACCCGCTCGCCCGCGGGCCCCGCCTCGTCCACCTTGAGCGCCGTGTACAGCTCCGGCAGGTGCTCGGGCGCGAACTCGACGTCGATGACGGGTCCGATGACCTGGACGACCTTGCCGATGTTCTTCTCTGCCATGAGATCCTCGTCAGACGTTGGTAGGTGGTAGGTGGTGGGTCGTGGTCCCCGCCACCCACCACCTACAACCCACCAGCTAGCCTTTCAGCGCCTCCGCGCCGCCCACGATCTCCGCCAGCTCCTGCGTGATCTGGCCCTGCCGCGCGCGGTTGTACGTCCGCCGGAGGATGTCGAGGATCTCGCCGGCGTTGTCGGTCGCGTTCTTCATCGCCGTGCGGCGCGCGCCGTGCTCCGAGGCCGCGGTCTCCACCAGCGCCCGGAAGATGAGGTTCCGCACGTACAGCGGCAGCAGCGCCTCCAGCAGCTCGCCGGGCCCCGGGCGCAGGATGAAGTTGGGCGTCCGCCGTTCGCCTTCGGGGCGGGGAGGCGCGGTCTTCCCGCTTGGCGTCTGCGCCACCGCTTGCCTGGGTTGCACGGGCAGCACCCGCTCGACCACGGGCGGGGTCGCCAGCGCCGACTTGAAGTGCGCGTACACCACGTCGAGCGACGCGAGGGCGCCGGCCTCGAACTGCGCGATCAGCGGCCCCGCCAGCTCGGCGGCGTGCGCCGCCGTCGGCCGGTCGCCGACGTCGAGGCGCGCCAGCGCCAGGGGGCGCCGCACGAACTTGAAGTAGCTGATCGCCTTCTTCCCCACGACCAGCAGGTCCACCGCGTAGCCCGCCGCCTCGAGCGCCGCCGTCCGCTCGCGCGCCGCGCGGATCAGGTTGGCGTTGAACGCGCCCGCGAGCCCGCGGTTGGAGGTGACGAGCAGCACCGCCGCGCGGGACGGGCCCCCCTTGGCCGGCGGCGCCGGCTGCCGCAGCAGCGGGAACCGCTCGGCCAGCTCGGGGCTCAGCAGCTCGCCGATGGTCTCCGCGAGAGCCGTGGCGTAGGGCCGCGCGCCCACCACCCGGTCCTGGGCGCGCTTCAGCTTGGACGTGGACACCATCTCCATCGTCCGCGTGACCTGGCGCGTGCTCTCGATCGAGCGGATGCGGCGCCGCAGCGCCCGCGTCTTGGCCATTACTTCCGGAGCGCCTTGAAGGCCTCGATCGCCTGGCGCAGCCGGGCCGTCAGGTCGTCCGAGAGCACCTTCTTGCTCCGGATCTCGGCGGCGATGCCGGCGTGGCTGGCCGCCATGTACTCGTGGAACGCCGTCTCCCACGCCTTGATGGCGGGCACCTCGACGTCGTCCAGGTAGCCGTTGGTGGCGGCGAAGATCACCTCCACCTGCTCGGCCACGTCCATGGTGGCGTACTGGGGCTGCTTGAGGACCTCGACCAGCCGCTGGCCGCGCGCCAGCTGGCGCAGCGTGGCCTGGTCGAGGTCGGAGCCGAACTGGGCGAACGCCTCCAGCTCGCGGTACTGCGCGAGGTCGAGCCGCAGCCGGCCGGCCACCTGCTTCATCGCCTTGATCTGCGCGTTGCCGCCCACCCGGCTCACCGAGATGCCGACGTTGATCGCCGGCCGCACGTTGGAGTAGAACAGGTCGGTCTCGAGGAAGATCTGGCCGTCGGTGATCGAGATGACGTTGGTCGGGATGTACGCCGATACGTCCCCCGCCAGGGTCTCGATGATCGGCAGCGCGGTCAGCGAGCCGCCGGGCTTGCCGATCCGCGGGTCGAGCTTCGCGACGGCCGGGTCCTCGACGATCTTGGCGGCGCGCTCGAGCAGCCGCGAGTGCAGGTAGAACACGTCGCCCGGGTAGGCCTCGCGGCCCGGCGGGCGGCGCAGCACCAGGGAGATCTGGCGGTAGGCGGCGGCGTGCTTCGACAGGTCGTCGTACACGCACAGCGTGTGGCGGCCCTGCGCGTACATGAAGTGCTCCGCCATCGCGCACCCGGCGTATGGGGCGATGAACTGCAGCGGCGCCGGGTCCGAGGCCGAGGCCACCACCACGATGGTGTAGTCCATCGCGCCCTGGCGGCGCAGCCGCTCCACCACCGACGCGACGGTGGACTTCTTCTGGCCGACGGCGACGTACACGCACACCACGTCGCCGCCCTTCTGGTTGATGATCGTGTCGATCGCGATCGCCGTCTTGCCGGTGCCGCGGTCGCCGATGATCAGCTCCCGCTGGCCGCGGCCGATCGGGATCATCGAGTCCACGGCCTTGATCCCGGTCTGCAGCGGCTCCTTCACCGGCTGCCGGACGACGATGCCGGGGGCGACCATCTCGACGTGGCGCGCGCCCTGGGCGGTGATCGGGCCGCGGCCGTCGAGCGGACGGCCGAGCGGGTCCACCACCCGGCCGATCATGCCCTCGCCGACCGGCACCTCGAACACCCGCCCGGTGCGGCGGACCTCGTCGCCTTCGCGCAGGTCGAGGTAGTTCCCGAGGATCACGGCGCCGATGTTGTCTTCCTCGAGGTTCAGCGCGAGGCCGCTGATGGCCTCGTCGGTCGCCGACGCGCGGAACTCGAGCATCTCGCCGGACATGGCCGCGGTGAGCCCGTAGACGCGGGCCACGCCGTCCTTGACCTCGAGGACGGTGCCGACCTCCTCGAGGTCGGCGGCAGCCAGATCGGCCGCCTCGATCTCCTTCAGGAGGACGTCCTTCAGCTCACCGGGGCGCAGAACCGTTTCGTTGGCCATGAGACGCTGTGTGAAGGGTGGATCCGGCTCGAACGCAGTCGTGAAAAATACCCGGGGCCCGGCGGGCCCGGCAACCGAGCCTCAGCGCGTTCCCGGCGCCGCGGCCCTCAGCGCGCCGCGCCCCAGCTGCGGCTCCGCGTCCGGCCGCGCAGGAACGAGCCCAGCACGCCCGCCGGCCCGAGCGCGCTGAGGCCGCGCGCGGTGACGCCCGCCACGCGCCGGGCCGCCCCGGAGAGGTGGCTGGCCGACGCGAACCCGAGGATCCGCGCCACCGCGCGGACCGAATAGCCGGGGTTGGCCAGCAGGTCCGCGGCGGTCGCCGCCCGGGCGAGGTCGATCACCCGCTTGAGGTTCGGCGCTCCGCCCGCGCCGAACTGGCGCGACAGGTGCTCGCGCGAGACGCCCAGCTCGGCCGCGATGTCCGAGGTGCGGAGCCGCCCGCCCACCCGCCGCATCACGGCGCGCCAGGCCTCCTCCTGCAGCGGATCGAGGAGCCGCAGCAGCCGCGGCGCTCCCGCCAGCAGCGCGAGCCGCGTCGCGCTCGCCGTGCGCGGCAGGATCAGGTCCGGCAGGACCGCGTCCTCGACGCCCTCGAAGATGGGGTGCGCCCCAGCGCCGCGGATGCAGGAGGCCAGCAGATCCGCCTCGTCGGGCCGGAAGGCCGAGTAGGCGAAGCGCGGAATGCCGGGGTAGGCCGCGCGACAGGCCCCGAGGATCCCGAGCGCGCCCGGCACCCGCGCGTCGACCACCACGGCGTCGGCGAGGGTCGCGCCGAGCAGGCGCTCGACCGCGCCGGCGGACCGGCACGAGGCGACGCGTGCGCGGCCGCGGGGCATCGCGCGGCGGAACGCCGTGCGCGCTGCCGGGCTTCGGAGCAGCGTGACGATGGCGGGCTGGCTCACGGCTCCCCGCGGGCGGCGACCAGCGTCCCCGCGCGACTCAGCACCTCGCGCGCGTTGGCATACGAGACCGCCTTGAGCGCCGCCTCGAAGGGGAGCCAGCGGCACGCGGTGATGCCCTCGTCCCGCTGGGGACAGGCCTCGCCCGACGCGCTTTCCATGAGGTAGAACACGCAGGTCTTGTGGATCAGGCGGCGCCGGAACCGGAAGAACCAGTCGATCTCCTGGATCGGCCCGTGGAGCACGAGGTCGCTGAGCCCGGTCTCCTCCCCCACCTCGCGCAGCGCCGCCTCCGCCGCGGCCTCGCCCGCCTCGAGGTGGCCCTTGGGCAGTCCCCAGTTGCGGTAGGAGTCGCGGATCAGCAGGAACGCCGGCTGGTCCCCGTTGCGGCGGCGGAACACCACGCCCCCGGCCGAGGTCTCCTCGATCGGCGTCGGACGCTCGCCCACTAGAACACCGAGAACGAGAAGTAGCGCCGCGGATTCCTCTGGATGTCCTGCAGCAGCTCGCGCAGCGTGTGCACGGTCTCGACCGTCTCGCTGTACAGCGTGGTGTCGCGGCTGAGCCGGCCCAGGGTGCCCTCGCCGGACTGGATCCGCGCGAGCATGGAGTCGGTGCGCGCGACGATGCGCTGGAACGCCTCCTGCTGCCCGGCGGCCGCGCGCGCCAGCGAGCGGAGGTTGGCCGCCACGTCGGTGAGGCTGGCCGTGACCGTGTCGGTACGGCCCAGGATGCGCTGCAGCTGCTCGCGCGAGGTGGCCGAGTCCACCCGCGAGGCCGTCCGCGCGATCGATCGCGCCGTCTGGGCGAGCAGCGTGGTGCCGGTGTCGAGGCTGCCGCCGATCCGGGTGAGCGTCGACTCCTGTCCCTGCGCGATGGTCCGCAGCACGCTGGACAGCCGGGACAGGTCGACGAAGGCGCTCTTGAGCCGCGCGGCGCTGGCCGAATCGAAGGCGGCGTTCACGCGGCTGGCGATCACGGCGATGTCGCCCGCGATGCGGCCGGCCTGCGCGGTGAGCTGGCCGACGTCGGGCAGCGCCGCGCCCGGCATCGCGCTGCCGCGCGTCGGCGTCGCCTCGGCGATGGCCTTCCGGATCTCGGGATCGTCGGGGAGGTTGTCACGCGAGATGATCTGCACGCCCCAGTCGCCGAACAGGGTGGTGGCGACGAACAGGGCCACCGGGCGCTGCGGCAGGACGGTGGAGCCCTTGAGCCGCAGCGACACCGTGACCCAGTCGCTGCGCGACAGGGCGATCGTCTCCACCCGCCCGATGCGCACCCCGCGGAGCAGCACCGGGTCGCCGGGCAGCAGCCCGCCGATGGTGCGCACCCGCACGTCGCGGGTGAAGTCGTTCCCGCCGAACCGCGCCTGGCTGAGCCAGATGGTGCCCGCCACCACGATGGCGATGGCCAACAGCACCGACGCCCCCACCAGGGCTTCGCTGGCGCGCTTCATTCCTCCCCCTCCTGGGCGAACGGGCCGGACGCGGTCGCGAGGCTCGCGCGCTCGGCCGCCCGCCCGTCGGGCCGGCCCTCGATGAACTGCCGCACGACCGGGTCCGTGGTGGCCCGGATCTCGTCCACCGGGCCCACCTGCCGGATGCGGCCCTGGTACAGCATAGCGATCCGGTCGCCGACGGTGTAGGCGGTCCGCATGTCGTGCGTGATCACGATGCTGGTCACGCCGAGCGCCTCGCGGGTCCGCACGATCAGCCGGTCGATGACCGCCGACGTCACGGGATCGAGCCCGGTCGTGGGCTCGTCGTAGATCAGGTACTTGGGCCGGAGGGCGATGGCGCGCGCGAGGCCGACGCGCTTGCGCATGCCTCCCGACAGCTCGGCCGGCATGTGCCGCTCGGTGCCCGCGAGGTCCACGAGCTTCAGCGACTCGGCCACCCGCGCCGCGATGTCGGCGTCGCTCATCGACCGCCGCCGCTGGAGGCCGAGGGCCACGTTCTCGAAGATGGTGAGCGAGTCGAACAGCGCCGCGAACTGGAACACGAAGCCGATGTTGGCCCGCAGCTCGGTCAGCTCCCGCCGCGGCAGCGCGCCGACCACGAGCCCGTCCACCGTCACCTCGCCGGCGTCCGGCTCCAGCAGCCCCACGACATGCTTGACCGCCACGCTCTTGCCGGTGCCGGAGTAGCCGATGATCACCATCGTCTCCCCGTCGGCGACCGTGAGCGAGAACCCGTCCAGCACCCGGTTGGCGCCGAACGCCTTGTGGAGGTCGCGGAACTCGATCACGAGACCTGGGTGCGCAGCAGCGTCACGGCCCAGTACGCGTCGAGCACCAGGATCATCTCGGCGCTGTACACCACCGTGCGCGTGGTCGCGCGGCCCACGCCCTCGGCCCCGCCCCGCGTGGTGAAGCCGAGGAAGCAGCCGATCAGGGTGATCACGAACCCGAACGACGCCGACTTGATCAGCCCGTACCAGACGTCGAACGGCACGAAGAACAGCCGCAGCCCGCGCACGAACTCGGCGGTGGTGACAGGCAGCAGCGTGACCGCCGAGACCCAGCCGGTGAACACACCGACGGCCATCGCGAACGCCACCGTCACGGGGAACATCACCGTGCCGGCCAGCACCCGCGGGACCACGAGGTAGGCGTAGGGGTTGTAGGCCAGCGTCTCCAGCGCGTCGACCTGCTCGGTGACCCGCATCGTGCCGAGCTCGGCGGCGATGTTCGCGCCCACGCGGCCGGCCAGCGCCAGCCCGGTCAGGACCGGACCCAGCTCGAGGATCATGGTCTTGCCGACCAGCGTGCCGACCAGGTACGGGGGCACGTAGTTGGTCATCGCGTAGGAGGCGAGCAGGGCCAGCACCACGCCGGTGAAGGCCGCGATGAACAGCGTGATGGGCACGGAGTCCACCCCCAGCCGCCGCATCTGCTGGAAGGTCATCGAGCCCCAGGTGCGGACCTCGGCCAGCGCGCGGATGGTGTCGCCGAGGAACCGGCCCAGCCGGCCGAACGCCGCGATGGCCGAGAGCACGTGGCGGCCCAGGGAGGCGAACACGAGCGCAAGATAGGCCGGACCGGAGCGCGGGACAAGAATGTGATGGCGGGAGCAAGGCCGCGGCGTCGCGGCCGGCCGGAACGCGAAGCGGCCGGGGGAGCGCCGCCCCCCCGGCCGCCGCGACACGTCAGGTTCGGGTCAGGCCGCGAAGCTCGCCAGCGCCTTGCCGACCGTCCCCTCGCGGAGCCGCTTCAGCGCGCGGTCGCGGAGCTGGCGGATGCGCTCGCGCGTCACGCCGAGCATGCCGCCGATCTCCTCCAGGGTGTGCTCGCGGCCGCCGTCGAGGCCGAAGTACAGGCGCAGCACCTTCGCGTCGCGCGGCGGCAGCGTCGCCAGCGCGCTCTCGATCTCCTGGGCGAGGAACCGGTCCATCGCGCGGTCCTCGGTCGTGGGCCCCTCGTCGGAGACGAACCGCTCGATGAGCGAGCGGTCGCCGTCGGGGTCGAGCGGCGCGTCGAGGCGCACCTCGCCGCTGTTGAGGGCCGCCAGCGACTGGACCACCTCGAGCGACAGGCCCGTGGCGGAGGCCACCTCTTCCGGCGTCGGCTCGCGGCGCATCGACTGCCGCAGCGCCTCGGCGGTGCGCACGATCTTCGAGAGGTCGGCGGTGCGGTTCAGGGGCACGCGCACCGTGCGGCCCTGGCGCGCCAGCGAGGCCAGGATCGCCTGCCGGATCCACCACACCGCGTACGAGATGAACTTCACGCCCTGGTCCGGGTCGAACTTCCGGGCGGCGGTCATCAGGCCGACGTTGCCCTCGCCGATCAGGTCGGTGAGCGGCAGGCCGCGGTTCTGGTACTTCTTGGCCACCGAGATCACGAACCGCAGGTTGCGGCGCACCAGCTCCTGCATCGCGTCGTGGTCCCCGGCCCGGACCTTCTTGGCGAGCTCGATCTCCTCGTGCGGCTTGAGGAGGGGCGTGACCGACACCTCGTACAGGTACTGGTCGAGGATGTCCCGGTCGGCCTCCCCCGGCCCCAGGGGCAGGAGCGGCTTGGACGGGCGACGGCGCTTCCGGGCGGCAGGCTGTTCGGCCATCTCATTCCTTATATAGCGCGGCGCCCTCACCCGGCGCCGAGGCGTCTTGTTGTTCATGCGGCCCTTGTACCCACCACCCCGGCCGAAGTTCTCGTTGACCGGGGCGGGGCACCAAAATAGCTTTCGGGGCTCCGAACGGAAGACCCATCCGTCCGGGGGCGGGGGGCGTAGCTCAGTTGGGAGAGCGCGTGAATGGCATTCACGAGGTCAGGGGTTCGATCCCCCTCGCCTCCACCTGCGGGAATAGCTCAGTTGGTAGAGCAC
>Ga0187780_10002571_pt1 | contig 13625 bp, 12 predicted proteins | sample 1015_Q2_SP10_20__FD_132429 | JGI IMG/M metagenome (GOLD analysis project Ga0187780, IMG submission 132429) | Tropical peat soil microbial communities from peatlands in Department of Meta, Colombia - 1015_Q2_SP10_20_MG | ecosystem: Environmental > Terrestrial > Soil > Wetlands > Peat | place...
AGCTGGAAATTAACTGGTCAACTTCAACCTCTAGGGGGACGAAGGGTAGTTTCTCGATTCTCTTGTAGTTCGGTTTGTCGAATGGGATGCGTTTGTAGGCGTAGAATCTTGCAAGATCTTCAGCCAGCTTGGCTTTGCGGGATTCGCTTATCGGGCGGACGCTAGGTAGGATTTGGCTGATTCAGGCCGCAGCAAGCTCGCTTTTCTGGCTATGGACTTCAAGGCTTGAATGCAGTATTTGATGGTGGAGTGTCGGTAGCCTTGTTTTTGCATCCATAGTCCGAAGTTGATTATTTCAGCTAGGTTTTGGGGTTCGATTTTTTGGACGGAAACCCCCTGGGTGGAGCTGGAAGCGCCGGGGGTGGGATTTGAACCCACGAGACCTTGCGATCATCGGATTAGCAATCCGACGCCATACCAGGTTGCCCGACCGGATACCGGTCTCTTGGCTACCCCGGCAAACCGGCGGATATGCTCAGTAGTCCACTTCTAGAATAGCATGTCGGAAACGTTCGATCGGTTCTCTTAGTATTCTTCCAGCTTGCCTCGCCGTATTGCCAGGATTTCAAACCCCCTGAAGAGCAGGTAACCGATGAGTATGCTTACGAATCCCGACCCGATTTCCTGCAGTAGAACCGGTCCGAGTTGAAGGATTCCCGAACCTTGAACTGCCGCTCTCGCAGCCATTGTTCCGTAGGTCATCGGTATGGCGTAGGAGACTGGTTGCAGCCATATCGGAAGGACCGTCACTGGGAAGTTAACGCCGCATAGAAGCTCCCCAATGAAGAGGAATATGTTTGCGACTATCATTGCGGTTCGCATGAAGAGGCCGACGCTTCCAAGCATTAGCCCGAAGCCAGTCATGGCAAGGGATGTAATCAGAACGACTAGTGCCAAGGAAAGAAAGTTAGCATGCGACATGTCGACGCCGAAAATGAACGTGGCATATAGGAATCCGACCGCGATCGTGGCCATGCCGTTGAGTATCTGAAATGTGGCGCGGCCTAAGAAGAGAGGGAACCGGTTTGCAGGCGACGCGATCAATGGGACCAAGGTTCCTTGCCATTTCTCCTCTGACGTTAGGTTGCAGACGGCGAAGATCGAGCTGAACGAAGCCACTTGCATTGCGTTACCCACCGCGATGAAGGCAACATTCGCTGCTGCGGGAGCCACGAAGCGGGCTAGGTAGACGAAGAAGGCCATCTGGAATAACGGTAGCGTGAGAACCTGCATTAGCCACATCTCTGGGCGCAACCAAGAAAACAGAGCCTTGAAAGCAAACTGGGCGCTACTGAGGAATATTCGTAGGGGAGGCCATTCTTGGAAATTTGAAGTCATAGACTAGTACTCCACGAGGCTAGCGTTCCGTCTTACTTTCTTTTCTACGATTATGAACAGCCAGAACCCTATCGCCAAGTAGATTGCAGTTGAAGCGAGCAAGACCAGAATGTCCGTCCAGAAGCCGAAGCTCATGCCAACATACGTAACGTCGGCAGCATGTCGCAACGCATCAATTCCCCATGTCGGTCCAAGCGATAATGAAAGCGGATGCGACCAAAATGGGAGCAAGGCTATCGGGAACATTGAACCTGAAGCTACGTAGATCGGCATCTCCAACCCATTAGTCAGCACCGAAGCAGAGCGTGTTAAGAGGAAGGAGGAGCAAAAGAGGACGCCTAGTGCAGAAAGTGACGCCAGCGTCAGGACTAATGCTAAGAGAAATGTGACTGGGTCTACGATGCCAATTTGGGCTTTGAAACCGACAACTGCAACAACGAGCACGGCGAGCGCATTTACGAGTCCGAGAACTGCGGCGGAAGCGGAACGGCCTGCAACGATCCAGACCAGCCGAGACGGCGTTGCTAAAACGTATTCTAAAGTGCCATTCCAGCGGTCGAATGCTAGAGCAAATCCCGCGCCGTAGAGCGTGTTGCCCCACATGCCCATCATCCCCCCACCCAAAACCGCGTACAACGCGAGGGAGCCTGAGGCATTTCTAAAGAAAATTAACGCTACAGCGGTGAATACGAAAGGGGCAATTATATTTGGTATTATCCACTGCGGGTCGGAGAAAAAATTCAGCATACTCATCCTAAAGGAACCCCAAATAGTTTGAAATTCCGTCCTCAGTCAGGCCACCAACTTCAAGTAAGCATCTTCAAGCGTGGGTTCCTTTATTCTGACCTCCATGATCTTCGCCTTACTGAGCAATTTAGTGACAGTAGGGATGAACTCTGAGCCGCGGGCAGTTTGCACTCGGATGGTCTGCCTCTCCCCCTCAAGGTTGGCATTAACGGTAGTAACGTCGGGCTGCTGGCGCAAAGCCGTCAAATCTGCCTCCGCTACTCCGAAGGCTTCGACTTCAATGACTGTAACGTCCTTCACGAAACGCTTCAATGCTGAGGGAGAATCTAGAGCAACAATCTTGCCGCCGCTAATCACGCCTATTCTCTGGCAGAGTTCATCCGCCTCGAACATGTAATGAGTTGTGAGCAGTATGGTCTTTCCTTCCTCGACCAGGCCTTTGATCATGGCCCGAGTCTCCCGGGCCGCCTCAGGGTCCAGGCCGATCGTGGGTTCATCCATGAAAATAAGTCGTGGGTCGTTGATCAGGCCTTTGGCTATGTGCAACCGTTGTTTCATGCCCCTGGAGTACCCTTCAACCCGTTCGTCTGCTCGGTCGGCCAGCCCCACGAGTCCGAGGAGTTCGTTGATCGTCCCTTCGCGTTTCGGAAGTGGCACGCCGTAGAGGTCGGCGAAATATCTGAGGTTCTCGCGGCCGCTTACCCTGTAATATAGGCCTCTTTCACCGCCGAAGATTATTCCAATTCTTCGCCTTATATCGACGTAATCTGCGACAATATCGAATCCGAGCACTTTCGCAGTTCCCGAAGTCGGTGTTAGAAGTGTTGTGAGCATCTTGATAGTGGTGGTCTTCCCAGCTCCGTTAGGTCCGACTAAGCCGAATAATTCACCGTAATCCACATCAAAAGAGATACCTTTGACTGCCTCCACTACATTCCGCGTCTTCCGGATGATGCCTTTGGAGCTAGAGTACACCCTACGGAGTTCTTGGACGGTGATTGCTTTCTCGCTCTCCGCGGGCAACTTCAAAGCTCCACTAGTTTTCAGCGAACCATGATTGCAATTTAATTACGTTAGGTCGAACACAAATATGGCCTTCGAGGCGAGGCAAATGTTACGAGCATATAATGAATGGGTGGCGTGTTGGCCAACACCGGCGGGAAGCCTTACAAGGCCTAATCAGCACTCTTGGGCCAGCTGGCTTCTTTGAAGAAACGCTCTCGGATGGACATCTACGCCGACATACTAGAAGTCATCAAACGCCGCCCCGAGGGCGCCCTCGTTACGAGAATTTCATATGGCGCCGGCCTACCCATTGACCGAATCAAACCGATACTAGAGACCCTCGCGAACTTCGGCCTACTTTCCATTCGCGTTGCAGGCGAAAGTCGATTCTATCACATAAGCCGGCGAGGACTAGAATTCCTCGACGCCTATCGGAAAGTGCAAGGCTTCATGACATTTCTAGGAAGCGAACAATCCTAGTCACGCAACGTACTCACGTTTGGTGACCACCGTCTGTCATTACGCGACGTGCCCTGCCCTTTAATTGGCCGGGGTCCAACTCGCCGTTCAGTGAATTAGAAATGTTCCGAGAAAGAATCTTCGAATGGAGCCAAAGCTTCGGTAGAATCCTCGACGCTTGGAATGGGGCAAATGCATTCGCGAATATTGGACCTGGGCGGACTCCATCCTCTCTAAGGCGTGCGGCGAACGACCTACAGAAGCAATCTGTTGAGCGGGCGCGTGAAGTGAGCAGACCATATATGCCACATCCCATCCAGGGCAACCGCTGAAAATCAGAGGGACAAAGGACGCCCGATGTATCTGTAGCCCGACGCTCGAAGACCACACTTGGCCACATCGAGGGCGACTTGGACGTTGAAAGGGACGCCGTAGTCACAGCACAAGATAAGGTCGTGGCGGTAGACGGTCGTGTCGAGACGCAAGGCGACGTAACCTTTGAGGGCAGCTTGACCGCGCTTGAGGTTAGTGGCGTAAACGGAGATTTAGACATCCGAGGCGACCTTACGATTAAAGACAACATTCGTCTCTCGGACGGAAGCTTGCACGTCTCGGGTTCTTTATCCGCTCGAGATGTCGACGTCGATAGGCACTTAGAAGTGTCGGGTAACCTCAAAGCCGAAGAATTAGAGGTGGGAAGTCGAGCTGAGATCCACGGCTCCTTCAAAGCCGAATCAGTCGAGGTGGGAGGCTCACTAGAGATTCACGAATCTGCCGATGTGGCAGAGGTAGACGTCGGCGGATCTGTGCGAATCGCGAAAAATGTAAACTGCAAAAGCATCGATGTCGGTGGCTCGGCAGTTGTCGGAGGTGGGAAGGTCACCGACCAGATTGATGTTGGGGGTACATTCGAGTCCACTGGCCCGCTTGAATTTAACGAACTAGACGTCGGCGGCTCAGTTGATCTAAAGGGGGATTGCCACATAGTTGATTGTTTTTGCGTAAAAGCAACATTGGGGAAGCGGATTGATGTTGGGGGCATTTTGAGGGTTACTGGGAATCTGAAATTTGAGAACTTAGATGTCGGCGGTAAAGTCGACATTGATGGCAACGGTGAGGGCGAGGACATCGATATTGGCGGAGTCTTGAGGGTCGACGGCAACCTCAATTTAGCAGGCAGCCTGGAGGTCGGTGGCAAATGTAATGTTAACCAATCCTTGGTGGCAAAGCGCATTGAAGTTGGCGGCTCCCTCGAGGCTCAAGAAATCAAAGTCGAAGACGTTGAGGTCGGCGGCTCGCTAGTCACTGTGAAGGGAGTGCGAGCGGAGTCGATAACAATTGGGGACCGCGGTCGCGCCAGGGGGCCACTCTTCGCCAGCAACATCAGGGTCGGTGAAAAGGCTGATGTTGACGCACTCTACGGGAAGAGCATAGTCATGGAAGAAAGGAGTAAGGCAGGTGTCGTGCGCGGGGAGACGGTTCGAATCGAGCCTGGTTGCAGGGTCCTAGGTGAGGTCCTCTATTCAGACTCTCTCGACGCTGACGAAGACGTAGCCTTCACTGTAAAGCCGAAAAAAGTTGATTCTCTTCCACCAATCTGAATGTTCAGCTCATGGGTTGTGTAGTCGGCTCTTTCTTAGATTGGGTTAATGCTGCGGTCGCAGTCGTAACGCTCGATCCGGAAGGTTGTGAAGATGCAGGCCGCGCGGGTGTCGGCTGTGATGGTTGGCCAGCCGGTGGAGGCTTGGCTGGGGCAACCGGCGGGGCCGGCTTAGCGACAACGGGCGCTGATTTTCCAGCGGCAGGCGTAGGCGGTTTGGCTGGGGTAACGGGAGGTGGGGCCGGTGGGACATATCTAACTCCCAGATACTCGTACAACAATTGGACGCCTTCTTCGGTAGTAGCGATGAAGATCTGGTATTGGCCGTGAAGGTCGTGTGCGATTTTTGCGATTCCGTCTGGTTCAAGGCCTAGGGATGAAGTGAACCTTGACCATCCACTAATCTTCCTAGAAATAACGTGAGTGACTCCATTCCAGAGCATCTCTGAGATGCCGCGGGGCAGCTTCGAGGGTAGTTTCGCGAATTCGACAATGAGATAACCGTGCTTCTTGACTAGGTCCTTGAGGTGCGCGAAATCCAAGGGGCGGTTGAAACGGACCCAGAACTGGTCACCCGTAGGATAGGGTACGTGCTCAACTTTCTCGATGCCCTCAATAAACCTCAGCTCAACTAGTCTGCGTCCAAGATCTGCTACCATGAGGCATCGCCGAAGTTGTTGGGGCTGAGCAGCCTAGCGCTTAAAAAATCGAGCGTTTTCACGTCTAATGATTTATCGGCGCCTGGCGGAGTGCATCCTAGACGATAGTCGTTTCATGTAAACGCCCTTCCGCAACCCACAGTAGACGCAACTCATAATGCCCAAAGGCATAGCGTGATGGAATTCATGATGGTGTAAATGGTACATCCCAATCACTAAAGAAATGCTTCGCCGTTTAGGTAATTTAAGGTGGCTTGGAACACTTAGAGCTAGGTTAGAGAAAGGAAAATGTTCTACTTTTCCACCTAGGACCTATCCCAAAATGGCCTCGTCGTTATAAACTTGAGTTTCGCTTCCAAGAGATCCTTGTAAAACGTCTTCTCGTCGTCATGCATCCTCGCTAGGATTCGGCCGGCTGTTTGCGGCCCGATCCCGTAAACGCACTGTGCTATAATTGCCCGCTGTCCGTATGACAGGACAAGGTCGGCTGAGCGTCTAGCTCGGGCGAGCGTATTTCTCTCCGCGTCCTCCAAACTCTTAACCTTAAGTTTCTTCTCCAATAGACGGGAGAGGTAGTCCGTGGACCATGTAGATACAGCCAACAGGCCTGAGCCGCAGGATGAGCACCTAGGCTTGTTTGGGAGAGCCTTGACAACTTGGGCCTGCATCAATTCTCCGCATTCGAAGCAGAGTAAATCAACGGTCATATTCCCCAAGCTGTACCTGAGTCTCGCAATCGTATCTCTTTCCACAGTCTCGGGAGCGATTAATTCCGGTACGTCGACGTGCTTGTAGAGAAGGTGAAAACCCAACGGCGTCGGCTTTTCTCCGGCCCTGAAGAGCGCAACTTCCATCCCGCCTTCTCTTATCATTCGGTAGATTTCTCGGACGCGGGGGTAATCTACGTGAAGCATCAGCGCTTCACGAATTGTTTCATCATAAATTGGCGTCATGCGGAAACGTAGACCAAGTTCCCTGAGGTTGTCACCTGAAAACATAAGCCCGCGCCGCATGGCCCCGAAACGTTCGGCGATGAACTTCATGTAGTAACCAAACGGAAAGTGCCTGTGCAATACACCTTTGAATACGCCTTCCAGAACGCCCGCATCAAGATCGAAAAAGGTTGCGCGCATCTCCTCTAAGGAAAGGACGTCCGTGGGGCTGGTTAATTCTAGTAGGATGCGGTAACCATCAGCCCACCACTGCCTTACCAGGCCCTTTCTAGAGAGCAGTTCCTCGTAGACTTCTCCAAGGGTACTGTTCACGGTTTCGCCGAACGAGGCATGGATAATCAGGAACCGGTCAAACGCTTCCAGTACAATCCGTTTGTCGGTCGGAACCGGTGCACCCATTCTTCTATGGTCGTCAATCTCCTCGACGACCTTGCGTATGGCGAAACGCTCTGTCGGCCAATTGCCGCTGAAGCGTGTTACCACCGTTGTCGGTGTGCTGGTTTCAAGTGATTGCGCGACTTCTGACCTTAGGTGGCCGACTCTTTGAGCTAACTCAAAGGGAATAGGTAGCATCTCTCCGTCCCATCCTGGGACGGCTGCGGTTGGATCTTCAACCGGAGTTACATAGACACGTGCATCATCAGAGATCTGCTCGATCTGCCACACCTTCCCCTTGATGATGAAATGCAGGCCTAACCTAGCTTTGGTCATCATGAATTCCTCGCCTAGAATTCCGACGGACTGCTGAGTTGAAACGTCGATGACTTGGTACCTTCGTTCGTCGGGGATCATAGAAAGATTTTCGAAGTAGTATTGACGTGTTCTGCTCCCCCGAAATAGCAAGTCCCCTTCCTCTCTAAGGTAGCGCATAGTCTCCATGTAGGAGGCCACTCTGTCGAATTCTTCCCTAGACAAGTCTCGATACGCGTAGGCTTGCCGTATCAGTGCGAATACTTCGCCAGCCTTGATTCCATTTTCCGATTCCAAGACGGCGCCAGTTATTTGGTGCGCGAGCACATCGAGCGCTTTCTCATGAATCTGCACTGGTTCAGTTGATTTCTCCTGTGCCTTCTGAACCGCGGCGATAGATTCTAGGATGTCTTCCGTTGACACAGCTAAGATTGAGCCTTGGGACACTCGATCCAAACTGTGCCCTGATCTTCCCACACGCTGGATAAGGCTTGAAACCTGGCGAGGTGACATGTATTGGATTGTCAGATCCACATTTCCAATATCAATTCCGAGTTCAAGCGTTGAAGTGCAGACTAAGGCTTTGATTCTGCCGTTCTTGAAATCATCCTCAACGCGCACTCGTTCTTCCTTGGGGAGCGAGCCATGGTGAACGCCCACGTTTCTTTTGAGTTGATGGAACTTCGACCCCAAAGTTTCCGCGTTGGTGCGGCTGTTGACGAAGATCAAGGTCGATTCATGGTCCTCAACTAATTCCCAAATCCTATTCAGCCGGGCCGCTGCCTCAGGAGCGGTGTACAGACTCTGTGCTACGATATTGTCTTCGTCGGTTGGGTGCGGAAATTCAACAAAGTACTTTGCTTCTTTCGGAGGTAGAACTTGGACTACCTCATATGGTCTATCTCCAGCTATGAATGCCCCGACTTGCTCCGGGTTTCCAACAGTGGCTGAAAGACCGATCCTCTGGAATTCATGGCCTGTTACCTTTCTGAGTCTCTCAAGGCCAATCATCAATTGAACGCCACGTCTGTCGCCCGCGAGTTCATGTACTTCATCGATGACAACCCATCGAACGTGCTGAAGGTGGGAGCGCATCAGTTTGCCGGGAAGGATTGCTTGCAGCGTTTCAGGCGTTGTAACCAGGAAATCTGGCGGCTTCACCGCTTGTCTCCGTCTGTCCTTCTGCGGCGTATCACCGTGTCTCACCTCAACTGTGAACCCAAGTCTCGTTCGCCAGAAATCGAGTCGTTTCATAAGGTCCCGGTTCAATGCCCGCAATGGCGTTACGTAAATTACCGAAATCCCTTGCCGCTTTTCCAACTTCGTGAGCTGGTCTAGGATCGGTAGCAGCACTGCTTCAGTCTTCCCCGATCCGGTCGGGGCAATCAGCAGAACATTCGAACCACTCATGATCTTCGGAATGGCAACCAATTGTGGGGGCGTTGGCCTACTCAAGCCGGATTCGGCTAGGGCTGCCTGAATCTCCTTTGACAGGTTTGAAAAGGCTTGTTCAGTCAGCTTGCCAACCAACCCTCGCGTAGAGGCTTATCTCATACAATCTGAAACAAAAAAACATTGAAGGGAATCAGCAGGATTGGAACCCTTCGTCCACAGAACTATGACCTTTTTTAATGAAAGGAATGCCTACTATCTTAGTGGTTCTAGAGATGTACGAGTACCAAACTGTCAAACTGACTTGGTTAGGGCACGACGGCTTCAGGATTCAGGACGGTCAAACCCTATACATCGACCCGTATCAAATCCAAGGCGGGCCCAAAGCGGATCTCATTCTCGTCAGCCACGAGCATGGTGACCATTGCAGCGTCGATGACTTGAAGAAGATCACCACTCCCAACACAACAATCGTCGCGCATGCCCAATCCAAGAACGAATTATCTAAATTGAAAGTGAAAGAGATCAGGATCATAAAACCGGGCGACAAGGTAAAGTTCGGCGACATTGAGGTTGAAGCCGTTCCGGCGTATAATTTGAACAAGTTCCGTGAACCAGGAAAGGTCTTCCACCCGAAGGAGGATGGAAAATTAGGATTCATCGTATCCGTGAAGGGAGTTCGCATCTACCACGCGGGTGACACGGATCATATCCCTGAAATGAAGAACATACGGGCTGACGTCGCTCTCATCCCCGTCTCGGGCACTTATGTAATGACTGTGCAAGAAGCAGCCGAAGCTGTAAAGTCACTTAATCCCAAAGTCGTCATTCCCATGCATTACGGAGCAATAGTCGGCAGCATAAAGGACGCTGAAACACTCCAAACGCTCGTTAAGTGTGAAGTCAAGATACTTGAAAAGGAACGCTGACCCATCCGAACCGGTCAAGCATTCCATAATTATTTCGACGGTTGTCGCTCAGGTGGGCCTGTGTATACGATCTCACTCCATTGAGCAGACTTGTAGGGTTTCTCACTATACATCTGCTCATAGGCGTGGGCAATCAGGCCTGGTGTCCGGCTTACGATGAAGAAAGCTTTTCCCAACCTCCAATCAAACCCCATATCTGATATTATTGCAGCGATGCAGCCATCCACATTCAATATGAGGTGTTTGCCGAAGAATTTCTCAGTCAACGACTCAAGTTCCTGAGCAAGTTCAACGTGTCGCCCCAGGAGCTGAGACTCTTTCGCAATCTCCAGAAGCTTCATGGTTCTGGGGTCTTTAGTGTGGGTTGGATGTCCAAACCCAGGAATTCGCTCCTTCCGACCTGTAACTTCCCGTAGAATCTTCTCAGCGCATTCTTTCGGTGAGAGCTTTGTGTCCTTCGTGTCGGCGATTCCTTCCTGGAGTATTTTCGCGGCCTGCTCTATGGCGCCGCCGTGCCAATCTCCAATCGCGGCGACCCCAGCAGATACAGCAGATTGCAACGGGACGCCGCATGACGCAACGAAACGTGTCGCGTCGACTGATGGCGAATTCAGGCTATGTTCTAGGCAGACCGTGAGCAAAGCGTCCATCATGCGGGAGTGGTTGGATGATGGAAGTTCGCCTTGCCAGAGAAGATATGTCAAGTCAGAGTAGCTGTATTTCCCAACAAGCTCCATGAGGTTGTATCCGCGAACCACGATCTTGTTTGGTTCCACCCATGAGATTGAGGTTTTCCAAAAAGGTTCAGGCATATTTTCTGACCTGCTTGGTAGTGTAGGTCTCTACACCTTTGAAAACTTCGGCAGATACTGGAAAGTGTTGTCATGAAGTTTCCTCTTCGAAAAGTCCGAGTAAAGGAGCGGGTAATCCCGCATGCAAATTTCTGCGACTTGGCCGAAAACCTTACGGATTTCAACCTCAGCGCTAGGGTCTGTTCGCATTTCAATTACCCACCTTAACGTTCGATGGTTCGCAGTCCAAATAATGTTGGTCGCAATGCCGTCTGGCAGGATACGACGCAGGGCTGACGTTACTCGCTTCTTCTGTTCGAAGGTCATCTTGTCCCAGTCAAACCCCGATTCCAACTCGCGGTAATGCTTCTGAATATCCTCAACTGTTTCGACAAACCTCTTGGCCACCGGTTCGATATCCGGCGGAACCCAGACGTTGACTTCTTTGGGGCGCACGTACCGCAAGCTCTCCTGACTCATTGCGGTCCCTGTGCGATGCCTAACCAACTCATGGGTGAAGACCCTACTCACATTGAGAAAGGCAAAAGTCACCGTTGCGTGTTCGAGGATGCTTCCATCACCCTTTTCCAAAACGTTTGCGATGTAATCCTTGGGATTATCGCGAATCTTAGTTACATTTGGGTTAAGGCCGACACCGAAACTCCTGTAGCAAGCACGGCCCGAGAGTTCAATGAGGAACTCTGATTCGTTTGGTTGAAGTTTCTTTGCTTTGTCCAACCACTCCGTTGCGGCGTAGTGCTTCGCTAATTGTTCGATACCCCTTGTGTCGAGCCGCGTTTCAGCGAGTTTAATGACTTTAGGTTCAATACGAGTCAAACGAAAATCACCATTTCGAGCCCTTTTCTATGGAAGATGAAAGGCTTCGCTCCTGAATTAGGTTTCGCAAAAATGTGGCTTCGTTCGAGAGGTTCGGTCTACTAGAACAGCGAACATTAGTCATGCATGGGAGCGGTAATTCGTGCTGAGCCCATTTCGTATCGGGAATAAGGCTAAATTGCGGCTTGGCGAGTGGACGTGGATTAGAAGGTGCCTCGAAGAGTTTGTCATGGGCTGAAGAACGAACAAAGGCTCTCGACGACATTAAGAAGCTTGAGCCTGCCGACCGGTTGGGACTCTACGCTTGTCTAATTCGGATGAATTCAGCACTTTTTGAGAGTGTTCGCGGATGGGACACTTGGTTGAGAAACCCATCTTTCATTGACACGTTTACCGAGGAGGAATTGAAAGATATTTTCAAACAGTTCAAGGATGTTTGCCTTCGCTTCTTGGAAGAGGATGTAAAGTGGACTGGGAAGAAAGAGAAGAGCATGCCAATGGCCTCGAAGACAGCTAAGCTTGAGCGTTCTGAAAGCGAGAGACGATACGCATAAATCACCCAGTCAAGGCGAGGTTCGGGAAGGTTGAATTCATGAGTATCGCACCTTTTGTTCAAACTCCACTCGAGGTCGCGAAGAAGATGTTAGACTTGTCGCAAATCAAACCGGGCGAAGTTCTTTACGACCTTGGCTGTGGTGACGGTCGACTGATCATTCTGGCCGCGAAAGATGTTGGTGCGAAATCCACTGGCATCGAATTGAGGGAAGATCTCGTTGAACGAGCCAGAACTGAGATCAAGAGATTGAACCTGGAGGACAAAGTGAAAGTGATTCAGGGAAACTTCTTTGACGTGAACATATCGGATGCCAACGTGATCACTCTTTACCTTACCTCAAGTGCGAACGAACGCCTTCGGCCAAAATTAGAGGCGGAATTGAAGCCTGGTGTGCGGGTAGTGTCCCACGATTTCAAAGTACCCGGTTGGAAACCTGTAGGAGTCTATGATGAATTGCTCGGGCACACAATATACACGTACAGAATCGGCGAACAGCTCTAAGTCAGAGACTCCGCCGCGTCCGTGATTCCACGGGCGCCTTAAGTGTTTTATAGGAACCTGAAGGGCTACGCAACGTACTGGCGTTAAAGATGAAGATGGGAAGGCAAGCGTACACAGCTGAATTCATCGGAACGTTTGCGCTAGTATTTTTCGGCTCCGTTTCAGTAACCATCTTCTTTCCAATTATGGGGTTGGCATCGCCAGCCTCCTCTTTCATAGGAATCGCTTTTGCCCATGGTCTGATACTAATGGTGATGGTCTACGCGATTGGTTCCATCTCAGGTTGCCACATTAACCCCGCCGTCACGATTACAGCTGTCGCGCTTCGAAAATTAGACTTTGACGACGGCATCGCATATATTGTTGCGCAGGTTCTAGGTGCAACTTTCGCTGGCTTAGCTCATAAGCTAATTTTACCAGGGAATGGTGCCCTAACAGGTTTTGGCACCCCATCCCCCTCTGTGTACATAGGGCAAAGCGATGCTATGGCGATGGTCGTGGAGTTGATCATCACCTTCTTCCTAATGCTCTCCTACTACGCGGTATGGTATACCAATAATGTCCCTACGGGTGCGTCGGGTCTGTTGATCGGAATGACGCTGACTGCCGACATGCTGATTGCGGGACCTTTGACAGGTGGTGCAGCGAATCCTGCTCGAGCACTTGGGCCCGCAATAGCGTCTGGGTCATTCGGGAGTTTGTGGGTGTACTTTGTTGGGCCCATCGTCGGAGCCCTACTCGCGGGCTTCGTCTACCAACACCTACTCACCGCCAACAAACGAAAATAGAGCGACTACTCGTAGCCGTCGTGGCTACTTTCCATAGGCCTCATTGACATCTAGGTTCCGATAGAGGATATTGACGGTCATCCCTTCTCGTTCGAGGAGGCCCGGCAATCGTCCGGTGGCTGGCCGCCGAATTTCGGCAAGCATTTTCATTATTGCAGATTTCGGTGGGGTCACGTGCTCGGCGCCTGCGCGAATTAGAGCGGTTTCATAATCATTCAAGGCGGTCATGATGTTCCTAACCCAGTGCTCTTCCCTACCCCTCTGGGCATGATTACGCGGGATTTTTCCGTCCAGTAGCAGCTTGTAGGGTTCGAAGCCTTCGTCCAGAAAGACCGTGCGCTTAACACTGGGTGGGCTTATGTCAGGGGGTCGGACACCAA
>Ga0187780_10002574_pt1 | contig 13616 bp, 9 predicted proteins | sample 1015_Q2_SP10_20__FD_132429 | JGI IMG/M metagenome (GOLD analysis project Ga0187780, IMG submission 132429) | Tropical peat soil microbial communities from peatlands in Department of Meta, Colombia - 1015_Q2_SP10_20_MG | ecosystem: Environmental > Terrestrial > Soil > Wetlands > Peat | place...
ATGGCCTACGCGACGGTCGCGGGCCTGCCTCCGGTCACGGGGCTGTGGGCGGCGCTGCCCGCTCTGGTGATCTACGCGATGCTCGGCTCGTCGCCTTCCCTGTCGATGGGCCCGGAAGCCACGACTGCGCTGATGACGGCGGTCGCGATCGGGCCGCTGGCGGCTGGCCGCCCGGCCCGGTACGCCGAACTCGCCACCACGCTTGCCCTGCTTGTCGGGCTGATGTCGATGGCAGCCTGGCTGCTGCGGCTGGGCTTCGCGGCGGACCTGCTGTCGCGGCCGGTCCTGGTCGGCTACCTGGCGGGCGTGGCGCTGCTCATGATCGCCGATCAGCTTGGACGGATCACCGGGGTGCCGGTCACCGGGCAGGCATTCTTCTCCCAAGCCGAGTCCTTTGCCCATGGCATAGCCCGCACCCAGGCGGCGACGGTATTGCTCGCAGCGGCAATACTGGCCTTCCTGCTGTTGCTGCGGTGGCGCTGGCCGCACGCGCCGGGCCCACTGCTGGCCGTGCTGCTGGCCACCGCCGCCGTGGCGGTATTCGGCCTGAGCAGTCACGGGGTCAGCACCGTCGGCCCGATCCCGGCGGGCCTGCCCGTGCCGAAGCTACCCGAGGTTCACCCTCAGGTCCTCCGCGAGCTGCTGCTCCCCGCGTTCACGGTGCTGATCGTGGGGTTCAGCGACGACGTGCTGACGGCACGGTCGTTTGCCCGGCCCGGCCAGACGATCGCAGCCAACCAGGAACTGCTGGCCCTCGGCGTCGCCAACGTGGGCTCCAGCCTGGTCCGCGGGTTTCCCGTCAGTAGCAGCGCGACCAGGACGGCCATCGCCGTGACGACGGGCAGCCGGACCCAGCTGTACTCGCTGACCGCGGCGGCCTCGGTGGTAGCTGCGCTGCTGTTCCTGCGGCCGGTGCTCTCGCGCTTCCCGGCCGCCGCGCTCGGCGCGATTGTCGTCTACGCGGCCATCCAGCTGATTGACGTGGCGGCGCTCCGGCGGCTGTTTTCCTTCCGCCGGGTCGAGCTCGCGATCGCGGTGGCCACCTGCGCCGGCGTCCTGGTCTTCAACATCTTGTACGGGGTGCTGATCGCGATCGGGCTGTCGGTGGCTGACCTGCTGGTCAGGGTGGCACGGCCGCACGATGCGGTCCTGGGAGTTGTCCCGGGCCTGGCGGGCATGCACGACGTGGACGACTACCCCGAGGCGCAGACCATCCCCGGGCTGGTGGTGTACCGATACGACGCGCCGCTGTTCTTCGCCAACGCCGAGGATTTCCGCCGCCGGGCGCTGGCAGCCGCGGACCAGCAGCCAGGTCAGCTCCGCTGGTTCGTGCTCAATGTCGAGGCGAACGTGGAGGTGGACTTCACCGCTCTGGAGGCCATGGACGCGGTCCGTGAGGAAATCACCCGCCGGGGCGCCGTCTTCGCCTTGGCCCGGGTCAAGCAGGACCTGCTGGCCAGGCTGCAGTCCTTCGGCCTGGCAGACAAGATCGGGACGCAGCGGCTCTACCCGACCCTGCCCACGGCAGTGCAGGCCTACCAGACATGGGCGCGCCAGCACGGCCCGCCGCCCGGCCGCGGAGGCGCCGCGGACGCCTGAGCAGGCCAGCAACGGGACGCGGGCCGCATAGCCCCAGGCCGGCAGCCGCGGCTGTGGCCGGGAACGGCGCCTGGGCAGCCGGCACCCAGGGTCATGCCAGCTCGATGGCGGCCGGCCGGCCGCGTTGCCGTTACCGGGATGCTCGGCGGCCGCGGCCTGAATGAGCAGCGCCGAGGCGAGCTGGCGAGCCTCCGCTGGGGTCAGCGTCGCCCAGGTGCCGTCCTGGCGGCCGGGTGAGTGGCCGATGTCGAGGCTGACGCGTCGGGCAGGCCGGTCCACGCTGCCGAGGGCGAGCCGCCCCACCTGTATCTCCCTCCCGCACGTCGTCCGGAGGACTTGATGGTCGCGAGCTCGCGTGCCATCAGGTTGCGCGCGCATCCTGATCTCCTTCTCCTGCCTGGCCGAGTCATGGGAGCCCGACGTATCCGTGGCGGGCCTTCCAGAGGAAGTACTTTTCGAACGCGAGTTTCATCGCGTGCGCCTGCGGCCCCGGGATGAGCACACCGGGTGGTCACCAGGACGGGCACCCGAGGCCTAAGGCATCTATACCCCTGGGGGTATAGATGCCGGCCAGGGCGTTAGTCCCTGCCGTCAGGTACGGAGGTAACAGCGGCTACCGACGGGATCCGTGACGGCCCTGGAAGGGGGCCCGCAGCGGTGCCGGTCACCCGGCGTGCCGCGTGGGGCTAACAGCACGCGGCGGCAGCTCGTAGGTACGGTTCGGTTCGCCCCATTCCCCGAACGGCAGGAGGTTCCCGGCATCGATCGCGCGCAGCGAGGGACGTCCGATGTGGGCGAACACGAGACGGGCTACCTGGTGCTGGCGGGCCTGCTCGGCGACCTGCAGCGCGGCCATGTGGCCGCCGACCCCGCCGGTGAACCGGATCGCGCGATTCCAGCCCGCCGCATCGGCGAACATCAGGTCCGTCCCGGCCGCCCAGGGCGGGAAAACCCAGAACTCCGGGGCCCACACTGCCGAGGCCAGCGGCAGGCGCAGCAGGTATCCCCACGTGGGGCGGCTGGTGTGGGCCACCGGGCGGGGCTCGATTACCAGGTCGGCGATGCAGACGGCCGCCACGGCCGGGCGCAGCCCGCGGGCGGCGCACAGCGTCCGCAACTCGCGGCGCAGCTCGCTGCGCTCGTCGCTGACCAGCCAGGCAGAGAGCCGTCCCGCTGGCTCGGCTCCGGGGCCGCCGTCGAGCATGACCTGGCGGCGGCGGTAGCGGACCAGCAGCCCAGCGGGCGGGTACCGGGGGGAGTTCATCGCCCCGACTCCGAGCAGGGTGAGCCGCAGCCGCGGTGTCACCGGCGGCGGCACGCCCGCGCCCATCCCCCGTGGCGCGGCACGCTCAGCCAGGGCTGCTTGAACGACGAAGTTTCCCGCACCGAAATCGGATGGGCGGACATGACGTCCTTGACGACGGCCTTCATCATGATCCAGCCTCGGTTGCTCGCTAAGCTCCAACCACCAGCCTGGTTCCGGCCGCAGCAGACAGCAAGGGAATTTGGTCCGGAGCGGGGGGCTGAAGGTCAGATCTGCCCAGGTTCCGTGACACGGGCGCCGAAAGCGGCATATGGTCACGCAGATACCTGATCTAGAATTTGTACTCAACCTCGTGACGCCGGATGACCTAAATCCCGGCCTTAAACAAAATGGACGTTTAGGCCGCTGGGTTACTTTCCTGGTACATGGTCAGCAGCTGGGCGCGGAGGCGAGTGCGGCCGCGGTGCAGGGACGACTTGACCGTCCCGACCGGCATGCCGGTCAGATCGGAGATCTGCCGGTAGCCCAATCCCTGGACGTCGGAGAGGTACACGGTGACGCGGTGCCTGGCTGGCAAGGCCCGCATCGCGGTCACGATGTCGGCATTGAGGGCGTGCGCGATCACTTGGTCTTCGGCGGACCTGGAATCAGGTCCGTGGCCTGACCGGACGAAGTCCAGCTGCCAGCGGGCTGCATCCCCGGAAACGAGCGGCGGCTGGCGCTGCCGTGTGCGGTAACCGCTGATGTAGATGTTGGTCATGATGCGGTACAGCCACGCGTTCAGGTTCGTGCCGGGCCGGAACTGCGCCGAGGCAGCAAGCGCCTTCGCGAACGTCTCCTGCACCAGATCCTCGGCGTCGGGAGCGGTGCCGGTCATCCGGACAGCGGCCGGATACAGCCTCGCGGCACAGGCCCGGAGCACGTCATCTGCCCACGCGGGTCGGCAAGAGAGCGTCGCGGCCGTCATGGCTTCCTCCGGATACTGCGGTCCGGTGCTGCCGCCATCGTCCATAGCGCAACCGCCGCCGCCCAGGGACAAACGTCCCGGCATCGGTACGGCCTACGGCCCGGTCGGGCGGCCGTGAACGCCGTCATGCTGATCGCATGTTGAGGACAGGTCCGCAGGCTCGCGGGTGGTCGATCCCTGCCCAACGCGGCCGCCATACGGGACCTGTGCGTTGCCGCGGCGCTGCTCATGGGAGGTTTGGCCTGCGTGATCGGGCCGTTCGGCTCTTACGCGGCCGGGCCGGCGTGGCTCATTATCCAAAATGCGGGAAGGGCGCCGACGCTGGGCTCAGAGCAGACGGCAGATCAAAGCGGCAGGCCGGTTGCCTTGCGTGGCGTCTTTGCTGGAAGCCGTCACGAGGAGGGCGTCATGAGCACCTACAAGGTCATTGAAATCATCGGGTCGAGCGCCACTTCATGGGAAGACGCGGCAGCGCAGGCGCTCAAGACCGCAGGCGAGACTCTCCACGGCCTCCGAGTCGCCGAGGTGATGGGGCAGGACATCCACCTGGATGAGACCGGGGGGATCATGTTCCGGACCAAGCTTCAGCTGTCGTTCAAGTACGAGCACGAGCACTGATCCCAGGAGGAACAGGGAGGCGGTCGTCAAAGACCATGCCAGCACCGCAGGCCCGGGCCGCGGCTCACGTCTGACGAGTGCGGTCGCGGAACCAGCTCTGTGAGCAGCGGACCGGGCCGGAGTGCTGCTGTCAATCTCTTGGTGCGGCGATGAGCCGACCGGAGTACCTGAGGCTGGCGGCCGCCGCCACGTGGCATCGCGTTCCTTGGCCGCGTTGGCTAGCTTCTGTGGTTATGACGTGGCAACCGGAACTTGAAGACGTGCGTCGTCGGCGGGACCTGGCAGAGCGGATGGGCGGCACGGGCAAGGTCCGGCGTCAGCATGAGGCGGGCAGGCTCACGGTGCGTGAACGCCTGGCCGCGTTGCTCGATGACGGCTCGTTCCATGAGATCGGGATGCTGGCGGGAACGGGCGTTTATGACGGCGAAGGTGAGCTGGCTGACTTCACGCCGGCTAACTTCGTCACCGGAACTGGCCGCATCAACGGCCGTAAGGTCGTCGTGGGCGGTGATGACTTCACCATCCGTGGCGGCGCCGCGGATGCCGCGATTGCGGGCAAGCAGGTTTACGCCGAGCAGCTTGCGAATCAGATGAGGCTGCCGCTGGTGCGGCTGATCGAAGGTACCGGCGGGGGCGGCAGCGTGAAGACGCTCGAGCAGGCGGGCCACACCCACGTTCCTGTCAACCCCGGCTGGGATTACGTCGTCGACAACTTGTCGACCGTGCCGGTCGTCGCCGCGGGCCTGGGCCCGGTGGCCGGCCTCGGCGCCGCCAGGCTATGCACCGCGCACCTGTCGGTGCTGGTTGAAGGCACAGCGCAGCTGTTTGTCGCCGGGCCGCCGGTGGTGCGCAGCGGAGCAGGGGAAGACGTCACCAAGGAACAGCTGGGAGGGGCGGCAGTGCACGGCCGTAACGCCGCTGTGGATCTGGTGGCGGCATCGGAGCAGGAGACGTTCAGGATGATCAGGCGCTTCCTGTCTTACCTGCCGCAAAGCGCATACCAGCGGCCACCGGTGATCTCCTGCGGGGATCCAGCCGGGCGACGCGAGGACATGCTGCTGTCCGCGGTACCCCGTGACCGCCGCCGGCCTTTCCGGATCCGGGACATCCTACGCGCGGTGTTCGACCTCGACTCCATCATGGAGGTGCAGCGGTACGGCGGGTCAATCGTGACCGCGCTGGCTCGCCTGGATGGTCATCCGGTTGGCGTCGTGGCCGGTGACCCGTATGCGGCCGGAGGCTGCCTGACCGTCGAGGGCGCAGAGGCGGTGACCCGGCTGGCCGACTTGTGCTCGACGTTCCACCTGCCGGTCGTGACGTTCACCGATCAGCCAGGGCTGCTGATCGGTACCCGCGCCGAGCAGCGCGCCACCATCCGGCACGGCGTGCGGGCCATCAGCGCCATCTACCAGTCAACCGTGCCGGGGGCCGAGGTCATCGTGCGCCGCGTCTTCGGCGTCGGCGGAGCGGGCATGACCAACCGGCACCGCCTTGTCCGCCGGTGGGCCTGGCCTTCAGCCGACTGGGGCTCGCTGCCCGTCGAAGGCGGGACCGAGGCCGCCTACCGAGCTGAACTAGAACGCGCAGAAGATCCAGCCGCCACCCTGGCCGGCATCCGGGCCCGGCTCGACGCCGTGCGCAGCCCGCTGCGGACCGCGGAACGGTTCGGTATCGAGGAGATCATCGACCCGCGCGAGACCAGGCCGCTGTTGTGTGACTGGGTACACGACGCCTATGCCGCGCTGCCGGCCAGCCCGGGCCAGCCCTCGTTCGGCACCCGGCCCTGAACGCCGAATACCGCGAGTCGGCCCGCTGCCGCCCGGGAGGTACCTCCCGGGTTTGGATGAACCAGCGTGCCGCTCGCCAGCTCATCTTGCCTGTGGCGCGGTGGCATGGAAGGTCCAGATGCCGCTGCCGGGTCCGGGTACGCAGGCGTTCGTATAGCCGGCCGTCACGAGGATGTCGGTGAATCCGGCTTCCGCCAGCAGCTGCTCGAATTCGTGCAAGCCCCAGTGCTGCAATCGGAACGTCTGCAATTCCGTCATGCGCAGCGTTCCGTCCTGCCACTTGTCGTAGCGGAGGAAGCGGGTCGTCTGGCCAGCGGCCGGGTCGTATCCGATATGCATGGTCTGGAGCGTCCACAGATAGGAACCGCGCTGCCAGCAGCGCATGGGCTCGTGCTCGGCTGCGGGCCGGGGCGTCGGCACGTCCACGAACAGCCGCCCTCCTGGGACGAGCGAGTCACGAAAGCACGCCAGGGCTTGCAGGGTCGCCTTCCGCCCGTCGAGCAGCGCGATCGATCCGGCCGGGATGATCACCGCCTCGTAGGCCGCCAGCTGTACGAAGATCGTCATGTCGGCCTCGCGCAGGACCGGGTCAAGGCCGCGGTCCCGGCAGTGCCGGCGGCAGAGTGCCAGCATCTCCGCCGAGCTATCCAGGCCGTCTACCTCATGACCTGCCTCGAGGAGCGGGATAAGGATCCGGCCCGTCCCGGTGGCCGGCTCCAGGATCCGCCCGCTGATCCTGGCGAGCAGGCGCGCGTAGTACTCCACGTCCCCGAAGGAGCGCCCGATGGGCTTGTCGAGGTCGTACACCTCGGCAGCCAGCGTGCCGTACTCCCAGCTCATCTCCCGCCTCCGTCCAGCCAGCTCACGCCGGGTGCTGGCGCGCTTCGGTGCCTATGCGTCGCCCCGGGCGGCGAGAGGGCCTCGCCGCGGACGGTGCGACGTGCGCGGCCGTCTCGCTGCCGGCTCACGGGAACCTCGCGCGCCGGTGCGGCGGGACGTCACCGGAGCCCTGGCGCACGGTCAGGCCTGGTCTTTCCTTCCCCTCCCGGCCTTCGCGCTCGCGGTCTCCCGCGGCCTCAGATATGGCCGGCCAGCGCGATGAAAACCATCGCGGCGCCGACGAGCGCGATCCACAGGATCGTGATGACCGCTGTCTTCGTCCTCGGCGTGAGCCGCTTCGCCTTTTCGCCGTTCGCGGTACGGAACATGTCTTTGGCCCTCTCGTGGTCGGCGCGACACTGTCACCGGCAGCTCGCCGGATCCACGCGGGTGGCCTCCGCCGCCCGTGCCGCGGACCACGCGGCGTGCCGGTCATTGAGACGGTAGGCGCGCAGCCGCCGGGAGGAATCCGGTGTTTCCACGTGAAGGTGCGCCGACCGCAGGTGAACGAGCAGCCGCCGCGAACGGCAACCGGCGTGCTGGCCGCGCGGCGTGCTCAGGACTGCGGCCCGGCCGGTCCCCGGCGGGTCATGGCCGCGCCGAGCTCTGCCCGCGAGGACACGCCGAGCTTGCGGTAGACGCGGGCCAGGTTATCTTCCACGGTCCTGGGGCTCAGGAACAGCGCCGCGGCAACCTGCCGGTTGGTGTGGCCGGACGCGGCCAGGGCGGCGACGCGCTCCTCCGTCGCGGTCAGCTCGAGCGGCGCCGGCGGGCGAAGCCCGATGCGGGAAAGCTCTGAGCGAGCGCGCTCCGCCCAGATCGGGGCGGGCAGGGACTCGAAGATGCTCAGCGCCTGGTCCAGGTGCTGCCTGGCGATCCGCTTTCGCTTGGCTCTGCGTTGCACCTGCCCGCTGACCAGCAGAGTCCGTGCGAGCTCAAAGGGCATCGCCAGGTGCTGGTGGTGGTCCAGCGCCTCGTCCAGCGCCTGGACGGCACCTGGGGTATCGCCCTGGGCGGCCAGCAGGAGCGCCCGGCAGCGAGCCGCAGTGGCCCGGGTCCACCGTCGCCCGGTAGCGCGGCCCTGCCGCTCACACCGCGTCAGCAGTGTTTCGGCCCGTTCGAGGTCGCCCAAGCCGATCGCGATCTCGACGTGGTTGGCGTGGAAACGCCAGGCGGCTGGTTCGGCCAGGCCGATCCGGTCGGCGAGGGCGGCGGCGGCAGACAAGCTCGCGTCGGCTGCCCCGAGATTTCCGGCCGACAGCTCCGCGAACCCAAGCGCGCTCTGCAGCATGATGACGGCCCAGTCGTCCCCGGCGGCGGCGGCGGCGGACAGGCCTTCGGCAGCTTCGGCCCGGGCCGCGCCGATGCGTCCCAGGTGCGCGTCGATGAGCGCTCGTGCATAGCAGGCACTCACTCGCCAAACGCGGTGGTCGACCTGCTCGCCAGCGTCCCAGCTCCGTGTCGCGTAGCGCTCAGCTGCCTGCCAGTTCCCGGCCCAGCACTCCAGGTCGGCCAGGTGAGCCAGCAGGTAGGGCAGCGAGCTCTCATCCCCTTCCTCCTGGGCGGCCTGCAGCGCTCGCTGCAACAGGCGGCGGGCCTCATCGAAGCGATCGGCGCGGACCAGGCACAAGCCGAGAATGGTCGACGCGCGGTCCTCCACCGCGGACGGCTCGCGCTCCGCCACCTCGTCATCGCCGGGCTCGAGGCGAAGGTCCCGGCCTAGCATGAAATCGGCGTACAGCTTCTCGACCAGGGCTTGCCTGGCCAGCGCCTGGTCGCCAGCCTGCTGCGCCAGCACGAGCCCAGCCTCGGCGTGCCGAGCGCAATAGCGAAGGTCGACGCCGCACGTCCTCGCCAGGCTGATGTGGATGCGAGCCTGCAGGGCCCGGTCGGCGGAGGCCTCGGCGAGCGCCTCCTCAAGGACCGGCACCGCCACCAGATCTCCCGCGTCGGGCAGCAGGAGCCTCGCCAGGACCAGCAGCGTTTCCGCCCGCGCCGCGCCGGCCGGCATGTCCTGCGCCAGTGCCTCGAGACCGTGCCGGGCCCGGGCCGTGTCACCAGCCCGGAATAGATACCCGGCCGCGTCCAGGCGCCGCCGCCGCCGCGCCGCCGCCAGCTCGACCGGGGTACGGGCGACCGCGAGCTCGGCCAGTTCCGCCGCGGCGCCGGGAGCGCCGCGCGCTGCCGCCGCCTGCGCCGCCCCGGTCAGATCGGCGGCGGCCTCCTCGTCGGGTCCGGCTGCGGACAAGGCCCGATGCCTGGCTCGTTCCTCCCTGTTCGGGGCGATCAGGCTCAGCTTGCGATGGGCCTCCCGGCGCCGCCGGGGCGCGACTGCGGAGTAGATCGCCGAGGCCAGCAGCGGGTGGGTGAACCGGACCCTGACGCCCTCGATCTCCACCACGCCCTCGGCGGCGGCCGCCTGCAGGGCCGGCCACGCCGCCGGCCCGTTCACCCGTTCCAGCATCGAGGTCGTCGGTGACCGCAGGCACGACGCCGCCAGCAGGACATCTTGGACGTCGGCCGGGAGCGCCATGACCCGGGAGCTGAGAACCCCGTGCAGGTCAGCAGGAACGGGCAGCGGTTCTCCGGGCGGCAATTCAGTGTCCATCCGGCCCAGCGCCCGGGCCAGCTCCAGGCCATAGAACAGATTCCCGCCCGAAGCCTCGAACAGCCGGCGGATGGTCAGCCGGGACAGCCGGTCGCCAGCCGAGGCCCGGATCGCGGCCTCGTAATCGGCTGGCGCCAGCGGACCTATCGGCAGGTGCCTGACCGGCCCTGCCGCCAGGCCTGTTCCAGCCCGGGGCGCGGGCTGCCCGCCCGTCCCGACCCGGACCGCCGCCAGCAGCCCGACCGGCTCCTGCCCCAGACGTCGCAGGGCGTAACCGAGCGTAACCGCGGTCGGGCGATCGAGCCACTGAAGGTCATCAACGGCGATCAGCACCGGGCTCTGACCGGCCAGCAGGCGGACCGCCCCGAGGAAAGCGGCACAGACCGCCCTGTGCTCCAGCGGGCCGCCCGCCGGATCCTTCAGCAGCAACGCGACCTGCAGGGCATCCCGCTGGGGCGCAGGCAGCGCGGCGAGCACCCGCTCCAGGACCCCGTCCATCAGATCGCCAAGCGCCGCGAACGACAGCGTCGCCTCCGATTCGGTCGGACGGCTCGACAAGACCAGGTACGAGCGGGCGGCCGCGTCGGCTATCCCGGCCGCCCACACCGTCGTCTTGCCGATCCCGGCTTCTCCCTCAAGCAGCAGTTGCGACGGCCCTGACGGCAATCCATCCAGGAAGGCAGCCACCGCGCCGAGCTCGCGACCGCGCCCCAGCACACCGCAGGCCTCGGGCACGGCTGCCTCCTCAGGCAAGTCACTGGAAAATAGTATGGACGCCCGTCCCGAGGGCATCGCGCCCCGCTGGGGCGAATATTCGGTGTGGCGGCCATCGGGGCGAGCAGCGCGCCGAAGGCGCCCTGGCAGGCGCGGGCCGCGACGAGCGCGCCGAAGCTGCCTGCCGCGCCGCCGGCTGCGGACGCGGCGGCGAAGCCGGCCAGTCCGGCGATGAAGGTCGCCTTCGGGCCGACCAGGTCGGTCAGCCTGCCGCCGAGCAGCAGCAGGCTGCCGAAGGCGAGCGCGTATGCGGTGAGCACCCACTGCCGTTCGATGTTGGAGAAGTGCCGTTATCGCTGACCGGCCGGCGGCCATGCGCCCCCCCGCGCACCGGGCTATCGACCGGAGCGGCGGGCGCGCGAGATGATGCCTGAGGAGGCGAGTATGCGGGTATTGATGATCGCGCCCCCCGGCGCGGGCAAGGGGACTCAGGGCGCGCTGATCGCCGCGCATTTCGACATTCCCCACATCGCGACCGGTGAGCTGCTGCGCGATCACGTGGCGCGGCACACCCCTGTGGGCCAGGCGGTTCAGGCGTACCTCGACCGTGGCGAACTTGTGCCCGACCAGATCGTGCTCGACATGGTGCGGGAAGCGATGATCGCCGCCAAGGCGGCCGGAGGCGGGTATGTCCTCGACGGAATCCCGCGGAACATGGAGCAAGCCCGCGCGGCCTATGAGATCGGCCGCGAGCTCGGGATGACCGCGGATGTGGCGCTGCACCTGCAGGCGGACGACGCGGAGCTCACGCGCCGGCTGCTGGCGCGCGCTGCGCTCGAGCATCGCTCCGATGACACCGCGGAGGTCATTGCCCAGCGCCTGGCTCTCTACCACGCAGTGACATCTCCCATCGTCGCGTGGTACCGCGACCGCGGAATCCTGGTCTCCGTGGATGCGATGCGTTCCGCGCGTGAGGTCGGGCGCGAGATCCTGGTCGCTCTCGAAGCGATGCGCCCGTTCCTGGAGAACGCGCCCGCGGCTGAACGGGTCCCCCTGGACCTGACCAGCCTGGGAGAGGCGTTCGGCGCGGCCGGCTCGGCCGCCAGCACAGCCGAGTGAGCCGGCCGGCTCGCCGTCGGCCGCGCCGCGCAGCCGCCGGCTACCGGGGAGCTTGAGCGGGGCGGGTCGCGGCTCGCATGCTGCGGCCGGCGCCGGCGGGGGATCACCAAGATCCCCGGCCATCCTCCCCGGCGGCTTCGTCAGCCTGGGCGGTGCCCGGGCCCGCAGTTCTCAGTGCGCGTTCCGATGCTGAACCCGAATACGGACCTGAAGAATCTCGCGCTGCTGGCCGAGTGGCTGACCGCGATGGCAGTGTGATCGACGTCGAGAAAGGAGCCGGTGCCGTGAGCGCCGTCCGCGTGCCTGCCGGACGCACAGCACGCCGGTCAGCGTGGGGTCGATGTCGGCGCGTTGTTCGATGCTGCACCCGAGGGTCGTGATGTAGTCGTCTTCGGCCCGGTCGAGGTCTGAGACGACCAAGGTGACCCGGTCGATCACCGCTTGCGGCCCGGTTGTCATATCGCCATCGGGTTGTCGCTGCGGGCCGGGTGTGCCATGTGCACCTGGAGGGCGCTGACGACCAGGGCGAAGTGGCTGAACGCCTGCGGGGTGTTGCCCAGCTGGTGCTGTGCGGCCGGGTCCCACTCCTCGCTGAGCAGGCCGACGTCGTTGCGCAGCAGGAGCAGCCGCTCGAACAGGTCGATCGCGTCCCGCTGCTGCCCGGACGCGTACAGCGCGTCCACCAGCCAGAACGAGCAGGCGATAAACAGGCCCTCGCCACCCTTGAGGCCGTCGTTGGTCTGGCTGGTCTGATAGCGCTTGACCAGGCCGCCTTCGCTGAGCTCGCGGCGGATCGCCGAGATTGTGCCCAGGACCCGCGGGTCTGTGGCGGGCAGGAAGCCCAGGCGCGGGATCAGCAGCAGGCTGGCGTCGAGCGCGGTGGACCCGTAGGCCTGGGTAAAGGTGTTGCGCCCGGCGTCGAACGCGCGGGTGACGACATCGTGGTGGATCTGGTCACGGAGCTCTTCCCAGCGCCGGACCGGGCCGGGGAGGCCCTGCGTGCGGACCGATCGGGCCATCCGGTCGGCGGCGACCCAGGCCATGATCTTCGAATGGGTGAAGTGCTGCCGGTCGCCGCGGACCTCCCACAATCCGTTATCTGGTTCGCGCCAGGCTGACTCGAGATGATCCATCAGGGCGACCTGCAGGGCCCAGGCGTCCGGGTCGGCGGGCAGGCCGGCCTGCCGGGCCAGGAACAGGGCGTCCAGGGTCTCACCCCAGACGTCGAGCTGCAGCTGACCGGACGCGGCGTTGCCGGTGCGGACCGGGCTGCTCCCTTCGTAACCAGCCAGCCAGGGCAGCTCGACTTCGGGAAGCCGGCGCGAGCCGTCGATGCTGTACACGATCTGCAGTGCCTCCGGCTGACCGGCTATGGCGCGCAGCAGCCAGTCGCGCCACGCTCCGGCTTCGCGCCGGAAACCGGCCGCGAGGAGTGCCTGCAGCGCGTAGGTGGCGTCGCGCAGCCAGCAGTACCGGTAATCCCAGTTGCGGACGCCGCCGAGTTCCTCCGGCAGCGACGTGGTCGGCGCCGCGACGATCCCGCCGGTCGGGTGGTAGGTCAGGGCCTTCAAGGTGATGATCGACCGGTCGATGGCGTCGCCGTACGGTCCGGTTTGGTAAGCGGCATGAGAAGACCACTCGGTCCAGAAGTCCCTCGTGGCGGACAGGGCCTGTTCGGCATCGACATACGGCATATCCGGCTGGTGGCTGGGCGCCCACGACATGACGAACGAGGCCCGGTCGCCCTGACGCACGGTGAAATCCGCGATCGTTTCCCAGTCCTGGTCACGCATCGGGACGGCGGATATCAGCCGGACCTGGTCCGGCCCGGCGATCGCATGGACTTCACGGCCGACGTGCCGAACCCACGGCACTTCCCGGCCGTAGTCGAACCGCAGGCGCAGCGCCGACCGCATCGCCACTTCGCCGTCCAGGCCTACCGCGATGCGGACGACGTGCGGCGTATCCGTCCGGGGTGGCATGAAGTCGATGACCCGTACCGCGCCGCCCCCGGTGACCCAATCTGTCTCGAGCACCAGGGTGCTTCCCTCGTACCGACGG
>Ga0187780_10002575_pt1 | contig 13611 bp, 14 predicted proteins | sample 1015_Q2_SP10_20__FD_132429 | JGI IMG/M metagenome (GOLD analysis project Ga0187780, IMG submission 132429) | Tropical peat soil microbial communities from peatlands in Department of Meta, Colombia - 1015_Q2_SP10_20_MG | ecosystem: Environmental > Terrestrial > Soil > Wetlands > Peat | place...
CTCCGGCGAGCACCGCCTCGACGGCCGCGTCCAGGTCCTCCTGCGAACAACGCCGCGTCATGCCCATCTGACACCTCCAGGTCAGGAGATGTCGCGGTCACCACTTGAGCCCAAGCCCAGCGTGATTCCGGTCGCCTTCGGGTCCCTTGACCTAGTCCAGCGGCCTGCCTGCCCCGAGCAGGACCCGGCAATAGCGGATGGCCGGGAGAGCCGACCCACCGCCTGTCACGTCATGCCTTCGCCCTGTCTCTCCCTGGGTGCTCGTCAGGCCGTTCTTGCCACTGGCACCGACGGTGGCGTCCATAGAACAGGGTCCAGACCCTGCCACCAGAACGCCAGTGAGAGGCACCTAGCAATGGTTTCGTCCGCCGAGGGAGCAGAGTAGAGGGGCCAAATCGTGTACCTCTCCGTCCTCGTCGACGGTGCGATCGCCGGTGCCCTCCGCCGGCACTGCCAGCACCATGAGCGGCGTGAGGCAGATCGCGACCACGATCGCCCATCCCCACCAGGGGAGAGCGGCGCTGACCCGGATGGCCATCTCCGACCCATGACGGGGGAGCAGCCCGTGGACGATGACCTCGTGACCCGGCGCGGCGCGGCGCGCAGGACCGTGCGAAGGCGTGAAATACACCGGGAGGACGCCGGTGTCCACAAGCGCGGCATATTCGGTTCGCCCGTGCCGGCCGGTGTCATAGAGGTAGCCACTGATGAACGGGCGGTAGAGCAGGATCGGGACGGCCACCAACACCACGGGCCCCAGGGCCAGGATCCACCGGCGAACTCGCGCCGAGGCGAACAGGCCAAGGCCAACCAGCGCCACGCCAGCCAGGCAGAGCCAGGTCGCGCACCGGTAGACCCAGCCGAGAGCCGGGACGATGGCGACGGGGACTCCGACGATCTGCGCCCGCGTGATCGTCCAAGGATCCTGGACCTGGTTGAGGTCTCCCCTTGTGAGAAAGCGACCATGGGGAAGGACGGCCTCGATGCGATGGACGTAGGTGGTCGATAGGCCCGGATGCGGCGCGAACACGACGATCTCGCCGAGGTGCAGGTGGGCACCGGGAGGCAGTGGCCGGGACGCGACCAGCGAACCGATCGGCGCCACGGGACCCATTGACGGCGACGCCACCCACGACAGCGACCCCCCGGCGAGGAGCCAGCCGCCCCACAGGAGTCCCAACACCACGACGGCAGCGGTCATGGCGCGCAGTCCCCAGGGCCGGCGCGCCCTGGTCCGAGGGGACGGGGTGGCGGAGCCGTCGGCCGCGTCGGGAGTGGCCGGCGCCCGTGGGGCTTCCGACGGCTCGGCGGCCGCGGCCATTGCGGTCGTCGGATCGCCGACCGCAATGGCGACGCCTACGGGATCCGACGGATGCTCGGTCGGTGACGGGGACGCCGGCGGCGGCGTGACGACGCTCACAGCGCCACGTAGCCGAGCGTGTGGGTCAGCCGTGAGGAGAATCCGCTCGCTCCGTCCGAGATCACCCAGGGAACCGACACGTGGATCCCCGTCCCGGTTGCCGGCACCGAACCCGACACGGCCGTGGTGAAGGTGAGCGTCGGCAGCGTGAGGGAAATGCCCACGGAGACCGACAGCCAGTTCGAGGGCGGCACGGCCGGGCAGGCGCCGACCTCGAGCGGGTACACGCAGGTGGCGGCGGCCTGGATCGTCATGGCGATGTAGCTGCACGCCGGTGATCCGGGGGGAGCCTTCTCGTCCAACGGCCAGAACGCATTGGACGCACCGACGCCGCCGGTGACGGCCGCCAGATAGGCCGAGGCGGTGGGCGCGCCATAGAGGGAGGACACGTTGGCGCCTGACAAGGCGGACGGGAACACGGCCATCTGGCCCAGCGACCCGCCCCAGTACGCCGACGTCGGGGGGTCAGGCCACGTACTCGTGGCGTTCGACCATCCGAGGTGCCACCATCCGCCGTAGACCTGTGCCGGGTCACTGCCGGTGATGGTTTCGTCCCCAGCCGATCCCGCCACCAGCGCGCCGTCGACGTAGAGCAGGACGGTGCCCACAGTGGCCGACACGGGCGCCACAGTGGCCACCACGAAGTGCCAGTTGCCATCGGCGTAGTTCTTGGCGGTCGTAGCCGAGCTGTTCACCTCGAAGTAGCCGTTGGGATAGACGCCGAACACGACGTGCCCAGAGGGATCGACCCACATGTGCCGGTCCCACATCGTGGGCGTACCGTTCCCCTGCAGGGTGGTGAAGCCGAGGATCGAGCCGCTGCTCGTCGTCTTGAACCAGCCGGCCAGCGAAAAGGTCTGGGGGCCGGGTGACGCATAGAACGCCGTGGGCGGACCTGTCGCCGTCTGGATCCAACCCGTCGAGCCATCGAAGGTGGTGGCGCTATCACCGATCGGCCCCGAGGCGTCGACACCCAGCGTGCCCTGTCCGGTCCCGACATTGGTGCCCGGGTTGTTGGAGGCGTCCCGGTACGTCGTGGCCGCGGCGTTGGCCGGGAGGTTGGCAATCGCCCCGGTGTATAGCGCCGAACCGGTGTCCTGCAGCGGCCAGTAGGAGGTGGGCGCGTCGGCCAGGACCTGGGTCGAGAACGCGGCCTGGGTCGTCTTCCCGTAAAGGGTGGTCACCGCCGCCGCAGACAGGGCACTGGGGAAGACGGCGACATCGGCCATGCTCCCAGCGAAGTAGTTCGTGGTCGGGAGGTTCGAGAACCCCGATCCCACAGCGCTCCCCCAACCAAGGTGCCAGTACCCATTGTAGGAAAGGGTGGACTCCGCCCCGGCGGAGGCGCTGGAGTTGTTCAGCGCACCGTTCACGTAGATGGCCATGCCGCTGCCGGTCGACTTGGTGACGACGACGAAGTACCACGTACCGGTTGTGAGCGCCGACGCTGCCGTCGCTCTCAGGGTGGTCGTGTTGTTGCCAAAGTTGAGCCGGCCGCTGGAGTCGATCCACACCATCCGGTCCGTGTTGGTCGGGGCGGTGGTGGACTGGACGTTGGTGTCGCCGATCAGGACCCCGTTGCGGGCACTCGGCTTGATCCACGCCATCAGCGTGTAGTTCGCCTGGCCTGCCAGCGACGTCAGGGTCTCCCCCCATCCCGTCGACCCGTCCAGGGTGATCGACGTCGGAGCGTCGGTGAACGCCCCCGGGCCGGTCGCGCCGTAGGTCAACCCGCCGAAGGCCAGCCCCGTGTTCGTCCCGGTTGTCGAGGTATCGACCAGCTCCTGGACCCCGCAGGCGCCTCCGGTGGCGACCGTCGCCTGAGTGGGAGCCACCGAACCCTGGTTGCCGAGCGTCGTCGTGGACGAGGAACCGATCGTCGAGGACAGCGGGTAGGTCGTGCACGAGGACTGGTTGGTCCCGATCCCGCCCACCGTATTGGGCGACGACAGGCAGTTGGTCCCGCCGATGGTGTCCGATAGGAGCTGAGTCCCCGCCTGGAAGCCGATCGTCCCGGCCAGTCCACCACTGAACTTGGCGCCCCAGACAGCGGTGATAGGCCCGAGTAAACCCATCAACGCCAGCGACCCGAGCGCGACTCCGGCCCAACAACGCTGGGCCGGAGTTCGCGGGTTCGTCGTCATGGCACGACCAGGAGCCCGAAGGCGCTGGACCAGGGAGCGACTACTGACCCAGGGTGTACGTCATGGTCGCGTTGGCAGCCAGGCCCTGATCGGCGTTCGTGGCGGAGGCGTCGAGCTGCGTGGTGATCGTCAGGCCGACGCTCGCGCCTGCCGCCAGCGAGGTGGCCAGCGCGAGCGGGCTGGCCGACGCCAGGGTCACCAGCGTGTTCGAGCTCGAGGGCGCCGGACAGGCACCGGCGGCAACCGGGTAGACGCACTTGCCGGTGGTCGTGCTGAAGATGGTGACGTCGACCTTGCCGCAGAAGCCTGCGGTGTCACTGCCCGACGACAGCGGGTTCAGAGCGGACGACCCGTATGGTGCCGCCACCGCCGAGCACGCGCCGGTGGTCAGCGTGAGGCCGCTGGCAGAGTTGATCGAGCCCTGGTTGGTGAGCGTCACGGTCGAGGTCTGGTTGACCTGAGGCACGTTCGTCGTGCCACTGCCCAGGTCGCTACCCGCGCAGGCCGCATTGATGTTCGTGGTGATGCTGCCGGCCGAGTTCGAGCTCGACAGGCAAGTGCCCGACGAGTTCGTCTTGGACAGCAGCAGGGTCCCGGTCTGGTACGAACCAGTCCCACCGGCCTGCGCACTGAAGGTCGTCACGCCGAACGACACCGCGGCCGTGAGCGCCAGCGCCGTCACGCCCAGCAGTGCGACGACAAGAACCTTGCGGTCCTTCTCTCGCTTGTTATTGTTTTGCATGATCCTCCCGCCACGCGGCTGCATCGCAAGCGCCGCACAATGCCATCGAGTCCTCATCGGACGTCCAATCGGCATCCCCGAGGGCATATCGGCCCTAAATCTTGCGGGACCTATGTCTCATCCGCGTTCTTCGTCGCGGCGGGTGAACCCATCAGGAGCGGGGGCTTCTCAAGGCCCAAAGTCCGCCGAGATCGGTGCCGCAACCGCCCGCAACGTGCCGATGCAGCGCCCCTGCCTGGCCGCCCACCCGCCCGGTAACGCCGTCCGAGCGTGATCCAGGATGGTTCCGGGCTTCACGAACTGGCCTGGGCGTGTATCCGAGGGGGCGCGCCTCCCGGCAGGGCCGAGCGGTCTGCGGAGCCAGTGAGATGCTCTGTCAATGGGGCATTGGGAGTTGTGGGAGGACCCGGATGGCAGCACCACGTTCTTCCGCTCAGACAATGCCAAGAGCCGCCGCATGGTGGAGGCCGCAGGAGCGGTCTTGATCTGGGAAACCGATGCAACTGGCGGCAACGCCGCCATGCAGGCGCTGCACGATCACCTGGGCTTGGAGCCCTATCAGCCGATGCTTCGGAAGGACGGCACCCCGTATCCCGAAGACGAGGACGACAGCCTTCTCCCACCCCGCTAGGCCATCGGGAAGTGCCGTGGTGCGCTATCCGGCCCCGTAGCCGGCCGCACCATAAAGACGGCCGGTGTGATCCAGGACGGTTCCGGGCTTCCTGACCGGCCGCGACGCCTTCCCGGGCCCCGAGCAGGTTCCGGCAGGGAGTTGTTAGCCTCCACCAGACTCCAGGCGATTCACACATGGGTGGGCCAGTTTCTGGGGACCAGGTCACGGTTAGCGCAGTAAGCAGGCCGGGCCCAAACCCCAGAACTCAGGGGCAAACTACGAGTGCCGCCCCACAAGGATGCGTTGCCGGCGGACAAGGTCCGCAAGGCCATGGCCCGCCAGATCCGCCGGCTGCCCACGGAGCTGCGCCGATCGCTCACCTTGGATCAGGGCAAGGAGTTCGCCGAGCACGCCCGATTCACCGTCGACACCGGGGTGCAGATCTACTTCTGCGACCCGAAATCACCTTGGCAGCGGGGCTCGAACGAGAACACCAACGGGCTGCTGCGCCAGTACTTCCCTAAGGGCAGCGACCTGTCGGCGCACTCCCAGGCCCAGCTCAACGCCGTGGCCAGGCGGCTCAACGGCAGGCCTCGACAAACGCTCGGCTAGAAGCCACCATCAAAGGCGTTAGCCGAGGCCGTTGCGATGACCGGTTGAGACCGCAGGCAATAGCGAGCGGCTTGCGAAAGCTCCGAAGAACAACCTCGATGAGCTACCCCCGTGCTTTGACCAGCAAGGGAGGGTGCTCGCTGCGGGTTGCCAATCAGCGAGATGGTCGCCCAGCAGAAAGCAATTCACGAAGTTTGCTAGCGGGCTGTGGCGTCGCCAAGTAGTAGCCCTGACTTGCCTGACATCCCAACTGCCGAAGCAACTGGTACTGCGCGGCCTGTTCGACGCCTTCGGCGACCGTATGGAGCCGAAGGTCACGAGCGAGCAGCAAGATCGCCCGAATCATCCGAGCACGCTCCGGGTCGACTGTGACATCGGTGACGAAGGTCCGATCGATCTTCAGGGTGTCGACCGGTATCTGATTCAAGAGACTCAGCGACGAATACCCAGTGCCGAAATCATCAATGGCAATCTGGACACCGATTTCGCGAAGTTGCGTGAGGACCCTAACAGCATGTTCGACATCCACCATGAGCATGCTTTCTGTCACCTCGAGCGTGAGGCGGCGAGCGTCCAGTTGCGCATCTCGCAGGGCGTTCTTCACGTTGTCAAACAGATCCGGATCGCTCAGTTGTCGACAGGAAAGATTCACGCTCAGGGTCAGTCCCTCGCCGCCCGGCATCCCCTCGGTCAGATCCATAAACTCATGACAGGCGTGAGAGAGTACCCAATTGCCGATCTCCACGATCGCTCCCGTGGACTCAGCCAACGCGATAAACGCGTCGGGCATGACCAAACCGCGCGAGGGGTGGTTCCAGCGGATGAGTGCCTCCACGCCGCTGATGCTCTCCGAGACCAGATCGACGATTGGTTGGTAATAGATTTCGAACTCATTGTTGTCAACGGCACGTCGCAGGTCGGACTGCACCTGCATGCGGTCGAGAATCGTTGAATGCAGCCCGCTCGTGAAGACCTCGTAGCCGCCCTTGTTCTTGATCTTTGCGGCATACATTGCGAGATCGGCATTTCGAAGAAGATCCTCGGCGCTTTCGGTCCCCGCTTCATCGAGCGCCATGCCAAGTGTCGCGGACACGGTGACGATTGCGGTGCCGATCTGGAAGGGTTGAGTAAAGGCGCTGATCAGTCGCTCCACCGCAGCCCTAGGAGATGCATCGAACGCGATTCCCTCGAAGAGGACCGCGAACTCGTCCCCGCCGAAGCGGGCGATGGCATCGGCATCGCGCAACGTCGTCCTCAGCCTTGCGGCCGCCTGCCTGAGCACCTCGTCACCAAAGGAGTGACCATGCAGGTCGTTCACCGCCTTGAAACTGTCCAGGTCCATGAAGACCACGGCTAATCCACCACCGATCCTCCCTCTTCGGCGGATGGCTTGCTCGAGATGCTCTGCAAACAATGCGCGATTGGCCAGGCCGGTGAGCGAATCGTGGAATGCCTGATGACGGAGTTGATCCTCGAGGACCTTTTGATCGGTGATGTCGCGGCTATTGAGTAAGAATCCATGCACACTCGGCTCGTTCGTTAAGTCTGTAATTACCGATTGAAGGTACCGCCATGAACCATCCGCATGTCGAACTTGCCATTCTGACGTGACTTCGTTACCTATCCCACTGGTGAAATAGCTCACAATGCTGTGCCATCGCTCCTGATCGGAGTCGTGGAGCGCCTGCAAGAAACTGGTTCCAAGCGTGCTCTCCATGTCCCAGCCGAGGATTCGTGTGATCGAAGGACTTTGGAACAAGATCGTGGCGTTCCCGTCGACAATTGTGACAAGGTCTGATGAGTTCCGAACCAGTGCGGAGAAGCGCGCTTCGCGCACTTCCAATTCCGTCGTGCTGAACTCGACCCTGTTCTCCAAGTCGACGGCAAGTGCCCGTTCTGCCTCGTAGAGACGAGCATTGGCAACCGAGATTGCGGCATGCTCGGCAAAGAGGGAAGCCGCTCGGAGATCATGCTCGCTGTAGGCATGGTTCTGGTTCCCGATGAGAATGAGGGCGCCCAGGGACAGGTCACGGTGAATGAGCGGGACACACATGACGCTCTTGTCATCGGGTTGCTTGGCTTTGGCTTCAGGAGCTTGGATTAGCAGGGGTTCCTTATATGTAACTACCCAGGTGGCGATGGCGGGTGTGAACTCTGCCAGGGTTGCCAGATCTCCGGCTTGACACGCAACTGTCATACCGTCCGGTTCAACAAGCATGATCGAGCCACGTGAGGCTTCAAGGAGCTCCAGCGCACTTGAAAGGATGAGCGTAAGTACATCATCGATCCTAAGGACCGAGTTCATTGCCTTGCCGGCATCGTAAAGGAGCGCCAATTCCTTCAAACGGTTGGATAAGGCTGCGGCGAGAACTCGTTCGTCAGTGAGGAGCTTCGCTAGGCGGCGAAGGTGACGCTCTTTCTCCATGACGTAGGCGGCGAGTCCTACAACGAGGAGAACGGTTCCGATGCGGAATCCCGCGCTGTCGGTGAACCTCAGCGGGTGGCGATGTTGGGTCGTGAGCAAGGCGACCGCCGCAGAAAGACACACCAGGCCGGCGAACGCCATTGTCCACAACTGGGATCGACGACGGTCGACTGCTTCAAGCGTGGGCGTCGAAAAGCCCTTGATCCCAACAATTCGTGCCTCGCGCTCCAGAGCGCTGGACGGGTTGGGATCCGGTGCCGAGGCCGGATGCGGACACATAGTGACTTATGTCGGCGACCGCGATGACCAGGCATTAGGGCCGAAAGGCCCATGCAGGTCAGGAGGATCCTCAAATCGGGTTCGATGTCTGACCTGGGGATCCGGAGCCGGCCTGACCAGTGATGTCAATATGGCTGGGGCTATGATGGGCCGACGCGTTGGGTGCATTTACCGACTCACAGTCCGTGAGGCCTCTGAGCGCCAACGGCTACTCGGAACTCAATCGAAAATGCCTGACCGCCAAGGAACTCCGCATGAACTCCAGCGCATGCTGCTGGCGCAAACACTGCCTCACCGTTTCCTCGGTAATGTCGCCATACCCTTCTTCGGCGAGACAGCGCATCGTGTCTCGGATCACGGCGTCGAACTGATTCTCTGATTCCGCAAGGTGTCCCTTGGGGGGTTCCAGGCTCCCAGCGTCTGAGAGGAAGTGTCTCACTGGGCCAACCTTTCGGAGCCCGGGGACGAGACCGATTCGATCGTGGGGTGACACGGACAGGCGCAGAGGGCAAGGCCGTCCTCGCATCGATCATGTTCATCCATGCGACAAACGAGTGACCGGTGATGGTCAGGCTCGGTCCTCTGCTTCTGAACGCGCACAGCAACTCCAAATCGGACCCACTGGTCCTCCCGTTTCGGCATCGGACGCACGATTCTCATCGTCAAACAATGCACGCCCAAACTGCGGGGGCGGCCGTATGGCCCGTTCTCCGTTCCCCCCCCAGCGTCAAGGACGTCGATGGCAAGCTCCAGGCGGTCCCGGAGACCCTCTTCACCAGGCGGATGCTCTGGGAGGTCGGAGGCGGCGAGCTTGCGGAGGCTCTCGGCGGCTCGGCGCATGTCCTTGGGGGACGGCATGGCACCACCGTCGCCGCCGGGGCAGGGAGCGGGGGGACTGGCGATATCGGTCGGTTCTTGGGGAGGGGCTGGTAGCGCAATCCCGGCAGAAGCGGGCGGTCCCTCCTGGTTCCAGCTATGACCGAGATCCCGCCTCCGACGCTAGGCGCGCGGCCAGTTGCCTGGAGATGCCAAGGGCTCGGCCGAGGGCACTCAGGCTCGTACCTTTGTGTTCAAGATTCTCGGCGCCCCATCGGCCACAAACCACCCTGCGTGTGAACGGGCGCTACTCGGGCTCACCAGGTTCGTAGTGGGCTTCCAGCCAATCCCGGACGTAGGTCCTGGAAAGCCTGGCACGGATCCGTGCGGCGATGTCGGGACCAGATCGAAACGCCTCGAACCGGGCCACGAGGTCGCCCCGGAAGGTGAAACGGTGGATGCCGACGCTGGGTGGGCCCAGGGACCTGCCCTCTGGATCGAAGACTTCGATTTCTGCGGCAACGACGACATGGTCGCCCTCTTCGACAAAGTCCTTCGGGACCAGTCGGGGCTTGGCGACGGACCACAGGGCCTCCCAGTACGAGCGCACCTCACGGCGTCCTTGGAGCAACGAGTCGTCCAGAAGGTTGGGCCACTCGATGTCGGGGGTCATCAAAGCCAGGAGACTGTCGACATCTCTCCGATCGAAGAGTTCGTAGGCCATCTGCAAGATGGCGATTCGATTCGACTGCTCCACACGTGCCTCGCAGCTGAACGCCTTGGTGCAAGGGTACGGCAGGGCGATCGACCAAAGGGGGATCTCGTCGGCCCGAATGGTTGGAAGCTGCCCCGATGGGGGAGGACCTAGAGACCGCTCGCAACGTGCCGCGTGCGAGTGGTCGGCCCCGGCCGCCGACCAAGCGATAATCCCGGCGGTGAGCGATCCAGGGCGCTTCCGGCCCGCTGACAGGTCTGGCCGGGTATCCCAGGGGGCGCGACCACCGGCAGGGATGATCGAAGCGGACCCTGAGACCTCGGTGTCAGGGTTGCCGGGTGGATGCTCAGGTCCGGTCTGACGCGACTTAACCGGCTGGCGCGATTGCTGCCTTGGGATTGAAGTGTCGGCCGGGCCCGAGCATCCACCCGGCACGCACCGGTCGGGCGAACCGTGACCTGGTAGGAGCCTGGTGAAGAGGCCCCATCCCTGTCTTGTCCGCCGTCCCGGCACGTGTGTTCCACCCCTCAACGCTTGGAACGAAGAAAGGGATGGCGATGACCACGATGACAGAACCGAGACGCCGGGTCACGGGCGGCGTGGACACCCACCGGGACGTGCACGTCGTCTGCGCCCTCGACGACCGCGGAGCCGAGCTCGGTGTGGCGTCCTTCCCGACGACTCCCGCCGGCTATCTCCAGGCCCAGGGCGTGGTCGTGGTCGAGATTTCCTGCCCCAACCGTCAGCGCCGGCGTTCGCACGGCAAGTCCGATCCCGTCGACGCCATTGCCGCCGCCACGGCGGTCTTCTCCGGCGATGCCACGATCGAGCCGAAGGCCAGGAGCGGGAATGTCGAGGCGATTCGGGCCCTTCGCACTGCCGACCGCTCTGCCCGACATGCCCGGATCAAGGCCCTCAACCAGATGCGGGCCTTGCTGCTCACCGGACCCGAAGGGTTGCGCGAGCAGTTCCGGGACACCACGCCCTGGCGCATGGTCCACACCGCAGCTCGCCTGCGCCCCGGTGATCCAACCTCGCCGGTCGGCTCGACGAAGTTCACCCTGCGCCTCCTCGCCCGCCGAGTCCTCGAGCTCGAGGCCGAGATGAAGGAGCTCAAGGTCGTCTTGAAGCCGCTTGTGGCCGCCACCGCTCCGGAGCTTGTCGCCCGGCACGGCCTGGGGACCGAGACCGCCGGGGCGCTCCTCGTCGCCGCCGGCGACAATCCCGACCGGCTCCGGGACGAGCGCGCCTTCGCCCACTACTGCGGCACCTCGCCCATCGACGCCTCGTCCGGAACGGTGGTCCGAAAGAGGCTCAACCGGGGCGGGAACCGTCACGCCAACGAGGCCCTCTGGCGGATCGTGATGGTCCGCCTGGTCTCAGACCCCAGGACCAGGGCCTACATGGAGCGCCGGGTCAAGGAGGGCAAGTCCAAGCAGGAGACCATCCGCTGCCTCAAGCGATACGTGGCTCGGGAGCTCTATCCCGTCCTCGCCCAAACTGCCCCTTGCAATCGATAGGAGCATCAATCCCGATCGGTTTGGACCTGGCGGTGTTGCGAAGTGAACGGAGCGCAACAGATCGGCCGTGTTGGCAGTTCACCACTTTGTGTGTGGTCGTTGGCTATTAGGGCCTTAAGGCCCAAAGACCTCGGAGTCGGCGCCGAATTGTTTATGCCATGAGACCTTGTGGTCGATGGCCATGGCATGTCGGTTACAGCCGAGGGTCTCCCAGAGATCGCCGTAGCGCCCTTGGCTCAACGAGGCACGACTGCTGGTTCTCATAGCAGGCAGCGCAGATCATCTCCGCTGACCCTGATCGGCACCGCGGCCATACTGATTGCTTCGGGGGTGCTGTTCACCGCTGCGGGGCTTCTCTTCTTCCTCCACCTGAGCGTCCAGCCGGTGCTAACCGGCAGCATGCGGCCGACGTTCGGGCCTGGGTGGGTTGTCATCAGTCGATCCATCCCGGTCAGCGCCGTCCGGCCGGGGATGGTCGTGATCTTCGTGCCCCCTGGGGAATCCGCCTCCTACGCGCACCGGGTCGTGACCGTCTCGGGGACGTCTGAGCACCCCGTGCTCACCACCAAAGGTGATGCGAACCCAGCCCCCGACATCAGGCATGCGCGACTGATCAAGCCGAGGATCCAGGAAGTCGTGGCCGCGCTGCCATGGCTCGGCAGAGCGATGACCTGGGTGAAGGGACAGGAGTTGGGCACCATCCTGCTCGTCGTTGCTGGCCTATCTATCGCCATCACCGGGGCCCGGGCGATCTCCCGCCCTCGCGGCCTCGCACCCGGTATCGGGCAGCGCCGGCTCGGCCACCACGGCCTATCTAGGAACCACCCCGCTCCACCCGTAGGCAACCCGCTCCACTCATAGGAAAGGACCAACCCCATGGCACCCCAGCACGCCCAGAAGCGGAAGCAGGGCCGCACCCGGATGCTTCTCGCCGGGCTGTTCGCTCTCGCCGTCGCGCTCTTCACCGCCTCCGCGGTCTACGCCGGCTTGACGGCGCAGGCGACCGGCACCGAGACGGTCAGCAGCGGAACCCTCAACCTGACCTTGTCCGCCGGCGACCAGGGCACGGGCTTCCCCAGCACGTTCGCCGGCGAGATGGCCCCTGGCGACGTGAACAACGTCTATGTGAACCTGAACAACACCGGTTCGCTCGCCTCCGCCGCCGGCATGACCTTGTGGGTTGCTGGTGCACCGGTCAACGCCCTCACCGATGGGACGGCAGTCGGCGAAGGCCTGGCCGTGACCATGACCCAGTGCTCGGTGGCATGGGCCGGCGGCGCGTGCTCGGGCACGACGACCTCGATCCTTGCCCAGACGATGGTCAGCACCATGAACACCTCGGGCACGGCCGTGAGCCTGTCAAACATCCCCGCGCTGGCTGCGGCGACCGGCCAGGTCGCCCACTTGCAGGTGTCCCTGACGCTGATCGGCACGGAGACGTCGGTCAATGGCGTGTCCCCATCACCCACGATCCAGGGTCTCGGTCCGGTCACGCTGACCTACACCTTCACCGAGCAGCAGCGCACCGCCGTCACGACCAACCAGTAGCGAGTCTCGGGGTCACGGACCGTGTATCGCCACCCGTGGCCCGCGCGACACAGGGCACGCGCGGCGGCCGTCACGACGGCCGCCGCGCTGCTCTCCCTCCTCGTCGCACCGGTCGGGGCGGTCGCTGCTCCCAACCGCGGCGTTGGCAGCGGCGCCGAAACCGTCAGCTCGGGGACGTGGGGGGCCTCGGCCAGCCCGGCCACCCCGACATGGACGACGGGGCAGGGTGGGCGCAAGCTCTCTACCGAGACCAACACCGGCACCCTGGCGCTGAGCGCGCTGACCTACAAGGTGACCATCTCGTCGGGGTCGGGCACGACCACCTTCACCCTGGCCGCCTGCCCCGTGGCCTGGGACGGCGGCGGCAATTGCCCGGGCGGTGGCAGCACCACCATCGGCGGCACCTACACCATCGGGTCGACCACGACCGTGTCCTCGACGGACGTACCGAACGTCGGGGGCGCCCTTTACCTCAAAGCCACCGCGTCCAACAACGTGACAAGTGCGATCACCATGACACTGCAGCTGTCGGTCACCTCACCGTCACAGCTACGGGCGCCGGTGGTCACCAACCAGTAGGAATCTCGGCGGTTTACCAAACATGCGTTCCCGATCGAGAAGTGCCGATGCAGTGCACCTGGACCAGCCGGCCACGCGCCCGCAAACATCGGACCGGCGGATTCAAGCGGTGGCTGCGACAAGTCTGTTGAATCGTTCCGCTGGAGTTTCCCACTCCAGGGTCTTGCGTGGGCGCTCGTTGAGCAGGGCGGCGATGGC
>Ga0187780_10002576_pt1 | contig 13611 bp, 10 predicted proteins | sample 1015_Q2_SP10_20__FD_132429 | JGI IMG/M metagenome (GOLD analysis project Ga0187780, IMG submission 132429) | Tropical peat soil microbial communities from peatlands in Department of Meta, Colombia - 1015_Q2_SP10_20_MG | ecosystem: Environmental > Terrestrial > Soil > Wetlands > Peat | place...
CTTGGTCACCAAATTGCTCGATAATCGTCGCGCTGGTCCGCCAGGAAAGCAGAAATTATCGATTACGATCAGTAGGATCTGCGATCAGATTGCGGCAACTAGGGGGAACATCTTGGTAGACCTGAAGTTCTCATCAGGGGATCTCAACGATACAATTAGGCTCTTCCAAGGCCTGATCAGGATAGACACCACTAACCCTCCAGGAAATGAAAGAAAAGCAGCTGAATTTCTGAAGGAACAGTTCGAGAAGAACAGCGTTGAGTGTGAAGTGGTCGGTGAAGCGGGCAGGGAGAATACTGTCGCCAGGATCAGGGGGCGTAGCGAGAAGCCGAGGCTCCTCTTACTGTCACACACGGATGTTGTGCCATCGGTGAATGTGGGCGAGTGGTCGCACCCACCTTTCGCTGCGGAAGTCGAAGGCAACTGGATTTATGGTCGTGGGGCATGGGATGACAAGTTCGACGCGGCCGTGCAGGCAATGAGTCTCATCCTGTTGAAGCGTCAGAACGTGCGATTGAATGGGACGCTACTTTACGCATCGGTCGCAGACGAGGAGGTCTTGGGAAGCGGAGCCGAGTGGCTTACGAAGAAGGTTCCCGAGAAGGTTGCAGCTGAATATGTTGTCGGAGAAGGTGGAAGCACCCCTGTCCAGCTTGGGAGACGGAAGGTGTACCCAATAACAGTAGGAGAAAAGGGCCTCGCATGGCTGAAGCTGACAGCGACAGGTAAGGCTGGCCATGGGTCAGTGCCGACGCTCGCGGACAATGCAAACGTTACTATGGGCAGAGCATTCGCCAAACTCGCTGATTTCAAGACGGAGATTACGGTAGTTCCTGAGGTTGCCCAACACATTAGCACCGTAGCCAAGGAATTCTTCGGTGAAGAATTGGTCTTCAGGAAACCCGACGGGCATCTGAACGAACTTGAGCTTGATGAGCTGCTTGACAGGATTGCGTCCAAAGACAAAGAGGTAGCCGAAGTGTTAAGAGCGCTTACGAGGATGACGATCTCGCCTAACGTAATTAGGGGTGGAACTGAGACCAACGTAATCCCTGGCACGTGTGAGGGTCGAATCGACATTAGGTTAGTGCCAGGGCAGAATCGCGACTATGCAGCTCGAGTCGTCAGAGAATGTCTCCAAGGCCTCAACGTAGAAGTTGACATCGAGCAGTTCACTGAGGCATCCCTATCTTCATCGAACACAAGCTTCTACAATGACATCCAAATGACGCTTGAGCATCTGGCGCCGAACTGTTCCGCCTATCCACAGCTGGGAACAGGTATGAGCGATAGTCGATATTGGAGAGCGCTCGGCTCAGTGGTTTATGGATGCGTCCCCATGTCTCCGGACACAAAGCTAGTTGATGTTCGACCAGGAGTCCACGGACCGAACGAGAGAATGAACATTGAAAGCTTGGAATTCGCCACGAAGTTCCTCTGCAACCTGTCTGTCAAAGTTCTCCAATAAGCGTAACGATCATCGACCCTATCTTAGATCTGGTTGATTCGCTGAATTACGTGACCAACTTGAAAATAATATAGGCTATTTCTAGCAGGAACTTAGCTGAAGTGTCATTATCTCTTCCAGTAGAGAGCTGCTAGTCTGGTGAGCGGTACTTCGACTCAGACAGAATTCCCAAACGTCTCTGGTATTCTCGTCTGAAAACTGGAGGCCATGGTTAATATTTGCGCTAAAATCACCGGCGCTAGTGCAGAACTTGTCGAAAACAGAAGTAGGCATAGGAATAGTTGGATTAGGCTTCGTCGGGGAGAAGGCCCACCTCGCGGCCTTCCGGAAGATTCCTGGCGCGAAGCTTGTAGCTGTAGCTGACATGGATCTTGAACGCGCGAAGAAGGCGGCTGAGAAGGCAAAGGTCAAGACCGTATATTCCACTCATAAAGAGCTCATCGCGGATCCGAACGTCGACGCTGTGGTGGTTTCAGTTCCCACCTTCCTCCACCCGCAATTTGCGAAGGATGCGATGAGGGCAGGGAAGCATGTGCTATGCGAGATGCCACTGGCACCAACCATGGCGGAAACCAAGGAAGTTGTTGAAGAAGCTAAGAAAGCTGGTGTAGTTTTCATGCCCAGCCTCAACTTTCGGTTCACCCCGAACTTTGTGAAGGCGAAGTCTCTGATGGAGAAAGGAGCGATAGGTAAACCCGTAGCGGCGTTTTACAGAGAGTTCATTCCGGCAGGCGTTCTCGCGGAGCAGTGGCCTGCGAACTCCTGGGCCTGGGATGAGAAGAAAAGCGGCGGAGGACCAGGTTTCACTCTTTCGGTCTGGTCGATCGACTTATTGCGTTGGCTTCTTGGGGCTGAAATAGTGGACGTTCATTCTGCTTGGAACGAACCCGTGCTCGCAATGTTTGGCGGAACGAAAGGTTACTGTTCACTCTCGGTGCTTAAGTTCTCCAATGGGGCCGTTGCGACCTTGCAGTTCAGCGGTCTCGTTAGGCCTGCTTCGAGCATAAGCAGACTCGAAATTCTCGGCGACAACACGAACAGTCTCACAGCTACAAATAATGACACTGTCACTCTGTACAGTGATGATCCTGACGAACAGCATTGGACGACAAGGGAACCAGGTTCGAGGGTCTGGGGGCACTATCAAGAGGACCAACACTTCGTTGAATGTATCCTCAAGCACCACCAACCCATAATGACTGGAGAAGATGCCTTGAAAGCTCAGGAGATCGCCACGAAGATCCGCCTGAGATAGTGAACCTACTCTTTCCACCGATCGAACATATAATTGTCCGAAGTTATTCCGCGGAAAAAGGTATCTTGAAAGGGTACTCTATGCTTGGATCAATTTCATGACTCTCGAATGGCCTAGAGAGCAAATCGAACGATTCAGCGTGTACGGGTTCTCAATCGACTACCCATTCGTCTGCAGAATTGAGTTCAAACCCAATAATACCCGCGGAAAAGGTGACATGGTGTTTCACTTCCCGGATAAGGAGAAGTTGTTTGTGAGTTGGGGCGATCTAACTGGCGCGCAGAAGGACTTTCAGACACTCGAAGGTCAAGTAGAGCACAATATGCAGTCCCTCAAGAAGAGGTCCAAGAGGTTAAACGTTCGAAACCTCGCGAGAACGACTGACTCACTGAGAGTCAGCTCTCACCGGGCGATATTCAATCGCATCAGGATTGAGGAACCTGGACCTGGCCTATTTCGTAAGACAAAGGTTTCGCGTAGTGCCTACACTGTTCACCTTCACTGTCCCAACTCAAACCGGTTTTTCGTAATCTACACTCTTCTTTCTTCGAGGGCTCCTGAAGATTTCGAGAGCTTGTTCAAGGCAATGGTCTCTTCACTTAAGTGTCACCAAGCATGAGTAGTCTACAGGAAGGGTCTGAACGCTCTTTTGATCAGAACGAAGACTGCTTTGGAAATTGGAGAAATTCAGCCAGGCTCCTTGTTACCTACAGCCTGATACGCTCGCCCCTTGAGTGCGAACGTGGCCATCAAGACTCCGAAGACTGACATAATCAAGAAACTAGACCCAATACTCGTCACGGAAGCTAGAAAACCTGCTAGATAGGGACCTATAGTTTCACCCCAGTTGACTGCTGATTCAAATGAACCAATAGCGATCCCCATTTTTTCTACAGGGAAGTGTCGGGAGATGAGGCTTATTGTAATCGGAAAGACGACTCCGACTCCTCCTCCAATTAGCATCATTCCAACCAAAAATGCGAGAAATTGAGGGAGAACGGCCAGTGTGAGGATTCCTGCAAAAATCATCAGAGATATAGAAAGCAGGGTTCTTCTTTCACCGAACTTCAAGTAACGATGCGCAGTGGCATACGAAAAGATTCTTGTCACCCCAAAGGCACTGAAGAGAATCCCGATGAAGACTGCGCTTATCCCGACAGAATTAGCATAGCCCGGAAAAATAGCTGTAATAAGACCCCACACGGCGCCATAGCAAAGGAGCATCATATACCAAGGAAAAAGTCTTCTAAACGCGGGCAGGTTACCCGAATAAACTTCGGATGGGAAACTCTCTCTTTTGCGGTAGTCTGGAATTACCCATATGGCAGCTTGTGCAATGGATATTCCAATCACCACCAACGAAACCATGAAGAGATCTACGAAGCCAACCTCCTCGATTACTAAGCCTCCGACTAAAGGTCCAATCAAAGCTCCTAGAGCCAATGCAATGCTATATCGGCCCATTCCTTTCACTCTTTGGTCCACCGGGGCGAGGTCGGTCACCAATATTTCCGCCGTGACCCAGAAGGCGCCCATTCCAACACCTCCGACCAAGCGCAGGATCACAATTTCAAAGACCGAATGAGCAAAGATTAGAATGAAGGTGGCAAACGCATTAATGATCAGTGAAATAGAAAACATCCATGCTCGGTTTACCCTGTCGGCCAAATGCCCTGCTAGCATTGGAGTAACTGCTGTAGCCAAGGCGCAGACAGCACCAATGAGGCCGAGGTCCAGAAATGTGGCGCCGAACGATTGGGCGAAAACCGGTATGAAATAGGAGTACATGCCCAAGCCGAGAGCGGCGACGAACACAGAAACGTAGAACCGTAATAGTCTTTGCTCGTTCAGCATCAACTTCTTCCTCATCAGAGTTCCGATGAATCGGCTCATCGCTTCGCGGCTGAATAAAGTGTTGCAGGTGCGAATGTGGGAACTAGATCGGAACGCGGGTCTTACGTAATGTTTGAGGGCTTAATGCGCATTGCGGAAAAGAAATTGAGGATCGAAGCAAAACGATGGCCCGCAGATTTAATTTTTCGTGCAACAAGTTTGAACTTTGATGAATCGTCTGCAGTTTAAAATAGGTGGTTGCGCTCAGTCAGGAAACATGAAAAAAGCTTTTCTCGCTTTATTTCTCAGTCTTAGTCTTAGTCTAATCTTAGTTCCCGTAAATGCGCAGGTAGCTACAACACCCTACGGCGGAACGCTCAAGGTCGGATGGATCACTGAGCCTGACACACTTAATCCATTCGTTACAGTCGAGATACAGTCTTTTGAGATTCTCTCGTTAACTTATGATACGCTCGGCAAATACAGTCCGAACATGACAGTCGTTCCTTGGCTTGCATCATCTTGGGATGTCTCGCCCGACGGATCAACGTGGACATTTCACTTGGTCAAGAATGCAACATGGAGCGACGGTGTCCCACTAACCGCGGCAGACGTAAAATTCACCTATGACTTCGCTATGACGAACAAAATCGGTGCGGCCGCTTATTATGTAGAATCTATCCAATCTGTCGAAACGCCCGACAACTATACTGTCGTCATAACGAGAAAGTCTCCGCTTACAGCAGGCTTCGATCAAACTCTAGCTTATGCAGCATTCCCGGTTCTCCCGAAGCACGTGTGGGAGAACGTGAGTGCCGACCAGATCCTCAAGTTCGCCAACGTGCCCGTAGTTGGGTCCGGCCCCTTCATCTTCAGCGAGTGGAAGAGAGGCGAGTATCTCACTTTGAAAGCGAACCCGAACTATTGGAGAGGTAGACCCTACATCGATGGAGTGACTTTCTCCATCTTCAGTGACTTCGATACTATGTTAGCAGCCCTAAGAACTGGTGAGATAGATGTCATTCCAAGCGACGTACCGGCGCTCACTGCGACATCTCTGTCGAGCGACCCGAACATCAAAGTGCTTACGTCACCTGGCTTTTACACGCGTATCTTCACACCTAACGACAACATAAATGGTACTGGCAACCCTGCGCTCAGAGATGTATCCGTCAGGCGAGCGATGCAGTATGCCATTGACAGGAATGTCTTGGCTGAGACAGTTCAACTAAATTTGGCGCAACCAGCGGTCTCGTATATTCCACCCGCATATGGAGTCTGGTATAACCCGAACGTGAAACCATACCCCTTCAACCTAACGATCGCCGCACAATTACTCGACGCCGCGGGCTACACTGATCCGAATCACACCGGGATTAGATCCAACGCGCAAGGAGTCAAACTCGAATTCAACTACTGGGTACTGAACAGATGGCCTGAAGAAATGCGGGCTGCAAGCCAAGTTCAACAATGGTTTGCCCAGATAGGTATCAAACTGAACGTGCAAGCCATGGATGGCGATACAATAACCGCCTACAATTACCCCGTTTGGAAATTCGATATCTACTTCTGGGGATGGGAGGTCGGGCCCGATATCAGCAGACGCCTTTGGGTACTGACAACGGACGCAGTCACTTCACAATGGAGCGCCAGTGGTTGGTCAAACTCTACGTACGATCAACTCTGGGAACAGCAGGAGCACACATTGGACCCTGATCAGCGGAAGGCAATCATCTGGCACATGCAGGACATTATCCAGCAAGAGTCTCCAGAAATCCCATTCTATTACATGAACAACATCGCTGCCTACAGGATTGACAAGTTCGCTGGCTACGTCACCATGACCTTGGGTATACTGACGGAAATCAACATCTGGAGCTGGCTTGGGGTGCACTTAATCACACCTCCGGCGGCAACCACAACCACCACTTCAAGCACAACAACCGCTGCACCAGACAACACACCGTGGATTGTAGCGGCACTGGCAGTAATAATCGCCCTCTCAGTAATCGGCTACACTGCAATGCGTCGTCGCAAGACGTCAAACGACTAGGCCTAGGAACAAGAGCGGTTCAGGAAGCGCCCCGCGAGGGAGAAAGATGGGGCTGATGCAATACGCAGCGCGCCGCGTAGTGCCGGCTATCATCACCCTCTTCGCGGTCATACTCCTGAACTTCCTCCTTTTTCATGCAATGCCGGGCAACCCATTTGACCTTCTATTGAGGGATCCTAGGATGCCTCCAGGAATGAGGACGGAGATGGCGCACGCTTACGGACTTGATGCCCCGCTCGAAGTTCAGTTCCTTTATTACATCCAAAATATTTTTTCTGGTAATCTTGGTATCTCACTTGTCTACAAAGTACCGGTGACGATGCTCGTCAGCGAAAGACTTGTGAACACACTGATTTTGGTCACCCCTGCGACAATTCTATCGATCGTTATCGGGACAGTGGTTGGGACTCTGGCTGGTTGGAAACGGGGCGGCAAATTCGAGAGTGGTGCTCTCCTTTCATCTTTGTTTGTCTACTCGCTCCCGGCATTCTGGCTCGGCATGGTTTTCATAATGTTCTTCGCCGTGATGATGGGATGGTTTCCCGCATCAGGAATTACATCCTACGGCATGGAAAATGTGGGCCTTCTCGCATATCTCTCAGACCTCGGCGCGCACTTGTTTTTGCCAACCATCGTACTAACCTTGGTCCTACTCGGGCAGTATGCACTAATCATGCGTAGCTCTGTAGTCGATGTGCTAGCCCAAGATTACATACTCACCGCCAAAGCGAAAGGCTTCAAGGAGACCAAGATAATTCGAGATCATGTCTTCAAGAATGCGTTACTTCCATTAGTCACGTTGATTGGACTCAATATCGGTTTGATTGTCGGAGGAGCGATTCAGACAGAGACAGTATTTTCTTACCCGGGAATCGGCCGCCTTATCTATGAGTCCATCGCGACGCGCGATTACTCGGTTCTGGAAGGCGCTTTCTTAGCAATATCCGTAAGCGTGATCGTCGCAAACCTCGTTACAGATCTCTTCTACGCCTACCTCGACCCACGAGTCAGGCATTGATTATGTACACCGAAAAACTCACGATCTACAAGAGACAATTCGGAGCCGTTTGGGATGTTTTCCGTTCGAATTCTCTAGGAATGATTGGCGTTATCATGCTGGCGGTTTTCCTCATAATGGCGGTGATTGGCAATTTCTTTACGCCTTACCAGACATCGGGCGTGGGTACCTTGGCGGAGATTCTCAATCCACCATCGTGGGCCCATCCTTTTGGGACTGATGATGTTGGCCGCGATGTGCTGAGCCAAGTTTTGAAGGGTGCGGGGATATCGCTTCTCGTTGGAGTGTTAGCAGCAGCGATATCGGTTGGCATTGGGGCTGTTGTTGGTTTGCTTTCGGGATATTACGGTGGAATACGAGGAACAATACTGGTTCGTTTCATCGATATCTTCCTTATTATTCCAGCTCTTCCGTTGATCATCATCCTAGCTGCTCTGTTAGGCTCAAGCATCTGGAATATTATTTTCGTTATCGGGATTCTTGGCTGGCCCGGAACCGCCAGAATAGCCCGGTCACAAACGTTGGTGATACGAGAGCTGCCTTACACTCTGCGAGCCCGTTCCCTAGGCGCGTCGGAGCATCACATTATATCGCGCCACGTCTTGCCCGGTATTCTGCCGCTGCTTTTCGCTAACACCGTCTTGGTTATTGGCTCAGCGATCCTGTCGGAGGCCACCATAAGTTTCCTAGGTCTAGGTGACCCAACCCAGCTGAGCTGGGGGACAATGCTGAACTTTGCGTTCTCACGTGGCGCGCTATTCGCTGGGGCTTACTGGTACGTGATTCCCCCGGGGGTATGCATAGCGCTCATAGTCTTGGCGTTCACGTGCCTAGGGTATGCATTGGATGAGGTACTCAACCCGAGGCTCCGCAAGAGCTGAGCTTGTTCGAGATAATTACTGGATTTGGTCGGCGTAGTGGCAGGCTACAAAATGGCCTGGGTGATGCTCGACGAGGTCAGGTTCCTCGGCGTTGCACCTGTCTGTGGCGTATGGGCAACGGTCGTGAAATCGGCAACCGGGTGGAATATCGATGGCGCTAGGGATCTCTGCTTTGGTGATCTTCCTCCAGAGCTGTTCCTTACTCTCTGTGCCGGGAACAGCGGCGATTAGGGCTTTAGTGTAGGGATGCAGTGAATTAATTATCACGTCTTCAGCTGAACCCATCTCCATAACCTTGCCAAGGTACATTATGGCGATCCTGTCGGCGATGTGATAAGCTGTGGAAAGGTCATGGGTAATGAACAAAATTGCGAGACCCAGCTTGTCTCTCAACGACAGTAACAAGTTCAGAATCTCCGCTCTAATCGAAAGGTCAAGCATAGAAACAGGTTCATCCGCAACAAGAAATTCCGGGTTCAGAGCCAATGCTGCAGCGATGGCGACGCGTTGACGTTGGCCGCCGCTAAGTTCATGCGGAAACTTATGGATGAAGTTCTCAGGCGGCGTCAATTCCACGCTTTTCAAAAGTTCGACAACTCGGCCGCGCTTCTCTTTCTCTGATTTAGTAATGCTGTGGATCTCAAGAGGTTCAGCCACGGCGTCGAATACAGTCATTCGAGGGTTAAGTGACTCGTAGGGATCTTGGAAAATCATCTGCATCCAGCGGCGAATCTTCTTCAGTTGCTTCCTCTTGAGAGTAAGAATCTCCTCTCCTTTGAATACAACACTGCCTTCCGTTGCATCGACGAGTCTGAGCATCGCTAGGCCGGTGGTTGATTTTCCGCTCCCACTCTCACCGGCAAGACAAAATATTTCGTGTTTCCGTACGTCAAGTTTCACACCATCGACCGCGTGCACATACTTCCCAGGTTTTCTCGACAAACCGGACAGAACGCCAGATCTAACAGGAAACCAGACCTTCAACCCATCAACTGCAACTACCTGCTCGTTTACATCGTCCGAAGGTTCGCTATCAGGTCGCGTCAAATCGTATCACGGCAAGAAACAGGCCGACCTATGATCTGTTCCATGTTCTGCTAACAGCGGTTCCTCTACTTTGCACCTGTCCATAACAAGGGGACATCGCGGATGGAATCTACATCCAGGGGGCGGATGAATTAGGTTCGGGGGCGAACCAGCCAACGACTTGAGGCTATGTCTACCCCCGCTGATTTGCGGAAGCGCCTGAATCAATGCCCTGGTGTAGGGATGGTGGGGGTTGTTGAGGATTGAGTTTACTGGTGCATATTCCACGACTTTCCCCGCGTACATTACTGCGACAAAGTCGCTCAGTTCCTTCACCACTGAGAGGTCATGAGTGATGAGTATCATCGAGATTTTCAATTCTCGTTTCAGCGAATCTAGAAGGTCGAGGATTTGAGCTTGCACAAGAACATCCAAAGCAGTGGCTGGTTCATCAGCTATGATGAGATCAGGTTCACAGGCGATAGCCATCGCAATGACAATCCTCTGTCTCATACCCCCACTGAATTCGTGCGGATAGTCTTTCATCCTTGCAGAGTCGAGTCCAACCATTTCGAACAAGCGCTTGGTCCGTCTCCGAGCTTCGCCCCTCGTAGTCTTCTCATGATAAACGATAGCTTCAGATACCTGCTCTCCAACTCGGCGAACCGGGTTTAGTGCGTTCATAGCAGCTTGAAAAATCAGGGAGATTCTTCGCCACCTAATCTCCCTAAGCTTGGCTTCAGATGCAGATACTAAATCAAGGCCCTTGTAGCTTATAGTCCCCGAAACGACTCTAGCAGAGCGCGGCAGCAGTCTAAGTACCGAATGCGCCAAGGTGCTCTTTCCGCAACCTGACTCACCCGTTATGCCTAACGTTTGCCCTTCGAGTAATTGGAAGCTGACGCCGTCCACGGCGGTCGTCGTTCCATCTTTCGTGAAGTAGTACGTTCTAAGGTTATCCACTCTAAGGAGTGGTTCGGACAAAATCCATCATTTCCTAGTAGATTGGTGCCAAGGGCACATTACTGAACCCATTTGCTTTGTATTCCAGGAATTCTCTCTTAGCCAATTCGACGACTTCTGGTCTACTGAGAACGTCGGCGCCGGTCATCGCCATGGCTTTGGTTATCTCAACCAGGGCATCAGTGCCTCTCTTCGAAATTGCGGCTTGCGCGAACTCAGGGGTATGCGCGCTGAGGCTTTCGGAGCCTATAGATATCGCTGGGGATATGCCTGGAACAACATGACTTACGTTGCCGTAATCCGTTGAAACATAAACCAGTGAACGAGATGTTTCCTCGGGAGATTTGAAAGGAATGCCGAGTCGTGTGAAATTCATAGAGAGTTCATGCATTAGAGTCATGTTAGGGATTGACTCTTCGAACAGGGGATAGTGATGCTCAACCGTGACTCTGGCGCCAATGGATTTGGCAATACCCTCGGCGCATGCTTTTACCCGGTCCACAACCTCTGTTAGGTTTTGCAAATCTGTCGATTTGATCCACAACCTGGCGCTGGCCTTCTCGGGAATAATGCTGGGGCTAACACCACCTTGGTCGATCGTGTATCCGTAGACAACGTCATTTCGGAAGTTGTGTCGGAGACCGTTCAGCGCTGAAAGGGTCAGAACTACGCCGTCAAGTGCGTTCGCGCCTCTATGTGGGGTAGAGTAATGGGCTGATTTTCCGGCGAATTTGATAGTGAGACTTGCGATGCCAACTGACGGCATCCAGGGGGATGTGAAATTCCAAGGGTGTGTCATTATCGCCGCGTCAACGTCTCCAAAATAACCAGCTTTGACTATCGGGATCTTGCCTCCCGTCCCCTCCTCGTCGGGCGTCCCAAGGACTGTGATCTGCCCGCTCAGTTTCTCAGAGAGCTTACTCAAGGAGATTGCCGAAAAGACTGCTGATGTTCCAATAATGTTGTGGCCGCACCCGTGCCCGATTTCGGGGAGCGCGTCGTACTCTGCTAGATATGCCAAATTCGGACCCGCACGGCCTTCAGAGAAGGTGGCCTTGAAAGCTGTAGGCATTCCAGCAATCCCGCGTTCGACCGCGAAACCGTTCTTTTCCAAAACTGAAGATAGAAGGTCTGATGCTTTGAACTCTTCAAGTCCCAGCTCCGGGTTTGAATGAATAGTCTCGCTGGTCTCAAGTATGCTCGCGTTAAGGGAATCGACGACGTCGATAACGGCGTCTTTGAGGTCTAGCAGATTGCTCTACACTCACTTGTCTCCGTTCTAGTTGACGAGAGATAAAATTTTTGTCCGCTCTCTTATCCTGGAAATAGCTTTTCTTCGTTTGAAATTTTAGTCTCATGCGTGAGTCATGACTTCGCAAGAAGCCTGTTTGCCGCAGGCTAAGTTTGCACGTAAGCGAGTTCTCAGGAGTTGCATGGTCGCCTAGGCTAACGCTTTTGCCTTGGCAAGTCTTTTCTCTATTTCAGTTTTCGTCGCATCAAGTTCTTTCATCAAATCCTCCGGCAAAGGAGGGTCTGGGTGATGAGTGGCTAGAATATGTTTGACGTGATCCTTTGCGACTTGAGCTAAATCCTTTGAGCCGGCTTTTTCCCAGTCTCCTCGTGTGTGCTTGTCACTGATCTTGGGTAGGTATCTCTCACTGGTTATGTGGTCAAGGGTATGTTTCTCCGCCATGTAATGCCCGCCGAGAGGGGCTATGGCTTTGATCAGTGATGTTGCCATTGTGTCATCGTTGATTTCCATTCCGCGTGCGATCCTCAGCGCCATTCCGAACATTTCATCATGAATCACGAGCATCTCATAGGATGCGGTGAAATGATACTCAAGAGCTCCAGCAACCACTCTGGTCCAGTTCGCTCCAGCTAGGACGGTTGTCAGCATCGATAGGGCACTCTCGAAACCTGCTTGGATATCTGGAAGTTTGGAGTCGCTTACGCCCCCAGACATCGCAGACGGGATGCCATAATACTTGGCCATCTGTGCGCCGCCTGCGCAACGAATCGCGGTTTCTGGGCAACCTGCTGCTGGTATACCTGTGCGCAACTCAAGGTTGACCGGGATGCTCCCGTACACGATGGGGTTGCCTGGGTTTACGAGTTGAATTAGAGCGACGCCAGCCAGCACTGTTGCGTTCGTCTGGACGAGGGATCCGGCAAGCGTGTTGGGCGAGGTTGCTCCCGTGTTGTCCATGGGTTCTATCAGGATTGGAACTCCATGCTTCGCAAAATTGATTGCGTCATCAGTCAAGCCTACATCGTACATTATGGGACTTGAGGGGCAGATGCTTGCTGTTCCCACAGGTTTCTTGCGAAGTTCATCCATGCCGCCTGCGATTACAGCCGCAAGTTGCAGGTTGTGCGTCGAACCCAGTTCGGCTGTATGGCCTATGTATCCCTCTGTGTCCCAGTGAGTGGTCTTAGTGGTGAACTTGTAATGTAACGCACTCCTTTCGACATGGCGATATTCTTCGGGAAGATTGCTGGGGGCTATCATGTAGCTGCCTCCCACGCTTACATTGTCGAGGGCATCTGTGACGGTGATTATGGAAGGCAGGTCGCTGAAAACAGCTTGTCGCCGGAGTCCCGTATCCAGGTCCAATATGTACGGGTACTCGCCGCCGCACGTCATGTACTGGTTTCCGCCGCCAAGGAGCAGGTTGTGCTTTGGGTTCCGACCGTAGATTCGGAATTCAGGCGGACATTTCTGGAGCGTTTCCTTAACCAAGCTTGTAGGGATTTTGACATTTCCAGTCTGGACATTCACGGTAGCTCCGGCTTCTGCGAAGATTTGCTGTGCGCGCCCAGTTAGAAACGTGGCCCCAGCATTTTCCAGAATGTCTAGGCTGGCTCGATGAATGGCATCAACTTGACTCGATTCCAATAACTCAAATCTCATTTCATGATACCAACTAACTAATTCTGAGGATTGGGTAAATTTTTGTACTGCTCGCGAACTGTGCAAACATATCTCTCATAATGTTTGCTACTGATTTCCTTCTTTACTTGAAAGCTGCATGAAATTGCGAAATCAGTCAGCGTGCTTGACCATTTTGAGAATTCTCTCAGCGCTATCGAAGTTCTCCGACAAAACTTAGA
>Ga0187780_10002577_pt1 | contig 13605 bp, 7 predicted proteins | sample 1015_Q2_SP10_20__FD_132429 | JGI IMG/M metagenome (GOLD analysis project Ga0187780, IMG submission 132429) | Tropical peat soil microbial communities from peatlands in Department of Meta, Colombia - 1015_Q2_SP10_20_MG | ecosystem: Environmental > Terrestrial > Soil > Wetlands > Peat | place...
GGCCCGGTTCAGGGGGCCGACCGCGCCGGTCATTCGACGACTGTCTGCGATTGCTCGTGCATGTACTGGGGCAGGTAATAGTAAGAGCCGATGGCCTTGCCGGTGGAACCGGACCCCTTCCACCCGCCGAACGCCTGGTAGCCGGGCCACGCACCGGTCGTCGCTCCCTGCGGGCGGTTGAGATAAGTGACCCCTGCCTGGATGTGATCCAGGAAGTAGTGTCCTTCGCTCTCGCTGCCATAGAAGCCGGCGGTCAGGCCGAGGGGCGAGTCGTTCGCGGCGTTTATGGCTTCACGGATGTCTTCGACGCGCCGGAGCATGAGAATCGGCAGGAACATCTCCTGCGCGTACAGCGGATGATCGGCGGGTGCCTCGGCCAGCGTCGGCGCAATGTAGTGGCCGTGGCTCAGGTCACCATGGGTGAGGCGCGTTGCGCCATAGGTAATGGACGCGCCGCCGTCGACGAGAAGTTTCGCGCACTGGTCGTATTTCTTTGCGGCCCCAGCCGAGATGATGGGGCCGAGCCAGTTCTCGAGCTTGCGAGGATCGCCGACGCGCAGCGTGCTCAGCTGGTGCTTGATCCGGCCGAGCAGCCCGTCTGCGACGCGCTTGTCCACGTAGACCCGTGACAGCGCAGAGCACTTCTGGCCGCCCATGCCGAACGCGGATCGCACAATGCCAGCCGTCGCCCGGTCGAGATCCGCGTTGGCGGTCACGACGCAGGCATTCTTGCCACCCATCTCGGCGACGCACGGACGCGGGTAGGCTCCACTCACCATGTAGCGGCAGATCCGCATGCCGACGTCGTACGAGCCGGTAAACGTGATGCCGGCCAGCGTCGGATGTTTGACCAGGCGCTCGCCGACCACCTCACCGCCGCCCGTCAGGTAATTGAACACGCCGTCGGGCACGCCGGCATCACGCAGACAATCGGCCAGCAGGCGCCCGGCCCACGGCGTGTCGGTCGCGCCTTTGAGTACCACCGTGTTGCCGGTTACCAGTGCCGCGGCCGTCGGTCCCGCTGCCAGCGCCAGCGGGAAGTTGAACGGCGCGATGACCGCCCACACACCATAGGGCTTGAGCACGCTGCGGTTGTGCGAACGCACCTTCGGGATCGGATCGTCCGGAAGTGTGCGCTGGTAATACTGGTTGCGCTCGTAATCCTCCGCATAGACGCGGAAGAAATCCGCTGCCTCCTGCGCCTCGCCCAGCGCTTCCAGGCGGTTCTTGCCGACCTCGAGACAGAGCGCCGCCGCCAGATGGTAGACGCGCGACTCGAGCATCTGCGCGATCTTCTTCGACAGTCGCACGCGCTCCTCGGGCGGCGTTGAACTCCACGCGGCGAATGCCGCCGCTGCGGCGCCGACAGCGGTGTCCACCTGTGCTGCGCTGGCGAGCGGGAACTCCCCCAACACCATCCGCTCGTCGATCGGACTGTGCTTGGTGAAGTGCTCAACCCCGGTCACGTCGCGTCCGCCAATGTAGAGCTCGCGCGTCGCGCCCATGCGGCGCTCGACGTCGGCCAGCGCCGCCTCAAATTTTTCGTGCATGAAGCGCGGCGGATCGAACATCGTCGCGTAGGTCAGCTTGAAATCCATGCTTACTCCGTCTCTAGGCTGCCGCCGGGTGCCGAGGCGAATATTGAACCCCGGACTTCACGTGCCAAGTCCGCGATCGCCACGTTGCTTCGGTGCAGAATCCTAATTACGATCCCGGCCGACCCACCCTGTCAACGGAGGCGCCGGATTAGGTCATGCCGGCCCGCTTGCCCGTCCGGGCGAGCGGAATTTCCGCTGACCTCGGTCGCCGGTGGTCGTCGGGCACCTGAACGCCACCGTGTATCCCGCAATGACATTTGATAAGGAGAGCCGCGTGCGTCAATTGCTGTCGGTGGTCGCTGCCCTGGCTGCGCTCGCAGCGTATTTAGCGCCTGCTCAGGCGCAACCGGGAGCCCTGCAAACCGCCATTACGCCACAGGACTACGACCAACTGCGCACGGTCGCCGACCCGCAGCTGTCTCCTGATGGCGCATGGGTCGCCTATACGGTGCGTTCGGTGGACGTCGCGGCGGATCGGCGGATTACCTCGGTATACATGACCAGCTGGGATGGCAAGCAGACCGTGCGCCTGACGCGCGGGCAGGAGACGGATTCAAAGCCCCGCTGGAGTCCGGATGGGGCATATCTGGGATTTCTGGCGAGCCGCGAGCCGGATTCAGACGCGGATCAGCTGTGGGTGCTGAGTCGCGCCGGCGGCGAGCCTGAGAAGGTGACCGATGTTCCCGGTGGTGTCACCGACTACGCCTGGTCGCCGGATGGCAAGCGCGTCGCGCTGATCGGCAAGGATCCCGATCCCGACGCGTCGAGCGGCAAGGGCGAGCACCGGCCGCGGCCGATCGTGATTGATCGCTTCTACTTCAAGGAGGATGAGACCGGCTACCTGCGCGACCTGCACGAGCATCTCTATCTCTTCGACGTCGGCAGCCGCAAACTCGAGGCGCTCACACCCGGCCGCTTCGACGAGGCATACCCGGCATGGTCGCCCGACGGGCGGTCGTTGGCATTCCTGAGCAAGCGCGACGGTGATCCCGACCGGACCGACCGCTTCGGCCTTTACGTGATGGAGGCCCGCACCGGCGCCACGCAACGGCAACTGATGACGCTGCAGGGCGAAACAGGAGACTCCGACTGGATGTCGGCCCCCGTATGGAGCCCTGACGGTTCACGTATCGCTATCGTCGCCGGCGGCGATCCCAAACTCATCGAATACGCCATTCACCACCTGTCCGTGGTTCCGAGCGCGGGTGGCGAGACGGTCGTGCTCACGGGCGCGCTCGATCGCAACGTGACGGAGCCGCGCTGGTCGCCGGATGGGAAATCGCTCTATTTCCTGCTGGAGGACGACCGCAATCAGCACCTCGCGCGCGTGCCCGCGGCGGGCGGCACGATCGAGCGCGTCCTGACCGGTCGCCGTAGCGTTGAAGGTTTTTCGATCGGGTCCCGCGGGCGCATCGCGGTATTGCAGGCCACGCCGGACCGACCCGATGAGGTCTACGCGTTCAACGACGGCCGACTCGAGCCGCTATCTAGGCAGAACGAGAGCTGGCTCGCCCAGCGCCGCCTAGCGACGCTGGAGGAAACGTCCGCGCGCAGCCCGGACGGGACCGTCATCTCGGGTTTCATGATGAAGCCCGCAGATTATGTGGCGGGACGCCGGTATCCGACGATCCTAAGAATCCACGGCGGGCCCACCGGACAGTATGCGAACACGTTCGTGCTCGACTGGCAGGCGTTGGCCGCCCACGGCTACGTGGTGATAGGCGGCAATCCGCGGGGCAGCTCGGGACGGGGCGAAGCGTTCGCGAAGGCTATTCACGCCAACTGGGCAGAGCCGGCCACGCAGGATGTGCTCGCGCTGGTTGATCAGGCGGTCGCGTCCGGCATCGCCGATCCGGACCGCCTCGGCCTCGGCGGCTGGAGCTACGGCGGAATACTCACCAACAATGTCATCGTCCGCGACACCCGCTTCAAGGCGGCGACCAGCGGCGCGGGCCAGGGCAACGCACTCGCGGGTTACGGCACAGACGAGTACGTGAGGGATGATGAGAACGAGCTCGGGGTACCCTGGCAGCACCTCGACGTGTGGCTGCGGAATTCCAAGCCGTTCCTGAATGCCGACCGGATCAAGACGCCAACGCTGTTCCTGTGCGGCGACCAGGACTTCAACGTGCCGCTCCTGAACTCAGAGCAGATGTACCAGGCGCTCAAGAGTGTGGGCGTTGAAACCCGGCTGGTGATTTACCCCGGCCAGTACCACGGATTGTCGCGCCCGAGTTTCCTGCGCGACCGGCTCGAGCGATATCTCGACTGGTACGACCGGCACCTGGGCCTGGGCGGCGCCGCAGCGACGCCGCCCCGCTAACCGTCGCTCAGGCAGCGCCGGCCCCATGCGGATCCGCCGACCCGGGCGGGCGTGCTGGCGCCGCGTGGCCTTCGTCCGCGGAAGCGGCTGTGAGCCGCTCGTGGTGCTCCTCGCCGAGCAGCATGTACATCGCCGGCACGACGAAGAGCGTGAACAGCGTGCCGATTGAGAGCCCCGTGAACAGCACGATACCCATGGCCCGCCGGCCGGCTGCGCCGGCACCGGAGGCGATCACCAGCGGCACGACACCCAGAACCATTGCCGCGGTCGTCATCAGGATCGGACGCAACCGAACCCCGGCCGCCTCTTCGATCGCGTCGCGCTTGGCGCGACCGGCGCGTTGCAGGTCATTGGCGAACTGCACGATCAGGATTCCGTGCTTGCTGATCAGCCCGAGCAGTGTCACCAGGCCCACCTGGGTATAGATGTTGATTGACGCGATGCCGAAGAAGCCGAGCAGGTTGATGAACAGCAGCGCGCCGAACAATCCCATCGGCACCGACACCAGGATGACCACCGGATCGCGGAAGCTCTCGAACTGCGCGGCCAGCGCCAGGAAGATGATGATGAGCGCGAACAGCAGCGTCACGGCGAAATTGCCCGAGCCGCGCACGAACTGGCGCGACTGACCCGAGTAGTCGGCGTAAAAGCTCGCCGGCGCGTTCTGGCGCAGCGTCGTGCGCAGGAACTTGAGGATATCCCCCTGGGATACGCCCGGCGACGCGACACCCGCGATGGTGGCCGAGTTCATCTGCTGGAACCGCTGAATGGTCTCCGGCACGACCGAATTCTCGATATGGGCGATGGTGCTCGCAGAGATCAGGGAGCCGTCACCGGCGCGCAGGTAATAGTCGAGCACCTGGTTGGGATTCAGGCGATCGACCTGCAGTACCTGAGGAATCACCTTGTAGGATCGGCCCTGGATCGCAAAATAATTCACGTAGCCGCCGCCGAGCGCCGACCCGAGCGCGTCGCCGACGCTCTGCTGCGTGAGGCCCATGTCGGCGATCATGTCGCGGTCAAGCACCAGCGTCGCCTGCGGCTTGTCGAGCTTGAGGTCGGTATCGACGAACATGAAGATGCCGGCCTGGCGGGCCTTCTGCAGCACGGTCTGCGCCACGTCGTTGAGATTCTCGTAGGGTTCCGTGGTCGTAATGACGAATTGCACCGGCAGGCCGGTGGAACCCGGCAGCGGCGGGAACTGGAACGCCGCGACGTGCGCGCCGGCAATCGCGCCCCACGATTTCTGCAGGTACAGCTGAATGTCGTGCGCACTGCGCTTGCGCTCGTTCCACGGCTTCAGGAGCACGCCGCCGAATCCCTGATTGATGGACGGCGCACCGGTCAACTGGAACATCTGCTCGTATTCCGGCAGCGCCTTGGCGCGCTCGAACATCTGATCGGAGTAGGTCTGCATCTGCGCCAGCGTCGCGTCCGGCGGCCCGATCACCTGGCCGAGCACGATTCCCTGATCCTCTTCCGGTGCCAACTCAAACTTGGAGGTCAGGAACAGGTACACCGTGACGCCAAGCAACAGCGAGCCGAGCACGATCATCACCGGCCAGGTGTCGAGCGCGCTATGCAGCCGCCGCCGATACGCCGCGCGGAACCTCTCGAACTGATGGTCCAGGTACAGGGCGAAGCGCCCCTCTTCCTCGACCGAGGTAAACATGCGCGAGCACATCATCGGCGACAGCGTCAGCGCGACGATGCCGGAAATCGTGACCGCGCCGGCGAGTGTGAACGCGAACTGCGTGAACAATGCACCGGTCAGACCACCCTCGAAACCAATCGGTACATACGCGGCGATCAGCACGATGGTCATGGCGATGATCGGGCCGCCCAGCTCGCGGGCCGCCTGCAGCGCGGCCTTGAACGGCGATTGACCTTCCTTGAGATGCCGATCGACGTTCTCGACCACGATGATCGCGTCGTCGACCACGAGTCCGATGGCGAGCACGAGCGCCAGCAACGTCAACAGGTTGATGGAGTAGCCGAGCGTCAGCATGACGAAGAAGGCGCCAATCAGCGACAGCGGTATCGCCACCACCGGCACGATCATGGAACGCAGGCTGCCCAGGAACAGGTAAACGACGATGGTGACGATGATGAGCGCCTGCACCAGCGTCTTGATCACTTCGATGATCGAGGTGTTTACGAACTTGGTCGCGTCGTAAGCGACCTTCATCTGCATGCCGGTCGGCAGCTGGCCTTCAATCTCCGGCAGCACGGCGCGCACGCGCTTGATGACGTCGAGCAGATTGGCGCGCGGCGCGACCTGGATGCCGATGAATACCGAGCGGCGCCCGCTGAAGGCGACATTGAAATCGTAGTTTTCGGCGCCCAGCACCACGTTGGCGACGTCCTCGAGGCGCACCACGGTGTCGTTCTGCTGGCGAATGACCAGCCGCTTGAACTCATCGACCGTGTGCAGACCGGTGGAGGCCGTCAAATCGACGCTCACCATCTGGCCCTTGGTCGTGCCGACCGCAGTGATGTAGTTATTGGAAGCGAGGGCCGCGTACACGTCATTGGCCGCGACGCCGTGGGCGGCCATGCGCTGCGGATCGAGCCACGCGCGCAATGCGAACTGCCGGGTACCGAGGAGTTCCGCGGTCTGGACGCCTTCGACGGCATCCAGCTTCGGCTTCACCACTCGCGCCAGGTAGTCTGTGAGGTTGTTCGCCGGCAGCGTGTCGCTGAAGAAGCCGATGTACATCGCGTCGGTGGTCTGGCCGATCTGCACGGTCAGCACCGGCTGCTGCGCCTGCGGCGGCAGCTGGTTGCGCACGGAATTCACCTTGGTGCTGATCTCAATCAGCGCGCGATTAGCGTCGTAGTTGAGGCGCAGCGTCGCCGTGATCACCGACGAGCCAGTACTGCTCGAGGACGCGAGGTAATCGATGCCCTGGGCTTGGGCGATTGCGGTCTCGAGCGGCTGGGTGATGAAGCCGGCGACGGTCTGGGCATCGGCGCCGTAGTAGACCGTCGAAATGGTCACCACCGCGTTCTCGGTCTGCGGATACTGGGTTACCGGCAGCGAGAACACAGCGCGCAGCCCCAGCACGGTGATGAGGAGGCTGATGACCGCGGCCAGTACGGGCCGCTCGATGAAAAGGTCGGTAAATTTCACGCGCCGGCCCTCAGTGTTCCTGTGGCGTCGGATTGGCGTCGTTCTTGGGCTGTACCGAGTTGTCCTCGGCGATCAGTGCCCCGTTCCTGAGCTTGAGCTGACCGCTGGTTACGATCGTGTCGCCGTCCTTGATGCCGGTGAGTACCGCGATCTGGTCGCCGCGAGTCGGCCCGAGGGTCACGAACGCCTGCTGCGCCTCCAATTGAGCGCCGCCTGGCGTCGCGCGCGGGTGCGGCTTGACGAGAAATACCGTCGCGCCATAGGGGTTGTAGGTGATCGCCGTCTGCGGGACAGTCAGGTAATGCTGCTGCTCGCCGCTCGCGATCGCGACGCGACCGAACATGCCGGCCACGAGCGCGCCGTCGTGGTTCTCGACGGTGGCCTCCGCCTGGAAGTTGCGAGTGGAATTATCGACCCGTGAGTCGATGGCGTTGATCGTGCCGTGAAACACGCGCCCCACGTGGGCATCGGTGGTCACGGCGACGTCCTGCCCGACCCTGACTGACGCGAGATCGCGCTGCGGCAGCTTGAAATCGACATAGATTGGATCGGATTGCTGCAGGCTGACGAGCTTGTCACCGGCGTTCAGGTACTGGCCTGGATTGACGGTCGTGATTCCGAGCCGGCCGCTGAAGGGCGCGCGGATCGTCTTCTTGGCGACGATCGCCGCCTGGGCGGCCGCCTGGGCACGTCGGTTCTTGAGATCGGCGACATCGCCGTCCAGCTGCGCCTTGCTGATGGCCTGGTCCTCGTACTGGATCTCATCGCGCTTCAGCGTGGTCTGCGACAGGTCGGCCGCGGCATTCAGTGCCTCCAGCTGGGCGCGATCGGAATCTGCATTCAGTTCGACGAGCACCTGGCCCTCTTTCGCCGTGTCACCGGATTTGAAGTGAATGCTGCGGACCAGGCCCGCGAGCTCGGTCGTGACGTCGACACCGCGAACCGCGCGCAGACTGCCGATGGCAACGATCTGCGGCTGCCAGTCACTGCCTACGACTTTCGCCGTCGTGACCGTCTGGGCCTGACCAGCGTTCATGCCCATGAACTTCTTCATCATCATGCCTTTGGCCACGTTGACGCCCACGACCACGACGACCAGCGCCGCGACGCTGATGAGCACGATGGTGAGCCGACGGGACATCTGAGCCTTCACGGTAGTGTCACCTCAGTGAGCTGAATCGGCAGGTGGTGTGCCGGAAGCATGAGACGCTGACGCCTGGGCAGGAGCGTTCCACCAGCCCCCACCGAGCGCCAAGAACAGCGCCGCGGTATCTGCGTAGCGGGTCGCGGCTGCCTGAACCCGAGCCTGGCGCGCGAGGTCGTACTCGCGCTCGGCATTCAAAATCGTCAGGTAGCTCACGCCACCGACGTGGTACTGCTTCTGCGCGAGCTCAAACGTCGCCTTGGCCGCCGCCTCAGCGTCCGCTTGGGCCTGCAGGGCGTCGGCGTCGTTCTCGAGCGCGAGCAGCACGTTGGCGACGTCGCCAAGCCCGCTCAGCACAACCTCGCGGTAAGTCGCGAACGCCTGGTCGAAATTCGCCTCGGCCGCGCGCTTCTTATTCAGGAGCTCGCCGCTATGGAACAGCGGCTGCGTGAGTGACCCGCCCACGCTCCAAAGCTCGTTGCCCTTGGAGAATATGCTGTGAACCGCGAGCGACGAGACTCCCAGGCTCGCGGTCAGGTCGATCTGCGGGTACATGTTCGCCGTGGCGACTCCGACCTCGGCGCTGGCCTGATGCAGGAGTGCCTCCGCCGCCTGGATGTCCGGGCGCTGGCGCACCAGCTCGGAGGGCACACTCACGGGCAGCGACTCGGGCAGCGTGAACTGTTCGAGCGTGAATTGCGGGATATCGCCCCGGTCCGGCGTCCTGCCGCTCAGGACCGCGAGCTGATTGCGCGTCTGCGCGAGCGCCTTGTGCAGGGCGGGAATGGTCGCCTCGGTCTGTGCCAGCTGCGCGCGCTGCGCCAGCACGTCGGTCCGTGACGCGCCGCCCGCCTCGAACTGGCGCTCGACCACCTTGAGTACCGCGCGTTCATTGGCGATCACGCCGTCCAGCTCCGCGAGCTGGCCGCGCAGCGAGGCTTCATTGATCGCGGCGGTGACGATGTTGGCGGTCAGCGCGATGTACGCGGCCTCGAGCTCAGCACGCTGGTAATCGGTCTGCGCGCGATAGGACTCGTACAGCCGGCGCGAGCCACCGAACAGGTCGAGCCGGTAGGAGACGTTTGCGTTCGCACTGTAGAGGTTATAGGTCACCGACGGCGCGAGCGGCTCACCGAACAGGTAGCCCGGCTCGTGCTGTCGCAGGGCGTTGGCGCCGGCATCCACTCCCGGCACGAACAGCGCGCCGGCCTCGGCGCGCTGGAGCAACTGCGCCGAGCGCAGAGCGGCCTGCGCAGCCGCCAAACTCGGACTGTCGGTGATCGCCTGGCGGACGAGCGAATCGAGTTCCGGCGAATGAAACAGCGTCCACCAGTCGGCCGGCAGTGTCGCGCTCGGATTGAACGCCTGGGCCGTGCCACCGACCGTGGTTGCCGACGCCGTGTGCTCAGGCAGCGGCTCAGCGGTGTAGCGCGTCGCTTTCGGTGGTTCCGGCGTATGGAAATCCGGCCCCACCGCGCATCCCGCCAATGCGAGCAGGCCGATACCTGCGCGGGCAATTCGCATGAATGGCGCGTTCATGGGGCGGGCTCCGAGGCGAGCGCGCGGTCGGCGGCGGCGTGCAGGGCCGCGACCAGTCGCTCGCGCTCCGCGGGGGTGTAGGGCGAGACGTGCAGCAGCTCGCCGAGGAGTAGCCCTTCGACTGCGAGCAGAACCAGTGCCGCGCGCTCGAAGCCGCCATCGCGCAGCTTCACGAGTTCGTCCGCGAGTTCGCGGTAGCGCATCCGGCAGCCGCTCATCAGGGCGGGGTTCACCGCGCACGCGGCGATCAGCGCAGCGCCGACCGAGCGGCGCTCGGCGCCGCACTCGAGCCTCGCCCGCACCCGTTCCCGCAGGCGATCGGCCGGCGAACGGCCATCGGATTCAGAGCCGGTGCAGCGCGAACCGATGTCGCGCAAATGGCGTTCGATCATCGCCTGCAGCAGCGCTTCCTTCGACGGGAAGTGATAGAGAAGGCCGCCTTTGCTGACACCGGCGGCGCGCGCGACTGCCTCGAGCGTCAAATGGGCGGCACCTACCTCCGAAACGAGGCGCTCGGCCGCATCGAGCAGCCGCTGCGGAGGCGAGTCAGGCGATGGAGAGGCGACGTCCGCTGTCATGGGGTACCGCTCAGGGACGCGGACTATACCGTCTGGACGGTATAGCCGCAAGCCGGGGCCGACTTCCTGTCGGGGCGAGCGCGGGCCTAATTCTATTGAGACCGGTCCGGACGGTCAGCTTTTGTTAAGAGATACACGGCGAACGTTGCGAGCCAGTGTCCGCCCTCGTAGTGCTCGCCCGATACGGCCGGGAGTGCCGCCGCAGCGTGGACGGCACCGGTTCGTGCGAGCACGGCGCGCCGCGGATCGCTCGCCGGCAGGCCATCAGCAATGCCAACCAGCATCCACGCGCGGCTCAGATTCAGTCCGTCCAGGTGGGCGAGTTTCGGGTCGGAGCGGTCGGAAGGAACGACCGGTCTTAGCCAGACCCCGCCGGTATTCCTCGGCGCCTGCGGCAGGAAATCGGTGAGCCAGCGTGCATACACCGCCGGTTCGAGCAGCCGGCGCATGAAATCCGCCTCCCCCAGGCATGGAGACAGGAAGTCCTCGCCGGACGGCTCGTAGTTCAACGGGCACGCGCGGTCGGCCGAATAAAACGCTTGACCCTTTGCCCGCAGCAGCTTGATGAGCTCCTGATCGTGCATGATCCGCGCCCAGTCCCAGACCAGCGACAGGGAAAATCCGGTCTGGTCGTGCTCGCCTACGCGAATGGGCGAGGTGAGCTTCTGCAGCCACTCGACCAGCCGGTCGCGTGCCGCGGATTCGAGCGGAGTCAACGCCGCTTGCCAGCGCTCCGCATCGGGGTCATGCCACTGGCGCAGCTCCGCGGACAGTCGCAGCAGCCAGGCGAGGCCGTACGGGCGCTCGAACGAGCGGCGTCCCGGGTCTTTCAGGTATTTCGCTTCGGCCGCGATGTGCGCCGGTGTCAGGCTCTGGTTGAGCGCCGCACGCGCCGGGGCGACGAACGGAGCGTCCGGCATCGCACGTATCAGTCGCACCAGCAGCCAGTGGCCGTGGACCGCGGAGTGCCAGTCGTAGCAGCCGTAGAACGCGGGCGTCAGTTCCCGCGCCGCTCGCACGTCCGCGTCGCTTTCTAAGACGTGCGCAATCTTGGTCGGATATTCGCGATGCAGGCACGCGAGCGCGAGCCCCGCGAAGCGCCCGGCAGCCGCGGGATCCAGTTCGGGGAGTTTCGCCGCGGGTACGGGCGCGGGACGACTCGCAGCACTGAACGCGAGTGCGGCGAGCGACAGGACAAACCGCATTTGCACCGGCCCCCTCCAGCGATGAGTCAGCCCGCCGATCGGCTTCTGCCAGCATACTGCGCCCGGCCGCTGGGCCGCAGCCGGTAACCCGCGTGACTAGAAATGCACGGTGATCGTGTCGAGGACTGTGATGCGCGGGCCATAGGCGGACTGGAAGATTCCGATACCCTCGGCCGGCCGAATCAGGTTCACGCGGTCGAACACGTTGAGCAGCGTGAGCCGGTTAGTGACCGGCCCGAGCCCCGGCACGTTGAACGACCGCTCGACGCCCATGTTGACCTGAAACACGTGCGGCAGCTGCTCGAGGTCGGCGAAGCCCGCGCGCAGTCCACTCGTATAGATCAGATCGCTGGTCAGGGTCCACGCGTGCCAGCGGTAGGTCGCGCCGGCCGACACTCCGTAGCGCGGCTGGTGGTCGAGTTGGATGGAGTTGGCATTGATATAGGCGAGCTCATCCGCCGGGAAATTGAACTGCCCGGTAATCACTCCGCGCTGCCAGTTCTCGCCGACCGTGAGGTTGGCGTAGGCACCCAATGCGTCGCCCTGATAACGGACCGCCAGCTCGCTGCCCCAGATGTGGCCGGTGCCGTAGTTGAAAGGCGCGAAGATCGGCACTACCCCGAACTGGCCGGTATCGAGGTAACGCTCGGTCCACTCGTAATAGTTGTCCAAGGACACAGAAACAGTAGCGGTCGCCTGGTGCACGATGCCCACGTCGACAACCCGGTCGTCTTCGGTCACCGGAGTCGATATTCCCGGCGGGCCGGCGGCGGTCGTGCCTTCGAAAGCGGCCTGCGCGGTGGGCGAAATGCCTAGGAAGGACGGTACCTGGAAGTAGCGTGCGACACCTGCGTGAACAGTGGTGACCCGGCCCGGCTGGTACGCGATGTTGAGCGTTGGGCTCACCTGATGGCCGCTGCTGAAACCCGATAATCCGTCCCAGCGCAGACCGCCGGTGAGCTTGACTCGGTCGCCAATCTGCCAGTGGTCGCTCAGGTAGACGCCGGAGACCACGTTGCGCGCGTAGCTGTTGTTGACGACGGTGACCGGCACGTCGCTGGTTTGCGCACCCGTCGCATCCGCGGCAAAGACGAGCGACGTGTCGCTGGCGGTCACCTTGTAGACGCCCACATAGAATCCGGCGCCGATCACGTGATCGCTGACCGCGTAGGTCGCGTCACCCTCGAAAGTCTGGTCGTGATCGTCGTGCGATGCCGTGGAGGCAACGCCCTGGTAAATCAACTCACCGACCGGATCCGGCTCGAATCGCTGCGAGATCGTGTGCGCGGTGAAGGCGAGCTGGTAAGAGAAGCGGGCGTTCGGCGCTCCATTGAGCGCAAGGATTCCCAGGTAGTCGCTGAAGTTGAGGTGGGAGTCGATCGCTGAGGAGTTCGGCGGCTCCGGGACTCCGGCCAGGGTGTACTGCGGCGGCAGGTCGGGAACGTTCGGCAGCTGGTTGTTGCTGCGGGCGGCGGACACAATGAGGCTGAGCTTGCTGCTCGTGCCTGCCGGATAGGAGAAATACCCGAACACCTGCCCCTGCTGCGTCCAGTTGTGGATCGGATCGGGATCCGCGGTTGGCGGACTGAACGCGGTATTGCCCTGGCGATAGAGCCCGCTCACGTAGGAACTCAGGTTGCCCGTGCACCCGGCGTACTGAACGCTCGGCTGCAGCACCGCCCGCTGGCCGAACAGCAGGCTCGCGTCGCCGCCACTCTGCTCGCAGCCATCCTTCGTCTGAATGTCGACCACACCCCCGACCGCGTAGCTATATCGCGCTGGCAGTGCACCCGTAAGCAGATCCAGCTGCCGGATGAACAGCGGGTTGATCATGGAAATGAACGGCGGGTTGGTGTTGATGTCGAGCGGAACCAGAATGCCGTTGATCTGGTACTGGAACTGCGGGCCTTCGGTGTTGCGGATGTGGATCTGCTGGTTCTGGTCGATGGCGACTCCGGGCATGTGCGATAAAACGTCAGTCACCGTGCTGCCGGTGCCCGTCGGCAGATCCTGAATATCCTGCGCGGTCATCGAATAGTCGCTGTTGTCGGCCGGAGCGCCGATCCGCGTGGCCTCGACGCTCAC
>Ga0187780_10002578_pt1 | contig 13603 bp, 15 predicted proteins | sample 1015_Q2_SP10_20__FD_132429 | JGI IMG/M metagenome (GOLD analysis project Ga0187780, IMG submission 132429) | Tropical peat soil microbial communities from peatlands in Department of Meta, Colombia - 1015_Q2_SP10_20_MG | ecosystem: Environmental > Terrestrial > Soil > Wetlands > Peat | place...
CGCCGAGACCGCGTGGGACACCACGAACCTGGCCGCCTCGACCGGGTCCTCTGAGTGGAAGTACTGGTAGCGGTGCATGTCGCAGGCAAGGTCGATGAGCTGCTCCATCGCCTGCTCGGCGGGCCCGGTGTGCTCCGCGTGCAGTGCCGACTGGGCTTGGGTGGCCAGGCTGCGGAAGGTCACCCGCCACTTGGACCGCTCGGTGCGTGACACCCGCCGGTCCCCGTACATGTATGCGCCGTCCCTGGCCAGCGACACGAACTCGGTCACCTCGCCGAGCAGCAGGTCTGGATCGGGGAGGTCCTGTTCTTTGTGCTTGCGCTCGCTCGGCGGGCTCAGCGCGTCCTCGATCCGCTCCCGCGCCTGCGCGGTGCCACGCCAGTACACCGTCCACAAGACCTTGCGGAGCTGCTCGGCGTCCAGCCCGGTCATCCGCGCGTAGAACTGCTCCCTGTTCATCCGGTTCATCGGCACGACACCCGATGCTAGGGCACGATCGAGAGCGCGGCCACGTGGCGCGGCCGAGGAGAGATACTAGACACCCAGGGGGGTCGGCAAAGTCCCGGTTAGCAGTGATCTGGTGCTGCGACCGGAAACGTTTGCGCTGGTAGTTTGGCTCTGCTGAGCGGTGGTCTCGTTGGCGGCAGACGGGGGTCTCCGCCCGGGAAGCAGATCGCGTTTGCCTGGGTGACTGCGGGATGCACCTAGTCGGCGCGTTATGCCAGGATGGCGGCATGGTCGCTGTGGATCATGTCCGGTTGCCGGATGGCCGGCGCCTTGACCTGCGGGTCAGCGGACCCGCTGGCGGGTTTCCGCTGGTGTTTCACCACGGGACGCCTGGCGCTGCCACCCCGATCCGGGCGCTGGAACGAGCAGCGCATGCGCGCGGGCTTCGCCTGGTCACGATGTCCCGGCCGGGGTACGGGGACTCAAGCCCCCAGCCGGGCCGCAGCGTCGTGGACGTGGCTGCTGACACCGCCGCCGTGCTGGCGGCAATCGGCGCCGACCGCTGCCTGACAGCTGGCTGGTCCGGCGGTGGTCCCCATGCCCTGGCCTGTGGAGCCCGGCTCGGCGCCGCGGTGGCGGTGCTGGTGATCGCCGGGGCGCTCCCTATGGGGCAGGGGGCCTGGACTGGATGGCCGGGATGGGAGAGGAGAACATCGTCGAGTTTTCCGCTGCGCTCGACGGCGCAGACCGGTTGCGGTCATACCTCCTGCCCCAGCGCGAACAGCTCAAGGATGTCACCGCCGCCGGCATTGTCGCCTCGCTCGAGACGTTGCTCCCGGAGGTGGACCGGGCTGTGCTGACCGGTGAGTTCGGCGAGGACCTCGCGGCCAGCGTCCGCGAGGCCGTGCGCCCGGGCGTGGAGGGGTGGCTCGAGGACGATATCGCGTTCACCAGATCGTGGGGCTTCGGGCTGGAGGAGATCTCGGTGCCGACCATGATCTGGCAAGGAAGCGCTGATCTGATGGTGCCGTTCTCCCACGGCCAGTGGCTTGCCTCCCAGCTTCCGGGCGCTTCGGCGCATCTGGAAGAAGGAGAGGGTCATCTTTCGGTCTGGCTTGGCGCGCTCGACCGCATGCTCGACGAACTCGTGCGTGCTGGCAGGTCGCTCTAGCACCTCACGCTGAGACAGCGAGCACAACGCTCTGATCCTAGGAGCAGCACCGCATGCACCTGGCGCACTCACGCACGGCCGGGGGTGACCGCAGATCCAAGGCCGGAAATATTCGCGGAACGGCTGAACCACCCCGCCGCCCGCTCCGTATTCCGTAGCGCATAGGTATCTCCGCTGGCCCTGCCGGGCGCTCTCACCGCATCCGGCCAGCACGGACACCGGCCGCTTCCCGCGGCCAGGGGAGGTTGTCATGCGCTCAGCACTCAAGGCCCTGCTGGTCACCGGATCACTCGTCGCCGCAAGCCTCGGCGGAGCCGCGTCCGCGGTCGCCGCCACGGCGCCGCCCACCCTGATCACAACGAACTTCGCCTGCAGCAACGGCGTCTGCGAGGTCGGGCCCGCAACGTGGGCATGTCGTTCGCGGCCGGGATGTACGGGACCGGGGGGCCCACCTGCACCCCCGGAGCGGTGTGCAACGGCAACAACTTCGTCATGAGCGTGGTCGGCGGCAGCCTGCCACCAGGACTCCAGCTGGACGAACAGTTCAACGTCAACTACTGGACCATCGACGGCACCCCCACCCAGGCCGGGACGTACGCCTTTACCGTGCAGATCAGCCCGAACCAGCCTGGCGGCGGCGGGCCATCCACGACCCAGCAGCTCACCATCACCATCGGCACCGGTAACTCGGACCGGGCGGTGATGAAGGGGGCCGGATGGGACGTCCACACGGGCGTTCTGGCCATCAGCGGGTGGGACGCCAACATCAGCGCGCTGTGGTCGGTGTCGGTGACCTCGACCGGCCGGGTGCTCATCTCGAACCAGCCGAGAACCGCCTACTACCCAATCGACGGCTCCCTGGTCGTGCGAAAGGGCATGGGCTACCCCTGCCCCTTCGGCGGGTGCGACCTCACCGTGACCAACAACCTCGGGTCTTCCGTGACGGTATTCCTCGGGAAGCCCATCTACTGAGCGCAACGGGCTCCATCGGCTCGGGGCCTCACCGTCAGCCGTGAGCACCGCCGCGGGTCCCGCCCCCGCCTGGACGGCACTGCCCGGCTGATCGCCTGGCCGTGGCCCGGGGAGTGCGGGCCGCGGCCGGGTCCGTGAGCCTTTGCCCGGTCTCAGCCGCGTGTGCGAAGACGGCCTGGCCGGGCTCAGATCCGCGAATGGCCCGCATGGAACTGGGAGAAAACCGGGCAAACGTTAACAGTCGCGGCACTAGCTAGGATCGCCCGGTCCTGCGCTAGTGTGCCTGCATGGGCCAGATCACGATCCGTGGGACCAGCGCTGACATACCTGTCTTCAGCGAGGAGGCGGATCTCGAGCGGGTGTCGTCGCTCGGTCAGGCGGGTGCGTTGGTTTCCAGCTTCGAGTTCGGCGGGACCATGGTACGTGCCCTCGACGTGCAGGACGTCCGGCTGCTGGATGGCAAGATTCTCTCGGTGCGGTCTGAGCGAGCCAGCATGACTAAGGTGCACGTCCGCTCTGTCGAGTTCACTGCTTGCGAGTTCGGCTCGCTGCGGTGGGCAGGAGGGAAGATCTCGCGGACCCGGTTTGATGCCTGCAAGCTGCTCGGTGCCCGCCTTGAGGACGTGACCTTGGAGCATGTGGTCTTCACCGACTGCAAAATGGACTACGCGATGTTTGACAGGATCCGGGCCGTCGGCCCGGTCCTGTTCGTTCGCTGCTCGCTGCGGGAAGCCGAGTTCACCGGCTGTGACCTGGCTGGTTCTCTGTTCGACGGGTGTGACCTGTTCTTGGCCATCTTCGGGCGGGGTAGGTACAGGGGGTGCGATCTGCGCGGCAACGATCTGTCGGCAGTGAACGGCGCTCATTATCTCAAGCGCATCGTTATCGACCGTGCCCAGTTGATGCAGCTTGCGAAAGCGCTGGCTGCAGAACTCGAAGTGACCTTTGGTGATGACCTCCACAGCCCCATGGCGACCACGTGAAATATCGCCCATCTACCATCAATCCTGCATGTCCTTGGCTGTCCTGACATACGTATTCGGAAATCGTGTGCCGGGGGGCGAGCCGGACCGCGTCTACCAGGGCAAACGCGAATCGGACCACAGGACTTCCGAATAGTTACGTCCTGACGCGGCCATAGATTCCGGTCAACCTCCGAAAGCGCCAGGCCATCGCGGCACAAAACGGAGTACAGCACCGTCGACGACGCACAACTTTCCGGAAGCAGGAAGGCCTGCTAACCAATCACTTGTCGGTCGGTGATTTCCTCAAATTCGTATCTGCGCGAAGCAAGGCCTACGTGGAACCGCTCATCCATTTCCGAACGTCCGGACCGGCGCAGCAGTCCGGCAAGGAAGACGATGATGGGAGCGGTCCATGCGGTAATGGTGAGGAGGTCAAGGTTCCCGCCAGGACGACCACCGACGACCGCCAGGGTGCAGGCAAGGGCCGCTTGGGCAAGGCAGGCGAGAGTCGCCCCCGCGACAGCTGGCAATGATGCCGGATCCGTCCTGGATGTTCCAGCGCACGAGCACATCAGAGAGTTTGTTTTCACCGCAACCAGCAGTTGGTACCCGCAGAAGGCGAGAAAGAGGCCCATTCCTGCGAACCCCGTCACCGCGGATTCGACGCCCAGCATGAAGAGAGTGGCCAGCAGAAGCTCTACAGCCGCTACTACAATGACGACCACACCAGCTGACCGTGGAGGAATGACACTCTCTCTTATCACGCTCACGGAGGATGCGCGCCAGTTCTTGAGCTTTGCTAGCGCAGTCGCGGCTAGCGTCGCAATGAGGTACGCCGCTATGAGCGCGCGCACGAACTCCACTCGTCAGCTCCGCTTAACACGCCACGGGTTCGAGGGATCCAGGCCGACCGCTATGGCCTTCTTCGGATCGAAAGGCCTTTCACGGTTGAGGCCCAACCGTTCCATCTCCTCCGGCGTATATTCTAGCCAATACCCTAGATATATGCGAGTCTGAGGATCGACGTTCCGGAGGTGTTCGAGTGAGACGGTTACCACAGGAAGTTCGGCGATCTTCATAAGCTCTTGGTCACCCGTCAGTCGGGCGACAGTGCGTACTTCCTCTCGCAACTTTCCCGGTAGCTCAAGTTTGTTCTCGTAGACACCACCAGTACGCTTGAGTATTTCCTTGATAGGAACCCCTGGCGGATTTTTTGTAACTCCAGCCGCGTATGCTACCGATGTAATGCTGTCGGGTGTAACAACCTCCGCGAAAGTACCGAACCTGGCCATGAGACATCTATACCTTTCTGGGTTACTCGAAGCAGTATCCCTCTTGTATGATGATGGTCTTGCCCCCACTTCGCCATTCTTGCATGCAAGCAGACACATCAGGCCCCTTGCAGGATGTCGAGAGGAATTGACCAGCGCACCACTGCTTTTCGAGTATCGGGCAGGTCGAACCGCAGGCTGGAGTCGCAGCCACAGCAGGTGCAGCGCTAGCGAGCACTTTGTAAGCCGGTACCGCAATAGCAAGTCCGCCGATTACGCGTTTCATGAATGTTCGCCGCGTGCTTGATGAGCCGAAACGACCATGTGCCGCCGGACGCTCAGATTCATGTCTCGAATGGTTCATCCGTTACTCCATCTTCTTTACGAGTAAAGTGTTCGAATGCTGCACCCGTAGGCACTCTCAGAAGCGTGATCCGTGATCTTATGTCCTCGACTGTGGCCTTAGGCTGGAAGTCTGCGCTAGCGGGCAGGACGCGCGCATCCCAAGAACCTGCCATCCTGCTATGCCGGGCAGGTCCTTGACGAATTGCCTTGCTTTTGAGGTCGGAGAGGCATTCGTGTCGCGTGGTGACCAAGAGAAGTTCGATACAGGTGATGATCTATGTCACACTTGGTTGGCGTTCGCGCGTTTTAGGGCAATGCCATGGGCACCTTGACCACCCGACTTGGTGCCGTGTATCGTGACCAGGCGTTACTTTGAGTTACCGGAGGGCGACCGAACGAGTCCGACTACTGGAGACGGAGTGACAGATCAGCGCGGCATTCAGTGTTGACCCAAAGCACACTAAGACTGTCACGGAGCGGCAGGTCGAAGTTCTTTGTTTGCTTGCAAGTGGGCTAACGAGCCAGGCTGTAGCGCAGCATCTCATGATTAGCGAGCACACAGTCATTCGTCATGTCTCCAACATGATGAGTTGCTTTGAGGCCGAAAACCGAATGGAACTACTGGCTCTAGCCATAGTTGGCGGGATCGTGGATAGCACACATTGGCCACCGCGTCCGACAGGCAGGCTATCCCTCGGAGCCCTGGGCAGTCTACGGTCGTCACCAGCTAGGCCAGACTCCCGTCGTGACAGCATGCCGTCGTCCGCATAAGGACAGTTCAGGGGAACCCCGGTGACCGGTCAGCAGTGTCTGGGTATTCAGCGTGTCGCGGACATTGCGACCCACCCGGTCCACGACGCGGCCACGACGCCGTCATAGGGCCCCATCTCCCCCCGCAGCCACGGCCCCAACCCCCGCCGCGTCAAGGGGTCCGTGGCCCCGGAGACCTCCCAGTCATCGGCCCACGCCACGACGTGCCCCCCGGCGTCGGCCGTGGCCTGGAGGATCTGGTCGGCCTGGCGCGCCGAGCTGCTGGTCTTGTCGGTCTTGCGGCTCAGTCGGCGCATCCCCACCAGGCACCGGCCGCACCCGTCGTAGTCCGTGGTCAGCATGTTATCCATGTTGCCTGCCCCGTCTTCCGTGTGGATTGCGGAAGCATCCGGACGGCTGCGACCAGCCCGCGGCCGGCTGCGAACCACACCACGTCCAGCACCGGCACGACGGCGGACGGACCAGCCTGGCCAACCTCAAGGACTACTGCCGGTGGCACCACCACGTCGTCCTGTACCAGCTGGGCTGGCAGCTGACCGTCCACCCGGACGGCACCAGCCAGGTCCGCAGCCCCACCGGGAAGATCATCCGCAGCCACAGCCCACCGCCCCGTCCCGGGTAACCCACCCGCCAGAACAACCATCACCATCCTCACCGACACCGACAAGGCCCTGCCGGGCCGGTCAGGGACGCGCTCCGCGCTCAGAACTGGCAGGGCAGGTGCTTGATGCCGTTGATGAAGCTGGACAGCAGCCGGTCGGGCTCGCCGGCGGTGATGTCAGGCACTCGGGTGAGCAGTTCGCGGAGCATGACGGTGAGCTCCCGGCGGGCCAGGTGGGCGCCCAGGCAATAGTGCGGTCCTGCCGCGCCGAACCCGACGTGCGGGTTCGGTGACCGGGTGATGTCGAACCGCTCGGGGTCGGCGAACACCGCTTCGTCGCGGTTAGCCGAGTAGTAGTACAGCACGACCTTGTCGCCCTCGTGGTAGTCCTGCCCGTTCATGGTGTAGTCCTGGGTGGCGGTCCGGCGCATGAACACGACCGGGGACGCGTAGCGCACGATCTCCTCGACCGCCCCCTCGATCCGGCCCTCAAGGTCAGCGAGCAGCAGCGCGCGCTGATCGGGGAATTCGGTGAAGAGCATCAGTGCGTGCGAGAGCGCATTGCGGGTGGTCTCGTTCCCGGCCACCACCAGCAGGATGAAGAACGAGGCGAGCTCGGCGCTGGTCAGCTGCTCCCCGTCGATATTCGCCGTCACCAGCGCGGAGACCAGGTCGTCCGCGGGCGCCTCGGCGGGTGCCCCGGCGCGGGCGGCGGCCAGGCTGGTGACTAGATCGGCGAGCGCCTGCCCGGCGCCGAGCAGTTGTATCACCGCCTGGTCGAGATCCTCGCTGAGGAATTCCGGATCCGCCCCCGACAAGATGATGTTGGTGTTGGCCAGGACCATCTCGTACCGATCGCCGGGGACGCCCATCATGTCGCAGATGATCTTCAGCGGCAGCCTGGCGGCGACGTGCTGGACGAAATCGCATGGCCCGGTCGCCAGCAGTTCATCGACGATCGTGGCGGCGGCCCGGCGCACGTCATCTTCGAACTTCGCCACCAGCCGCGGGCTGAACGCGCGGGAAACGATGCCCCGCAGCCGGGCGTGCCGGGGGTCATCTATGTTGATCATCGATCCGAAGTACTCATTGAACTCGAGCGGCAGATCCGGGATGCTCGTCGCGCCCTTCCCAGAGCAGAACACCTGCGGGTGCCGACTCGCCTCGACTACGTCCGCGTATCGCGCCAGGGCGTAGTATCCGGGGCCTTTCTCGCTGAACGGGACCTCGGGCTCCTCGAAGAACACAGGCCGCTGCTGCGCCCGCAGCAGCGCGAAGGCGGCCGCCCGGTCGGCGAGCGGCAGGGCCCAGAACTCAGTGTCCGACAGGTCTATCCCGGCAACAGTCATGAGCCGACGCCTTCCGCGGGAACCTGAGTTCTACTTCATCACGGCGCATCACGCAGTGACTAGCTACCAGGCCTTAGCGTCGGGGACCTGCGGCGCACAGCGCACAGCACCCGGTCGCCCAGCACCTCGAAGACCCGCGCCACATTCCCGCCGACGAAACCGGTGGCTCCGGTGACCAGGATGCGTATCAGGCGACCTCCGCCATTCGGACCGGCCGGCCCTCGCGCACACTGCGGCGAGCGGCCAGGCCGATCGCGACCGCGGCGCGGGCGGCGCTGCCAGGCACGGGCGAAGTACCTCCGGAGCGGGCGTACCGGGCGAACGCGGCCCATTCCCGCCGGTACGACGGCATGTAACGATCAAGGAAGAACCAGGGCAGGGGTTGCGCACTGGCCTCGCCCCGGCCCTGGATCACCGCAGTGTGCGCGCGGGGATTCTCCGAGACGGCCATCCCGCCTGACCCGAACGCCTCCACCCGCTGGTCGAACCCGTACACCGCCTCCCGGCTGTTATCGATGACGGTCAGGGCGCGGTCCTCGTGAGTGAGCACCACCACCGCGGTATCCAGGTCACCCGCGGCGCCGATCGCAGGGTCGACGCGGACCTCACCGCGCGCATACACCTCGACGACCTCCTGGCCGGTGATATAGCGCGCCATGTCGAAGTCGTGGATCGTCATGTCGAGGAAGATCCCTCCGGACACCCGCACGTACTCCGGCGGCGGCGGTGCCGGGTCACGCGAGGTGATCCGCACCAGGTGCAGGTCACCCAGCCGGCCTTCGGCCACGGCGTCGCGCACCGCCTCATGCGCAGGATCGAAGCGGCGGTTGAAGCCGACCATGAAGGGCACGGCGGCGGCGCCGACAGCGGAAAGCACGTCGTCCACTTCGGCCAGGTCCAGGGACAGCGGCTTCTCGCAGAAGATGGCCTTGCCCGCCTTCGCCGCCCGCACGGACAGCTCGGCGTGGGTGTCGGTGCTGGAGCAGATCGCAACCGCGTCGACGTCAGCGCGGGCCAGGATCTGTTCCACCCCGACGGCCTCGACCCCGAGCCGGGCCGCGCACGCGCCTGCCGCGTCGGCGTTCACGTCGCTGACCGCGGCCAGCCGGAGGCCGGGGACCTCACCAGCTAGCAGCTGCGCGTGCAGCCGGCCGATCCGTCCGGTACCGATAACGCCGACCCGGAGCGGCGCCTCCTCGCTGCCGGGGATGTCGAATCCCGCCCCGCTGCTCACCCCTCCGGGCTCCCCGCCGGGAAGGAACCAACCGGCGTCCAGCGGCCGGTCCGGGCCGATTGCGTCATCGCCTCCAGGACCCGGGCACTGGCTGCGGCGTCCTCGACCGTCGCGCCATGCGGCTTGCCGTCGGCGATCGAGGCGAAGAGGGCGGCGGCCTCGATCACCTTCAGGTCGTCATAGCTCATCGCCAGGCCGGCCCCGGGCTGGAAAGCGGCGTAGTCGCCGTGGCCGGGGCCGACGAAGACCGTGGTCACCGGCTGGCTGGCATAGCCGTCTCCGGCGCAGACCTCCAGCTCGCCCATCCGGCGGAAGTCCCACCGCACCAGGCCCTTGGTGGCGTGGATCTCGAGGCCGTAGTTGTTCTGGTCGCCGACGGCGACGCGGCTGGCTTCCAGCACCACCCGGGCACCCGTGGCGGTACGCAGCATCGAGCACACGTAGTCCTCGTTCTCGACGTCTCCGGTCTGGTCGCCTTCGGCGATTGCGTAGTGGCTGCCGACGCCAGCGGGGCGCGGTCGCCGGCGGATGAAGACGGCGGTATCAGCGATCACCTCATCGACGTCCCCGACCAGGTAGCGGACGAGATCGACACCGTGGCTGGCCAGATCGCCCAGCACGCCCGTCCCGCCCTGGGCGCGTTCAAATCGCCAGGACAGCGCCCCTTGCGGGTGCCCGGCGTAGTCGCTGAATAGCCGGAACCGGGCGTGCGTGACGGTTCCCAGCGATCCGCCCGCGATCAGCTCCCTGGCCTGCTGGATCGCGGGGGCGTTGCGGTAGTTGAAACCCACGCAGGACTGGACGCCCGCGTCCCGGACGGCTCGGGCCACGGCAAGCGCGTCGGCGGCGGTCAGGCCGACCGGCTTCTCGACCCACACGTGCCGGCCCGCCGCGGCCGCGGCTGTCGCGATCTCGCGATGCCAATGGTTCGGGGCGGTGACGCTCACCGCCGCGACGGCCGGCTCGTCGAGCAGTTCCCGCCAGTCGGCCACCGAGCGCTCGAAACCAAACCGCCTGACGGCCTCGGCCCGGCGGTCGGGCTCCGGGTCGGCCACCCCAATCAGGCGGGCAGCAGGCAGATGGGGATAGTGGTGACGCAATCTCAGGTAAGCCTGGGCGTGAAGCCGGCCCATCCAGCCGTAGCCGATCACCGCGACCCCGAGGGAGTTCCCGGTCACCGGATACCTCCCCTGGTCAGCAAGACCTGCGCCATCACGACCTCCGGATCGGCGTCCTCGGGCTAGAGCGCTCTAGATTAATCGAGTATGGACATGCTGATCCGGGCCGGGATCCGGGTGCCGGATAACATCTCGGTGATCGGATTTGATAACAGCCAACTGGCGCGGCTATCGCACATCAACCTGACCACCGTGGCCCAGGACGTCACCGAGATGGCCGCGCTGACGGTCCGCCGACTGGTGGCGCGCCTGGAGGGCGGCGCGGCCGGGGACGGGTCGGGAAGGACCAAGACTGGCCACCCGGTCGGCTCCCGAGCCTAGCGCGAGAGAGCGTGCTGCCTCCCCACCTGGTGGTCCGGGGCAGCACCGGGCCGCTTACAGCAGGCAGGTGACTGGAGTGGAGGATTCCCGGGAACTACGCCTTAGGCGGGCCGGGCGGGTGATCGTGCTCGACCCGGACGATCGCGTCCTGCTGTTCCGGTATGACGACGGGCCGCCCAACGGGCGGCACTGGTGCACCCCCGGCGGCGGGCTGAGCGGCGGGGAGGACTACGCGGCGGGGGCGCGGCGGGAACTGGCCGAGGAGACCGGCTGGACCGACGTGCCCCTGGGCGGCGAGGTGTATGAGTGGACGAGGGTCATCGAGCACGCGGACGCGATCGTCCGGCAGCATGAGCGGTTCTTCCTGGCCCGGGTCGGGACTGCCCGCCGCGGGCTCGGCGAGGTAACGGCGATGCATACCTCGGACGGGATCGCTGCGTGGCGCTGGTGGACGCTGGCGGAGATGGACTCGACCGCCGAGGTCATCTGGCCTTCGGGCCTCGCGGACCTGATCAGGCGCTTGCTCGGGTAGCCGCCGGGAGCACGCCGGTAACAGGGCGGGGTAGCGTAGTTCGCCGGTCCGGTGCAGGCGGAACGGCCTCCGGTTGGGGCCCGCGGCTACTTATCCCCTACGCTGATCGTGTGGCCCGGCGCGACGCATGCCTCGTTGATGTCTACGACACCCTGCTGAGCTGCGACTTCGCGGCGCATAGTATCGAGCTTCCGGCGCTGGCCGGCGTCACGCAGGACGCCTTCGCCGGTGGATACAGCCAGGTCGGGGCAGCGCTTGGCCTCGGCCAGTTGTCGAAGGCCGAAGCGTTCGAGCGGATCCTGACCACGTGCGGCGCCGAGCCCTGGCCAGACCTCGTGCGCGCGCTGGTAGCCAAGGACCGGGAACTGCTGCTGGCATCCGCGCGGCTTTACGACGACGCCATCCCGTTCCTTAAGGCGCTCAGGTCCAGCGGCATCAAGGGGGCGATCGTCAGCAACTGCTCTGAGCACACCCGCGATCTCCTAGACGCGCTCGGCGTCACCGAGCTGGCCGACACCTTGGTGCTGTCCTGCGAGGTCGGCGCCGCGAAGCCGTCGGCGGAGATCTTCACCTGCGCGCTGGATCGGCTCGGCGTGACCGCTCCTAGCGCGCTGTTCGTTGACGACCAGCCGTCTTTCTGCGCGGGCGGAGCCGCGCTAGGCATCGGCACGGTGCAGATCGTGCGAGGCGAGATCCCCGGGATCGACGGGGCTGACGGATGTCCGCCGGCGGCCGGAACCACCGTGGTCCGGTCGCTGCCGGAGGTTGAGGTCATGCTCGGGCTGTGAGCCAGTCGAACTGCTCACAACGTGAGCTTCAGCCCGAAGGCCGGGAAAAGGTCCGCGTTGAACGTGGTGACCTCGGCGATGACGGCTGCCTCGATCCGCATGACATCGAGCTTGAACGCGCGGAACTCGGTGTCGCCCGGCCTGCGCAGGTAGCCCGCGGCGGCCGGCATCCGGTTGGCCCCGACCGGGACTAGCCGCCATTCGCCCATCGCGGCTGCGTCGGCCATGAGCGGCCTGATCGAATCCGCCCCGTCGAAGCACCACGGGAAGGGCGGCATCGTGATCCGGAGGTCCCGGGCGGCGATCGCGATGGCAGCCTCGGCGTCGAGCCGCTCGTGCGCCGCGATGAACTGCCCGAGCAGTGCGCTCTCCTCGGCGGTCGGCTCGTGAGCGGACCATTCGGCGCGGCGGGCAGGCAGGTGCGACTGCATGGTGGCCCGGGCGCGCTGCAGGGCGCTGTTCGCGGCGGCGACGCTCGTGCCAAGCGCGGAGGCGGTTTCGCTGGCCGGCCAGCCGAGCACGTCGCGGGCGATCAGCGCCGCGCGCTGCCTCGGCGGCAGGACCTGCAAAGCGGCGAGGAACGCCAGCGAGATCGTCTCCCGCTGGATGGCGACCGCCTCCGGCTGCTCGTCGGCCGGCGCGGCCTGGTCAAGGAGCAGGTCGGGGTACGGCTGGATCCACGGCACCTCGGCGAACGAGCGCATCCCGGCCGCGCGCCGCGAACTGCGCCGCAGCATGTCCAGGCAGACGTTGGTCGCGATCCGGTACAGCCAGGCGCGGAACTGCGAACCGCCCGCGAAGCCCGACCGGCCGCGCCATGCGTTCAGGAACGTCTCCTGCACCGCGTCCTCGGCCTCATCGAACGAGGCGAGCATCCGGTAGCAGTGCACGTGCAGCTCACGCCGGTGTCGCTCGGTGAGCGTGGTAAACGCGGTCTCGTCACCGGCGATCGCCGCGGTCACGATCTCGTCGGTGCTCACCGTCTGGTCAGTGCGATCCATGGTCGGTTTTGCTCCGGTCAACCTCCTGCAGGATCCAGATGTTGCCGTCCGGGTCGCTGAAGTCGGCGAACGACTGGTAGTTGTCGCGTTCTGGATGCGGGCCGTCGACCCACGTCCCGGACTCCAGGTGGCGCACCCCGCTGACGGCCAAGCCGCGTTCGGTGAGCTCGGCTCGCGCGGCGAGGATGTCGGACACCACCAGGTGCAGGCCCTGAGCGGCGCCCGGCGGTGCGGAGGTGAGCCCGGTGCCGAACCCAATCGCGCACTCTGAGCCGGGCGGCGTGAGCTGGACCACCCGCTTACCTTCGCCGATCGGGGTGTCGACGATCAGGACGAACCCCGCCTGTTCGAGGTAGAACTTCTTCGCGCGGTCCACGTCCGACACGGGGATGAGTACCAGTTCCAGCTTGTAATCCATGTCACAGTCTCCTCGGATAGGTATCGGCCGGTCAGCGATTCTCAACCGTGAAACGGAGTTCGGCCCGGAAACTCATCGGTGCGGCGATGAATTCCCGGGAACGGCCGCATTCGCCGGAGGCCGGCCGCGGGACCGGCGACCGGCCGCGTTCGCCAGGGGCCCGGCCGCGTTCGCCAGGGGCCCGGCCGCGTTCGCCAGGGGCCCGGCCGCGTTCGCCAGGGGCCCGGCCGCGTTCGCCA
>Ga0187780_10002580_pt1 | contig 13593 bp, 8 predicted proteins | sample 1015_Q2_SP10_20__FD_132429 | JGI IMG/M metagenome (GOLD analysis project Ga0187780, IMG submission 132429) | Tropical peat soil microbial communities from peatlands in Department of Meta, Colombia - 1015_Q2_SP10_20_MG | ecosystem: Environmental > Terrestrial > Soil > Wetlands > Peat | place...
CAGGAGCTGGATCGTCTTGCCCAGGCCCATGTCGTCGGCCAGGATGCCGCCGAGGCCGAGCTCACCCAGGAAGGACAGCCAGCTCAGCCCGCGTTCCTGGTAGGGGCGTAGCGTGCCGACGAAGCCGGGCGGCGCGGCCATGGGCCGCAGCCGCCGGTCGGCCTGGCCGGACAGCAGGTCGCCCAGCCAGCCGTCGGCGTCCACGTCGACCAGCGGGATCTCCTCGGCCGGGCCGGCCAGCCCGGCCAGCAGCGCGTCGGCGCCGCTCATCGTCCCGGCCCGGCCTCGCTCCAGGAACTTCAGCGCGGCCTTCACGTGCGCCTCGTCCAGCTCGACCCACTGGCCGCGCAGCCGGACCAGCGGGACCTTGAGCTCGGCCAGCTCGGCCAGCTCGGCCGGGTCGAGCGCCTGGCCGCCGACCGCCACCTCGTACCGGAAGTCCACCAGGTCGCCCAGCCCGAATTTCGGCGCGGTGACCGACGACCCGGACTTACTCCTGGACCGGGTGGTGAGCTTCAGCCCCAGCCGGGCCTTGCGCACCCAGTCCGGCAGCAGCACGCCGAACCCGGCGCCGGACAGCAGCGGCCCGGTCTGCTTCAGGAACCGGAACGCTCCCGGCGTGTCCAGCTCGACCTGGGCGGGCGCCGGCTCGCGCAGCGCGTCCTCGAGCTCGCCGAACAGCCGGGCCGCGGCACCCAGGCCGGCCAGCAGCTCTTCGGTGGGGTCGGTGCCGGGCGCAACCCAGCGGCTCTGGCCCGCCCACACGTCGGCGGCGGAGATCATCAGGCTGGGGTCCTCGGCGGACTGCAGCGCCAACTCGACCCGCCACGGATCCGCGTCCGGCCCTTCCGGCTCGGTGAGCCGGAAGCAGGTCCGCACCGGCCCGGCTGGCATCTGCGCGCCGTCCAGCCATCGGTCCAGTTCCGCGGCTAGCTGTGCGACCTCGGCCTCGTCCTGCGGCGTCACCACGTCGAGGCGGGCATCGGTTGTGGTCAGAGCCACCACGTACCGTTCGGCCGAGGGAATGCGAGCCGGAGTACGGCCCCGCCTCGCGGTCAGCAGCGAGCCGGGCAGCCGGGTCCGCGCCGCGGCGTCGGCGAGGCCGTCGAGTGCGGCGGCTAGCAGGGGCCCGGGCGGCTCCCCGGCTACCGCACGGCACGACGGAGGCATCGCCGCCGCCAGGTCACGCGCCCGTTGCGCGTCGTCCCCGCCCAGCACCGGACACCAGCGTGCGGCGTACTCTCCGTCCTCGGCGGCGATGACCGGCAGCACCCGGCCGCGCGCCGCCAGCCCGTCGGCGAATCGGGCCACCGCGGCCAGGTACGGCAGGGACTCGCCGACGGCGGCCGTCAGGTCCCCGAGGTGGCCGACCGCGGCGAGCACGTCCAGCGCGTCGGCCGGCGCGAAGGCGAGCACGGGCACCCGCCAGCCCGCCAGCGAGATCCGGCTCTTCGGTCCGGACCCGCCCGGCCCGGACGGCGGCGCATCCGGCCTGATGAGCCCGGGCGACGCGAGCGGGCCGCGGTGACCGGCGGCCGACGGCAGCTGCAGCGTGAGCTCACCGTCGACGGTCTTGCGGGCGGCCTCCCCGGCCGGCCCCGGCAGCTCGGCGAGCAGGTCGGACAGTTCGGCCGCCTGGCACGCGAACGGGTGCGGCCGCGGCAGGTGCCCGGCCTGCGACGCCGGCCCCGCCACCGCCGGCGCGGCCGGGTCCTCCGCCCACAGGCAGAGCGCCCCGTGCGCCCAGATCCCGTGCACGACCCGCATAGCGCTACTCCCGTGCCCTGCTCGTAGGTTTGCCGGTACAGCCCACGATGCCACCACCCACCGACAAACCGCGGGCAGCTACCTGGGCGTGTCGGCCGGGTCCTTGGCCTGCTCGCCCTCGGTATCGCCGGGCGCCGGGGTGATCTTCCGGAGCTGCGTGTTCATCGACCGGAGCAGGAAGACCAACGCGACCCCCATCGCGGCGACGATCAGGAAGGCGATGACGCCCGCCCCGATGTCGTCGCTGTTCGAGGACGACGCCGCGACGGCCGCGAAAATGCTGAGATTCACCAAGACCTCCGGAGAATGCCCCAGCTCTTAGGTAGGGGAGGAACCCGGTGCCCACCGAAGCGTAGTAGAACAACCGCAGGACAGGGTGTACGGCGCGCCTCCCGAAGTTTACGGTTATTTGTTCGATACTAGAGGAATGAGGATGGCGTACCGGTGCCGAGCATACCCCGACCGGGCACAGCAGCAGGTGCTAGCCCGCACGTTCGGCTGCGTGCGGGTGGTGTGGAACCGGACCCTCGCCGCCCGGAATGCCCGCTGGCAGACCGAATCCAGGTCCACCAGCTACGCCCAGACCGATGCCGCGCTGACCGTTATGAAGAAAGACCCGGACCTGGCGTTCCTGTGCGACGTCTCCTCGGTCCCGCTGCAGCAGATACTGCGGCACCAGCAGAAGGCGTTTGCCGCGTTCTTCGCCAAGCGGGCTAGATATCCCCGGTTTAAGTCGCGGCGCGGCCGGCAGGCCGCACACTACACCCGCAGCGCGTTCTCCATGCGCGACGGGGTTCTGCGGCTGGCCAAGACGACAGCCCCGCTCCGGTTCGTGTGGTCGTGGCCGGACGTGGACGTCACCACACTCGACCCGGCTATGGTGATCGTCTGCCGGGAGCCAGACGGCCGCTGGTACGTGACCTTCACCATCGACACCGCTTCCCCAGAGCCGCTACAGGAGACGGGGCACACTGTCGGCGTCGATCTGGGCGTGACGGACTTCGCCGTAACGTCGGACGGGGAGAGGATCGCCAATCCCCGCTGCCTGCAGCGTAAGGCCCGGAACTTGGCGCGCTACCAGCGCCGCATGGCTCGCCGCCAGCAGGGGTCGGCGAACCGGGTCAAGGCCGCGGCCAAAGTGGCTCGCGCCCACCGCAAGGTCCGCTGTGCCCGGCGAGATAACCTGCACCGCGTGAGCACCCGGCTTGTTCGCAGCGCCGACACCATAGTCATCGAGGACCTCTATGTGGTTGGCATGCTACGCAACCGGCATCTAGCCCGTTCCATCTCGGACTGCGGCTGGGGCGAGTTCCGCCGCCAGTTGGAGTACAAGTGCCAGCGATACGGCCGCCGCCTGGTCGTGATCGACCGCTGGTTTCCCTCCAGCAAAACCTGCTCGGCGTGCGGGTACCTATTCGCGGAGCTTAGCCTGTCCACCAGGCAGTGGACGTGCCCATCCTGTCGCGCCCGGCACGACCGGGACCTCAACGCGGCCAAGAACATCCTGGCGGCAGGTCTTGCCGTGACTGCCTGCGGAGCTGGCGTAAGACATCGGGGGTCATCTTCGGTGCAGCCGACGATGAAACAGGAACCCCGGCCGGCGACGGCCGGGATCCCCGCCCCTTCTTAGGAGCGGAGAGCAGTCAACCTCTCGTGGATGCCGACGAACAGGTCATCTTCGGGCAGGTCGCTGTCGACTACTGACCTGGCCAGATGATAGTCCTCGGTCGGCCACGCGGCCTGCTGCACGTCCAGCGGGCAGCGGAACCAGAAGCCGTCCGGGTCCACCTGGGTGGCGTGGGCCTTCAGCGCCTCGTCCCTGACACCGAAGAAATCACCGCACGGCACCTGGGTCGTGATCTCGGGCTCGTCCCACCCGCCTCCCCTGCCCCCTTCACTGCCCCGCGCCCTCGCGCGCTCCGCCCACTCCTCGAAGATCTTGGTGTACGGGGACTCCAGGCCGCGGCGGAGCATCTCCTCGTGCAGCGCGACGAACTTCGCGCCGTGGAAGGACACGAAGTAGTAGAGCTTGAACGGCTGCCAGGGCTCGCCAGAGTCCGGGTACGCGTCCGGGTCGGCCGCGGCCTCGAAGGCCGCCACGCTGACCCGGTGCGTCATGACATGGTCGGGGTGCGGGTAGCCGCCGTTCTCGTCGTAGGTGAGCATCACGTGCGGCCTGAACTCGCGGATCGCGCGGACCAGCGGCTCGGTCGCCTCCGCGAGCGGGGTCAGGGCGAAGCATCCCTCCGGCAGCGGGGGCTTCGGGTCGCCTTCGGGCAGGCCCGAGTCGACGAAGCCGAGGAAGCGCTGCTGCACGCCGAGGATCGCGGTGGCCCGCGCCATCTCCTCGCGGCGGATCCTGGCCAGGTCGGCCTTGATCTCCGGACGGTCCATCGCGGGATTGAGGATGTCACCTCGCTCCCCGCCGGTGAGCGTGCTGACCAGCACCTGCATGCCCTCGCTGACGTAGCGCGCCATGGTGGCGGCGCCCTTACTCGACTCGTCGTCCGGGTGCGCGTGCACGGCCATCAGCCGCAGCTGATCCCTTCCACTTCGCAACAGGATCTCCCTCGTTAGATCTACAGTCCCGCAACACCCGCTGACCAGCCGGGCATTCCCAGTCCGTGGCGGTTGGTAAGCTTCCCCATTTGACTAGTTCGCTCTGGTCGCCGACGCTTGTAAGCTCAGCAGATTACCCCCGAGGACCGAGGTTGGTCCCGCGGACTTGCCAGTCCTGCGCAGTGCATAGGAGTACCCGTGACCGAGACGCGCGATGACGGCGTCACCTGGCTGACCCAGGAGGCGTATGACCGGCTCAAGGCCGAACTCGACTACCTCTCAGGACCGGGGCGCACCGATATCGCGAAGAAGATCGAGGCGGCCAGGGACGAGGGCGACCTGCGTGAGAACGGCGGGTATCACGCGGCCAAGGACGAGCAGGGCCAGATGGAGGCGCGGATCGTCACGCTCCAGCACATCCTGGAGAACGCCCGCGTCGGCGGCCCTCCGCGTACCGACGGCGTGGTCGGACCGGGCATGACGGTCACCGTCCGGTTCGTCAAGGACGAGGATGAGGTCACGTTCCTGCTTGCCTCCCGCGAGGAAAGCGGATCCCCGATCGACGTCTACTCGCCCCGCTCACCGCTCGGATCCGCGATCATGGGCAAGAAGGTCGGCGAGAAGGCTACCTACTCGCTGCCGAACGGCCGCGCCACCACCGTCGAGATCCTGGACGCCGTGCCCTACGTCGGGGCCTGAAGGTCAAAACCCTTTTAGGCCGAACGGGCGGTGGTATCACCGACCTCTGCGCGTCGGGCTGCGCCGGGCTGCCGCCCGCGGCTCGCGGCCGGACCCGTCGACCGTCCCTCTGAGGGAAATCTCTAAGTCGCAGTCGGCGTCGGGGTCGCGCTCGCAGACGAGGAGGAGGGCGGCGCAGACGGGGATCCCGAGCCGGATGCTGATCCGGTGGGGGACGGGGACCCGGACTTTGACCCCGTCGGCGACGGGGACCCGGACTTCGAGGGCTTCGCTGATGCGGAGCCCGACCCGGATGATGACGAGGACGCCGGACTGGCCGAGGTCACCGGCTCCGACCCGGATGGAGCCGGCGGCGTGGTCGCGACCGTGGACGGGCTCAAGAACGCGGACGCGGACGGGCGCTGGATTATCGCCGCGGCGATGTGGCGCTGACGCGCGGACGGGTGCGCGGTCACCGTGACCACCGGCGTCGGGGCCATTATCGTCACCGCCCCGCCGGCCTGCGGCTGGGCCTGTACCGCCGGTGCCGTCACGCCGGCCTGCGGCTGGGTGAGTGTGGCGGGTGAGGGATCAACGGCCCGACCCATGAGGTAGACGGCCGCGGCCAGGGCCGCCACGAGCCCAGGGATGAACAGCGATAGTGACCGCGAGACGCGGTGCCGAAGATCCCGGCCCGGCCTGGATGGCAGAGGCTCCAACGCGGACAGCCACGCCTCGGAAGCCACCCCGGCCAGCGCTGGTATTTTCGTCCCGATCTCGCTGCCCGTGATCTGGGTCGCGGGCTGATCCGCGGTGGACGCGCGGGCGGCTGGTTCAGGCAGGCAGCCGGACTGCTGCTGGATGACGCGCACCTGCGTCAGCACGTCGCTGGCGCTGGGACGGTCGCCCGGGTGCTTGGCCAGGCAGCTTCCGACCAGCTCTCGCAATTCGGCCGGCAAAGGGTCGAGCAGCGCCGGGCTGTTGACCAGCCGGTTGATCAGCGCAGCTCCAGAACCGGAGCCGAAGGGCCCCTGACCCGTGGCCGCGAAGGTGAGCACCGCGCCGAGGCTGAAGATGTCACTTGGCGGCCCCATGACCTGGCCGAGGGCGTGCTCCGGAGACATGAATCTGGGTGAGCCGAAGCTCCAACCCCGCGTCGCGCGCGCCCAGGCGGCCCACGAGATCCCGAAGTCAATGACCCGCGGCCCGTCCTCGGCCAGCAGGACGTTCGCGGGCTTCAGGTCACGGTGGACCACGTTCGCCGCGTGAATGGCGGTCAGGCCTTCGGCGAGCCCGGCCGCCAGCCACAGCACTTTATCGACCGGCAGCGGCCCGTCGCTGCTGACCGCCTCGGCCAGGGACGGCCCTGTGATATAGGTGGTAGCCAGCCACGGCACCGGGGCGTCCGGGTCCGCATCGACCACCAGGGCGGTAAACCTGCCGCTCACCTTCCGGGCCGCGGCGATCTCTTGCCGGAACCGGGTCCGAAACCCGTCATCCGCGGCCAGTTCGGCGCGGATGACTTTCACCGCGACAGCTTGCCCGTCCGCTGATAGGCCCAGGAACACCCGGCCCATGCCACCGTCGCCGAGCCGCCCGGACAGGCGGTACGGCCCGATAACGTGCGGGTCGTCGGGCCGCAGTGGCGTTATCACCCGGATCCCCACCCCAAAGGTCAGGTGAGCCGTTTGACCGCTCTCTTAGGAAATGCGAGCCAAAGGCCAAGTTGTGTGGCTATAGACGTAGACGCGCCGCCGGCCTGGTCGGTTGACTCGGCTATGACACCAGTTCGGGCTGCTGGCTGGCGGTCTCGCCGGCTGGCGCCCGGCCGCGTAGCGGGACTTCCTTGATGAACAGGGCGAGCACGAAGATGAGCAGGGCCGCGGGCAGGGCCCAGATGAAGACCCCCTGCACGGCGTGGGCGATGGCGGAGAACACGTCCTGCTTGATGGCCGCCGGCAGCGATTTGACGGTCGCCGGGTCGAGCTGGCCGCCGCTGGCCCTGACGTGGACCCCGGAGCTGGCCGCCGCGGCGGCCAGCGACTCGGTCAGCCTGCGGGCGAAGACGGCGCCGAACGCGGCTACGCCCAGTGACCCGCCGATCTGCTGGAAGAACATCCGGGCGCTGCTGGCCACGCCCATGTCCTTTTGCTGCACGCTGTTCTGCGCGATCAGCGAGACCATCTGCATCAGGAAGCCCATGCCCAGGCCGAGGACCACGTAGTAAAGGCCCGAGGTGATCCTGCTGGTGTCGATGCCCAGCCCGGTGAGCAGGTACATGCCCAGGCCCATGATGGCGCCGCCCAGGACGGGGAAGATCTTGTACCGGCCGGTCCTGGTCGTCACCTGGCCGGCCAGGATGGACGTCACGGTCACGCCCAGCATCATCGGGGTCAGCATCAGCCCGCTCACCGTCGGTGAGGCGCCCTGAACCGTCTGCTGGTACAGCGGCAGGAACGTCAGCGCGCCGAACATGGCCAGGCCGGTGAGGAAGGTCAGGCCCATGGTGACCGAGAAGTTCCGGTTCCTGAACACGTGCAGCGGCAGGATCGGCTCCGCCACCCGCGTCTCGACCACGCAGAACGCGGCGGTGGCCGCCACGGCGATCAGGGCGAGGCCGAGGATCTGCCCTGAGGCCCAGCGGTATTCGGTTCCGCCCCAGGTGGCCAGGAGGACGAGGGCGACTGCGGCCACGGCGAGCAGGCCGCCGCCGAGGTAGTCGACCTTGTGGCTGACCCGCTTCGCAGGCAGATGCAGGGTGGAGATGATGTAGACCAGCGCGGCCCCGCCGACCGGGATATTGATGTAGAAGATCCAGCGCCAGGAGAAGTTTTCCGTGATGAAGCCGCCGATCAGCGGGCCGCCGATGGTGGCCAGCATCATGACCACCATCATGTAGCTCATGTAGCGGCCGCGCTCACGCGGCGACACGATATCGCCGAGCGTCGCCATCGCGCCGACCATCAGCCCGCCGGCGCCCAGGCCCTGGAGGGCACGGAACGCGATCAGCTCGGCCATCGACGTCGACAGGCCGGACAGGGCGGAACCGACCAGGAAGATCACGATCGCGACGACGAAGAACCTTTTCCTGCCGTACATGTCGCCGAGCTTCCCGTAGAACGGCGTGACGACCAGGGACGCGAGAATGTAGGCGGTCACCACCCAGGACAGGTGCGCCACCCCCCCGAGGTCGCCCACGATCCGCGGCAACGCGGTGCTCACGATCAGGTTGTCGAGCATGGCGAGCAGGATGGCGAGCAGCAGCCCGGGCAGCACGATCATGACCTCACGGTGGGCCAGGAAGTGCCCGCCCCCGCCTGGCACTTCTTGCCCGTTTACGCTCGGCCCCGCTGCTTGTGCCACCTGCTCGCTCCTTCCGCCTGCTTCCCGTCCGCGACTTCACGGGCTACACTACTTACCGGCCGGCAAGTCATATGCTAGGCTGTCAACTAACCGGCCGTCAAGTAAATTACGGCCCCTGCTCCGCAAGGGAGTGAGACACGGACATGCACGACCCGGGGTCTGCGCCGCGGACCGATACCCGGTCGCGGGTGCAGAAGGTTGCGCTCGAGCTGTTCGCCGAGCAGGGCTACGAGAAGACCTCGCTGCGCGAGATCGCCGAGCGCCTCGGGGTGACCAAGGCCGCCCTGTACTACCACTTCAAATCCAAGGAAGACATCGTCCACAGCTTCACCGATGACTACTTCGCCGAGATCGACGCCCTCCTGGACTGGGCCAAGGACCAGCCGCGAAACGACGCGACGCGCCGCGAGATCCTCGACCGTTACGTCGGGGTGGTGCTGTCCGGCAGTGAGGTCTTCCGCTTCCTTGAGCAGAACAGGGCCGCGGTGCAGGCCATGGAGCCCAAGGAGAGGTTCGCGCGCTTCCGCGGGCGGCTAGACGCGCTTGTCGACCTGCTTGCTGGCGCCGACGCCTCGCTGCGCGACCGGGTGCGCGCCACTTGCGCCGTGCTGTCGGTCGGCGCGACCTGTCACGTCTACCTGCAGCAGGTCGATGACCTGGACAAACTGCGGGCCATCGTCCTGGAAATCGCCCTCGACCTGATCCGCTAGTCCGCTCGTGCTCTTCGCCGAAGGCGCCGTCATGAACCGGCAAGGTGATCGGGCCTCTGCGCTTGTAGAATTCCTTATGGCTAAGCCCTCTTGGTTTGCTCATCCGTCGATGAGAGGGGGCGAGAGATGCACGGGAACAGCCTGCACGCGCTGGCGTCGCTGGCCGGCCGGACGGTGGTAGATGCCGCGGGTGCCGACGAGTGGGATACGGCACAGCGCAGGTTCGCCCGACTCCTGGGCCGCGGCGACGCTCAGCGAACCCGGCTAGCCGAGCAGCGGCTGGAGGAGACACGCAAGAAGCTGGCCGGCGCGGCCGGCACCGACGTGGAGCTGATCCGCACGGCCCTCGGGGTAGGGTGGGCCGGGCGGCTGGCGGACTTCCTGGAGGAGAACCCGGACACCGAGGCTGACCTGCAGGCGCTGGTCCAGGACATCCAGGCGGTGCTGCCTGCCAAGACGCCATCGGCATCCAGCCACCCGGTCTCCGCTAATGGCGCTGCGGGCACCGCCAACGGCGCTGTGAGCGCGAACGCAGCCGAGGAGCCTGAGCCCGAGCCTGAGCCTGAGCCCGAGCCCGAGCACCCCGGCGCCCTGGCCGCGCGGAGCGAACTCGCTTACTCGACCGGGCAAGCCGGAGACGCGGCCGCCGCGCGCGACCAGTTCGCCGCGCTGCGACCCATAGCCGAGCGCGTCCTCGGCCCCGATCACCCCGACACCCTGGCCGCCCGCGCCAGCCTGGCCTACTGGACCGGGCAGGCCGGAGACGCGGCCGCCGCACGGGACCAGTTCGCCGCGCTGCTACCCATAGCCGAGCGCGTCCTCGGCCCCGATCACCCCGACACCCTGATCAGCCGTCACAATCTCGCCAACTTTGCCGGCTACGCGGGAGATGCGGCCGCCGCGCGGAGCGAGTTCGCCGCGTTGCTGCCCGTTAGCGAGCGCGTACTCGGCCCCGATCACCCCGACACCCTGGCCGCCCGCGCCAGCCTGGCCTACTGGACCGGGCAGGCCGGAGACGCGGCCGCCGCACGGGACCAGTTCGCCGCGCTGCTACCCGTCCGGGAGCGCGTATCTGGCCCGGATGACCCCGACACCTTGGCCGCGCGGGAGGAACTGGCCTACTGGACAGGGCGCGCCGGGGACGCGGCCGCCGCACGGGACCAGTTCGCCGCGCTACTGCCGGTCAGGGAACGGGTCCTCGGCCCCGAACACCCCGAGACCCTGGCCGCCTGGTACCAGCTTGCCCACTGGACTGCGCTCGCGCGGGACGCGGTCGCAGAACGGGACTAGCCGACCGGGCCCCTGCCGGTTTGCCGGCGAGTCCTCGACCTGCTTTCCGCGTGACCGCCCCAGACAGCGCCTTGAAGTTCCGTTGCCGTAGCCCCGTCCAGTCCTCGCCTGGGCGGCGCGGCGACCAGCCCGTTCCCTACCCCGTCTTGGACGCTGACGGTGATGCCGTTCCTGAAGGAGAGGCTGAGGGAGATCCGGAGTGCGAGGCCGGGCTGCTGGCGGATGTCCCGGCGCTCGGCTGAGTCGCCTGGGCGTTCGCGACGTGGGAGCCTGCGAAGATGAGCAGCGTGACGCTCACGGCGGCCACGATCCAGACCACGGCCGCGGCGGTGGCGATCGCCGCTCCGGGATGGGCCCGGATACTGTCCCACTTCACCGCCCTGATCGCCTGCGAGAACCTCGTAGACCACGTCGATCCGGCGTGCCGGGCCAGCCGCCGACGATACGCCACCGCCTCCTCAGCGGTGGAGGTGCACAGGCTCAAGACCTGCTTCCGAAGCTCCGGGCGCAGCGGGGCCAGCGGCAGCAGCCGGAAAAATGCCTCCGGTCGCATCGCGCCCCATCCGTGATGGGCACAGGTCTGGCACTCTTCTATGTGCCAGCCGACCAGGTCGCGCGCCTCCTCGCTCCACTGCCCATCCCAGTCGGCCAGCAACTCGCCAAGGACCGGGCAGGCCTCCCGCCTGGTGAGCGCAATGTGCAGTGCACCGAGGGCTCTCTCCAACTGACCGCGGGCGCGTGCGACCAGGTCGAGCGCCCGGCCCTGTGATACGCCGAGCGCGATGGCCAGATCGTTGTCGTAGAGCTGGTGCCTGAAGCTCAGCTCGATGGCCTCACGTTCACGAGGCTTCAGCCCGGCCAGGATGGAGTAGATCAGAGTCCGGAGTTCGGCTTGCCCCCGGTCACCGTTGACGTGGGCCAGGCCGTCTGTCGCGCCGGCCGGCAGGCTGACCACGCGGAGCGGCATCATCGCGTCGGCCGGCAGGCTGACCGCGTGGAACTGGATGGTCGCATCGGACGGCTCGGCGGTCGCGTAGCTGGACTGGTCCACGGGATCGACGTGCTGGTACACCGCATCGGCCTCCTCGCGGGCCGCTGACGCGGGCCGGATTCGGCGTCGGCATTGGTTGCGGGCCAGCGCGAACAGCCACGGGCGCAGCTTGGCTGGCTCGGACAGGTTGCTGAGCGTTGCGGCGACGATAAATGTGTCCTGCAAGGCCTCGGCGGCGTCCGCCGAGTCCTGAAGCGTCCAGTGGCAATAGCCGTACAGCGCAGCCGCGTACCTGTCGTACGCCATGGCAATGCCCGCGGGGTCTCCCGCCGCGATGGCAGCGACAACCTCGCGGGCGTACTGGGCGTCTCTGGGATCCTGCGCCCGGCTGGCGGAATGGCCGGTGAGGTTAGCCGACAGGCGCGCGACGCTGGGCAGGGGCTGCCTGGCAGGATCCATGGGAGGCCGGCGGACGCCGGCCGGAAGCACCCGCCTGGCCGGATCGGCGGGAGGCCGGCGGACGCCGCCAGGAGGCACCTGCCCGGCGGTGCCGTCAGGCAGCTGAGTCTTCCGAGCGGCCGCGGCTTGCTCGGCTGGCGGGATCGCGGCCGCGACCCGGTCCGCCGTCAGTTGCGGGTCAGCAAGATCCTCCGGCGGGGTCTGGGCGTCCGGGTGATCGGGGCGAAGTACTCGTTCCCAGCCAGCCGAGGCCTGCTCAAGCAGCGGGATCGCCTCGGCGGCCCGGCCCGCTTCGGTGTAGGCAAGGCCAAGGTTCTTGCGTGAGGTCCTGGTATCGGCGTGATCGGGGCCCAGTACTCGCTCCCGGTCAGCCAAGGTCTGCTCGAGCAGCGGGATCGCCTCGGCGGCCCGGCCCCCGTCTCGGTAAGCAGCGGCGAGGTTGCCTTGGGAGTTCAGGGTGCTGGGGTGGTCGGGACCCAGCAGCTGCTCTCGTACCTCCAGGGTCAGCTCGTACAGCGGGATCGCCTCGGCGGCCCGGCCTGCGTCCTTGTAGGCACTGGCGAGATTGTTCTGCGAGGTCAGGGTGTCGGGATGCTCGGAGCCCAGCATGCGCTGCCGCACGGCCAAGGTCTGCTCGAACAGCGGGATCGCCTCGGCGACCCGGCCGGCCGCCAGATAGGCGGCGGCAAGGCTGTTCCGCGAGTTCATGGTGTCGGGATGGTCAGGACCCAGCCGACGTTCGAGGTCCGCGGTCAACGGCTCGCCGACGGCGATCGCCTGCTCCGTGCTGTCACCTAGCTCAAGTACGTGATAGAACGCGGTGAACCGGAGGCGCAGTAGAAGCCAGCCCAGCTCTTGGTCGGCCTCTGACGCCGGCCCGGCCAGGCTGTCGAGCAGCGTCGTCACCAGCTGCACGATCCCCCTGACGGCCGGGCGATCCTGTGATCCCACCAGGGCGCGCGAATACAGGTCGAGCACGAATGCGGAGGCCTCGCTGACCGCGGTCAACATCTGCCTGCGGGCCAGCCCGGTACGGATCACTCGCGCCACCAGGCGGGGCACGATGACGGTCTGGCCATCCAGGCTGAAAGTCAGCAGGGACCGGTCGCCGATCCAGGCCAGTACCCGGTCCACCAGGCTCGGCGCGACCCGGCGGCCGCTGCTGGCCAGCACACCCGCTTGCCCGGCGGTATACAGTAGCTCGCGGCGAACCCCGGCGGGCGACAGCACCGTCATGATCTCCATCACGCGGGTGCATATGCCAGTTCGGTCGGTCGCCAGGACCGCCTGCAAGGAGAGCAGCACCGCCTCCGCGACGCCGGGCGGGTACGGCTCCCCCTCATCCCTGGTCAGGGAGACATCGGCCGACGTCGCCTGCAGCCGGTCCAGATACCATCCGTATCCCGGGTGCCGCCCGGCGATCACCGGCGCGGCGAGCGACAGCGGCAGCGGCAGATGCCCCAGCACGCCAGCCAGCTCGGCCGCTCCCTCCTCATCGTCCAGGCCGGTCCTCGCGGCCAGGAACGCTGAGGCCTGCGCGGCGCTGAATGCGCCCACCGGGACGTTGCTGCCGAGGTCAGCTGCCTGCCGGGTACTGGTGATCAGCACCCGGGCCGTGCCGCGGGCCGGAACAAACGGCCGCAGGGCCTCGGGGTCCGGCGCACCATCGAACACCAGTAGGCAACGGTCCCCATCGGCCTCCAGCCCGTGCCGCACCGCGGCACCCGCGCCGGCGATGCCCGGCCCGGAATCGCCGTCGGTCAGGCCCGCCGCGTC
>Ga0187780_10002581_pt1 | contig 13593 bp, 10 predicted proteins | sample 1015_Q2_SP10_20__FD_132429 | JGI IMG/M metagenome (GOLD analysis project Ga0187780, IMG submission 132429) | Tropical peat soil microbial communities from peatlands in Department of Meta, Colombia - 1015_Q2_SP10_20_MG | ecosystem: Environmental > Terrestrial > Soil > Wetlands > Peat | place...
ATGGCATCCCCCGAGGAGCGGGGGGATCCCGGGGGGTCGTCCCTCCGGGGCCAGCAGTGATCGTGGTCGACGACGATTCGCGCGATCCGGCCGCGATCGCGCGAATCGCGGCCGAAGCCGGAGCGCGTGTCGTGCGGCGGCCGGTGAACGGCGGGCCCGGGGCGGCCAGGAACAGCGGCCTGGCCGCGGCGGACACGCCGCTGGTCGCGTTCCTCGACTCGGACTGCGTGCCGGGTCCCGGATGGCTGGACGTGCTGCTGCCGTACTTCGCGGACCCGGCGGTCAGCGCTGCGGCCCCGCGCATCGTCCCCCATGAACGCGGCCGGACCTGGCTGGCCCGGTACGAGGGGGCGAGTTCCACCCTGGACATGGGCGCGCACGCCAGCATCGTCCGGCCCGGGTCACGTGTCCCCTACGTGCCGGGCGCGGCCCTGGTGGTGCGGAAGGCAGCCGCCGGGACGGGCTTCGCCGAGGACATGCGGGTCGGCGAGGACGTCGACTTCGTGTGGCGGCTCGCCGCGGCGGGCTGGACGGTGCGTTACGAGCCGGCCGCCGCCATGCCGCATGAGCACCGGGTGCGGCTCCGCTCCTGGTTCGCCCGGCGCAAGGACTACGGCACCTCGGCCGCGGTCCTGGAACTGCGCCATCCCGGCGCGGTGCGCCCGCTCTACCTGTCGGGCTGGACCGCGCTGGCCTGGCTGGCCGCCGCGGCCGGCCGGCCGGCCGCCGCAGCCGCGCTCACCGGGACCGGGATCGCCCTGCTCGCCCGGCGGCTGGCCCGCCTCACCGGGGAGGAATGGCCCAGGCCCGCGGCCCGGACCTCCTGGCAGCTAGCGACCCGGCTGGCCGGCGGCGGGACGCTCGCGGCGGGCAGGCCGCTGGGCAGCGCGATATCCCGGACCTGGTGGCCGGTGGCGCTCCCGGTGGCGGTGGCGGTGCGGCGGCTGCGGCTTCCGCTGGCCGCGCTGGTCCTGACGCCGCCGCTGCTCGACTGGCTGGACCGCCGGCCGCCGCTCGACCCGGTGCGTTATGCCGCCGCCCGGCTGCTCGATGATGTCGGGTACAGCCTCGGAGTATGGCAGGGCTGCGCGGGGTGCCGGAGCATCCGGCCCTTGCTGCCCCGGCTAGGGAGCCCTCACTTGGACAGCCCGCGAGCGAAATCGGCCGGGACGATGATGTCGTCCGCGGACAGGTCGTGAATGCTCGGCCTGCCCAGGGCGAGCAGCGTGGAGTCGATGCCGCCGCGGAGCACGTCGAAGACGTTCTTCACCCCGGCTGATCCGTTGGCGGCCAGCCCCCACAGGTAGGCCCGGCCGATCATCACCGCGCGGGCGCCCAGCACAAGCGCCTTCACCACATCGCTGCCCCGCCGGATCCCGCCGTCCAGCAGGACCTCGACCTGGGTGCCCACCGCGTCGGCCACGGCCGGAAGCGCCCGGATGGAGGCGGGCGTGCCGTCCAGGTTGTTGCCCCCGTGATTGGACACCGAGAGAGCGGTGGCGCCGACGTCGACGCAGCGCCGGGCATCGTCGGCCCGCATCACGCCCTTGACCATGAACGGGCCGTCCCACTGCCCGCGCAGCCAGGCGATGTCCGCCCAGCTCGGCGGCGGGGTCTGTATCCACTCCCCGTAGACGCCGAAGAACGTCGGGGCCGGCTCGCCGGGGGCGGCCATGTTGGGCACGGTCAGGTCGGGCAGGCCGCCTCCCCTGAGCCACTGGACGACGTAACCGGGCCTGGTCAGGCCCTCGGGGGCCAGTCGGACGATGGTCCGCAGGTCCATCTTCTCCGGGATCGCCGGACTGCCCCAGTCCCGGCCGGTGGAGAACGACCAGTCCAGGGTGACGATCAGGGCCCTGGCTCCGGCCCGGCGGGCGCGCTCGATCCGGCCCAGCATCGTGTCCTTGCTGCCTGACCAGTAGAGCTGGAAAAACAGCTTCGGGTTGGCGGCGGCCACGTCCTCCACGGGCATGCTGGCGAACGAGCTGAGGCCCAGGGCGGTACCCGCCTCGGCCGATCCGCGGGCCACCCCTACCTCGCCGTCAGGATGCACGGCCTGCACGCCGGTCGGGGACGCGATCACTGGCAGCGAGATCTCCTGCCCGAGCACCGTCGTGGCCAGCTGCCTGCTCGCGGGCAGGTCCGCGACGTGTGGCGGCGAGAACCGGAGCTCGCTGAACGCGGTCACGTTATCTCGCAGCGTGATGCCCTGTTCCGCGCCGGCCACCAGCGACAGGTACACCGATCGTGGCAGGTGCCGCCGGGCTCGCCGCCGGGCCTCCTCGACGGTCTCGAACCACTCGCGGGTGCTCGCCATCGGTCTCCCTCGCCCGGTCGGGATGCCTGAGGCCCCATTTTGGCACTCGGTGCTGTAATTATCCAGCCTGCGCGGCCCGTAGTATCGGCGATCATGCCCGCTGGCGAGGCAGGCGGAGGGTTCCTGCCGGACAGTCATCCGGACCGGCTCAGGTGGAATGCCAGGTACGCCGGAGGTTTCACGCCGTCCTTTGCTCCTCACCCGCTCGCGGTGCGAGCGCTGGCCCCGGATCTGCCGCCCGGACCGGTGGCCGACCTGGCCTGCGGCCCGGGCGGCAGCGCGCTGCTGGCCGCGGCGAACGGCCGGCCGGTCACCGCGGTGGACATCTCGGAGATCGCCCTCGGGATGCTCCGTGACCAGGCCCGCCGCCGGGGCCTGGACGCCCTGATCACGCCGGTGCACGCGGACCTGGCCGCCTGGCACCCGCGGCCGCGTTCGTACGCGCTGGTGCTGTGCACCGGTTTCTGGGACCGGGAGGTGTTCGCCGCGGCGGCCGGGGCGGTGGCGGACGGCGGGGTGCTCGGCTGGGAGGCCTTCACGATCGCAGCGCTGCCGACGCGCCCCGGTCTGTGCCCGGACTGGTGCCTGGGCGATGGCGAGCCCGCGTCGCTGCTCCCGGCGGTTTTCACCGTCCTGGACCAGCACGACCTTCCGGACCACGACAGCGGCACCCGCCGTCAGCTGCTGGCCCGCCGCCAGACCTGACCAGACGAGTAGGCTCGGAGCTCGATGACGCAGCCCTCGACGCTCATGGATCTGCTCAGACGCCCGGTCGTCGTGGCGCCGATGGCCGGCGGGCCGTCGACCGCCGATCTGGTGATCGCCGCTGCGCGCGCCGGTGCGCTGGGTTTCCTGGCCGCCGGGTACAAGACGCCCGGCGCGATGGCGGGCGAGATCGCGGCCGTGCGCGCCGCCACCTCACAGCCCTTCGGGGTCAACCTGTTCGTCCCCGGTACTCCGTATCCTGATGCCGCAGCGCTGGCCAGATACCTCGGCTCGGTGGGCCCCGCCGCTGACCTGGGCGAGGCGACCTGGGACGACGATGGTTTCGACGGCAAGGTCGCGGCCTTGCTGGCGGACCCGCCCCCGGTCGTGAGCTTCACCTTCGGCTGCCCCCCGGCGGGATTGATCGGCGCGCTGCGCGGCGCGGGCGCCATGGTGGCGATCACGGTGACCAGCCCGGGCGAGGCGGCCATCGCGGCCGCGGCGGGCGCGGACGCGCTGTGTGCCCAGGGTTTCGAGGCCGGCGCCCATCGGGGGACGTTCGCCAACGACGACGCGCCCGGGCGAGACTACGGCCTGCTGTCGCTGATCGGCGAGGTCGCGGCCGTCACCGGGCTGCCGCAGGTCGCGGCGGGCGGCATCATGGGCCCGCGCCAGCTGCGAGCCGTGCTGGCCGCGGGAGCGGTGGCCGCCCAGTGCGGCACCGCCTTCCTGCGCTGCCGGGAAAGTGGCGCCCATCCGTCCTACAAGGCGGCGCTGGCTGACCCCCGGTACACCGCGACCACGCTGACCCGGGCCTTCAGCGGGCGCCCGGCCCGCGGGCTGGTCAATCAGTTCATCCGGGACCACGCCGACGCGCCCGCGGCTTATCCGGAGATCAACAACGCCACCCGCCCGCTGCGCGCGGCGGCGGCCGCCCGCGGCGATACGGAGCGGATGTCGTTGTTTGCCGGACAGGGCTACCGGTCGGCGGCCGAGCAGCCCGCCGGCGAGATCATCGAGCGGCTGTGCGCTGAACCGTCGTGAGCGCCCGCCGCGCTCAGCGCGCGGACGCCGGGTGACGCTGCGCCCACTCGGCGATGTCGCGGCGCTCGATGGCGGCGGCCATCAGGTCGCCGAACGAGTCGGGAGTGCAGGCGAAGGCGGGAACGCCGAGTTCGGCCAGGGCGGCCGCGTTGTCGTGGTCGTAACTGGGCGCACCGTCGTCGGACAGTGCGAGCAGAGCGATCACCTGGGTGCCTGCGGCGGTCATATCCGCGACCCGGCGCAGCATCTCGTCCCGGTTGCCGCCTTCGAACAGGTCGCTGACCAGGAAGACGATGGTGCTGGCCGGGCGAGTGATCAGCCGCTGGCAGTAGCCGAGGGCACGGTTGATGTCGGTGCCGCCGCCGAGCTGGATGCCGAACAGCATGTCCACCGGATCGCTGAGTTGCTCGGTCAGGTCGGCCACCGCGGTGTCGAAGGCCACCACCGACGTGCGCAGCGAGCGGATCGACGCCAGCACCGCCCCGAACACCCCGGCGTACACGACCGAAGAGGCCATCGAGCCGCTCTGGTCCAGGCACAGGACGACGTCGCGCGCCACCGTCTGCTGCTTCCTGGCGTAGCCGATGAGCCGCTCGGGTACCACCGTCCGGTACCGCGGCAGGTAGTTCTGGAGGTTGGCCCGGATCGTCCGGTCCCAGTCCACGTCGGCCGGTCGCCGGGGCCTGCTCGTCCGGCTGGCCCGGTTCAGCGCGCCGGTCACCGCCGAGCGGGTCCGCTGGGCCAGGCGGCGCTCCAGGTCCGCGGTCACGGTGCGGACCACCGCGCGGGCCGACTCCCGCGTCTGCTCGGGTATCACCCGGCTCAGCGAGAGCAGGACTCCGACTAGGTGCACGTCGGGCTCGACCGCGTCCAGCATCTCGGGCTCAAGCAGCAGCCGGGTCAGGCCGAGCCGCTCGATCGCATCCTTCTGCATCACCTGCACCACGCTGACCGGGAAGAACGCGCGGATATCGCCGAGCCAGCGGGCGACTCGGGGGGCTGACGCGGCCAGTCCCGGCTGCTGCCGCCCGCCAGGCTGGAGGGCGCCGCCCTCATCGGAGTCGTACAGGGCACCGAGCGCGGCGTCGATGCGCGCGTCGTCGCCCGCCAGCGGCTCCCCGGCGCCGCCCCCTAGATCCGCGGCACCGAGCACCAGCCGCCAGCGCCGCATCCGCTCGTCGTGACCCGCGCTCACGGGACGGCCGCCGGAGAGGCAGCGGCGGGCAGGCCGAGGATCGCGGCCACGGCCCGGACCCCGATCGCGGCGCGCCCGGCGTCCAGGTCGTCGTCGGACGACGTGGCCTGGACGGGAGGCCGGCCGCTCCCGTCCAGGCGGGCCGCCTTCTCTCCGATCGCCCGCCGCTCGGGCGGGGCGAACTCGCCGAAGGTGCGCCGCAGCGCGGGCAGTACCGAGGCAAACGCCTCCGCGCTCAGCCCGGCCAGCCAGCCGTCGGCCAGGCCGAGCAGCTTGTCGTCGTGGAGCAGCAGCAGGCCGCTTCCGGCCAGGAAACCCTCGGCCCAGCCCGCCGCGGCCGCCGCGGGGGCCCCGGCGGATAGCTCGCGGGACATCCGGGTCTGCGCGTCGGCCGTCGTGATCTTCCCCGCGTCAAGCAGCAGCCGGGTCAGCCGCCCGGAGATCAACGGGGGACTCCGGGGAACCATGCGGGCCAGCGTGTCCAGCCACCGGGCGCGGCTCGCGCGGTCCGCGAGCAGCCCGGTGACCGAATGCACGGCGTCGATCCGGTCCCGCATGGCGCGTTCGGCCGCCTCGTCCATCCACGCCACGGCACCGGGCAATCCGGCACAGATCCGGGTGATCATCTCGACGGCCACCGCACCGAGGCGGCCGGGGTCCGTGCCTCGCACGTCGCCGTACCTGGCCGCACGGACCAGGGCCGGCAGCGCCGCCATCAGGTGGGTCAGGTCGGTGTCCAGCGCGGCGCGGTCCCTGACCGCCGCGAGCACCTCCGGCAGCGCGTCGCCCAGGTCGGCGAGCAGGCACCGCTCGAGGTGTGCCGTCAGCTCGTCGAGGGCGCCGGACCCGGCGGCCAGCGACCGGGCCCGCTGCTCAGCGGCGGCCAGGACCGTGCTGCCCCACATGCTGGCCTCGATCAGGGCCAGGTCAAGCTCGGGCCGCCAGGTCAGCTGCCAGCTTTCCCTGAAGGTCCCGATGTTCCGCGTCCGGCCTTCCATGGGCGCGCCCCAGTTCACGCCGAGCAGCGCGAGCCGGTGCAGCAGGTGACTGCGGGCCAGGTCGTTGGGCTTGCGCAGGTCCAGGTCGTAGTCGCGGGGCGCTGCCTGGGGCCGCAGCCGCAGGCGGCGCTGCGCGTCGCACAGGTCGCGCTGCAGCGGCACCATGGGGGTCGCGGCAGGCACCGCGCCGAGCCGCTCGCCGACCACCAGCCGCCGCTGAATGAGCCCGGTCAGCACGTCGCTGCCCTCGCACAAGACGGCGCGGGCCGCCTCGGTGACCTCCTCCAGGCCGGCCAGCGGCCGCCCGCGCAGCGCGGCAAGCGCTTCGGCCAGCCGGGCCGATTCGATCACGTGCGCCGATGAGGCCGGGATGCCCTCGTCGCGCAGCACGGCGGCGGCCTTGGCCAGCCATCGCTCGATCGGATGCCCGCCAGCTGAGAACAGGTGGTCATACCAGCCAGGCGAGCGGATGCCGGCGCCGTAGCCTGAGGTGTAGGCGAGACGCCCGTAGGTCCACGGGACCCAGGTGAGCGTGGTGGTCCTCGCCTTCGGCAGGCCGCGCAGCAGGCGGTCATCCGCGGCCGCGGGCGGCAGGGATCGCAGGGCGGGGACGTGCCAGGCGCCGCAGACCACGGCGATCCGCCGGTAGCCAGCCTTGGCCACCTGACGCAGGGTCTTGCGCATGTAAGCTTCGCGGATCGTGTCGGCCCGGCCGGGCTGATCCTGGCCCGCGCGCAGCAGCCCGATGGCCTCGGCGATGGCGTCGAAGACCGCGCTGGCGCCGGGCACGTGCTCCACCGCGTCTTCCCACCACCGCTCGGGATCGTCGTAACCTGCGGCGGACGCGAGCTCGGCGACCGGATCGGCATCGAGCCGCGGTGGCTCACCGTCGGCCATGGCCAGCTGATGCGCCGCCGGCAGGTCACAGAACCTGAGCGGAATTCCGGCGCCGAGCGCGTACCTGATCGCCTGCCACTCCGGCGAGAACACCGCGAACGGCCAGAACGCCGCCTTCTTCGGCTCTCCGGGCACATAGCCCAGCAGCGCCACCGGCGGCCGCATCTGCGGATCAGCCGCCAGCGCGACCAGGCCGTCCGCCTCCGGCGGCCCCTCGACCAGCACGATGTCCGGCCCGAGCTCGGCCAGCGCATCCCGCAGCGACCGCGCCGACCCGGGCCCGTGATGCCGTATCCCGTACACCGTGGTCACCGTCGAAATATCTCTGTCCAGAACGGACCGTGGTGCTCGCGGCCCGGACCCGGGGGGCTCGCGGCGGGTATCCCCCCGCGGGTGGTGGGTCATCCGGTGACCTCGCGGCAGGCGCGGTAGAAGTCGGCCCACTCGGCTCGCTCGCGTACCACGGTTTCCAGGTACTCCTGCCACACCGCTCGGTCCGACACCGGATCCTGGACCACCGCGCCGGTGATGCCGCCGGCCACGTCGGCGGGACGCAGCACGCCGTCGCCGAAGTGTGCGGCCAGCGCGAGGCCGCTGGTCACCACGGAGATCGCCTCGGCCGGGGACAGCGTTCCGCTCGGGGACTTGACCTTGGCCCGGCCGTCCTCGGTGACGCCGTGCCTGAGCTCACGGAACACCGTGACCACGCGCTTGATCTCCGCCGCCCCTGCCGGGGTCTCGGGCAGGCCGATCGCCCGGCCGAGCTGAGCAACCCGCCGGGTCACGATGTCGACCTCCTGCTCGGCCGACGCGGGCACCGGCAGGACCACCGTATTGAAACGCCTGCGCAGCGCGCTGGACAGCTCGTTCACGCCACGGTCCCTGTCGTTGGCGGTGGCGATGACGTTGAAGCCCCTGATCGCCTGCAGCTCACTGGCCAGCTCGGGGATCGGCAGGGTCTTCTCGGACAACATGGTGATCAGCGCATCCTGCACGTCCGACGGCATCCGGGTCAGCTCCTCGACCCGGGCGATCTGGCCGCCGGCCATCGCGCGCATCACCGGGCCGGGCACCATCGCCTCCCGTGACGGTCCCTCGGCGATCAGCCGCGCGTAGTTCCAGCCGTACCTGATCGCTTCCTCCGCGGTTCCCGCGGTGCCCTGCACCATCAGCGTGGAGTCGCCGGAAATCGCCGCGGCCAGGTGCTCGGACAGCCAGGTCTTGGCCGTGCCCGGCACGCCGAGCAGGAGCAGAGCGCGGTCGGTGGCCAGGGTAGCCACGGCGACCTCGACCAGGCGGCGCGAGCCGACGTACTTCGGCGTGATCTCGGTACCGTCGGCGGCGGTGCCACCCAGCAGGTAGGTCGTCACCGCCCACGGGGACAGCCGCCAGCCGGGAGGCCGCAGCCGGTCATCGGCGGCGCCCAGTGCGGCCAGCTCGGCCTGATTTTCCTGCTCGGCGTGGGGGCGCAGGATCGTCTCAGTCGCCGCCGTCATGGTCGTCCAGCTCCTTCAGCATCTCGTAGCGGAACCGCAGCAGCCTGGTTGCCTCGCGGATGACCGGCGGCGCGTCCGGCCCCGGATCGGGCAGCACGGCAGGTCCGCCGAGCCGCGGATCGGCGCGCCGGGCCAGCTGCCGCAGCGCCTCGATCTCGGCGGCCAGGCCCGGGGGCCGTGCGGTGAGCGCCCGGTGCAGCAGGGCGGACATCCAGTCCTGGTCGCGCTGCGCGATCGCCGCCCTCGACCAGGCGGTGAACAGTACCGGCGCCCAGTCACCCGACCACAGGGTCACGATCTGGGCTGGCCCCAGGCCGAAGTCATCGGTCCAGGTGAGCAGCGGAGTCCGGGCCACCACCTCGAGCATCAGCCGGGCCTGGTCGGCCGGCTGCGAGCTCCCGCCCACCGGGCCCGTCGCTATCCCGTCCCGCCGCATGAGCGCATCGGATTTGGCGGGCGGGAAAACAACCAGCCGCGTGCCGCGCGGGCCGCGTTCGATGCGCAGGCAGCGGACGGCACGTGCGGTCATCCGCCGGGCCAGGGCTGACCCGGGCAGCGCGGCGAGCACGTCGGCTGCCATCTTGCGTATCCAGGCGGTCTCGTCGTCCAGTGCGGCTTCCAGTAGCGGCTCGTCAGCCAGGCGCGGGCCGTCCGCCATCACGCGGACGAACATGCTGCGGTCGTCTGGACCGGCCGACTCCCAGCTGCCCGCGATCAGTTCGCTGGCGGCCGCGGGATCGCGGACGCGGAGCGAGGCCAGGTAGCCGCGCCGCTGGGCCGCTCGGCCGAGCCGCCACGCGTCCTCTGCGGGCAGGTGCTGCGCCGTGACCAGCTCCCAGTCCGGGTTGAGTCCGGCCAGCCACCTGGCGCGCGGGCCGCCCGCCTCAGCCGCCAGGCGCAGCAGGCTCGAGTCCGCGGGCCCGGCGCGCCGGGTGCGATCGAGCAGCGCCGGGAGCAGCTCGGGCGGAGGCCGCAGGCCGCGGGCTATAGCCGCGGTGAGCCATTCGGCCAGCAGCTCAGGGTACTGTCCGCCGAGCATCCTGGCCAGGCGGCGCCCCGCGGCCTGGCTCATCGCGGGCCGCGGATCTGGCTCGGCCAGCGGCAGCGGGTCGGCCTGGCCGGGGCGTCGGCCGGCCCGGCGCGCGGCCGTCAGCAGCGCGGCCCGGTCCAGCAGGACGGCGGCGGGATCCTGCGTCGCGCTGGCAGGATCCGAGGTGAGCACGCCAGGGACCGCGGCCGGCGGAACCTCGGTCCGTTCGGTACCGATAAGACTCGCGGTGACGAGGTCCTGCCAGGCACTCATAGCGGTACCGGCCCGACGGCCATCCCGTCGTGGTCCCAGGCGGTCAGGGGCCACAGGCCGCGCGGTGTCCACTCGCCGGCTACCGTCAGCGGTCGGCCGCCGGACAGCGCGAGCAGCGGCCAGCAGTCGCCCAGGCCCGGATGCAGCGGCACGGCGGCGCCGGCCGCGTCGAACAGGCAGGGCAGGGGAGTGCGGGCCGGGGTCCCCTCCAGCAGGGCGGGCCAGCTCTCCAGCCAGGGGTCCAGGCCGAGCGCCCTGGCGTACCCGGCGAGCAGCCCGGCCGTGGTGAGCCCAGGCGGCGCACCAGCCGGGAGGGTGTCGTGCCTGGCTGCGACCAGGGCGCGCAGCGGGACGGCGGCGGGGTAGAAGGCCAGGTCCGCGTCGACCACGGTGCCGACGGTCAGCGAGCCGTCCAGCGACTGACCGATGGCCGCGAAACTGAGCACGAGCGCGAACCGGCCGGTGCGCCGGCCGCGCAGCCAGGTCCGGCGGGTCCGTATCCGGTCCTGGTCCAGCTCTCGCCGGGCCAGCACATGCCAGTGATCCCTGACCGGGGCCGCGCTGGCCAGGACTTCGGCCTGGCGGACGGTGAAACCGATCCGTGAGCGGACCGTATCCCGCAGCGCCGACGGCAGCTTCCCCGGATCACTGTAGGCGGTGACGAGCAGCCGGAGCAGGGCGTACTCCTCTAGCAGCCGGCCCTCCCAGCCGGGGCCGGAGTGCGGGACCGCAGCAAGCGCGCGGAGGCGCTCAGCCAGCCCGGGGGCCTGGGCGTCCACCATCCGGGAGGCTATATCGTCCCAAAGCCGGTACCCGGACCGCTGGCTGGTGGCCAGGCCCTGACGCACCTGGTCGCACAGCCACCGGTCGAGTTCGTCCAGGCCGGCCGCGACCCGCGCCTCGCGCTGTTCGGCGCGGTGCAGCGCGGCCGCGGGATCGGCCGGCGTTTTCGGGTCCTCGGCGTCACCGGCTCGGGCCGAGCGGGTGGCGAACCACTTCTCGGCCCACTCGGGCGGGTCGCCACCGGCCGCGATTGAGTCGTCTGACCACAACAGCAGCAGCGCCAGCGCGTGCTTGCATGGGAACTTCCGGCTCGGGCACGAGCACTGGTAGGCGGGCCCGGACAGGTCCACCGCGGTCCGGTACGGCGTGGTGGCGCTGCCCAGGCACTCACCCCAGAGCGCGCCGCGTTCCGCCGCCCCGGTCAGCGGCCATGAGCGGCCGGTGGCCAGGGATTGCGCGGCCTGCTGGGACGAGGTGTCCGGGGCGAGGGAGAGGACCCGCGCACGGTTCCAGCGTTCGGCCACACAGGCACCCTACGCGGAGCCGACCGGGTACCAGCGGATCAAGTCCACGGGCATATCTGGCCCACGGGCATATCGAGCCGCAGCCCCGGGTTGAGTGGTACTTGGGAGAACGGAGGCATGCCGGTGAAGGCAGTGCGGTTCGGTGAGTACGGCGGGGTCGACGTCCTGAAGGTGGTGGAGGTGCCGCGGCCGCAACCGGGAGCGAGCCAGGTTCTGGTGCAGGTCAAGGCGGCGGGGATCAACCCGGGCGAGGCCAAGATCCGCCAGGGCCTGCTGCATGCTCGATGGCCCGCCACGTTCCCGTCCGGCCAGGGCAGCGACCTGGCCGGGATCGTGGCTGGAACCGGCCAGGGAGTGACCGGCTTCTCGGCCGGTGACGAGGTCATCGGCTGGACCGATAACCGGGCGAGCCAGGCCTCCTACGTCGTGGTCGAGGAGCAGCACCTGATCGCCAAGCCGGCCGGCGTGCCCTGGGAGTTCGCCGGGGCGCTGTTCGTGGCCGGGGCCACCGCATACGCCGCGGTCCGGGCGGTCAGCCTGACCGAAGGCGACACGGTGGTGGTCTCCGGGGCCGCCGGCGGGGTCGGCTCGATCGCGGTCCAGCTGGCCCGCCGGACCGGCGCCACCGTGATCGGCCTGGCCAGCGAGCCCCACCACCCGTGGCTGGCCGGACACGGTGTTATCCCCGTGAGCTACGGCGACGGGGTGGCCGGCCGGATCCGGCATGCGGCCGGCCAGGTGGACGCGTTCATCGATACGTTTGGCGCCGGGTACGTCGAACTGGCCCTCGAACTCGGTGTCGAGCCATCGCGCATCGACACCATCGCCAACTTCGAGGCCGTGGCGCGGTACGGGGTCAGGGCCGAGGGCAGCGCGGCCGGGGCCAGCACGAGCGTGCTCGCCGAGCTCGCCGGGCTGATCGCGGACAGCCAGCTGGAGCTCCCGATTGCCGCGACGTTCCCGCTGGGCCGCGTGCAGGACGCCTACCGTCGGCTCGCCGAGGGCCACATCCTCGGCAAGATCGTCCTCCTGCCCTAATCTTCCGCGGCGTAGGGTCGAGAGCATGAGCGAGAGGCTGCCGTTGTTCCCGCTCGGCGTGGTGCTGTATCCCGGCATGCTCTTGCCGCTGCATATCTTCGAGGACCGGTACCGGCGGCTGGTTCGTGACCTGCTCGACGGGCCCGAGCCGCGCCGTTTCGGCGTGATCGCCATCCGCAAGGGGCGCGAGACCGGGGTGGAGGGGGTTCAGTCGCTGTACGAGATCGGCTGCACCGCCACCCTGCGCCGAGTCGAGGAGCACCAGGACGGCCGGTTCGACCTGGTCACCGTCGGTACGCAGCGGTTCAGGCTGCTCACGCTCGACCAGACGCTGCCGTACCTGCAGGGCGAGATCGAGCTGCTTCCCGACGAGTCGGTCGATGGCGCCGCCGCGGCGCCCGTCGTCCGCGCCGTCCAGGTCGCGTTCCGCGGCTACCTCGACGCGCTCACCGAATGGGGCGGCGCCACGGTCAGGATCGGGGACCTGCCGGACGAGCCGGTCCTGCTGTCGTTCGTCGTAGCCGCCGCCATGGTCATCGACCTGTCAGAACGGCAGGCCCTGCTGGACGAACCCGACGCGCTGCGCAGGCTCGGGGCCGAGCGTGCCGTACTGTCGAGGGAAACCGCGATGCTGCGGGCCACCACGTCGCGGCCCGCCCCGGATCTGCGTTATACGCGGTACAACCCCAACTGAACCCGAGGCCGGCCTGGAGTGGGTCGTCGGCCAGCCCGGGTAGGTTCAAGCTATGGCTGAACCGGATACCGAATCGAACGAGATCGCGCTGCGCGCCGCCGAGGTGGCCGCGGAGGTCACCGAGGCGGAGAAGGAACAGGACCGGCAGCGCCTGCTCGCCGCGTTCATGAAGGCCGCCACTTCGGGCGCGCGGGTCGCGGGTCGCGGCACTCGAGCGGCAGGCCGTGGCACTCGAGCGGCGTGGCGCCGGATGAACGCGGCCGGGCGCAGGGCTGGCTGGGGTACCGGCTGGCTGGCCACTCAGGTCATGGCGATGGCGCCGCGCCTGCGGGTGCGTGACCAGGCGGCGCTGCGGGAGCAGTTCGGCGGCCGGTCGGCCGATGAGATCGCCGACGCGCTCATCGAGGGCGCTTCTCGGGCCTCAGCCGCGGCCGGAGGCGCGGCGGGCATGTGGGTCGTGCTGCCGGTGCCGACCCTCTACCCCGCCGAAATTGTGGCGGAGACCCTGGTCATGGTCGGCATCGAGATCAAGCTCATCGCCGAGCTCCACGAGGCGTACGGCATGCCGGCGCCGGGGAACTTCGCCGAGCGGATGAGCG
>Ga0187780_10002582_pt1 | contig 13588 bp, 24 predicted proteins | sample 1015_Q2_SP10_20__FD_132429 | JGI IMG/M metagenome (GOLD analysis project Ga0187780, IMG submission 132429) | Tropical peat soil microbial communities from peatlands in Department of Meta, Colombia - 1015_Q2_SP10_20_MG | ecosystem: Environmental > Terrestrial > Soil > Wetlands > Peat | place...
GGGACAATGTAAGCTGCGAAGTTTCGCTGATTACTCCAGTGGCGCTCGAGAAGGGGCTGCGCTTCGCGATTCGCGAAGGCGGCCACACCGTTGGCGCAGGCGCGGTGACGGAGATCATCGAGTAACGCTATGAGACAGGGAGACAAAATTCGCATTCGGCTGAAGGCTTACGATTACCGGATTCTGGACCAATCCACACGGGAAATTGTGGAGACGGCGAAGCGCACCGGCGCCGACGTTGCCGGCCCGATTCCCTTGCCCACCACAGTGAACCGCTGGACAGTCCTGCGGTCGCCGCACGTGGACAAGAAGTCACGCGAGCAGTTCGAAATGCGCACGCACAAGCGGCTGATTGACATTCTCGAACCCACGCCGGACACGGTGGACGCGCTGATGAAGCTCGATCTGCCGCCGGGAGTGGACGTCGAGATTAAGGCTTTCGGCCACGCGGCGAAATGACCCTAGCATTTAGCCATTAGCCCTAAGCCGTCAGCAGTATTTCCTGAGGCTGCCGGCTAAAGGCTGAAGGCAGGCGGCTAAGGGTCGGAATTCAAGAACGGGTAGAGAGAGAAGAACAATGTCAGTTGATGGAATTATCGGAATCAAGCTGGGAATGACGCAGGTCTTCGCCGCCGACGGCAGCCTGGTGGGCTGCACGGTGTTGCAGGCGGGACCATGCGTCGTGGTGCAGCGGCGCACGAAGGACAAGGACGGCTACGACGCGGCGCAGTTGGGTCTGGTGGAGTTCGTGAAGCCGCAGAGGATCAACAAGGCGCTGACGGGCCACTTCAAGAAGGCCAATGTCGCGCCGGTGAAGATTCTGCGCGAAGTACGTCTGCCGGATTCGAAAGACGAAACCAAGGTTGGCGATCGCGTGCTGGTGGAAAACTTCAAGGCCGGGGAACTGGTTGACGTCAGCGGCGTAAGCAAGGGCCGCGGCTTTGCTGGCGGCGTGAAGCGCTGGCACTACGCGGGCGGCGACGAGAGCCACGGTTCGATGTTCCATCGCGCACCCGGCGGCATCGGCGGCAGTTCGTTTCCGTCGCGCGTGTGGAAGAACCAGCACTTTCCGGGTCACATGGGCAACGAGAGAGTGACGGCAAAGAATTTGAAGGTTATCAAAGTGGACACCGACGAGAACCTGCTGTTGGTTCGTGGCTCGGTGCCAGGGCCGAGTGGACAATACATTTTCATCCACAAGGCGAAGAGAGCGGCGAAGAAGGCAAAGCATTAAGCCGACGGCCGTAAGCCTTCAGTCAAGAGCACCGGCAAGGCAAAGCGAATGGCTGATGACTGACGGTTAAAGGTGAAACCGAGTTCAGGCAGAAAGACGAGAGAGAGTAAAACAATGCCAGTGGTAGATGTCGTGAATTTGGATGGCAAGAAGGTCGGCCAGGTGGAATTGGCGGACACGGTCTTCGGCGCCGAGGTGAACAAGCACCTGTTGCACGAAGCTTCGCGGTGGTATCTCGCGGGGCTGCGCCGGGGCACGCATAAGACCAAGGAAAAGAGCGAAGTTAGCGGCGCGGGCCGCAAGCTATGGCGGCAGAAGGGCACGGGGCGCGCGCGCATCGGCTCGATCCGCTCGCCACTGTGGCGGCACGGCGGCACGGTCCACGGACCGAGGCCGCGCACCTACGAATACGCGCTGCCGAAGAAGATGTTGCTCGGCGCGCTGCGCTCGGCGCTCTCCGCAAAGCTCGCGGAAGAAAAATTGACCGTAGTGGATGCCTGGACGCTGGAGACGCACAAGACCAAGGCGCTGCGCGCTGCGCTCGACAAGCTGAATGCGGAATCCACCACGTTGCTCGTTGGCACCGGTGACAACCGCAATCTGGAACTGGCCAGCCGCAATCTCGATGGCGTGAAACTCTCGGCGAGCAACGCGCTGCAGCCGTACGACGTGCTGCGTCACGACCGCTTGGTGGTATCGAAGGATGCCGCGGCGCGCTTGGTTCGCGCGCTCGCTCCCGAGGACCAACCGGTAGAAGCGCCGCATGTGGAATCGATTGCCCCGGCACCGGCTCCGAAGAAGGAAGCTGAGCCGAAGGCTGCCGCAAAGCCTGCGGCGAAGAAAAAGGCTGCCGCGAAAAAGCCGGCGGCCAAGAAGGGCAGGAAGTAAGCCATGGCAGCCCCTCATTATCAGATTATTCGGCGCCCGATCATCACCGAGAAGGGACTCGGGGTGAAAGAGTTGCAGCACACTGTGGTCTTTGAAGTGGCCGCGGGCGCAACGAAGACGGAGATCAAGGAAGCGGTGCAGCAGATCTTCAAGGTGAAAGTGGACGGCGTGCGCACGGCCAATTTCGTGGGGAAAATGCGTCGCCGGGGACAGAAGGAAGGCTACCGGCGCGATTGGAAGAAGGCGTACGTGAAGCTCGCCGAGGGCGAAAAGATGATCGAGTACGCGGAGAATCTGTAAGAACGGGAAGGGTCAGACCGCCGAAGGGGGCGGAAGTTTTAGAAGGTAAGAGGCAGAGATGGGAATCAAGAGCTTTAATCCATACACGGCGTCGCGGCGGTTCATGACCGTGCTCGACAAGAGCGAGATCACCAAAGAGACGCCGGAGAAGGGCTTGCTCGAGCCGAAAAAACGCTCGGGCGGCCGCAACAACCGCGGCGAAGTGGTCATCTGGCATCGCGGCGGCGGGCACAAGAAGCAGTACCGCGTGGTGGACTTCCGCCGGGACAAAGAAGGCGTGCCGGCGAAGGTGGCCGCGATTGAGTACGACCCGAATCGCAGCGCCAACATCGCTCTGCTGCACTATGCCGACGGCGACAAGCGCTACATCCTTCATCCCGTGGGCCTCGAAGTGGGCGCCACAGTGATGACCGGCGAAACCGCGGACATCCTTCCGGGCAATGCCCTGAAGATCCGCAACATTCCTCCCGGCACGATGGTGCACAACCTGGAGCTGTATCCGGGCCGCGGGGGACAGGCCGTGCGCACCGCAGGCGCTTCGGCGCAATTGCTGAGCAAGGAAGGCGATTTCGCGCTGGTGAAGATGCCTTCGGGCGAAGTACGGAAGTTTTCGGTGGATTGCATGGCGACGGTGGGCCAGGTCGGCAATCTGGACCATGAGAATGAAACGTTTGGTAAGGCCGGCCGCACACGCTGGCTCGGCGTGCGCCCGACGGTTCGCGGCGTGGCCATGAACCCAGTGGATCACCCGCACGGAGGCGGCGAAGGCCGCGTGAAGGGCAATCACCCGCAGACACCGTGGGCGTTCCCGACGCTGGGCAAGAAGACGCGCCGGAACAAGCGCACCGAGCGGATGATTGTGGAGCGCAGAAAGTAAGGAGTTTTCAGTTTTCGGTTTGGGACTAAAGTCGAAAGTGAGTGCGAAGTAGGAAGGCAGTGCGATCGAAGTGGGACCAAAGACAGGGCGCAATCCTGAACGAGAGCGCCCAAGGAAGAGCGAGAAGCAAGCGCAGATCCTGGCTGGAGATGGCAGAACTGGCTGGGAGAGAGCGACAACCATGAGAGCGACACGAACAGCACGCTCCACCGGACGCCGGGCGCGTCACGTGAAGCGAGTAAGCAAGAGAACGGCAACGAAACCCGTCGCCAAACCGGCAGTGAAAGCGGTGATGGCACCGGAACCGGTGCTGTACAAGCTGTGCAAGCCGGGCTGGACGGTGATTGTGGAACGCATACCGAACGCGCTGGGCACGCGATTTATCTGCCCGTTTTGTCCGAAGTCGCACCGTGTACCTGGTCCGGTGCGGGGGTTCAAGAAAGTGCGGCACGCCCAGTGGGGGCGGTTGCGCCGCGTGGAGGAATAAGGAAGCGATGGCACGCTCATTGAAGAAGGGGCCGTTCGTAGACGGCCACTTGCGCGAAAAAGTCGAAGGGCTGAACACGCGCAACGAGAAGAAGGTAGTTAAGACGTGGTCGCGGAGGTCGACGATCGTGCCGGAGATGATCGGGCACACCATCGCGGTGCACAACGGAAAGAAATTCATTCCGGTGTACGTGACCGAGCAGATGATCGGGCACAAGCTGGGGGAGTTCGCGCCGACGCGCTCGTTCAAGGGCCATGCCGTGAAGGCCGCTCTTGAAAAGGCCGCCGGGCTGGCCCCGGCAGGAGGCGGCGCAGCGCCCGCGGCAGCACCCGCGGCACCCGCGCCGAAGGCATAAGAAATGGCCGACGTACAGACACAACAGGGTTCGATTGAAGCTCACGCCATGGCGCGGCACGTGCGCATGTCGCCGCAAAAGGCGCGGCTGGTGATTGATTTGATCCGCGGGCAGAAGGCCCAGGATGCGCTGCAGTCGCTAAGGTACACGCCGAAGCGCGCGGCCAAGCACATCGAGAAGGTGTTGCGCAGCGCCATCGCCAACGCCGAAAAGAAGGCGGAAGACGCCGGAGCGCCGCTCGACGTGGATCAGCTCTATGTGAACAAATGTTTTGTGAACGAGGGCTCGCGCTGGAAGCGGCTGCGTCCCGCACCGATGGGCCGGGCATTCCGCTACCAGAAACGCACCGCGCACATCTGGGTGGGCGTGAGCGAGCACCACATCGCCGCCGCCGAACGTGTTGCGGCCAACATCGCCGAAGCGGAAGCGCAGAAGGGCGTGCGCGGCACCGCGCGGCGCGTGCGCAAGGCTTTGACCGGGAAGCAAGCTCCCGCGAAGAAGGGGAAGAAGTAATGGGACAGAAGACGCATCCGTACGGGTTTCGATTGGGCTACAACAAGCCCTGGAAGTCGCGCTGGTATGCGGACCGCGAGTACGCGGATCTGCTGCACGAGGACGTGAAGTTGCGGCGCGAACTGAAGAACCGGCTGAAGAGCGCAGGCGTCAGCTCGATTGACATCGAGCGAGCCGCGAACAAGCTTGTGGTGCGCATCGCCACGGCGCGCCCGGGGATCATCATCGGGCGCAAGGGCGCGGAGATAGACAAGCTGAAGCAGGAAGTCGGCAAGCGCACGAAGCGCGAAGTGCACATTGACATCGTCGAGGTGCACCGCCCGGAGCTCGATGCGACGCTGGTGGCGGAATCGATTGCGCTGCAACTGGAAAAGCGCGTGGCGTTCCGGCGCGCGATGCGCAAGGCCGTGGATTCGGCGCTGCGTTTCGGCTGCAAGGGCATCAAGGTGCGCGTGGCAGGGCGGCTGAACGGCGCGGAAATCGCGCGCAAGGAGTGGTACCTGCAGGGCCGGCTGCCGTTGCAGACGTTGCGTGCGGACATCGATTTTGGAACTGCCGAGGCGCAGACCACCTACGGAGTAATTGGTGTGAAGTGCTGGATTTACCAGGGTGAGAACATTCCTCGTCGCACAAAGCGGGAGGACGGCAAGCCCGAAGCGGCAGCGGTGGCATAAGAAAGTTCTCAGCCATCAGCCGCGAGCCCCTGGCTCAAGGCGCATGGCGAACAGTTGATGGCTAACGGTTAGAGGAAGCGAGAAGAAACCGATGTTGATGCCGAAGAAGGTGAAGTACCGGAAGCAGCAGCGCGGCCGGCGAAAGGGCAAGGCCTGGCGCGGGGGAAGATTGTCGTTCGGGGAGTACGGATTGAAGGCGCTCGAGAACGCGTGGATTACCGACCGGCAGATTGAAGCGTCGCGCGTGGCGATTACGCGCTTCATCAAGCGCGGGGGAAAGCTGTGGATCCGGATTTTTCCGGACAAGCCGTTCACGAAGAAGCCCGCGGAAACGCGCATGGGCAAGGGCAAGGGCGCTCCGGAACGCTGGGTAGCGGTGGTGAAGCCCGGGCGGATCATGTTTGAGATGGCGGGCATTGACGAAGCCACAGCGAAGGAAGCATTGAGCCTGGCGGCGCACAAGCTGCCGATTCCGACCAAGTTCGTCACGCGCGCAGGAGGAATGTAGCGATGGCCCGGCGTATCGAAAAGATTCGCGAAGAAGGCGCGACCGAATTGCAGGCGCGCGAAAAAGATTTGGTGGAACAGATTTTCCGTCTGCGGTTTCAGTTGACCACCGGACAGGCGGAAGCCATCAAGCGGCTCCGCGAAGCGAAGAAAGATCTTGCGCGGGTGAAGACCCTACTCCGCGCACAGGAACTGAGCGCCGGCTCGAAGACGGCGAAGGCAGGTAAGGCGTAATGACAACGGAAACGCAGGCAGCGGCGCAGGCCGAGCGGGGTGAGCGGACGGAGCTCATCGGCAAGGTCACCAGCGCGAAGATGGAAAAGACGATTGTGGTGGAAGTGCAGCGGCTGGTGCAGCACCCCAAGTACCGCCGGGTGGTGCGCATTTCGAAGAAATTCTACGCGCACGACGAAAAGCGCGAAGCGAAGCAGGGCGACACGGTGCGCATCGTGTCCACGCGGCCGCTTTCGCGCCTGAAGCGCTGGCGCTTGAAGGAAGTGCTGACGCAGACCGCGTCGGCCAAGTAACTAGGGGCAGGGGAGCGAATCATGATTCAGATGCGAACCTGGCTGACGGTGGCGGACAATTCCGGAGCGCGGAAGCTCATGTGCATCCTCCCGGTAGGAGGCGATGCGGGATTGAAGGCAGGTCTCGGAGACATAGTGACCGCTTCGGTGAAGGAAGCGACGCCGGAAAGCCAGATCAAGGAAGGCAAGGTTGTGAAGTGCGTGATTGTGCGGATGCGCAAGGAGCAGCGGCGCAAGGATGGGACGTACATCCGCTTCGACGATAACGCGGCGGTGCTGATTAACGAGGGCGGCGAGCCGGTGGGCACGCGCGTGTTCGGGCCGGTGGCGCGGGAGTTGCGCGAGAAGAAGTTCACCAAGATTGTTTCGCTGGCCCCGGAGGTTTGGTAAGTCATGGCACAGACGGCGGCAAAAATCTACAAGATCAGCATCCGCAAGGGCGACAACGTCCGGGTGATGAGCGGGCGCGACGCGGGGAAACACGGGCGGGTGCTTTCGGTGAATCCGCGGAAAAACACGGTGATCGTTGAGCACGCCAATATCATCAAGCGGCACACGCGGCCGAACCCGTCGAAGAACATCAAAGGCGGCATCGTGGAGAAGGAAGGCCCGATCAACGTATCCAACGTGATGATCGTGTGCAGCGGCTGCGGCAAGCACGCGCGCATCGGTCACAACGTGCTGCCCGATGGCAGCAAGGTGCGCGTGTGCAAGCGCTGCGGCACCACGCTCGACAAGTAAGGGATTGGAAGGAACGGAACAGGCATGAAGACGCGACTGCATGAAAGGTACAGCAAGGAAACGGTTCCTGCGCTGATGAAGCGCTTTGGCTGGAAGAACATCATGGCCGTGCCGAAGCTGCAGAAGATTACCGTGAACATCGGACTGGGCGAAGCCAGCCAGAACTCCAAGTTGCTGGATACCGCGGCCGTGGAACTCGGCCAGATTACCGGGCAGAAGCCCATCATCACGCGGGCGAAGAAGTCCATCGCGAATTTTAAAATTCGCAAGGGCATGGCCATCGGATGCGCGGTGACGCTGCGCGGGGAGAAGATGTACGAATTCCTCGACCGGCTCTGCAACGTGGTGCTGCCCCGCGTGCGCGACTTTCGCGGGCTGCCCTCGAACGCGTTCGATGGGCGCGGCAATTACACCCTTGGCCTGAAGGACCAGTTGGTGTTTCCGGAGATTGATTACACGCGCGTGGACAAGATCAAGGGCATGAACATCACGCTCACGACGAGCGCGAAGAATGACGAGGAAGGCCGGGAGCTGCTGAAGGGCCTCGGCGTTCCGCTACGCGAAAAAGGGGGAGTACAGTAAATGGCACGCACCGCCAAGATTGCGAAGACCCAGAAGAAGCCGAAGTTCAAGTGCCGCACGCGCAACCGCTGCCGCGTTTGCGGCCGCGCCCGCGGATACATCCGCAAGTTTGAAATGTGCCGCATCTGTTTCCGCGGCATGGCGCTCCGCGGGGAAATCCCTGGAGTGGTGAAATCGAGCTGGTAGGAGCGAGATAGGAAAACTATGCAGACGGATCCCATTGCCGACTTTTTGACGCGCGTCCGCAACGCAGCGGCGGCGAAGCACCAGCGCGTGGACGTTCCGGTCTCGAAACTGAAGACGGAGATCGCGCGCATCCTGAAGGAAGAGGGCTATATCTCGACCTACAAACTGGTTGACGAGAACAAGACGCGGAAGACGCTGCGCGTTTTCCTGAAGTACACGCCGGACCGGCGGAGCGTGATAACGGGGATGAAGAGAGTGTCGCGGCCGGGCCAGCGGCGCTACGCAGGAGCAACCGACGTCAAGCCCGTGGTAGGCGGGCTTGGCATCAGCATCCTGACCACGCCGAAAGGCCTGATGACCGGCCGCGCGGCGCGGAAGGCGAACGTAGGCGGCGAGGTTCTTTGCGAGGTTTGGTAGGGCAGGGCGGCAGAGATTAAGAGAAGGAAGCAGAGCAAATGTCACGTATTGGACGCAAACCGATTGCAGTGCCCGCGGGGGTGAAGGTCAATACCACGGGCAGCAAGGTGGAAGTGCAAGGCCCCAAGGGCAAGCTGAGTGTGCTGGTGCCGCGGCAAATCCGGCTGGAGCAGAAAGACGGCGTGCTCACGGCGATCCGCGAGAACGATGAGCATCGCGCACTGCACGGGTTGGCGCGGGCGCTGCTAGCCAACGCGGTGCACGGTGTCACGCAGGGATTCAAGAAGGAGCTCGACATTGTCGGCGTCGGCTATCGCGCCGAATTGAAGGGCAAGGCGGTTTCCTTCGCGATTGGCAAATCGCACCCAGTGGAATTTCCGATTCCCGAAGGGATTCAGATTGCCATCGACAAGCAGACGCACATCGTCGTCAGCGGCGCGGATAAAGCGCAGGTGGGGCAGGTGGCAGCGAATCTCCGCGCGCTGCGTCCGCCCGATCCGTACAAGCAGAAGGGCATTCGCATTACCGGCGAGCGCCTGAAGAAGAAGGCGGGCAAGGCGGGAGTTAAGGCTGGAGCGGCGTAAGACGCAGCCATCAGCCGGCAGCTGACGGCTAATGGCTAAAGGCTAGAAGGATTTTGAAGGAGAACTAAAGTGGCATCGGCACCAGTTCGGAAGCTATCGAGAGAAGCGCACCGGCGGCGGGTTCATTCTCGCGTGCGCACGCGAGTGGTGGGCACGGCGGAACGGCCGCGGCTGTGCGTGTACCGCTCGCTCGGGCACATCTACACGCAGGTGATTGATGACCGTGGCGGGCGCACCATCGTTTCCGCGAGCTCGCTGGACAAGGAAACGAAAAAGAATTTGAAGGGCGGCGGCAACATCGCTTCCGCCAAAGCCGTCGGCAAGAGCATTGCCGAGCGAGCCAAGGCGGCCGGCGTCGTCAAGGTAGTGTTCGACCGCGGCGGGTACAAATATCACGGCCGCGTCAAGGCGCTCGCGGATGCGGCGCGGGAAGCGGGGTTACAGTTCTAACTTATGTCGAAGCAAATTTTGCGTGAAAGTCTGGCGGTACGGCGGCTACTGGAAGTGAATCCTTCGGATTTGAAGGATGACGTCGTCGCAATCAACCGCGTAACGAAAGTGGTCAAGGGCGGCAAGAACCTCAGTTTTTCAGCGCTGGTGGTGGTGGGCGACAGCCATGGCCACGCGGGCTTTGGCATGGGCAAGGCGCGCGAAGTGCCCATGGCCATCAAGAAGGGCATCGAGCAGGCGAAGAAGAACTTGATCAAGCTGAACCTGAAGGGCTCGACGATTCCGCATCAGGTGACCGGCTGGTACGGCTCGGCGCAAGTGTTGCTGAAACCAGCGCCCGAAGGCACCGGCGTGATTGCGGGCGGCCCGGTGCGCAAGGTGATGCAAGTGGCGGGAATTCAGAACGTGCTGACGAAATCGCTCGGGACTTCGAACCCGCACAACGTGGTCAAGGCGACGTTTGCGGCGCTGCTGAGCCTGAAGGATGCGGGGCAGGTGGCGGAGACGCGCTCGAAGACCGTGGAAGAGTTGAGCGGGAAGCCGCCGAAGGCCGAAAAGAGCGAGAACAAGGAAAAGGCGGCAGGGGAATAAAGCATGGCAGGGGAAAAGAAGGGCGCGAAGAGCGCCGGGACGATCAAGGTGAAGTGGGTGAGGAGCTTTATCAGCTGCACCGACGACATGCGGCAGACGATTCGCGGGCTGGGACTGCGCAGGATGAACCAGGTGGTGGAGCGCCAGGACACGCCGGAAACGCGCGGCATGATTCACAAGGTGCGCCATCTCGTGAAGGTGGTGGAGTAGGAAATGGCTCAAAAGAAGAAGAAGGAACACAACACGGTTTCGCTCTCGTCCCTTTGCCCGCCCAAGGGCTCGCGGAAGCGCAAAGTGCGCATCGGGCGCGGCATGGGTTCGAAGCTGGGCAAGACCGCCGGCTCCGGCAACAAGGGACAGCAGTCGCGGCGCGGCTATTCGCGGCGGCGCGGATTTGAAGGCGGGCAGATGCCGTTGCACCGCCGGATTCCGAAGCGGGGGTTTCACAATCCGTTCGGAGTGGAGTACTCCATCATCAACCTCGAGGAACTGAACGTGTTCCCCGCGGGCGAGACGGTGACTCCGGAATTGTTGCGGGCGCACGGCTTTGTCCGCAGCGCCACGGATCCGATTAAAGTGCTCGGCGACGGCGAGCTGAAGAACAAGCTTACTGTGCACGCGCACGCATTCAGCGCTTCGGCCAAGGAAAAGATCACCAAGGCGGGCGGGAGTTTTGAGGTGGTAGCGTAATAACGTGATGCTGAAACACTGCAAATTCGTCATTCCGAACGGAGTTTACGACGTGAGGAAGCACTCTTGGATCGAAGAGGGATTCCTCGCTTCGCTCGGAATGACGGTCAGATATTTTTTGGCATCTTGTTAGGTAGCAACGGGAAATTGCGATGAATCGTTTCTGGCAAGCATTCACGAACCTCTTCCGGATCGAAGATCTGCGGAACCGGCTGTTCTTCACGCTGGCGCTGCTGGCGGTCTACCGGTTGGGCGCGCACATTCCGACGCCGGGGATTAACGCGGAAGAGTTGCGATTGCTGATGGAGAAATCGGCAGGATCGCTTTTGGGCGTGATCGATCTGTTCAGCGGCGCAACTTCCGCCGCGTGACGATTTTCGCACTAGGCATCATGCCGTACATCACGTCGTCAATTATTTTGCAGTTGATGACCGTGGTGTTCCCGTACCTGGAGCGGTTGCAGAAGGAAGGCGAACTGGGGCGGCGCAAGATTACGCAGTACACGCGCTACTTGACGATATTGTTAAGCGTCATCCAGTCCACAACCATCGCCAGCACGCTGCAGTCGCAGGCAAATCTGGTGTACCACCCGGGACCGGCCTTTGTGCTGATGACGATTCTGACGCTGACCACGGGTTCGGCGTTCATCATGTGGCTGGGCGAGCAGATCAGCGAGCGCGGTATCGGGAATGGGATGTCACTCATCATTTTCGTGGGCATCGTGGTGGGATTGCCGCGCGCGATTGTGGACTTGTACGAAAAGGTGAAGACGGGCGCGTGGGGCGCGTTCACACCGATGGCCATCATTTTGTTGTTGATCCTGATGGTTGCGGTGGTGGCGTTCATCGTTTACGTGGAAGGGGCGCAGCGCCGCATCCCGGTGCAGTACGCGAAGCGCGTGGTGGGCCGCCGTGTGATGGGCGGGCAATCAACTTACCTTCCGTTGCGCGTGAATTCCGGCGGCGTGATTCCGCCGATTTTCGCGAGTTCGCTGCTGGCGTTTCCGACGACCGCGGCGCTGGTGTTGGGCTCACGCTGGCCGTTTGTCCAGAAGATCGGCAACCTGGTGAGATGGGGCGAACCGCTGTACACGCTGCTGTACGTGGTGATGATCATTGTGTTCGCGTTTTTCTACGTCGGCATCGTGTTCAACCCGACGGAGCTTGCGGACAACATGCGGAAGAACGGCGGATTCGTTCCCGGCATCCGGCCGGGCCGCAGCACTTCGGAATATGTAAGCACGATCCTGAAGCGGCTGACTTTTATTGGCGCGGTGTACCTGGCGCTGGTTTGCCTGCTTCCAGAATGGATGATCGCCGGCATTCACATGCATCACCTGCCGTACTGGCTGGGTGGCGACTGGTTTGACCGGCATCTGCCGGGATGGATTTTGAACGGGCTTGGCGTGCAGTTTTACTTTGGCGGAACTTCGCTCCTAATCGTGGTTGGCGTGGCGATGGACACGGTGCAGCAGCTCGAGGCACAGCTCGTCATGCGCAACTATGAGGGTTTTGCGCGTAAGGGACGTTTGCGCGGCCGTCGGTAAGCAAAGGGAGACGACATCGTGGCGCTGGAACAGCGTCCTGTCGGAAAACTCGACCGCGCGGTGATTTTTCTCGGACCCCCGGGCTCGGGAAAAGGAACCCAGGCGAAGGTGCTAGCGGGAAGGTTTGGCATCCCGCACTTGTCAACCGGCGACATGCTTCGCGAACATGTCGCGAAGGCGACCACGCTCGGCTTGAAAGCCAAGCCGATCATGGAGCGGGGCGACCTGGTGCCGGATTCGCTGGTGCTGAAGATGGTCGCCGAGCGAATCGAGCGGCCGGATTGCCGGCACGGGTTTGTGTTCGACGGTTTTCCGCGGACGGTGGCCCAGGCAAAATATCTGGGCGAGATGCTGAAGCAGCACGGATTCAAGCAGCCGTTCGTGATTCACCTGGTCATCGGCCACACGCTGCTGATAAGGCGGCTGACGGGTCGAAGGACCTGCAAGGTAGGCGGCGAGATTTACAACATCTACGACTGCCCGCCGAAGGTGGAAGGGATTTGCGACAACGACGGCGGCGAATTGTTGCAGCGGCCGGACGATCGCGAAGAGGTAATCCGGCAACGGCTGCTGGCGTACGACAAGCAGACGTCGCCGCTGGTGAACTACTACCGGCGGCTGGGCTTCTTGCACGAGATTGACGCGAGCAAGAGCGTGGCGGAAGTCGAGCAGGAGATAGTGCAGGCCGTGGGGAGCATTCGCGGAGCGCGTTGACGAGATGGCGATTCAATTACGCAGCGCCGCTGAGCTGGATAAGATGTACCGCGCGGGCCTGGTTGTGCATGAGGTTTTGAACGCGGTGCGCGCGCAAGTGCGCCCCGGAATGACGACGATGGACCTCGAAAAGATTGCCGAGGAAGCCATCGCCAAGCAGCCGGGAAGGCCGGCGTTCAAAGGGTATCGCGGGTATCCCTGCGTGCTGTGCACGTCGGTGAACAGCGAGATCGTTCACGGGATACCGTCGCCGAAGCGGAAGTTGCGCGAAGGCGACATCGTCTCGATCGACTTTGGCATGGAGGTCGACGGGTACTATGGCGATTCGGCGGTTACCGTGCCCGTGGGAAAGATCAGCCGGGAGATGCAAAAGCTCCTGGATGTGACCCGCGAAGCGCTGGACCGCGCGATTGACAAGATGCGGCCGGGGAACCGGCTGGGCGACGTCGGGCACGCGGTGCAGAGTTGGGTGGAAGCGAACGGGTACTCGGTGGTGCGGGAGTTCGTGGGACACGGCATCGGAACGAGGATGCACGACGAGCCGAATCTTCCGAACTACGGCGAGCCAGGACACGGAGCGCGTCTGCAGGAAGGCATGGTCATCGCCGTCGAGCCGATGGTGAATGCGGGCCGGCCGGAAGTGCAGATGCGTGGCGAATGGGTGGCGGAAACAGCCGATGGCAGCCCTTCGGCGCATTTCGAGCACACCGTGGCGGTGACCGCGA
>Ga0187780_10002583_pt1 | contig 13586 bp, 18 predicted proteins | sample 1015_Q2_SP10_20__FD_132429 | JGI IMG/M metagenome (GOLD analysis project Ga0187780, IMG submission 132429) | Tropical peat soil microbial communities from peatlands in Department of Meta, Colombia - 1015_Q2_SP10_20_MG | ecosystem: Environmental > Terrestrial > Soil > Wetlands > Peat | place...
GATCCATCGCTTGGCCTACGCTCGGAAGAACCAGCGGTTGCACGTACGTGGCTATAAGGAAAAAGGCAACATCAACACCCCGATGGAGCTGGCGATGAATAACCAAATTGATCGCTTCACCCTTGCCATGGACGCTATAGATCGGGTTTCCACGCTGCAAAAAATTGGCGCCCATGCGAAGGAGAGGTTCCGCAACGAGCAAATCGCGTGCCGTGCGTATGCCTATGAAAACGGCATCGATCGGCCGGAGATTACAGGCTGGAAGTGGCCGCACCGGTCAGCTTAACTGGACCGGCGGCAGATGGTGGCCGGTGCGAGCCACAGGAGCACGACATGAAAATCGTCATCGGTGCGGACCACGGCGGATTTGAGATGAAACAGCAACTCGCTAAGTTGCTGGCGTCAGAGCGGCATGAGGTCGTCGACCTTGGAAATACAGTGCATGACAGTTGCAGTGAGGTCTTAGATGAGTGCGGCACGAGCTGTCCTTTGGGACATGGATGGAACCCTGATTGACTCAGAGGAGCTCCATTGGATCGCCTGGCGAACCACGATGGCAAATGAAGGCATCGCCATCACTCGCGAACAGTTCCTCGCATCGTTCGGTCAGCGAAACGATTCCATAATCCCCCAATGGCTCGGCACCGCAGCCACTCCGGAGCGCATCGAGAGAATCGCAAACGCGAAGGAGGAACTATATCGCCATCTGATTCGCAGGGAGGGCATCTTCCCCCTCCCCGGGGTTGCGCATTGGACACAGAAGCTTCACAAACAGGGATGGCTTCAGGCGATCGCGTCAGCGGCGCCGCGCGCGAACATCGATGCGGTACTTGAGGCTTTGTCAGCCAGCCACATTTTCCAGGGCATCGTCTCCGCCGAGGATGTACACCGAGGCAAGCCGCATCCGGAGGTGTATCTGGTAGCTGCTTCTCGGGTGGGAGCCTTGCCCGGAAGTTGTATTGTGGTGGAAGATGCTGCTGCCGGAATCGAGGGGGCACGGCGCGCAGGCATGCGTAGCATCGGCGTAGCTCACGACGGTAATCATCTGCAAGCCGATGTGGTCGTGGAGTCTCTCGATCAGCTTGATCCGGATGCCTTTGACAAACTTCTTCAGGCGGACCCGCGTGCTCCCACAGCGCTGGGTTACCCATCCGGACGCTGATGGCGCGTCGCCCCTCACCCCCTAACGGTCGCTACCGGGCATTCGGCACCGCATACCACCTCATAAGCCGTGGCCCAAGGTTTGTGCGAGGCTGCCTCGACGTGAGTTGAGCGACGCAAACCCAGAATGATAACGTCAGCTTTCAGGTTTTGAGCTGTTTCCAGAATCTTCTCACTTATCGGACCGACTGGGCAGAACTCGACGACAAATTCAGGTTTCACTTTCAGCGTGCTGTTCAGGGTAAGCTCCTCAAGTCTCTGCAGGCTGGCCCTGTACAGGAGACTTTCTGGTTTGGGGGGAGTGGTGGGCACAACGTGGAGCAAGACCAGCTTAGCGCCGAATTGATTGGCGTACGAGATCGCGTAAGGCAGGGCACACAGAGAGGCCTCATCGAAGTCTGTCGCAAAGAGATACGTGCGGTTTGGGAGGACCTCGTTGGCCCGAGACTCCTGATATGAGCCGGGACCAACGGTAAACACGATGCAATCGGCGCAGCGAAAGATCTCTTCTGCCACTGACCCGAGGACCATTTTCTGCAGCCCGCGGCGCCCACGCGCACCGCTGACGATCATATCCACTCGCTCTTGTCTGATGATTTGGTTCAACACTTCCCAAACCGCACCCTGGCCGACAATGAACTCGTGATGCAAGCCTGCGAGCGCTCCAGTCTCAACCAGTTGAGTTTCTAACTGGTGGGCATCCCTCCGAGCTGCGTCGGTGGCCGCGTTGAGCGCATCTGGCCCCACGAGGGCGAAGCCCGAGGGAGAAACGACATGTGCGAGGTAGAGCTTGGCTCCGTAATGGCGCGCGATACCGAGAGCGTGCCGCAGCGGTATCTGACATGTTTGCGAGAAATCAGTGGCCAGCAGAACGGATTTCAAACGGGGCTCTACGGCTGATGCGATGGCGGACATGCGGACCTACCCCCTGCTCCAGGGTGAAATTGTTCCTGACCTCCGTGATCCCGGGCCGTCGGGTGGGGCGGCGACGTCAATTGGCCATGTGCAGCAAAGGAGGAGGGCTATAGCCAAGAACATCGAAATCCTCGTCCACGCCACTTCGCCCGACGACTCCGGCGTGCGCACATTAAATCAAGCCTTACCCGGCCACGTTCAGTCGCCGTAAACCAGCACGATGCTCACGATGTCGGTTATTAACAATAGCAGAGCAGCTGCGATCAGCGTAACGCCTGCAACAAGCTGTCCGTCTACGCTATCCGCATGAAGAAAAATGCCTAGCACACACAGAACCGCAAAGATATTGATTGCCCCTAGCACCGTCCAGAAACGAGCTGTCGGCTTGTTGCTTTTCATTCTTCGCATTGCAGACCTCGAACCCGCCGGCCAGAAGCTCTCGGCGGTTCTAGCCTTGATCAGTGCAATCGGTCTGCCACTACACTCCTTCCTAAGTCCCGGTTCTGCCGCAGCCGCTACACACTGCGTACTTTCGCAGTGCCCTTCCAAGGGCACTGCCCCAATGTGGGCGCAGATGCTGGCCCAAGACAACATCAGGCTATTGGCAAGCCATAAGGTTAGGGTAATCAATATGGCTATTTGAATGCGAGGACATGTTGCGGAAACATACGCCCGGAATACGGCGGGCATCACGAGCCCTGTTTACGCTTATGACGACAAGGCAAAGTTAATTGTCCAATATGGAAGCTGGCACTAAATGGAGGTGGTCATGAAAACAGCACTGACCTTGTTATTGTCCCTGCTGCTGGCGGCGACATGTTTGGGCCAGTCGTCCACAGCAAAATGGAAAGTAGCGACCATTACTGGGGTAAAGCTGCATGAGCCAGCGGCGGGAAATGACTCATCCGCGCCTCAATATGAGGTTACTTCGAGGATCGAAGACACAGAGTATGTTGTGCTGTATGTTGCACCCGCTGGCAGCCTTCCGGACGTTGCTCGGTATCGTCTGGGGCAGGAGGTTCCAGTGCTGGTTGGGACCGACACCATAAAATACAACGACATGACGGGGACAACCCGTGAGGTCCCGATTCTTAGTCGTCTGGGACGCAGCACGATGCCGAAAACTTGGCGTCTGCCCAGAGGCATGCCCAATGGCGGGCAGGTCACCACCCTCTACAAACCGGCTCGCTGTTGGTCGGAACGCGCCTAAGAACGCGCGGGGCAATAAAGTATTAAGTCGCTGCTCTACCCTAAGCCTGGAAAAGGCTGATCATGCGTGGTCCACGCGGTGTGCATTGCTCCGTGGCGGCAGAGCATACGAGGATGCGATTAGCCAAGAAAAAGCAGATTTCTGATTGGCAGCCCGAATGCGAGTAAAGCACCGAGTTTGCCATGATGCATTTGCTGCTCAAGATTATCGGCTGGGAATGCCGTTGCACGGTGACCACGAGGGTGTTCAAAGACGCCGAGGGCCACTACGTCCGCTGCGTTGAGTGTGGTCGGCGCCTGCCCTATTGGGGGCCGATGTCGGCATGTTGAGTTAGCACGATCTTCCCCCGTCCCCCCGACAGGCGGGAGGCACCAGTGGTTGGCCGCACTGGACTCCCGCCTCCCATCCCCGGTCTGTAGAAATCGACCAACTCAGAATCGTTCATTCGACTGCAACGCTGCGTTTGCGAACACCGAATGGCTGTCGGATTGCTTGGAGACAAATACGGTGGCCGCTCCTCAGCTGCGTTGAGCGCGATGCTAAACGCTTTGGAGCAATCGCGTCGATCCGATGGCTGTCCGTCGACTGTGGCCTTGATGCAGCGAACAGCGATTCGACGACTTTGATTAAGGAGATGCTATGACTTCAGTTGCAACCGCAATCGGCCTCCATGAAATCCGCACGCGCTGGGGATGGTTCCTGGCACTCGGGATCCTTCTCATCGGCGTTGGATTTTTCGCCCTCACCTTTACCCCCGCCGCTACGCTCGGAACTGTATTAGTCCTGGGGTGGCTTGTGGCCTTCAGTGGCGTTCTCGAAGGCGTGTTCGCCTTTCACGCCCGCCGCTGGACGGGAGTGCTGGTGCATGTTCTGGGATGCGTCTTAGGTATCTTCCTAGGGCTGATGGTCGTAACGCATCCCGTTGCCGGTGCCCTTGCCTGGACACTACTGTTCGCCTCGTACTTCACCGTAATCGGAATTTTCCGCACCATCGCCGCACTCCATCTGAAGTACAAGGGATGGGGTTGGGCGGTTTTCGACGGCCTCGTGACATTCGTGCTGGGCATCCTGCTCTGGCTAAACTGGCCGGATTCGGCAATCTGGTTCATTGGGTTCGCGCTTGGCATCGCGATGATCCTGCGCGGCTGGACAATGATTATGTTTGCGTTTGCGATTCGCTCCTTGAATCGCAGCGCCCTGTCACAGCAAGTGGGTTAGCAGCGTCCCATCCTTTACTATTCTCCGTTCACTGGGCGGACTCGGGCGGCCGCCTCGGGCCGAGTTTGCTTCGTATGGGGCGCGCTTTGAGGTAGGCAGGAGGTATTGAATGAAGAACGGAATACTTCCTCTCGAGCCAGGCATGGGTGACGGCGCGAGTCGGCGCCGTTTCATCCTGCAGATCGTGCAGCCTGGCCTTGAGGGGCTGATGGACGGCTCTGTTTCCACACTCGCCCCGGTGTTTGCTGCCGCGTTTGCGACGCGAAACAGTTGGACGGCTTTTGCCGTCGGCCTCGCTGCCACACTTGGCGCCGGGATTAGCATGGGGTTTGCTGAAGCGGCTTCCGATGACGGCAGCATCACGGGGAGAGGACACGCCTGGGTTCGCGGGCTGGTTTGTGGATTGATGACGGCGCTTGGTGGAATCGGCCACACTCTGCCATTTCTGATTTCGAACTTCGACATCGCATTCGTGGGCAGCCGTCGTGGTGCTTGTCGAACTCGGCACCATTTGCTGGATTCGTCACCGCTATATGAGCACATCGGCAGTCTCGGCTGCGATGCAGGTCGGATTAGGCGGCATCCTGGTTTTCGCAACTGGGGTGCTGATCGGCCGTTCCTAGTGAAGTACTGAAAAATTACCCGGCGTGAAACACGACGGCCGACAACAGCGCGCTCGCCCCGTTCCACAGAATCTGCACTCCAATGCAGATGAGGAGAAATGCTGAAAGGCGGACAATGATCGCCATCCCAGTTTCACCCAGGAAACGGGCGAGCGCGTTAGCGAACGCATAACAGAGGAACACCGTAAGGGCGATAAAGACGATGGCAAGTACCGCAGCGACAATGACCAGAATATGGTGGCCGTAGTGATGCGCGGAATTTGCTCCCAGCGTGACGGCAACCGAAATCGAGCCCGGGCCAACCGTGAGAGGCATTGTCAATGGGTAAAAAGCACGCTGAAACACATCGACCTGGGGCAGATTTTTCTGCACTGCTCCTGGCGGGCTATCTTTCTGTGACAGCATTGTCCATCCGATGGAAATTACGATCAGGCCTCCTCCCACTTGTACTACGGGAAGGGACACTCCAAAGAAGGCGAGTACTTTTGCCCCAACGAAATAGGACACTATCATTACCCAGAAGCAGTCGAGGGCCACTCGCCAAGCGAGGGCGCGCCGGGTTTCTGCGGAGAGTTGTGGGGTGAGCGCAAGAAACAGCGGGCTCCCGCTGATCGGGTCCACAATGGGAAACAAAGCGCTAATGATTAAAAAAAATGCTTTCGCGGCCGTGATCATCGTCTACACCGTGCACAGAATGGGAGCGAGTTTGACGTGGCAAAGAGAATAAATCAAGCCTTCACCGCTGCAGGAGGAACAAACAATGGCTGACACAGGGTTGCCCGCGGTGTTATCAAGTTGCAAGCTCGTCAGTTTGGGTTGCAGACGCGGTACCGGAGGTGTTGTCCATAGTCCCAACTGGCGGTGCGTCTAATCCCAGCGCGAGACTTTCGAGTCAATGGCAGGAGAAGTTTGGCCCATTGGAGCTTTGCGCAGGCCAGCGCTGCATGCGGTCCATGCCGACGCTGGCGATCGTGTTGCTGCTGCCTCGCTCAGAACCTGCTTGGCGAGTTGCTTTCCATCGTTTCGCCGAGGTCTCCATCGGGATCGCAGGGGCACTGATCATGACCGTAGTGTGGCCGGAGAGAAGTGCATCCAAAAGCGCCGCCTAGCACAGCAGCTTGGGTGCCAGTCTGGAGGGCGGCGGAGGTTCCTTTTCGTCCGGCGGCGGAAGGCGGCGCGGTCCCGGCGGTCAAGAGTTGCGCTTCATCGAGTCGAAGAATCAAAGTGACCAGGCGACCTACAAAGCGGCCCAGGAGGTTGGAAGCTCGCCAGTTGTCTTACGACGGTGATTCCCGAGGCGTCGCCTCCGCTGCGCCGGGGGTTCGGCTGTGGAGTCGAGGCATTAGATCGAAGTACGGCCGAATAATCGGCGAATCCGAATTCTGGAAGGCCTCATACGTCCCGTCGAAGACGATATTTGCACTATCGAGCATGATGATTCGCGGCTGCAAGCGGTAAAGCAGCTCTTTGTCGTGAGTAATGAAAATGCTGGTTCGTGGAAAGCCCGATGGAGTCTTCTTGTAATGCGTTGACTTTATCAAGAGCTGGATTTCCTCGGCGACATAAGGGTCCAGACCAGTGGTGGGCTCGTCGTAGAGAAGTAGAATCGGGTCCTTGGCCAAGGCACGGGCAATCGCAACTCGTTTTGCCATGCCACCTGAAAGCTGGTCAGCCGTCAGGTCGAGGTCTTTTTCGGGGTCGAGGGCGACCTCGCGTAGAGCTTCTCGCACCTTGCGGCTTATGATTGACTCATCGAGGTTCTGAACCTCGCGCAGTGGCAGGGCAATATTAGCCTCCACGCTCCGCCCCGACAGCAATGCGTTGCCTTGGAACACGACTCCCCAGTGTCGCTCGAGTCTTTCCATGCTTTCAGGATCGAGCGTCGCGAGATCAACCAGAGGCGAGCCCGCGGACTCATGGTCTGCAAGGAGGACACAGCCTTGGTCAGGATGCTCGAGTCCAACAATATTCCGCAGCAGCGTTGTTTTGCCGGTTCCGGATCCTCCCACGATCGCAATCATTTCGGCCCTGCGCACAACTAGGTTGATCCCGTCGAGCACGCGCCGGCCGCCAAACAATTTAGATAAGCGGTCTATCCGGATCTCATCAGATGCCGCGGCCGGACCTTCCCGGGTGGACCTAAGTTCCTGAGCTGGAATTGGTCGATTCATGTGAGGCTTACCAGGTACCGATTGTAACGTATGATCTCCTCGCTGAGTGTGCCGCGCGTCCTTCCGAGGGATGGGGCTCTTTCGTTATTCGGAAATTCCTGGTCACTGGCCCAGTTTCGAAATAATCGCGAAAACAGAGCCAAGAGTACGACTGCGCTGCGAAGAATGCCGCCTAGAACAGGTCAAAGATAAACATGTCAGTCACTCCCGTGTGCCTTGTTTTTCAGTGATGGTCATGCTGCGCTATTCCATCTCGAACGCGAGATATTGGAACTGCCCCTTACGCTCGATTCGCAACACCGCCGCGTCACCCGGTTTGAGCTGAGCCACCGCTGACTTCAGTTGCTCGACGGATTCGATGGACGTGCGATTCAGCGAGTGGATCACGTCGCCCACCTGCAGGCCGGTGTCGATCGAATTGAAGCCCGGGGCTTGTCCAACTATGATTACGCCCGAGCCAATTTGCACATCGGGCAGCAGAAAGCGCAGTTGGCCATTCAAGTCCATGCCCAAAACGCCGAGGGGTCCGATGTGGCTCTTCCTGGGATCGGCGACATCGACGAGTTGTTCCATGCGGTCGCGAACCGGGATGGCTGGAACGTTGAACGACAGCTTCTCGGTGGCCCGCAGCGCATTGATTTTCAGGACCTGATCAGGCGGGTGTAGATAAAGCGCCGCGGCGAATCCAGTCATGCCCAGAATAGGCTGGCCGTCTATAGCCAGAACAACGTCCCCCGGCTTTATGCCGGCTGCGTCCGCTGGCCCGCGCGGTATGACGTCGGCGATCACCACGCCCCAATCCTGCGCCAACCTCAGGCCTGCAGCTATGCGGGGTGTAATCGTTTGCGCTGCTGCCCCAATTTCAATGTGGTGAACGTAACCGTACTTCCTCAGGCTTTGGTAAATGAAATCCACGATGCGCGCGGGGATCGCAAAAGCTAGGCCTTCATTGCCTCCACCGTTGCTGAGGATGAAGGTGTTCAGCCCGATGACAGCGCCGGTAACGTCCACCAACGGTCCTCCACTGTTGCCCGGGTTAATAGGCGCATCGGTTTGCAGGTACACCATGGGGTTATCGGGATCTGGTTGCCGCCAAGCCGAGCTGATCACGCCCATGGTTACAGAGTTCTGCAGACCTTGCGGGCTGCCGATGGCGAAGACGAGTTCTCCCGGTTGCGGGTCGCGTTCGAGACTGAAGCGCAGCGTAGGCAGATTGCTGGCCTCAACTTTCAGCAAGGCCAGATCGGTTTCCTTGTGTAATCCGATTACTTTCGCGTCCAGCACCTGCACCTTGCCGGCACCGGAGACCTTGAACGGAGGGGCAGGCGGCACGGGCAGAACCACACGGACCCGCTGTGCACCTTCCACCACGTGGGCATTGGTCATGATGTAACCGTCAGGATCCACGATCACCCCACCGCCGATGCCGTGCTGGCGCACGATGAGCGCTGCATCCTTGCGATCGCCCTTGTCGGCTGGTCCGAACCCGGTAACCTCGATCTGAACCACGGCCGGAGAAACCCTGCTCGCCAGTTGTTGCAGCTCGCTGCTGAGCTGCGCCAGCATGCCTGCTGAAACTCGTGAAACCACCTGGCGACCGCCCCGGACCTCCGGCATCGCCGGCTTAGCCGTGGACTCTTGGCAAACACCAGTCGCCAGCAAAGCTGCCGCGCAAACTGCAATCATGAGTGGGCACTTCTTTAGGTATCGGTTCAAGGATGCCGTCTCCGGCGATGTGCGCCGCATCCAGGCCTTCGAGCCGCAGCGTCCCAAGAGATCAAAGCCCAACAAATCCGGATCTTCATAAATCTTCTCTCTGCCTCCTCCTCACTTGTTCGTGTTGAACGCCATGCTCGATGGCCCGCCTGATTCCCCGGCAGTGCTTGCCAAGAGACAAAGCTTGGGTCCTGTGGCCAGCAGGCGCAGTTCGGCGACACGCGGCTCCGGTGCGGGGCGTAGCAGCCGGCTTTGCGCAGCCTTGTTCGCCAGGCCCAGCACCGCCATCACCATCAGCGGCTCGATCACCAGCGCTAGGATCAACGTCAGCATTGTCACTGCGACTATTTCGGTAGTTACAAGAACGCTTTCCATAGATCTCTCCTCATCTGCCTCACGCAGCATCGCCCAAAATCAACTCGGACTCCTGTGTGGTATCCGGGTTGATGACGATATACAAGGCGCCGAAGTGCTCGGTTCTTACCCGGTGTACAGTTTGTTTCATCCTGGCCAGCGGATTCGGATTGCGCCATACAATTTGCAACGTCATAAAATCCTCTTTCGTACATCTCAACTGTTAATGCAGGTCGTATCCCTAAGCGCCAACCAGCAAGTCGGCTGAATCAGCCGTGAGCATCGACGTCAGCAAACTGCAGGTTGATTTGCCGCCTGGCTAGCTGAATAATCAGCGCGGGCGATGCTCAGCCTGCGCATCTTGTTCTGGAGTGTGGTTCTCTTAAGCCCGAGGAGCTCTGCCGCTCCCCCTTTGCCGGCTATCCTGCCAGACGCGCTTTTCAAAGCGTCGATGATCACCTGCCGCTCGGCTTGCCGGAATGACGACGCGGCCGGAACCACAGTGGCGCCTGAAAAGCTCTTCAGCTCTGTGCGTGGCACATTCAACTCGTCCCCTTGCGTGAGAATTACGCACCGCTCGATAAAGTTTTCCAGCTCGCGGATATTTCCCGGCCAATCGGCGTTCACCAGAGCTGCCATAGCAGATTCCGGGATAGACCGGATACTCTTGCGGATTCGGCGGGACAGGCGCGACACAAAAAAGTGGACCAGAAGGGGAATGTCTTCGCGCCTTTCGCGGAGCGGCGGGATTTCGATCGGAAACACATTCAGCCTATAAAAAAGGTCCTCGCGAAACTGACTGTTGCGGATCATGGCGGGCAAATCGCGATGTGTGGCCGCAATCATCCGCACATCGACGTGGACGGTCTTGGCGCTCCCCAGGCGTTCAAACTCCCGCTCCTGCACGGCCCGCAACAATTTCGGCTGCAGTTCCAGACTGATGTCACCGATCTCATCCAGAAACAGCGAGCCCCCGTCTGCGAGCTCGAATCTGCCCTTTTTCTGCATCAGGGCACCAGTGAACGCCCCCTTCTCGTGCCCGAACATTTCGCTTTCCAGCAGCCCTGAAGGAATAGCCGCGCAGTTCATGCGCGCGAAGCTGCGCTCGCGCCGGGAGCTGAGTTTGTGAATGGCGCGTGCAATCAGTTCCTTCCCCGTCCCGGTCTCTCCATGAAGCAGGACCGTGGCATCGGTAGGCGCGACGATGGAGACTTGCTCCAGCACCTCGTGAATGGCTGGGCTCTTGCCGATGATTCCTTCGAAGCAGTACTCAGAGCTGATTTCAGAATCCAGGCAGAGCTGTTCGTCTTCGAGTTCGGTCACAATGGGGAAGCTCGTTCCTGCGAAGCCTCCGGGGTTTGTGAATGCAACGACCGCGGCCATAATCTCCTCCCTCTTGCTGTAATTCGGGAGCCATTGTGCGACTCAGTTCCGTTTGCAGTCAGCCCCCCATGGAGGCGAATCGCAGACTCTTGGGCGGAGAATAGCAGCCTCTTGTGAGCCAGAAAATTTGGGATTTGGAACTCTTAACGAGAGGTAGAACTGCTTTTGTGAGGTGGAGCTTCGACGCGCTTCCACCCAAAAAGGCGAGCATCGACGGACCACAAACCCGGTCCTAACATTGCGAGAGCCCCCGCAATAGTTCCTAGCAAAAGGAGAACCCACAGGTCTCCACTTCGCGTCAGGATCTGCCAGGCTTCAATCAAAGCAGCTAACGTCCCCGCGATGGGAGTCCATAGGCCGGGGATTAGTAGAATTCCGCATCCTGCCAGAAATGCGGCCATTATTGTTGTGTTTATGGGAGGGGCACTCCTGAGGGTCGAACTCGCACGCACGATCAGCACCGAGCCCACAACCAATCGCATGAGAAGCAACCCTGTACCCGGCCAACCGCCAGCGAATGTGGAATAGAGACGTCGCAAAACGCGCCTTTCTGGTCACTACCAGATTCCGCTGTTGCGGGCGAAATCAAAACCCCAAAAAGAGCCGGGGTCGTCACTCTTTAGGGGTTTTCGTATGCCTTTACGGCGACGGAGCGGGTGGGCACTACAGCTCGATGATCCCTCTTTTCAGGCCGATCATCGCGGCGTGCGTTCGATCGTTGGCTCCCAATTTAGAAAGGATGTTCTTGACTCGGCTCTTGACAGTTTCCTCCGTTATGGAAAGCTGGTCCGCAATTTGCTTGTTTGCATTGCCGGCTGCGATCAGCCGCAACACAGCGATTTCTGCCGGCGTCAGGCTGTCATCAGCCGCATGCTCGGCGACCTGGTAGGAAACTTCCGGGGAGAGGGTCTTCTTTCCCGCATGGACTGCACGGATCGTCTCCAGTAATTCCTTGTGTAGCGTATTCTTGAGCAGGTAGGCCTGAGCACCGGCCTTGAGCGCACGGAGGATTTGCACGTCGCCTGCGTAGGTCGTCAGCACAATGACCTTGGCGGCGGGAAATTCATTTCGAATGGCAATGAGCGCGTCAAGGCCGTTCATTTCCGGCATTTGCAGGTCCAGCAGCGTGATATCCGGATGGTGCGTCCGAAATTGCTGCATGGCCTCGCGACCATTTGAGGCTTCACCTACGATCACCATATCCGGCTGAACGCCAACGAGACCGGCGATCCCCTGGCGCACGACCGGATGGTCGTCGACCATCAGAATCCGAATTCGAGAGCTGCCCGCACTCATGACCGGACTCCTGCTTCACGCCTTCGCCGAGAACTTCCGCGATAACCAGGAACCTCTCCGCGCTGACGCGTAGGCGTCGCTGGCAGGAACGCGCAGTTCCACCTCGGTGCCTGCCTCGATTTCGCTCCAAACTGTCAGCTTACCTCCAACAAGTGTGGCGCGTTCCCGCATTCCGTGCAAGCCATAGTGCCCCTCACTGCCTTGGCGGGAGAGAATGTCCGGGTCAATCCCTTTTCCATCGTCCCGCACGCGCAAACGGAATTGCTCATCGTCATAGCGGATTTCAACCTCGACTTGCCGTGCCTGGGCGTGCCGAAACGCGTTGCGCAGCGACTCGGCTGCAATTTTGTAGATCTCATCACGAAGAATTGGGTGTAGATCCCGCGCCTGGCCCTCGACTGCCACATGGAATGAAGAGCGGTGGTTGGTTGGGTCGGCGGCAAGTTCCTCTCCGAGGGTGCTGATGGCCAGTGCAAGATCGTTGCTTTGGACAGTGGACTCGCGCAGTCCCTGTACTTCATCCCGAGCTTCGGTGATGAAATCCGCGGTCTGCTCGATTGCGCTGTCCAGCTTCTCTTTCGCCTCCACCGGGCGCTCCGGCAACAACTGGGAAACGGTTTGAAACCGGAGCAGAATACCGTGGGCGCTTTGCAGCAGGGTGTCATGCAGCTCCCGGGCGATGCGGGTGCGCTCGCCCACGCGGGCGTCTAGCGTCATCTCGAACTGATGATGCAGCTGGCGGACCCGCAACCGGTAAACCGCCCAGAGCAGTCCCAGAAAAATCGCCGCACACAAGGCGCGGAACCAGTTCGTCTGGTAATAGGCGGGAGCGACGGAGAAATCCATCTTGGTGGCGGTTTCGTTCCAGACGCCGTCGCTATTGCATGCGATCACGCGAAAGGAATACTTGCCGGGAGGCAAATCCGTGTATAACGCCTGCCGGCGCGTGCCGGCGTCGTGCCAGTCACGGTCATAGCCCTCCAGCCGATAACGGAATTTCACCCTCTGGGGGATCACAAATGTCGGCGACGTGTAATCAATCTGCAAGTCGCGTGGGTGAGGGGGGAGCTTGAGATTGTCGGTTGCAGCGAATTCCTTTCGGTCAACCACTAACGACTGAATGTATGTCACCGCAGGCAGTGCTTTTTGCGAGAGTCTGGAGGGGTCCACCATCTGAACGACTGTTCCGTTGGCAAACCATACGCGCCCATCCTGAGAGTATGCCGCGGAGTTGAAATACGGTGCGTTTGGCTGAGCTCCGTCCAACTGGTCATAGACGCGGGCCTGAACCACCGTTTTGGGGTTGGACCACCACCGCTGGAGCTCGGAATCCGGCAGCTCGAGGACGCCGCAATCCGTATACAACCACCAGCGTTTCTCTTTGTCCTCAGCGAACGAAATCACCGAGTTGCAGGGCAGACCGTTTTCCGTCGTCAAACGCTGCAGTTTACCCTGCCGCAATCCGACGAGCCCGTCCTCTGTGGCGGCAAGCACGGCCCCGTCTGCCTTGGCAAGAATTCGGCGGCTGACCGGATCGCC
>Ga0187780_10002585_pt1 | contig 13582 bp, 5 predicted proteins | sample 1015_Q2_SP10_20__FD_132429 | JGI IMG/M metagenome (GOLD analysis project Ga0187780, IMG submission 132429) | Tropical peat soil microbial communities from peatlands in Department of Meta, Colombia - 1015_Q2_SP10_20_MG | ecosystem: Environmental > Terrestrial > Soil > Wetlands > Peat | place...
CGGGGTGAACCAGGTCCAAAGCACCGTCAATGGCGTCGCTACCTTTAGCGGGCTAACGGTAGGTACGTCCGGCGTATACCAGCTACTTGCGTCGTCCAGCGTAACTGTTTCCAACACGCTTTCGGCATATAGCAGTGCCTTCCAAATCCTAAATCCATACCAGCTCGCTTTTTTGGTCCAGCCTATAAATTTGGTCGCTGGCGGAAAAATGAATCCTGTCCAGGTTGCGGCCGTGGACAATTCCGGAAATGTAGTTGTTGGAGCGAGTGGCACGGTGACAATCGCGCTGCTTCAAAACCCGAGCGGCGGAACGCTCTCGGGAATCACTTCAGCTGCGATCGTCAATGGAATCGCCACATTTTCAGGATTGAGTATCGACAAAGCTGGAAACGGGTATTCATTAGTCGCCAGTGGTGCCGGCTTCTTCAGTGTAAACAGCAACTTGTTTAACGTTGTGTCATTCACGGGACCTGGAATTGTCTCTATTAATCCCAGCTTGGCGTCACTAGGTCAATCGCTCCAAGTCACAATCACAGCCCAGAATACTCACTTCCTGCAAGGAACTACGACTGCCAATTTCGGACCAGGCGTTTCCGTCGGGAGCGGTATCTCCGGCGGATTCGCCGTTGTCCAGGTCACCAGTCCGACGACCGCAATTGCTCAGGTAAATGTGGCGGCCAATGCTGCTCCGGGGCTGCGGACCGTCCTCGTCCTGACCGGTTCTGAGCAGGCTTCTTTGGTCAACGGCTTTGCTGTCAATGGCACTCCGTACCTCTCATATGTGTCTCCAAGTTTCGGTCAGCCGGGTCAGACTGTGCCCGTGACTATCAAGGGAGTATTCACAAATTTCCAGCAGGGTATAACGCAAGCCACATTCGGTGCGGGAATCTCCGTGGGCGGCGCCCCAGAAGGCGGCCCAGGGCCCGTATCGATCACCGACGCGAGTACGGCGACGGCACAGCTCACGATAAATGCTGCTGCTACTCCTGGCTTGCGACCGGTCACACTACAAACAGGAGCGGAACAGGACGCGCTTCAAAGCGGATTCCTCGTGCTCAGTTCAGTCACCGGGGCGCCTCCGATTGTCAGCATTGACAGTCCGACAGAGGGAGCAGAGATCACCTCTCCATCCCTCGTCACCGGAACCGTTACCAGCCCCAACCTCGCGACGTGGACACTGGATTATCAGGGAAGCGACTCCACAATTTTCACGACCTTCGCGACCGGAACTTCGGCAACAGTCAGCGGCACCTTCGATCCGACGCTCCTTCTGAACGGACTCGCAGTGATCCGTCTCACCGCAGTCGATCAGTCGGGTCAGACGAGCAGCACGACCGTGAACGTCGCAGTTGCGAGAAAACTGAAGGTGGGAGTGTTCACGGTTTCTTTCAATGACCTTACGATTCCCGTTGCGGGAATTCCCATTCAAATCACGCGCACCTATGACTCTCGCTTTAAGGCTGTGGGTGACTTTGGTTTTGGTTGGACGCTCTCCATCAAATCGATGAAGGTCTCGGTCAATGGGATGCTTGGCATGAATTGGCAGGGCGACACTGAGGGTTCGCCCCTCGTGCCAGTATACTGCATCACGCCTGCACAGAATCACATCGTAACGATAAGACTCCCCGGCGATACTCTGTATCAATTCCAACCCGTATTGACTGCCGGTCAGGTTGACTTCGCTGGAGACACGCGAAATGGCTGCCAGTTCTTGCAGCCACTGCAGACTGTCGATGTCAGTTTTGTTCCCGTTGGCGCAACTCCGGCCAACGCCACCTTGACTGCAGTAAATGGAACAGCTTTGTTCCTTTCCGGCACCATCCCGGGAATCGGCAATCCCGCGGCGCCAATCCAGCTGGTTGATTCCGTTACGGGAAACGCTTTCGATCCTGACCAGTTCCAGTTAACTATGCCGACGGGGCAAACTTTCCTGGTAAGCCGTACCTTCGGAGTCCAAAGCGTCATCGATACGAATAACAACACGCTGACCATTACGAGTGCGGGGATCACCTCGTCTACCGGAAAAGGAATCACCTTTGCCCGAGACTCCCAGAATCGAATCACTACCATCACGGATCCCAAGGGGAACGCGCTGACCTACGCATACGATGGCAATGGTGACCTCGCGACCTTCACCGACCAATTGAACAACGTCTCAACTTTTACTTACGATTCCGCGCACAACCTTCTTTCCTATACAGATCCAAGAGGCATCCAGCCGCTTCGCAACATCTATGACGATTCCGGGCGTCTGATTGAGCAGATCGGTCCTTCAGGAAATGTGCAGGACTTCAATCACCTCACAGCAACAAACACGGAGGCGTGGACAGATTTTCTCGGGAACACGACCACATACGTATACGACAATCACGGAAACATCATTCAAGAAACCGACCCCTTAGGTGATGTGACATCGAGAACTTTTGATGCCAACGACAACATGCTCAGTGAAACAAACGCGCTTGGCCTGACCAGCTCCTATACCTACGATGCCTCTAACAATGTATTGACGCAAACCGATCCTCTCGGCAACACGGCGAAGTACACGTACAACTCGCTCAATCGACCACTAACGATCACCGATCCGAATGGCCACACCCAGACTTTCTCGTATGATGCGAACGGCAACTTGCTCACGATGACGGATTCAATGGGCAATACGACCAAAAAAGTTTACTCAGGGGGCTTGCAGATTTCGTCGACCGATCCTCTGGGCCACATTACCAATTATGTCTATGACGCTTACGGAAACTTGAGCAGCACGACCAACACTGCGGGAACCGCCACTGCCTACACCTATGACTACAATGGAAACCGCACTTCGCAGTCAGTTACAAGAACTACTTCCACGGGTCTGCAGACTCTGAAGACTCAGTATGTGTTCAACGCTGCAAATAATCTGATAGGGACCACTTTTCCTGATGGCTCGATGGTCCAAAAGAGCTACGACCCTGCTGGAAAGCTGTCCTCGGCAGTGGATGAATTAGGAAGGACAACCTCCTACCAGTATGACTCCGAAGGTCATCTCACGGTGACGACCTACCCGGACGGAAGCCAAGCGCAAAGCACCTACGATGCCGATGGAAATTGCATTCAGTTCACCGGGCCCTCAGGTGCCACCCTTTCCTTTAATTATGATGCGCTGGGCCGGGTGACAACGACTACCAACAACGCTGGCGGCAGCACCAACACAGTCTATGATGCTGCTGGCCGCACGCTTTCCGTAACGGATCCGAGAGGAAACGTTACACAGTACACGTATGATGCAGCGGGTAGACGCACAAGCATTTTGAACGCCCTGCAACAAGTGACGTCATTCGTATTCGATGCTGCCGGTAATCAAGTCTCCGGAACCGATGCGAATGGCCACGCGACAACGATACTGCGCGACAATGACAACCGGGTGGTCAAAGTCACCTATCCAGACGGGACTTTTGATCAAAGAGCCTACGATGTGGCCGGTCAGATGGTCTCGAAGACGGACGCTGCAGGCAACGCGACGCAGTACGGCTTCGATTCGCTCGGGAGGCTTGTCTCTGTCACGGACGCGCTGGGTAATATCACGAAATTCGCTTACGACGAAGTGGGCAATCGAATCTCGGAGACGGACGCGAACGGTAACACGATCAACTTCCAGTATGATCAGCGCGGCCGGCGCACCGCTCGAACGCTTCCCGCTGGGCAAACCGAGTCGTTTGCCTATGACGCCGCGGGAAATGTAGTCTCGCACACCGACTTCAACGGGAAAACTACAACTTACACTCATGACTTATGGAATCGCCTGCTCTCGAAGGTCCCCGATCCCAGTTTCAACGCGCCAACCGTAACATTCACATACAACGCTTCGGGCCAGAGGGCTTCGATGACCGATGCGAGCGGAACATCAACCTACCAATATGATTCGGCTGACCGTCTCGTGCAGGTCGTAAAGCCTAACGGAACACTTTCCTACACTTACGATTCCGCTAACAATTTGCTTTCCCTCAATGGCGGAGGCGTCCAAGTCAATTACACATACGATCCCCTGAACCGCTTGGCCACCGTCTCCGAAACGGGCACTGGTACCACCAGCTACAACTACGACGGCGTCGGTAATCTGACAGCAGTCGCATATCCCAATGGTGTAAACAGCACCTACGTTTATGACACGAAGAATGAACTAAGCAGCTTGCTTGTAGGAAAGGGCGGCAGCAATTTTGCGGGCTACGCCTACACGATGGACGCTTCCGGACACCGGCTGACGGTTGCGGAATTGAATGGCCGGATGGTGCATTACAGCTACGATCCAATCTACCGCTTGACCTCGGAAAGCGTCAGCGGCACACCAGTCGGTCCAAACGGAAACGTTAGCTATACATACGACGCGGTTGGAAACCGTACACAAAGAATGTCGACTCTGGCAGGTATCTCTTCGGTGGCTTCCGGCTATGACGCCGATGACCGCTTGACCAGTAGGGATATCTACGACGCTAACGGCAATACGATCTCGATCTTTTCAAGCGGAATCGCGAACAACTACGACTTTGAGAATCGCCTCATCCAGCATGGTGGCGTTACCATTGTTTACGATGGCGATGGCAACCGCGTGCAAAAGACAGTTGGGGGCCTCAGTACAAAGTATCTGGTTGATGACCATAACCCCACCGGACTGCCTCAGGTTATCTCAGAAACGAGCTCGGATGGCAGCTCTCGGACTTTCGTTTACGGTCTGGAAAGGATCAGCCAGCGCGGTGTCGTCCCGAACTCAAATCCCGTTACGAGTTTTTACATCTACGATGGCCACGGATCCGTACGTGAGTTGACCGATCCTACTGGCGCCTTAACCGACACTTACGACTACGATGCCTTCGGCAATCTAATCAACTCGACTGGCTCGACACCGAATGAATTCCTCTTTGCGGGTGAACAGTTTGATTCTGACCTGGGTCTCTACTACAACCGCGCACGGTATTTTGATCCCACCTCTGGCCGCTTCTGGACCGCGGATGCTTTGGAGGGCAACGCGCAGTCGCCTCTATCTTTGCACCGCTACCTGTACAGTAATGGCGATCCGGTTAACCGCGTCGACCCGACCGGAAATCAAACCCTTGGGGAGGAAATGGAGAGCATTGCCATTGATTCGATACTTAGTGAAATGGCTAGTTCTGTGCTTAGCAGCCCGTTAGGCCGGAGCGCCTCTGCGATTGTTGCAAGCGCACTCCTGCCTCCCGGCTTCTTCGATACTCTTCTTGCAGATGCGCAAACGCCGGGGCCAGGTGACCCGCTCATTTTCGGATTAGGCGTCAATATCGGTGGTTCCGTTCCCGTCAAAGGCGGTGTGACTGTCGGTGCTGAGTTTGAAGGAGGCGAGGAGGTGTTGTGGTCACCGATGAAAGGAAGCTTGGCGGGCTACCTTGCCTTTAACATGGGAGTCACCGTTGGGCTTGGGCATAAACCAGGAGTGGAGGGTGGAGCATCTGTATATGGTGGCTATGTATTCAATGCCGCCACTTCGGAAGAATATGGACATACTGCTATAATAATATCATTCTCAGCAACTATTCTGCAGACAAAGGTCGTCAATACCATGAGCAACTATTATCAGATTGCAGCTAATGAATTCCTGCGTTTTCCAGGGCTATTGCCAGGACCCTTTCATTGGGCTTCCGTGATTGACCAAGCCCGTAAGATCGCTACCATCGTCCCGAGAGGTCTTGCCACGGGACACCTTAATGTTTTTTGGGAAGGGCATTTTCCGGACGAAGCCTATGGCTTCACACTTCAATTGGGTACATTTTCAGAGAATGTTTTCAAGATAGGCGTTGGTTGGGCCGAGCAATGGTACCCACGTGAAAATGCGATTGTAGATTTCTAGTATCTTCTCAACCTTAAGAAATGGAGCGGGTTCGGGTGCCGCAACCCTGTGGTTTTCAGGGTGCGGGTGTTGACTTTTCTGGCTAACATGCCGATGTCTGCTCCCTTGCGCACGCGATCAGCCGCCATTCGACGCTACTTACACCCGCCCCCTCCATCGAAACACTAAAGAATGCACTCAAAGCCTAGCACCCACGATTGACCCAAACATCGAATCGTGGAACAGTAGAACCATTTATTCCCAAACCAGCGCGTCGGACGTTAAATAGATGAGCCGAATTGAAGGGCTCTATGAAAAGTATGCGGATACGGTGTTCCGGTACTGCCTCCGGCAAGTTGGGCGGCGAGACCTTGCCGAGGACATCGCAAGCGAAGTGTTTTTGACTCTGTACCAGAAACTGGAACAGGTGGAAGATCACCAGCTCCCCGCATGGCTTTTCACCGTAGCTAAGAACAAGGCGGTGGATTATTGGCGGCACGAGGCCGTAGCGGCTCGCTACGAGAAATCGCAAAGCGACGCACCCGAGGGCCCCGAGCCGGGTCTCTCGTTCGAGGCCCTGCTGCGACAGCACAAATCGCTGAAGCCAGTGCACCGGCTCTGCCTGATTCTAAGATATGTTCACGACTTGAACCGGACGGAGATTGCCGAGCAAACGGGGCTGAGTGAGACACAGATCAAAGGACATTTGCAATATGCACTGAAGCTGCTGCGCCAGTCGTTCCATGACGTAGAACGGGGAGAATAAGCATGAACGAACCCTGGCCTGATATAGATGAATTAGAACGGGCATTTCAGGCCGAACACGGCGAAACCATCCGCCGAGCAAGAGCCCGCCATACCAGCTGCCCTAGTGTGCAAATGATTGTCGCAGTGAGAGGCGAGTCGTTTCCTGAGGAATTGCGCGCTCGAATTGAAGAACACCTGGCTCACTGCGAATCTTGCCGGATGCTGGCAGAAGATCTGCAAACGGAAGAGCTGCCGGCGCGAACGGCGCAGGAAAAAGCTCGCATGCGAGCCCGGCTGGAACCGGTGCTGGGGGCGACGAATGTTTGGGACCGGCTGAGGGGATGGGCGCTGCGGCCAATTCCAATCGGCGCGCTAAGTGCTCTAGTGCTTGCACTGGGGGCCCTTATTCTCATCAGGAATCTGCGGGAGCAGCCTAGCAATGTTGCTCGGGTGAAACCACCAACTCCGCCTGCGTTATTGGCCGCATTGCCGCTGGAGAGACCCTCGGTTCCTGGGCCGCAAGACTCCGAGCTGATTTGGAGGGGCGGTGAGACCGGTAGCGCAACCTATGAGGATGAGCTGGATGCCGCGCTGATTCCCTACGGCAAGGACGACTATGCGAGTGCCTCCAAGAAACTGGAACAGATTGAGAGGAAGTATCCCGGGAAATTTGAGCCAAGATTCTACAACGGCATTTGCCTACTGTACTTGAATGATGCAACGGGAGCGGAGAAAGAACTCGAAGCCGCCAAGCAATTGGGGAAACCACCCCGAAATTATGAAGCGGCCTGGTATCTGGCTATCGCTGAACAGCGCGCGGGGCTAAACGACTTGGCATTTGCGGAAGCGCAGGCCCTTTGCAAAGCGAACAGTCCTTACGCGCCAAGAGCCTGCGAAGCTACGAAGAGCAAATCTCCACGGTAGTTATAACAATGTGTAAGATATTGAGACAAGGTCTTCCTTTTCTCCTGACGCTCGCTGTTTCGTTTTGCGGTCAGCTTTCGCTCGCCGCGCCAGCAAGAGCCCAAGCTTCGTCCCAAGAGCCATCTCAGGTAAGCCCATCCAGCACAAGCCCGGACTTAGAATCGCAGGTGAGGGACGGTTTCGCAAAGATCGGGGCGAATAAGCTGGATCTGGCCGAGCAGCAGTTCAAGCAAATTCTTGAACGTGCCTTGCAGGAAAAGAACAAGCATGCGGAAGCTAGCGCGCGTGGCGGCCTCGGCACCGTCCTAATGCAGCGCAGCCAGTTTCCGGCAGCTCGCGAGCAGTATGAGCTTGCGTTGACCTTGTTCAAGGCTCTCGGGGATAGGCTCAACACCTCCCGCGTGGAGAATACCCTTGGGGATATTGCCGTCTTTATGGGGGAAAACGAAAAAGCTCGGAACCACTATTCGGACGTGCTCGTTTACTGTGAATCCACCGGAGATATTCACGGCCAGGCTCACGTACTGTTCCGCCTATCCCGCTTAACCGGTACAAAAGAGTCTGAAACCAAGCTGTTACAAGAGAAAGCTTACGCGTTTGCGGAAAAGACGGACGACAAGATCTTGCGCGCAAGCATCTTGCAGGACATGGGAGATAACCTCTTCCACCATGGAGATTTTGACGCCGCGCTAGAGAAGCTCAGCAAATCGGCGGAACTGAGCGAGAAGGCCGGAAATAAGAGAATGCTCTCTTATGTCTTGACCAGCATGGGACGCGTGCAGCGGGCTCAAGGTCACCCCGAACTTGCCCTGGGTCTCTATCAGAAAGCTTTGGAGATCCAGCGGGAATTCGGGGACCAGTTCGGTGTCATCCAAAGCTTGAACGCGCTAGCTGTTACGTACCAACTCTTGAACGAATACAAATTAGCCCGCACGCATTACGAAGAAGCTCTAGTCCTCTCACGCGAAAGTGGATCCCCAAAACTCACCGACTTCATATTGGGCGGTCTCGCGGAGCTCTCCGAGCACGAAGGCGACCACCGTCGCGCTGCGGAGTTGCTGGAAGAACTCTTGAAACGTGAATCTGATGCGTCCAATAAGGAGTATCGGTTCGCGACATTGGGCCGTGCGTATGCCGCCCTCGGGCAATACGAGAAGGCCGTCGAGGCGGCCAACCAAGCAATCATCCTTGCCCGGCAGTCGGGCAATGAGGAGTGGCTGCCAGCTCCTATTCTTCTGCGCGCTCGCGCTGAAGACAAATTGGGACAAACCTCGGAGGCACTCGCCGACGTGCGGGAAGATCTTTCTAGAATTGAAATACTGCGCACGCATCTGGCACCCAGCGATTTTTACAAGCGGGACTACTCGGACTGGCACGCACAAGTTTTTTCGTTTGCCATCGATTTGCTCTCCAGGTCCGGCGAATTCAGCGAAGCCTTGGAAACTTCCGAGCGCGCCCGCGCGCGCGGCTTCCTGGATCTACTGGCTTCCCATCGAGTGGCCCTTGGCCATGCGGAACAGGAGAAACTCACGGCGTTGGAAAAGACAGAAGAGGAAATCACATTGGCAAACGCAGCGCCGCAAGTTTCCGCCTCCGAAGCTAGCATGCCGCTTGAGATGCGCGGGGCAAAAGCTGCTCCTGCTGCGGAACCGAAGGTCCGGATCACCAGCGAGCCAGAACTTCCGAGCATGGTATCAGCAGGCAGTGCCTCGCTTGCGGAGATGCAGGAACAAGCGCGGCGGCTGCATTCCATCATCCTTAGCTACTGGGTCGGAACCGATTCGACGGTCGTCTGGGTCCTGGACGCCAGCAACGCCATTCACTCCGCGAGCATTCCCGTTAAACGAGACCATTTAGTGGAATTGGTGCAGAGTGTATGGCCTCGCGGTCACTCCGCCTCTCCCCTGAGTGCCTCCCCGAACGAAACCGCTCACCAATACCCGAAAGCCTCCAAAACGGAAGAGGTGGACTTTCCCGCGCGCGGCGAGGCTGAACTAAAGGTGGAGCCTGCGCAAAAAGATCATTGGCGCGAGTTGTACCAGCTCTTGATCCAACCCATCGAGGCTTATCTGCCGGCGAACCAGAGCCGCATCACCATCATTCCGCACGGACCGCTCTTCGCGTTGCCCTTTGCCGGGCTGCGCGATTCCCACGACCGCTATTTCCTCGAGCGCTACACTCTCGAATACGCTCCTGCCATTTCGGCCTTGCGCTTCACCGGGGCAGCCGCTGCACCATCCAAAACAGGATCACCTCATTATCTCTTCGTCGCTGATCCTTCCGATATGCAGAAGCTTGGCCTGCCTCAGTTGCCCGGCTCTCAGAAGGAAGTTTCTTCCATCACAGCACACCTGCCTTCTAACAACGTCACCGTCCTCATCGGACCGCAAGCGCAAGAACAAGCGATTCGCACGAACGCAGCTAAGAGCACCATCATCCACTTTGCCACACACGGTATTGTCAATGATGCCCAGCCGTTTGATTCCTTTCTTGCGCTTTCCGATGGCAAGCTCACGGCACGAGACATCTATGGATTGAACTTAAACGCGGACCTCGTTTTTCTCAGCGCTTGCCGCAGCGGTATGGGAAAAGTCACCGGCGACGGTGTCCTCGGTTTGACCCGCGCCTTCTTGTATGCCGGAACGCGTTCGGTGGTCGCCACACTGTGGGACGTCGCCGACGAGCCCACCGCACGACTGGTCGCCAAATTCTACGGCAACCTCCGCCAAGGCCAAGATAAGGCCCAAGCGCTTCGCTCGGCGCAGCTTTCTGTGCTTTCGCAACTCCGCACAGGAAAATTGCAGGTGGCCACGCATCGTGGCCCTTTAACGCTGCCAGAAAACCCGGTCTTCTGGGCCAGCTTCGTCCTCATTGGTGAACCGTAGTCCGTCCTCCTCTTTAGCTGCTGCTGCATTTTGTTCCGACGTTCCTCCTCGCACGTTATTAACACAGATGCCCCATCTCGCTCCCTCTCGCTGAGGAATTGGGCAGAGAGGCCTAGCATCACTGGAGGAATGTCATGAAGAAGTCTTTCTGTACTCGGCGGGCCCTTATCAATTCAGCGATAACTGGCGCGCTTCTCTGCGTTATATCGATCACCCCGGCAAAGGCACAGCTGTCTACGTCTTGCAACTTGCAGGGTGCCCAGGTTGCCGTCCAAAACAAGGATAACTACACCGCTCTTAAGGATCTTGAAGGTTGCTTCCAATTGCCGCAGAACTCACTCACCGATACTGTCGGCACCTTCGATCCTTCCACCGGTAATTTCACCTACTCCGCGCAAGTCACCCAACAGCAAGTGTCCATTCCGCTCAAGGAAGTTGAGGTACCTGCAATTTCAGGAAAGGGACTAACGGGTGGCTCTACTCCGAAAATCGTGAGTGTGCCGCACTTGGTGGGCCTTCTCTACGCAAACGCGGTGAACGTGAGCTTAAGTTTCCAGAGTGCCAACGGTAGCCCGATTCAAGTGGCCGTGAAGCAGCTTCCGTTTACGTCTTGGAGCACAGCGGACGTCACTTGCGGAGCCGGCACCGCGAATTGCCCGTGGCCCGGGGCTGCGTCGCCTGCGGATTGGAACTCCTCGGGTGCGCCGGCTACGGTTAATGTAGGCAAAGCAAGTACGGTAATGTTCACCGTGGGATCCGGTTCCAGCAGCTTCACTGGCTATATGCTAATCGTGCGGCCGCCAGTCATCGGCGCGGGTGTTTTCACGGTCCCGGCCATCCCTTTGACTATCATTTACGCTCCGCCCCTCGGCGTGCTGAAGAAGAACACCAATGCTTACAGTATTGCCTCCACCTCCGGGACGTCCCTGACAATGTCCCTCAGCCAAGACAACAGCACCACCGCTCCCATGAATTTTGTGGATGCTGGACCGACGTTCGCAAACAATCTTCAAAACGCAGTCTCCAAGGTTCCTGGGTTATCTTCACTTCCTTTCGGAGCAGCTCTAACCGGAGAAATCGGTGTGATTAACCAGATCACTGGGTCGATCTCTGGGACCACGACACAAGGCGTGACGATCACCCAAGGTACAACACTCAACGCCTCGATCTCCAACGTCAACGGTTTCACTACCGCTGATAACATGGGCGGTCCCGGCGTCGAAGATATTTTCGTTGTTCTCAAAAACGCCCAGTTCATGTGGACGGCTTCCAACGGACGCCTCCAGGTTTCGTTGATTAACGCCACTCTGTTTACGCCAAAAGCCTACGAGTTGCTGCAGAGCAAAGACAACCCGAGCGGCCTCCAGGGCCTTGACCCGGCAACGATTAAGAACCTGCTTGCGCTCGACCCCTTCACCGCGCCTTATGTGAACGTCCCCTATTCTTCGGTGATGGCCACGAGTAATGGCCTGATCCCGCCCGCTGAACTGACTTGGAAGTATGCTCCGGGCACAGCACCGATGAACAGCGCTGGCTTGGTTCCCCCGGCGCCCGCCATCCCGGCTCGCTGGGCTAAACTCATCGAGGACGACATTGGCTCCAACCAATCCATTGCAACCACTTACACCCTCTCGCAGGCTTCGGCCAACACGACTGCCAATTACAGTGCGAGTGTGACCGACATGACGGCTGGCGCGCTTTCCTTCTTGGGTTCGGGCTCTGACATAACGCAAACCCAGAACAACAACGGCAAGACCACCGTCACCACTACTTTGACCACCACCGATACACAGACCTCACAAGCAAATGCCAACTTCTATGTCGCGCCCAACGAATTTTTGGACGTTCAGCCGTATTACGACGTAACGGTGGGAACCTTTGCCTTTGTTCCCCTTGCAACTCCTTCTCAGTCCAATTTCTCCGGTGTTGCCGTCAACGGTGTAGGACAAATCCTTGCCAATCAGCCAGTCATTCTACAGATTGGTTCTCAAACATTTATGACAAAGACTGACGCTCAAGGGCGCTATGCATTTCGTTCCTACGGCATAGCTCCTGGATCCGCCGGGGTTTTAACCGTTGCCGGGATCACCAGATCAGTGCAAATCCCTGGAGCAATCGCTCATTTGACTACAGGGATCAGCCCGATCATCACCAAGACTCCCAAGTAACGCTTGAAGCCCTAACCCCCTGAACGTGACCCGCCGTCCTCCAAGATTCTTCTCGGAGGCGGCGGGTCCTGCTTTGGCGCTTCAACAGCGAAGGTTCTTCATGTCTTATTCCGTTTTTCCTTCTGGCCCGTTATCAGTGCAAGAGGTTTTTCAAGCCCTGAGGAGCGATCCCTTGCTGCCTCAAAGAGGCAACGCTCAGATCGCGGTCCATTGATTGGCCGATGAAAGGCGTAACCGTGATGGGTCTAAAGGGCACTTCCTACAAATAATTTGGGATTAGTTTGGAAACCCTAATCCGAGAAACGAGAGGAGAATCTCATGCTTTCCGAACATCCGTTGGAAGTCAGCAGTACCAAAATCAAAAGGGTCAGAGGCAAAAGAGCTTCTGTCGTCTTCGGGGTATGCGTCTTGTTGCTCCCCGGCCTGTGCGCCGGCCAGGTGAAAACTGCGCCTACTAAGCCGGTGTCAGCGAGCCCCACGGTTACAACGGGCTCGCTCGCCACCGCCTCAATGCAACAGGCCACCGTCAATGCTAGGTTCGTAACCAGTTCAGGCACCCAAGGCCTGGGTAGTTTTCAAAGCATGAGCGGTTCACTCGAAGCCACCGCCGTCGAGCAAGCCACTTCACCGGGGGTCACAGCCCTAGGGAATGCAAACAGGGCTAAAGTTATTGGATTTGCAGGTGGGGAAGACATGACTCAGTACAAGTACCTGGTGGAGTGGAAACAGGCCATGGAAGAAGGCAAACCCAGCGCTCGCGACGTTTTGGTGATCGTCAACTCTCCTGAGGGTCGCGAGGTTGCTCGCTATCTGCTCCATCAAGCGCTTCTGAATAACCTCAGTCTCGCCATGCGTGCGGGCACAGGCGGTTCCCAATTGCCTAGCTATTCGGTCAGCTATTCTTACCAACAGAGTGAAAGATTGAAGTGAGCCCTTTGGTTATTCCGGCTTTCTAGGAACATCGGTTAGGCTCGGCAGCGCTTCACAAGCCCCGGCTACGGAGCTAAGCAAACTCTTAGGAGAGC
>Ga0187780_10002586_pt1 | contig 13578 bp, 12 predicted proteins | sample 1015_Q2_SP10_20__FD_132429 | JGI IMG/M metagenome (GOLD analysis project Ga0187780, IMG submission 132429) | Tropical peat soil microbial communities from peatlands in Department of Meta, Colombia - 1015_Q2_SP10_20_MG | ecosystem: Environmental > Terrestrial > Soil > Wetlands > Peat | place...
TAGGGATCGATTTTCAGTGATTCGGCGTCGCTTTCAGCCGGGCGGATCGGCGCAATGGGGATCACTGCGATGAGAAAGTTCGGGGCATTTCTCGCCCGCAAGCCGGCGGCGGCAGAAGCCGCGCTGGCGCCCACGCCCGCGGGCACCACGCTGCCCGACAATCCGCTCGATATCGACGAGGAGCTGTTCTCCGCGATCGGCGCCCAGGTCGGTGGTGAGAACGAGACGCTGCGCAACCTCCTGCTCGACGCCAACGCCAAGATTGGCGAACTCGACGTCATCAAGGACGCTGTCGGCAAGCTGGTCGATCCCGTCGCCAAAACCCTGCGCGCCATCGAATCCGAGAAATCTGAGAAGCTCGCGCTGCAAACGGTGCTCAACAACACCCGCACCGCCTACGGCAAGCTGCGCAACGAGCTGACCGAATACGAGAAGAAGCTCGCCGCATCGCAGAGCCAGTGCGATGACTTGAAGCACGACCTCGCGAACACGCAGAACCTGCTGCGCACGGCGGAAGCGACCCGCGCCGAAATCGCCATCGATATCGCCGCGCGCCGTGCTCAGATCGCCGATCTCGAAGCCCAGCTGTCGCAGGCGAATGGCGAGAACAAGTCGCTGCGCGAGGAAGTCCGGCGCCTCGACGAGCGGCTCAATTCCGCCAACAAGCGCATCATCACGCTCGAATCCGAGCTCAACAAAGCGCGCCAGAAGCTGCTGCTGGCCGAGGACGAGAAGCGGGTCCAGCAGGACCTTCTCGACAAGTCCGGCGCGGAAGCCGCGCGCCTGTCGCGCAAGCTTGCCGAGACCGAGGCCATGTTCAACGCCGCGCAGGGCCGTCTGCGCCATCTCGAGGCCAATTTCGCCGAGATCTCGATCGAACGCACGCGGCTTGCCGGCGCGCTCGACGAGGCTAACGAACGCAACGAGCACGAGCGCGCCAATCAGCGCGCCCGCTTCGAGGCACTGCAGGCGCGCGCCGCGGCGAGCGAGAAGCTGCTTGGCGAAGCCCGCGAGCACCTGCTGGCCCGCGCCGAGGAAATCCGCGACTTCGACCGCCGCGTGACCTCGACCGCGCACGAGCGCGACAATCTCCAGACCAAGATCGCGGACCTCGAGTCCGACCGGCTGCGCCGCGAATCCGAATTCAAGGAGTGCGAACAGGTCAAGGCGACCTTGATCGACCGCACCGCGGCGCTGGCGCGGGCCTACAACGCCAAGGAAGCTGCGCTCGAACGCGCCGAGCAAACGATCGCGGCGCTTGCCCAGCGCGTCGAGTCGCTCGAAATGCTCGGGGCCGCCGACAAGCTCGCCGCCGAGCAGACCATCGAGGAGCTCAAGGCCGCGGTGAAACGCGAGCAGATCGAACGTTCAGTATCAGACGGCGCGCTCGAGACCGCACGCAAGGATTTCGCCCGCGTCGCCCGCGATGTGATGGCGCTGCAGCGGAACCAGGCTGCGCTCGAAGCGCACGCGCAACCGCAGGCCGCCAACGCCGCCTGATCTGACGTTTACGAGGGGATGGGCATCGCCGGGCCGAAGAGTCCGGCGATTGCTTTTTTGGCCGCAGCCGGAACAAATTTGATGCGGAATTGATTTACCGCAAAGAGGGCACGGTCGGGTCCGGTACATATAACTCGCATCAGCCCGGCGGGGCCGAGAGTTTGCGTCCATGCCATACCGTCTCAATACCGACCTGCCTCAACCAGTCCGCAAGCACCTGCCCGATCACGCCCAAGACATTTACCGCGAGGCCTTCAATCACGCGTTCGCCGCATATGCCGGCGAAGCCGATCGCGAGCAGCGCTCGCACATGATCGCGTGGTCGGCGGTGAAGCGCTCCTACGTGAAAACCGGCGAGATGTGGGTTCCGCGCGTGGCCTGAGCCAACCGCGGAACTTTTTTTCGTTTTGTAACAAAGAAGCGCACCGACGCGGCGAACCGTGACACGGCTCCTAACGTTGCTTGTGGATGGACAACAAGCAGGGAGTTTCAGGACGGAGGACGCGGGGACTACCGCACCAGTTCCCGCATGGCGCGGTCGAGGCCTTCGAGCGTCAGCGGATACATGCGCTCGCCCATCAGCTGGTGCACCATCTTGATCGAATAGGTGAACTCCCATTCCCTCTCGGGCACCGGATTGAGCCAGACCGCCGCAGGATAGGTACGCGTGACGCGCTCGAGCCAGAGCGCGCCCGGCTCGTCATTGTAGTGCTCGACCGAGCCGCCGGCCGCGGTGATCTCGTACGGGCTCATCGAGGCGTCGCCGACAAACACCACCTTGTAGTCGTGCGGATATGTGTGGAGCACATCCCAGGTCGGCGTCGTTTCCTGGAATCTCCGGCGGTTCTCCTTCCACACGCGCTCATAAAGGCAATTGTGGAAGTAGAAGTGCTCCATGTGCTTGAACTCACCACGCGCCGCCGAGAACAGCTCTTCGGTCGCCTTGATGTGCCAATCCATCGAGCCGCCGATGTCGAAGAACAACAGCACCTTCACGGCATTGTGCCGCTCCGGCCGCATCAGGATATCGAGATAACCTTTGTGCGCCGTGCCCTTGATGGTGCCGTCGAGATCGAGCTCCTCCGGCGCGCCGGTGCGGGCGAACTTACGTAGGCGGCGCAGCGCCAGCTTGATGTTGCGGGTGCCGAGATCAACTTCGTCGTCGAGATCCTTGAACTCGCGCTTGTCCCACACCTTCACAGCCCGGAAGTTGCGGTTTGAATCCTGACCGATGCGGATGCCTTCCGGATTGTAGCCGTAGGCCCCATAGGGAGATGTGCCGGCGGTACCGATCCATTTCGAGCCGCCTTGATGGCGGCCTTTCTGCTCGGCGAGCCGCTTCTTGAGCGTCTCGAACAGCTTGTCGAGGCCGCCCATCGCCTCGATCTGCTTCTTCTCTTCGTCGGTAAGATATTTCTCGGCGAGCTTCCTCAGCCATTCGGCGGGAATTTCGGCCTCGATCGCGTCCGACATCAGTTCGAGGCCCTTGAAAACGTGGCCAAACACGCGATCGAACTTGTCGAGGTTGCGCTCATCCTTCACCAACGTCGCGCGCGACAGGTAATAGAATTCCTCGACCCGGCGCGAGGCGAGATCGGCCTCCATCGCATCCATCAATGTCAAATATTCGCGCAGCGTCACCGGCACGCCGGCGGCCTTCAGCTCGCTGAAGAAGGTGACGAACATAGGCGGCAGACTACGCCGCGGGGTCTAGCCGTTGCAATGTCGCGAGCCGCGCGGCGAGCCGCGTGCGCGTCATGTCAATGCGCATGAGCAGCGAGAAGAACAGGTCGGAATGCCGCATCGGTAGGATGCTTGCGGCGCGGTCGATGTGGTCGAGATCGTTCTGCAACGCCGTGACCTGGCCCGCTGTCTGGCGCGGCCTTATCCCGGCCGACGCCGGCGAACTCGCCGCGACCGTGACGCTGGTGCTCCTCGGCAATGCCTTCATCTGCGGGGGTATTGTCGAACCCGCACGACCGCTGCGGCGCGCGCGTCGTCTGGCTCGCGGTGTTTGCGGTCGCTCTGACCACGGCGCGTATCGCCGAGACGCGAGTAACCCGGCTTGCGGCGAAGAAACCATAACGCCAGAGTGCGGCGGCAATTCAACAAGGAGCCTTCGCAATGGTCGACGACGCCGTGATGCAACAACTCACGCCCACCGGAAAACTGCGTGTCGCGGTCGCAGTCGCGCCGTCGCCGTCGGCGCAATTCGCCATCAAGAACGGCGCGGGCTTCAAAGGCGTCGCGGTAACGCTCGGCACGGCGCTGGCGAAGAAGCTCGGCGTGCCCGCCGAGATCGTGCCGCACCAGGCCTCCGGCGAGATCCAGAATTCGGCGGCCGACAACAAATGGGACGTCGCTTTCCTGCCCGTCGACGACGAGCGCAAGAAGTTCGTCGACTTCGGCAATGCCTATCACCTGCTGCAGAGCACGTTCCTGGTGGCACCCTCCTCCAAGGCGAAATCGGTCAAGGACGCTGATGCCAAAGGATTCGGCATCGGGGGCGTCGCCAACACCGCGACATTCCGCGCGGCAAAGAAAGCAACGCCCAGCGCCACGCATATCGATTTCGCCGGTGTCGACGCCGCGACCGCGGCCATGAAGGAAGGCCGCATTGAGGCGATCGCGCTGTCGCGCGAGTCGCTGTCGGGTCTTGTGGGCAAGATTCCCGGCTCGCGCATTCTCGACGATGCGTTCCTGAACTCCTCGACCTCGGTGTGCGTGCCGAAGGGCAAGCCGGCGGCGCTCGCCTATGTCAGCGAGTTCATCGAGGAGGCGAAGGCTTCCGGCCTCGTGCGCAAGGCGCTCGACGAGATGGGGTTAAAATCGTCGCAGGTGGCGCCGGCCGGGATGAAGCCGTAGCTTTTCATGTCGCAGTCACGCGAAACTCAACGCAAGTCCGAGCCGCAGCTTGCCGATTATCCGCACCGCGTCAACGACGTCATCCGCTACGGCGACCTCGATCCACAGGGCCACGTCAACAATGCTGTGTTCGCGACCTATTTCGAGTCGGGCCGCGTCGCCATGTTCCGCAACGAGGATCTCAGCATCGGCGTCGACAATGCGACGTTCGTCCTTGTGCGTCAGGAGATCGACTTCCTGCGCGAGCTGCGCTGGCCGGGTGACGTCGTCATTGGTACGGCGCTCGCAGCGTTTGGCCGCACCTCCTTCACCGTGGCACAAGCGATCTTTCACGACGGCGCCTGCGCGGCGGTCGGCCGCGCCACGATGGTGATGCTCGACACAACGACGCGGCGCCCGCGGCCGCTTGCGCCGGCAGAGATCGCGCGCCTCGAGCAGTGGAAACATCGCGGCGCCTGATAGTCAGGCCTTCGCTTCCGGCGTGTGGATGTGTTCGGGCCGGATGCCGAGGCCGATGAGGCGCGCCGGGATGCGGCGCAACGCCGGAAACCAGTTGAGGAATTTTGCCGCAAACGGCGGCTTCGGGCGTTCGGTGCTGCCAAGCACCGCGCTCAGCACATTGTTCTGGATCTGGATCTGCAGCCACTGGATGACGCGCATCGGCAGTGTGCGTCGTTGCTGCACCTCCTCGAGCAACGCCTCGGTGGTGCGATGCTCCTTCAGCGGTGCGGCAAGGATATTGGCGATTGCCTCGAGACCGGCGCCGACGGTCCAACCCGGTGCGCCGATGGACATCCTCTGGTTCCGCGCGCCGGTTGGACCGTCGGCGGCGGTCTTGAGGCCAAGATCGACCAGCATTGGAGCGCCAAGTTCGACTATCTCTACGTCGATCTCGGCAATGGTACCGGCTTCACCGACACCTATCCCGGCGGCGCGCAGATCGCGGAAAACGTCGGCTTCCGCGCGCACATCGTGCGCGGCGGCTCCACTTACGGGTTGGCAATCAGGCCTGCTTGTCGGGCGTGCGCACGACGAGACCGTCGAGGTCCTCGGTCACCTTGATCTGGCAGGACAGGCGCGAGTTCGGCCGCACGTCGTAGCCGAAGTCGAGCATATCTTCTTCCATGGGCGACGGCTCGCCGGTCTTTTCACGCCAGGCTTCGTCGACATAGACGTGACAGGTGGCGCAGGCGCAGGCGCCACCGCATTCAGCCTCGATGCCAGGGATATTGTTGCGGATCGCCGTCTCCATAACGGTCGATCCGATCTCCGCATCGACCGCCCGGGCGGTGCCTCCAGAATCGATATAGGTGATCTTCGGCATCGGAAAACGCAGGCGGGGCCGCTGGAATTGGCGGCTGCGCGGTCTATATAGTCATTCGCGCGGGGACGCCAGCGGCGTCATGCAGCGAGCAGTGCGGCAATTTCGGCGCGGGCCACGGCGATGGTTCCGGCAAGCGCAGTCAGGGCTGCGGCGCATTCGACCGGCGAGCCTGAGGCCGCCTGCTCGGCGGTGGCCGCCGCCTGCGCGACGTCCGTCGCGCCGACACCGAGCGCCGAGCCCTTGAGCGTGTGCGCGAGCGTCGTCAGCACCGCCGGCTCACTGGTGCGCATGCGCGCCATCAGGATGTCGGCCTGGCGGTCGAACAGCTGCAGCAATTCACGCTCGAGGGCGCGATCGCCGAATGTCATCTGCTTGAGATGGGCGCGGTCGATCGCGGCGGGCGCGGCCTCCGCTTTCAGCATCGCGGCTTGTGACATGTTGTTTGTTTCCCCGAACGCGCATTCGTCGTTGTTGCCGGGCAGTTTGACCGGCGCGGGACCAAATCCGGGTAAATCGGCGGCCAGCGTTTTGCGTCCGTGGTTAATCGCGCTTGAAGACGCGCCGCGGTGCCCCGATGCCGCCGCAATCGGAGCCGGCCGTGGAGGTGCGTGGCGGCGAAAAAATCATGGTTAATGGACAGTTAACGATGATGAAAAACTCCTAAACGTGGCGGTTTCTTTCGCATTGCCAAGACGATAGGATTAACCGGCGGCTCGGGCACGTGGCTTTTGGGGCGTGCTAGGCCTGCACAAAGATCCCGCGCTCGTGGCGTGGCCCGCTGTGGTGGACAGGGCCGCGAATTGTCCCGGCGTAACGACGAGGCGACGACCGAAATGGCCAATATTCCGCAGAAGTCCAAGGACGCCACTGAACAGGCGATGACCGCCATCCAGGAGGCGCTGAGCCTGCGGCAGACCGAGATGCAGAGCGAGACGCCGCCGGCCACGGCCGATCTCTTCCATGACGTCGAGCCCGCTGCCGACGCGCCGCGCCGCGCGGCAAATGACGACCGCGCCTCGATCGGCGCCATCCTCCAGGCGCTGCACCGCCGTCCACCCCGCCTACCCTACATGATCGCCGGTGGCGCCTCCGCGGTCTGGGTAGCCGGCGGCATCATCGCCGCGCTGCTGTTCCGCCCCGAATTGCAGGACGCCTTCTCGAGCCCGCGCACTGGCTTCGTCGCGTTGGTCGGCTACATCGCCGCGCTCGCCGTGCCCGCCATTTTCTTCTTCGTCCTTGCGCACATGTTCCGCCGCTCGCAGGATTTGCGGCTGGTCGCCGAGTCCATGGCCGAGGTCGCGATGCGGCTTGCCCAGCCGGAGGCGGTCGCCCGCGAATCGATTGTCACCGTCGGCCAGGCCATCCGGCGCGAAGTCGCCGCCATGGGCGACGGTGTCGAGCGCGCTTTGGCACGCGCTGCGGAGCTCGAAGCGCTCGTGCACAACGAGGTCTCAGCGCTCGAGCGTGCATACAATGACAACGAAGTCCGCATCCGCGACCTCGTCAGCGAGCTGTCGAGCCAGCGTGAGACGCTGGTCAATCAGGCCGAGCAGGTGCGCAACGCCATCGGTAGCGTGCACCTTGACCTGTCGCACGACATCACCTCGGTGGGCGATCTCGTCGCCGAGAAGGTCAACGAAGTCGCGCAGCGCGTCACGCGTTCGCTGACCGAGAAAGGCGAACACATCACCCTTGCGCTCGGTCATGCCGGCGACTCCATGATCGACGCGCTGACCGACCGCGGCTCAACACTGCTCGATCGGCTCGAGACCACCAGCGAGCGCGCCTCGACCGCGATTTCGTCCGCGAGTGAACGGCTCACCGATAGCCTTAATTTCAAGACAGAGCACGTGCACGACGAGTTTGCCGAGCTCGCTGTCCGTCTGCAGCAGATGATGTCGGCGCGGCTTGACACCGTCGCTCAGGGCTTTGCGCAAAAAGCCCAGTCAACCGTGGAGACCATGTCCGGCCGCACCCAGGCCTTCACCAACAGCCTGACCGACACCGGCACGCGCATGGCGGAAACCATTTCTGCGCGCGCCGAGGAGGTCAATTCGACGCTGCGCTCAACCGGCGACTCATTGGTGCTCGACCTGTCGCTGCGCGGCGGCGACGTCGTCTCCAAGCTCGAGCAGACCGGCCAGCGCATCACCGACACCATGATCACCCGCAGCAATACGGTGTCGGAAACCTTCCGCGAGAACGCCGAGGCGCTGGCGCAGGCGCTCAATTCCCGTGGCGAAGCCGTCAAGGACATGCTGGCGACGCGGCTGCAGGCCTTCGAAGACATGTTCAACGAGGGCGGCACTGCGATCACCGAAAAGATTTCGCGCGACACCAGTTCGCTCGGCAATCTGATCACCGGCCACATGGCGGAGTTCGACCATACCGTGAAGGTGTACGGCACCGAGCTCGTCGACCGGCTCGGCCAGCGAACCCACGACGTGTCCGAGGCGATGCGCAATTACCTCGACACCTTCGACGAGCGCGTGACCTCGCGCTCCGACACCGTCGGCACCTCGCTCGATCAGCGCCTGACCAAGTTCGAGCAGAACCTCGACCAGCGCGTCACCGAGCTGACCGCTTCGCTTGACACCCGCGTTGCCGGCGTCGGCGACACCATCACCGCCCGCGGCGCCCACGTCGCCGATCAGATCAACGCCAAGGCGACCGAGCTCGACCGCGCGCTCGGCTCGCGCGCCCAGGAAGTCGCCGACAATCTCGACAGCCGCATCGGCCGCTTCGAGGATCTTTTGGTCGGCCGCGCCGAGACCGTCACCAACCAGATCGAGACCCGCACCAAGGCCGCCGCCGACGCGCTCAACGCGCGCATGGAACAGTTGTCGCAGTCGATCAAGACCAATTCGGCCGAAGCCGAGCGCTCGCTCGGCCAGCTCGCGATGTCGACCAGCGACGCCATCCGCGTCTCCGCCGGCGAAGCCGAGCGGACGCTCAAGAGCGTCAGCGCAGAGGTCGCGCAAAGCTTCGTCAGCAAGGCTAACGAGATCACCGACGCGGTCTCGGCCCGCACCAGCGAGATGGCGCATGTGCTGTCCGACCGCAGCGGCAGCGTGCTCGACGCCATCGTCCAGAAGGGCCAGCAGTTCGCCAACGACGTCGGCAGCGCAACCAATTTGGCGATCAAGTCGATCGAGGAGAAGGGCTTCGCCTTCACCCGCTCGATGATGGACAACAGCGCCGAGATCGCCCGCATGATCAACAGCGCGGGCGAAGCGGCCTCCAACACCGTCAACCGCACCTTCAGTGAGCTGCACGACGCCGCGACGAAGTCGATCGAGCAGTCGAAGCAGACCGCGACCTCCACCGTCAACGAGATGATGGAGACGCACAACATGCTGCGCGCTGACACCACCGCCCTCTTCGAGCGGCTGCGCGAAGCCAACATCATGCTGCAGGAAGTGCTGTCGGGCGCCCACGAGAACATGGCGGCGCTCGAGAACACGCTGATGCTCCGCGTGTCCGAGTTCGTCAACTCGATGAACGAGGTCACCGGCACCACGACGGACGCGACCACGCGCGTCGAATCGACCATCGCCAATTTTGGCGATATCACCGCCCGCGTCGTCACCAATCTCGGCCAGCTCGCCGACCAGTTCGACGCCCACGGCCGCGAGCTTGCCAAGGCGGTCGACGTCATCGACCGCAGCAATGAGCGCACGGAGAGCAAGATCAACGAACGCCGTGTCCAGCTCGACTCGCTGGTCGCGACGCTCGACATCCGCACCGAGGATCTCGACCAGCGTCTCAAGCGTTTCGCAGGCCTGCTCGATGAATCGCTTGAGGCGGCCTCGGCCCGCGCCCGCGAAGTCGCGCGCCTCGTCTCCGAGTCGAGCGCCGAAGGCAGCCGCGCCATCAGCGAGCAGTACCAGCACGTGCACCAGCATGCCGACGACGAGCGCAAGCGCGCCTCCGAGGCGATGCGCGATGTCTTTGCCCAAGCCGCCAGCGAGACGCACTCGATCTTCCGCGACGCGGGCGAACGCTTCGCAGAGGTCGTACAGGGCATGAAGCAGATGGCCTCCGAAATGCAGCACGAGCTCGAGCAGACCCGGGCCGAACTGCACCGCGGCGTGTTCGAATTGCCGCAGGAGGCCGCCGAAGGCGCAGCGCAAATGCGTCGCGTCATCGTTGACCAGATCGAGGCTTTGGCCGAGCTCAACCGCATCGTCGCCCGTCACGGCCGCAGCCTTGACGCCGTCGAACCGATGCGCCGCCCGGCACGCGAAGAGCCCACGCTGGCCGTCGTGAGCGGCGGCCGCGCCGAACTGCCGTCGCGCTCGCTGCCGCCGCGCAACGAGCCGTCATCCTTCGCACCGCCGCGCACCGACCGCAGCGAGCCGCTGAGCTTCCAGCCGCCGCCGCGCGAGCCGGCCGCTTTTGCGCCGCCGCGCCGGCAGGACGCGCCGACGATCACTCCGGCGCAGGCCGGCGTCAGCCGCGGCTGGCTGAGCGAACTGCTCAACCGCGCCTCGCGTGATGAGGATGAAGCCCGCGATCGCCCGCGAGAGCGTGAGTCAATGCGCGAGCCCATTCGCGATGTGCCGCGCGAGACCTCGCGCAGCCAGGACGAGCGCACGCCGCGGCACACCATCGAGTCACTCGATTCCCTGTCGGTCGATATCGCCCGCATGATCGACCACGATGCGGCGGCCGATTTGTGGGACCGCTACAAGCGCGGCGAACGAAACGTCTTCACCCGTCGGCTCTACACGCTGCAGGGCCAGAAGGCGTTCGATGAGATCCGCCGCAAGTACCGCAGCGACCGCGAGTTCCAGCAGACGGTCGACCGCTACGTGAACGAGTTCGAGCGGCTGCTCGACGAGGTCTCGCGCGACGACCGCGGCCAGGTCGTGGCGCGCACCTATCTCACCTCGGAAACCGGAAAGGTCTACACGATGCTCGCGCACGCGGCGGGCCGCTTCGACTAAGACTGCGCTTCGGACCCCACCTAGAAACGCGGCCCCAGCGGGCCGCGTTTTGCTTTAGGCCGGCAGGCCCTGCGCGACGCGCGAGCGCTTGCCGTGGAAATAGGCCTTGAGCCAGGGGTGGTCGGAGGCAAGCATCGTGTCCATGTCGCCGGCCGCGATCACCTTATGGTCGGCGAGTACCGCGATGCGGTCGCAGACCGTGTGCAGGCTGTCGAGGTCGTGCGTCACCATGAATACAGTGAGGCCCAGGGTGCGCTGGAGCGTGGCGATCAACTCGTCGAAATCGCCGGCGCCGATCGGATCGAGGCCCGAGGTCGGTTCGTCGAGGAAGACGATCTCCGGATCGAGCGCGAGCGCACGCGCAAGACCGACGCGCTTGGTCATGCCGCCGGAGAGCTCCGACGGAAACTTGTCCAGCACGGTCGAATCCAGGCCGACCATTTCGAGCTTGGCGACCGCGATCTCGTCCAGCAGGTCCTGCGGCAGATCGAGATATTCGCGGATCGGAAATTGGATGTTCTCGCGCACATTGATCGATGAAAACAGCGCGCCGCCCTGGAACAGCACACCCCAGCGCCGCTCAAGCGCGCTGCGCTCTTCGTCGGACATGGTCGTGAGATCCGTACCGAATACTTCGATCTTGCCGGCGCGCCGCGGCAGGAGGCCGATGATGGTGCGCATCAGCACCGATTTGCCGGCGCCCGAGCCGCCGACGAAGCCGAGGATTTCGCCGCGGTAGACGTCGAGGTTGACCCGGTCGAGCACGACGTGATTGCCGAAGCCGACGATGAGGTCGCGGACCGAAATAACGGCGTCTTTCGCCGCCTGGCTGTTCTTGGCGCCCTTCTGGCTCTCGCCGTTGCCCGACGCCATCGCTCACATCCCGATCGAAGCGAAGAAGATGGCGAACAGGCCATCGAGCACGATCACCAGGAAGATCGATTCAACGACCGACGCCGTGGTCTGCAGGCCAAGCGATTCTGCGCTGCCCTTGACGTTGAAGCCTTCCATGCAGGCGACGGTGCCGATCACCAGCGCCATGAACGGCGCCTTGATGATGCCAACTTTGAAATGGTCGAGCGAGATCGCCTCGTGCAGCCGCTGGATGAAGATGCCGGGATCGATGCCGCCGTACAGCCAGCAGACGAGGCCACCGCCGTAGAGTGCCGCCATCGAGCCGAGGAAGGTCAGGATTGGCACACCTATCACCAGCGCGATGATGCGCGGCAGCACCAAGACTTCGACCGGATCGAAGCCCATGGTGCGCAAGGCGTCGACCTCCTCGCGCATCATCATCGAGCCGAGCTCGGCAGTGTAGGCGCTACCGGAGCGGCCGGCCACCATGATGCATACGATGAGCACGCCGAGCTCGCGCAGCACCAGGATGCCGACCATGTCGACGACGTAGATGTCGGCGCCGAACTTGCTGAAATGGAAGATGCCCTGCTGCGCAATGATGCAGCCAACAAGAAAGGTAATGAGCAGGATGATCGGCACGCCGCGCCAGCCGACATTGTCAAGCTGGTGCACCATGGCGGTGAGGCGGAAGTTGCGCGGCCGCGCCGAGACGCGGAGCAACGCGCTCGAGACCGCGCCGAGCATGTTGACGAAGGTGGCGAAGGTGCCGCCAACGCCGACGATGCTGTGGCCGACGGCCGACAGCGCGTAGGCGACCTGGTTGTGTCGGACGACCGCCGGCTTCTCGAGCTCGACGCCGTGCACCTCGTCGACCAGGCGGCGGTAGTCTTCGCGCAGACCAACTACCTTGGTCGCGGTGCCGCGTTCGGCGAAGGCGCGGGTGAGCTTTTCCAGCAGCCAGGCGCCGAAAGTGTCGAGATGCTCGACGCCGGCCATGTCGATCGCGACTTCCTTGAGGCCGGCGCGCTTGGTCTCGGCCTCGATACAGGCCTGCAACGAGCCGGCATTCCTGGCGGTCCAGTCGCCGCTGCCTGCTAGCATCAGCCGGGCGCCTTCGAGCTTGCCTGCGAGCAATGTTTCGCCGTCCACGCTGATGGCCTCGAAATTGTGCCCGGAACGTCGTCCGGAATGCATTTGGCGTTCCGAATCCCGCCTTTTCGAGGCAGGGTTCGCATCGGACCGCCATACTTGACCATTGCGGGCGAGCCTGTCGAGGGTTGTTCCGGACATGGATATCCCCAGACCACTGACGCTGACGGTTGCGGCCGAGCGCTGGCCGATCGCCGGCTCATTCACGATCAGCCGCGGCGCCAAGACCGAGGCTGCGGTGGTTGTGGTGACGCTTGCGGATGGCGCGCATCGCGGCCGCGGCGAGTGCACGCCTTACGCTCGCTACAAGGAAAGTGTCGACAGCGTCACCGCCGAGATCGAGGCGCTACGCAGCCGCCTTACCGCCGGCATGACCCGCATGGAGTTGCAGACGGCGATGGTGCCCGGCGCTGCGCGCAACGCGCTCGACTGCGCTTTCTGGGATCTCGAAGCGAAACGCGCCGGAAAGCGCGTGCACGAGCTCATCGGCCTGCCCGCGCCGCACCCAGTGACGACCGCGTTCACGATCTCGCTCGGCACACCGGATGACATGGCAAAGGCGACAGCAAAAGCAGCGGGCCGCGCGCTTCTGAAGATCAAGCTTGGCGCGCCGGCCGATCCCGAGCGCATCGCCGCCGTGCGCAAGGCTGCGCCGCGCGCGATCCTGATCGTCGATGCCAACGAGGGCTGGAGCGAGGGCGTGCTCGCCGCAAACCTTGCCGCCTGCGCTGACGCCGGCGTAGTGCTGGTGGAGCAGCCGCTGCCGGAAGGCAGCGATGCCGCGCTGGCTGCGATCAAACGGCCGATCCCAGTCTGCGCCGACGAGAGCGCGCATCATCTCACATCGCTGCCGGCGCTCGCTGGCCGCTACGATGCGGTCAACGTCAAGCTCGACAAGGCCGGCGGCCTGACCGAGGCGCTGGCGATGGCAAA
>Ga0187780_10002587_pt1 | contig 13578 bp, 10 predicted proteins | sample 1015_Q2_SP10_20__FD_132429 | JGI IMG/M metagenome (GOLD analysis project Ga0187780, IMG submission 132429) | Tropical peat soil microbial communities from peatlands in Department of Meta, Colombia - 1015_Q2_SP10_20_MG | ecosystem: Environmental > Terrestrial > Soil > Wetlands > Peat | place...
ACGGTTCGTCGCCGTGCCAAAATCCAGGTTGGTGTCGAAACCGAGCAGGACATTGTAGGGCCTCCCCGACGCCGCTTCCACCACTGGCGCCACCGTGAAATTCGCGAGGAACTTCTTCCAAAAGCCCTCGTCGCTCTGCTGGTATGGGCTCACGAAGACTGCGCTCGTAATCCAGCGATGCCTCTGGTCGAAATCGGAATTGCCGCGCTCACCGGCGGGATTGTAGTTATCCTGCGGCGCCAGCAGCGTCGAGAGGTCGGTCGAATCATCAATCGCGTGCGACCACGTCCATCCCGAGAGCAGTTGAAACGTGTGTGTAAACCGCTTCGTCACCGTCACTGTCAGCGCGTTGTAGAGTGAATTGCCCGTCGATTCTTGTGGCATTACGTCGCTCCACGGAATCTGCACTCCGGGAAAGCCCGTCGGAAATCCAGCAGCAGCCGCCAGAGCCACCAGGTTGTTGTAGCCGCCCGCGAGGCCGCCGAATGATGGATTGGGGCCAGACGGCCGGAAATAGTTGAATACAGCCGGAGTGCCAACGAATCCGGTGGGCGCGCCAGCGCACCCTGGCACCGGGAAAAAGGCTCCCAAGACGCCCGGCGCAACAACCTCAAGGCTGCCCGTCGCCGTGCTGCTCGCGCACGTTCCAGCCGCGGACGATGGAACTTGCACGGTCAGCGGATTCGTCCCAGGTGTCACCACCCCGGCGAGCACCGCGTTGTTGTCATTGGAAATCAATAGTGCCGGATTCGTTGTGTTGATGTTGACGGCGTGGTCCAGGTGCGTCCCGTGCGTGTAGTTGTAGCCCACGCTGATTTTCCAATCGCTCGCGAGCTCCCGCTCGATCGTGAGGTTTGCCTGTTGCGCCAGCGCATATTGAAAGTTCTTTTCGACGGGAATCGTGAAAGGAAGCAGCGTCAGCGGAAGACCGGTCGTCACGAAATTCTGGTTGGTAAAGAACGAATTGGCCTGAAACGGATTGAACCGCTGTTGGCTCGCTTCATAACACATCGGAAACGGCACGGCCGCGGACACGGTGCAGCCCGTGATGCCCGTGACCGGACTTGCCAGCAATCCCTGGAAAATATTCGTTGCGTTCAAAGCGAATGGGTTCACACCGGGATCGCACGCCAGCCCGGAACAGGGAGGCCCTCCCGCCGTCTCCAGAAGCGCCGATGTGGCTCCGTCCTCAGCAGTCGAAAGAAACGCCAGAGCCAGCGCCGGGTGATCGTAGAAGAATCCGTATCCGGCGCGGATCACGGTTTTGCCGTCGCCCCATGGATCCCACGCAAGGCCGATTCGCGGAGCCACGTTGTTCGTGTCCGTCGGAATCCCCTCGACTACGCCAAACGCCTTCTCGCCGGCTGCGTTGAGCGCGGTGCTCGGCGTGAATTCCGGCAAGAACTCCACGTCGTACCGCGCTCCGAAGTTGAGAGTCAGCCGCCGGTTGATCTTCCAGCTGTCCTGCGCGAAGGCGCCCAGCGTTTTGTTGTTGAACGGCCGGTGCGATTGCCCGATGCCTTGAATGAACGATGTGGGGATGCCCAGCCCATACGCCTGAATTGCCGAGAAGGCTGGCAGTCCGGCGAAAGCGGCGGTCAGCGACCCTGCGTCAAGTCCTCCGAACGAGTACACTCCGCCGTAGTTCAGTGTAAAGATTTGCGATTTCGACGAAGTCAAGTTCAAGTAGTTCACATCGCCGCCGAACTTGAACGTATGCGGTCCCTTGGTCCAGGTGAGGTTGTCGGTCCATTCGTAACGAAGCTCGGTTCGGTCTTCCGTTGAGAAAGGTTCGCGCCCGAAAAACGCAAATCCCGTGATATTCACCGCAACGTTGCTCCCGCCCGGCAACGGCGAATAACCGTAATGCAGCCCGCGCCGCGCAAATTGGAAGCGGGCTTCGTTGAATAGATTGCTCCCGATCAGCGTGGTGTGCTGGCCGACAACCGCCAGGTCGCGAGTCTGCTGCTCCGAGGTGCGCGACCCTGCGTTCTGTCCGAGGTTCTGGTTCTCGGCGTTCACTTCAATTCCCGTAATCGTCGAGGGCGATACGTTGACGCGCAGGAACGAGCTGTTCTGCGGGTTCCAGATGTGATCCAGCTTGAGAGACCACAAACTCGTTTTCTCGGACGAAGGGAAGTTGCCGATTGTCGAAACCAGCCCTACATACGAGGCCGGTACCGGAGCGTCGCTCGACGGAAAAATGTTCAGGGGCGCCGGTAGCAATCCGGTGTTGCCGAAAAGCGCCGTTTGCGAGGCGAGCGACGCAGCGCAGAAATACGGCTCCGCCGCTAGGCCGGCCTTCGCCACAAACACCTTCTGCTGCGCTGTCAGCAAACCGCTTAGCTGTCCCGGGAAGCACGGCGCCGGAGCTGGCGCACTCACTAATCCGAAGTTGCCTTGGCCGATGCTCGCAAAGCCCGTCTCCTCCCGCCGGGTAATCTCGTAGCTGAAAAAGTAGAACGTCTTGTCCCGCTGGATCGGCCCGCCGATCGTCGCGCCTCCCTGCACGCGCGTGTACGATTGCTTCACCGGCACGGCCTCAAATCCGCCCGCACTCTCCACCACTTTTACCGAAAACGGGTTTTCCGCCTGGATCGCGCTGTCGCGCAGAAATCCGAAAAGATCGCCGTGCGTTTCGTTCGTTCCCGATTTCGTCACGATGTTCACCACACCGCCCATTGCCCGGCCGTATTCCGGCATGTAGTTGCTCGTGATCACCTGGAATTCCTGCACCGCTTCCTGCGAAACGGTGGCGCGCACGCCGTTCACCGAGTTGTCCACCGCATCCGCGCCATCCACCGACACCTCGTTCGACCGCGCCCGCTGCCCGCCGAAATTCAGCCCGCTCGTAGGTGCTGCGCCGATCGATGGCGTGTCGTCCCGCGCCGCCTGCGAATTGAGCAGCGTGAAGTTGATGTAGTTGCGCCCGTTGATCGGCAGGTCGTCGATCTGCATCCCGGTGATCGTCGTCGAAACATCCGTCTTGCTCGTCTCCACCAATTCTGGAGCTCCGGTAACGCTCACCGTGGCGGTCGTGGTCATGACCTCCAGATGCGGGTCGTACTGCGCTGCCGCTCCCAGCGTCAGCGTCATCGATGGGTTCTTCAGCGTCGCGAATCCCTTGGCATCCACGGTCAGGGAGTAATTGCCCGGCGGGTTACCGACCAGCTCGTAGCGGCCGGCTGCGTCGCTGGTCACTGTTCGTGTCGCACCGTTGGCCAAGTTCGTTAAGGTGACTCGCGCTCCCGCAACCACGAGGTTCTGGGGATCGAACACGGTCCCGGACAAGTTCACTGTGTTGACCTGCGCGACGGCGCGATTCCCCGCCGCCATCAGCACACAAAGCAGCGACGCACAGAACCATAGGTTGCGTGGACGCATTTCGCCTCCCTGTCAGCTCTCGTGTCGATCTCGATTCGCCTTGGCCGGTAATGCGCGCCGCGTGTGGCTCGTTTCATGTTCCTGTCGGCTGCCCGGGCGCTTGGACGTCCGGGCACACTCCGCCTGTCGCGCACTAAGGATTCTCTTGTCTGTGGCCCCCAAGCAGAGGATCGTGTCACGATCTCTCTCCCCGTTTGCGACGGACAGTAATCCAGCGCTTTATCCGCAGTCAACTGAATACTTGAAGATGATGTGGTGGGGGTGTAAAAGCTTCAGTCGCTGGCGTGAGCCGCTTTTCGCTCGAAATCCGCAAACTTCCGTCCGGATTCGGCCAGTTCCTTCAGCAGCGACGCGGGTTCCCACAGCACGCCGTGCTGCTGATGAAATTGGCAAACGCGGTCGTATACCTTCTTTAATCCGACCGTGTCCGCATACCACATCGGCCCGCCGCGATAGGCAGGAAAGCCGTAACCGTTCACGTAGATCGTGTCGATGTCGCCCGCGCGCAGCGCGTAGCCCTCTTCCAAAATCCGCGCGCCTTCGTTCACAAGGCAATAGATCTCTCGCTCCACAATCTCCTCCGCTGAAATCTGCCTTTGCGGAATGCCCGAATCTCCGATCCATTTCTTCAGCAGCGCCGGAATCTCCGGATCGGTCGACGCGCGCCGCTCCGCATCGTATTTGTACCAACCCGCGCCCGTCTTCTGCCCCAGTCGGCCCATGTCCACGAGCCGGTCTTCGACGAACGGCTGCCGCGCGCCCGGCTTCTCGAGATGCCGGTATTCCTTGCGGATTCGGTACGCTACATCGAGCCCGCCCAGATCGCCCACGGCCAGCGGACCCATCGCCATGCCCCAATCCGTCAGCGCCTTATCGACCGCCTCCGGCGCGGCGCCCTCCTCGACCAAAAACTGCGCTTCGCGAATATAGGGGAGGAACATCCGGTTGCCCACAAACCCGCGGCAGTTCCCCACCAGCACGCCGACCTTGCCCAGCTTCTTGGAGAGCTGCATGCACGTGGCGATCACGTCCTTCGCGGTCCTTCGCCCGCGCACGATTTCAAGCAGCCGCATCACGTTCGCCGGACTGAAAAAGTGCATCCCGATCACGGCCTCTGGTCGCGACGTTGACGCCGCAATCTCGTCAATGTTCAGCGTCGAAGTGTTGCTCGAAAGAATCGCGCCCTTCTTGCAGACGCGGTCGAGCTGCGCGAACACTTCCTTCTTCAGCGGCATTGTCTCGAACACCGCCTCGATCACCATGTCCGCGCCGGCAAAATCGTCGTAGCTGAGCGTCGTCTTGATCAACTTCATCCGCTCGTCCACGTATTCCTGCGTGAACCGCCCGCGCTTCACCGACATCGCGTAATTCTTCTGAATCGTCCCAAGCCCTCGGTCCAGCGCCGCCTGATCCGCATCCTTCAACACGACGGGAATTCCCGCATTCGCGCAGACCATCGCGATTCCGCCGCCCATCGTCCCCGCGCCCACAATCGCCACTGAATTCACGGGAATGATCGGTGTGTCCTTCGGTATGTCGGGAATCTTTGGAACTTCCCGCTCGGCAAAGAAGATATGGATTTGCGCCTTTGACTGGTCCGAGTAGAGACACTTGTCGAACAGCCGCCGCTCTTCTTCGCAGCCTTTTTCAAACGGCAGCTTCGTCGCCGCCTCGATCGCGTCGATCGCCGCCAGCTGGCACATCTGATTACGATACTTCTTGCGGGCAGCTTCTCGCGCGGCCACGAAAACCATTGCGTTCTGTTCCGCCGCACCCAGCTTCTCGCTTCGCTCACGCGTCTTCGGAATCGGCTTCCCCGGCACCTCGCGCGCAAACGCAACCGCTCCTGCCAGCAATTCGCCCTCAATCACACGGTCGATCAATCCGAACTGCGCCGCTTCCTTGGCGCTCACCGGCTTGCCCGTCGTGCACATCTCGATGGCCCGCTCGACGCCGACAAGCCGCGGCAGCCGCTGCGTCCCGCCTGCGCCCGGAATGATGCCGAGGTTCACTTCCGGCTGTCCCACGCGCGCGTCCGGCGCGGCGACGCGATAGTGGCACGCCTGCGCCACCTCCAGCCCGCCCCCAAGCGCGTTCCCATGAATCGCCACCACCACCGGTTTCCGCGAATCCTCGATCTTCAGCAGGAGCGGCAGGATGCCGATGTCGTCCCGCCTCTGCCCCGACGTCAGCTTGACGAACTCCTTGATGTCCGCCCCCGCGATGAATGTCTTTCCCCCGCCAATCAGCACAGCTGCCTTGACGCTCGGGTCATTCTGCATCTGCTCGACGGCCGCCACGATTCCTTCCGGCACCCCCGGGCTCAGCGCGTTGACCGGCGGATTGTCGATCGTGATGACAGCGATGTCCTGCTCTTTGGTCACTCGAATGAAGTCACTCATGTACGTTGATTTCTCCGGGCCGAATAGTAGTGCGTGCGCCAATCCGGCGCAATCGCTTTCAGAGTCTCGTCAGGAATCGGACCGGAACAGCTCGAGCGCCAGAGTCTCGAATCATCCGATTCGTTGCCGGGTGGAAGCGCGGGGCTTCAGCCCCGCGAAAAACCGACGGCGCTCAGCGCCATCCTTTGCGCTGCTTCACCCGCAGCACGTGTTCGAGTTATCTAGCGGAACTTCGCGCCCTTCCGCCTCACAATATCTGCACCACCGGCGTCCCGCCGGACAAGTTCACCACCGATAGCCGCGCCGCCGCGTTCCGCGCCATCGCGTAAATGCTCTTCGCGCCCGGCGCATCCTCCCCGAGCGACGCCACCGGCCTCCCCGTGTCCCCGCCGATGCGAATCTGCGGATCGATCTCGATCTCCCCCAGAAACGGCACCTCGAACATCCTCGCCAGCCGCTCGCCCTCGCCGTGCCCGAACACATCGATTTTCCCGTTGCAATGCGGACACGAAAAATAGCTCATGTTCTCGACGATCCCGAGAATCTCTACGTGCACCTGCCGGAACATCTCGACCGCCTTGCGCACGTCCGCCAGCGCCACCACCGACGGCGTCGTCACCAACACCGCTCCGCTCACCGACACCGTTTGAATCAGGCTCAGTTGCACATCGCCTGTGCCCGGCGGCAAATCCACCACCAGATAGTCGAGCGTTCCCCAGCGCACGCTGCGCAGGAACTGCTGCATCACGCTGTGCAGCATCGGCCCGCGCCACACGAGCGGCTTGTCTCCCGGATTCAGCAGCCCCATCGAAATCATCTTCACGCCGTACGCCTGAACCGGGATGATCGTCTTTTCATCGAGCATCTTCGGCTGCTCGGTCGTCCCCAGCATCACCGGCACGTTCGGCCCGTACACGTCCGCGTCCAGCAACCCGACCAGCGCGCCCATGTTCTTCAGCGCGATCGCGAGATTCACCGCGACCGTCGTCTTTCCCACGCCGCCCTTGCCGCTCGCTACTGCGATCAGGTTCTTCACGCCCGGAATCGGCGCCTTGTCCTGCATCCGCTTGGCCTCCGGCACTGACGCGTCGAATTTCACATCGACCGCAGTCACGCCCGGCACTTTCGCAAGCGCCGCGCGCACATCCTTCTCAATCGTCTCGCGCAAGGGACACGCCGGAGTCGTCAGCGTCACCAGCAGCGACACGCTTCCATCGTTCACCTGGACGTTCTTCGCCATCCCCAGCGTGACGATGTCCTTGTGCAGCTCAGGGTCCATCACCCCGCGCAGCGCTTCCATCACCGCCGCTTCATTCGCTCCCGCCATCGTGCCTTTCAGCGTCCTCGGATTCGCGGCCGCGCATCTAGCCCTCTCGCAGCCCACGGCGCAATCGCTAATCATAGACTTCCCGCACGAAACCAGCAACCGGCGCACGGAGCTGACCTCGAAGTCGAAGCGGAGCCTCGCTCCTGTCCAGACGCCATTTCGAAGACGGTCGGCGTCAGGGCACGGCTTCAGCCGTGCCAGAAAAGGCCGACAAACTCAGGGGTTCCAACCCCTGAGGTCCCGACTGCCAACAGCAGGAGCACTTATGAGATGGATTCTAATTGCCGCTCATATAGCACGAGGCAAATTTCAGGAAGCTCGGCCAGTTCGGACCATCGGTGTGGCCTCCCTCATGTTGCCGAAACGCTAGGTCAGCGGCAAGCAAGGAAGTCCTGATCGGCGGCATGTCCGCGGCACCCAGCACTTTCTTGACGGGAACTTCGTAAACGGCCTTTGAGTTAAGTCGATGCGCTATCGCCATCATGAGCTGCGCCGTTCCGACGTTCAATTACCCCAGTCGAATTTGAGCGAGGGGGAACATTGGCCTCCGACCGCCTTCACTGTCGCTGTGCCTTTAGTGTGCCCAGTGACGAAAGGAAGGGTCCCGAAGCTAAGATTGCCGCCGCTATCGGTCTTCACTGTGAGCGTATTCTTTTCGTCGTAAGACTGAGTGTCAAATTGAACGTCGGAGTCGGGAGGAAAGCCGCTACCGGTGACATACGCCAATTCAAAATTCGGCGTCAGCCGGACGATTGAGATATTGCAACCCTTGTCTTTGCCTTCAATCGGGTTCGGAACGATGACGATCGCAGCTCTCAAGCTTGGAGAGACGATGGCCAGCCGGAATGGCTCTCCTTTAGCGGGACTGAATGTGAATTCGATCGGATCATCCTTTTTGGATGGGTCGCCACACTGACCTGGCTCCCTGCCTGCACACATTACGATGCCGTCCTTGCCAACACTGACTCCGTCCATCGTCGCCGACGGAGCCGCAGCAGTAACCGGCCATGCAACCACCTGATACAAGGCATCCGAAGACAATCCCTTTGCGAGCAGGTGATACTGCACAATTGACCCGTCGCGAAGCACTTGTTTTGCCTCCAAAGTGACGCCCGGGCTGGATAGCCTTAGCCAGGCCGCATGCTTTTTCAGAATGTCTTGTGGACTGACTTGAGTTTGTCCCGCAACTCTGGACGGCAACGTCAGAAGCACCATTGCGGCCGCAAGAACGAGAGGATTTACTCCGACGGAAGTTCTCACTTGAGCCATATCGCGAGCGAGGATATCGCACCGAAAGATACACCGCAAGTATCGGTGTTCAAGAGAATGCGCCGTCTAGTTGCCGTTCGTGCAGCGCGAGGCAAATTGCAGGAAGGCGGGCCAATTCGGGGCGTCGGTGTGGCCTCCCTCATGCTGTCGGAACGCCAGGTCTCCAGCAACCAATGCCGTCCCGATCGGCGGCATTTCCACTGTGCCGAGCCCTTTCTTGCCCAAGAGTTGGTATACCGGCCCAGCGGCTACCTCGGCCATGAACTGGCCTTTGTCGTCCACCCAGCCGCCCTCCACTTGCGGCGAGCCGCAACTGATGAACACAGGGCGCGGCGCTGCCATGGCGATCAATTCATGCGCATCCACCGGCAGATCATTCGGAGTCAGCGGCCCTGCATATTTCAGAAAGTTTCCTGCCATCCAGTGGTATTCACTCGTCGCGGCAAGGTTCTCAACCGTTTCACCGAAATCGCGCCGCAACAGCTTCGCGCCTCCGGCCCCGGACGATCCGATCAGCGCGATGGCGAAGCGCTGGTCGTAGGCCATCGTGACGAGCGCGGCCTTGCCGTAGCGCGAAAGCCCTTCGATTCCAACTCTCTTCGCATCGACCGCTTTGTCGGTCTCCAAATAATCGAGCAGGCGGCTGGCTCCCCAGGCCCACGCCCGCAGTGCTCCCCAATCGTCCAGCTTGCGCGGCTGCCCTTTGTTGCACAGGCCGATGATTCCTCGCGTGAGTCCGGCGCCGTTATCGTCTTGATAGCTCGTGGGAATGATCGCCGCATATCCCCAGCCCTTCGCCAAGACCTGCTCTTGCCATGTGGGACCGGGCGGAGGCGGCGGAAACTTCTGCCCGCGAGCCTCCAGTTGTTCCCGCAACCGGCGCATCACCGCGGGGTCCAGCCCGAATTCCATCATCACCGGCACACGGCCGCTGCTCTCCGCCGGAGTCGTCAGGCTCGCCTGAATGTCAACCGAGATCGCTGGATACGGCGAGTTGTCGACGTGTCCTACGAGCTTCTTTGTAATCGCGGCCACGCCGCCGATTGTCTCCCGCGCGGTGCTTGCCACTTCCCAATTCACGTTCGGCGTCTGCTTCGGCACGCGACCGTAAATCTCGCGGTCGAAATCCTCAACGATCTGCGGCCGCCGCCGCTTCCACCAAATCTCCACCGTTGTGACTCGCCTTCCGTTTCTTAGCACCAGCGGGTTCGGCAGCTTCGGATATGGATTGGCCTTCGATTCGTCGTAATTCGCGGCGTGGGGAGAGGTCGGGTCGGAGTCTGCTCCGGGCCGGAGCGAGGAAATGTGGAGTAAATCGAGAAGGCGTTGATGATCCTGCTCCGCCGTCAGCTCTGCCGGCGGAGGCGAGACAGCCGTCTGGGGCGGCAGGGCAAGATCTGTGGTGCATGCAAGCAAGCCAATGATCAGCGTCGCTACGGTCACACCTGCACGCACTGAAATCGCTCGCATATCGCGCACCTGCACCTCCCACCTTACAGCGCCGCCGCTAGTAAGGAGCCCTGCCGCTCGGTCGTCTATCTGGGTGTGACTAGACCATACCGACGCGTGCCCACCCTTCCGTACGCGAAGGGTGGGAGACCGTCAGTCTGTATAAGGCAAGTTTTACTTCGAGTCGGTGGCCTGCTTCAGCGCGCTGCTCGCATACTGCCGGCACCTGTCCTGCATGTCGCCAGGGATTTGCGCACAGCGATTGAAGGCGTCGGCGGCCTCTTTGAACTGGCTCAAGTTTTCATGGTCGGCGCCCAGGATAAATAGATCGGTTGGGTCCACCTTTGCTTCGCTCTCGGTGGCGGCCTGGAGTTCCTTGGCCGATTCTTCGTACTGCTCCCGCCGAAAGTAGACCAACCCCAAGCCGCTATGGGCCATCGCTGATTCGTCTGTCTTATATTGTGCGAATTGCTGATCGGTCGCATTGTCCGGCTTCGCCATGGTCCCGATCGTCTGTAGAGCGTGCTTGGCGTAAGTCTCCGCCCTGTCCAGCTTCTTGTCGCCATCGGGATCATCGTGACTATAGGCACGAGGGATCACCCAGCCGGTCAACGCCAGCAAGTGCACGTCATCCGGGAAAATCGAGAGTCCCTTGTCTGAATAGGTGTAGAAGCTCGCCAAATCCTTCTTGTCGTAATACGTCTGGGAAAGCTCTTCGTATACCGCTTGGCTGTAACGGTCCGCGGGATACTTTGCAAGAAAAGCGTTGCCAAGCTTGATTTTCTTATCCGGGTCTTGCTCCGAAGCCTTGTGAAATGCCTGGTACGCTGCTTCCTCTTTCGGATCGCCCAGCGTCTGGCGCAGATATGCAGTTTCTATTTGCTCGCTCGCACGCGTGGAATCGGTTCGCGTGAGCGGATTATCCATTACGCTGCCTGTAGCTCCTGTAGTCTGTGCGCTCGAAATAGCGGGAACAAGCAGTCCCGCCGCTATCAACCCCGCTGCGCACCACACCCACGCTTTCGTTCTCTCTGAACTCATGGTTTCCCCCAACATTGGTGTCCCGACGACCTCCGAGCCACCCTGCACGAAGGCCCGTGACATAGGATATACCCGAACGAAGAGTCTTGTCTTGCCAGTAACCCGCGCCCGGGCTTGCGTGACCGGGATATCTTGCCCGATCGGAAAAAGGTAAAGTAGCGTTCGAGCATCGTGTCCCGCCTTGCGCCGGGCCCGAACCGAGGAATCGAAAGGATCGCCGAGACACTGCTATGGAAACGCACCCTTCGCAGAAGACACTCGCCGCGTCGATGATGCTGCTGTGCATTGCTGTCGCTGCGCGCGGCGCGCCGGGTCACAACCAGAATGCGGCCAGCGCGTCCCCCGCGCGGGCAGCTTCCGCCAGTTCTCCGCAAACCGCGCAGCCCCCGGCAGACCTTGGCTCCGTCTCGGGCAACCTCTACACCAACGATTCCCTCGGAATGGCCTACGAGTTCCCGAAAGGTTGGCTCGTCGACCACGCCTGGATCGAGGCCCAGAACAAGCCGGTGGACTCTGGGCCACGGCCTACCGATCCCGGCGAAGCCGCGAAATACGATTCGATGGTCGCAATGAAGCAAGGGACCCACGCGCTGCTGGCGGTTTCCGAACACGGCGGGGATACCGCGAGTGACAGCGGCCCGAGAATCCAGTTGAGCGTGAGTCCAGTTTTCGACAACAAGACCGGCGGGGACATTCTGACCGGCATGAAATCGGTGTACGGCCGCATGCGCTTGATTCAGATCGAGGACGATCCTGCGGACGTGACCTTTGGGGGCCAGACCTTTTCGCGCATGGATATGCGGTTGTTGGATGTGATTCTGCGTGGCGGTGCGGGATTTCAATCCGCCATCATCGGCGCTCGCAACGGGCGGTATCTGCAGTTCCTGATCCTCGCGAACTCGCAGGAGCAGCTCGATTCGCTCGTTCACTCGCTCGATTCGCTCCGATTCAAGTGAAGGCAGTCTGCCGCATTCACTTCCCGTAGGCAGACCTGTACCACTCCCACGTGCGTTTGAGGCATTCGCGCCACCCTGCACGGAAGCCCACAGCAGAGAATCATATGCCCGAATGAAGAGCTTCATCCTCTGCGGCCATCCGCGTGGGCCCGATGGCACGGCCGGGCGGCTGAGCGGGTCATAGCTGTGGGAATTCGTGAACGTCACCGTCATGAACGCTTACTGTGTCGAGGTCCCCGTCAGCCGTCCCATGTGACGATCCGAGGAGGATCGTCATCCTGAGCGGAGTCACGCGCATCTGGTTTTTGCGCATTCTTTTCCGCGCGACGCGTGACGCAGTCGAAGGATCTCTCTTAGCCGTGCGATGCCGGAGAGTTCCCTCGCAAAAGGTGCTCGGGATAAACCCCGCTGAACCCGTAGGTCCCGGTCGGATCGTTCACCTGCGAAACTTTGCCGACTAGGTCATACGTGTATTCGACGCTCGTCGTGTCTGGATACGTCTTTTGCGTGAGCCGATTCGGCGCGTCGTAGACATACTGGATCGTCTGATTCTTCCGATCCGCTTTGCTCGTGAGGTTGTTGTCCGCGTCGTACTGGTAGGTTTCGACCAGGCTCGACAGGAACGTGGTCTGCGTCACCTGCTGTCATTCCACGCCGATGACCTCTCCGGCCTTGATGCTCTCGATGGCGTCGTCGAAACTCTCTTTCCTAATGTCTGGCGCAAGAAAGAGAGACGATGGGTATTTCTTTCGGGAGAAGATAATCGTCGCATCACGATACTTCAGAAGAAGAGGAAGCATCCGCTTTCCCCGAACCGTAACCTCGTGGAGCAAGTCGGAGTTGGTCGATTCTCCGAGATAGAAGCTCATGAGAACGACTAGGGCTTCGTCACTGGTTATCGTCTTCGTCCGAGACAGTTCGCCCGTCAGCTTCGCAATTTGCCAGAAGGCAGCGTTCTGACGCTCGAGGTCGGCCGTCTTTGTTTCTTCACAGAGATCGAGAATGGGCTTCACCTTTTCTTGGACATCCATTGGCGGCGTCACCGTCCTCGTAGAACCAGTCGCCTGCCACGCAAAAATAAGAACTAGGATGAGGGTTTTCATTAAACGTTTAACAGCGAGTCGGACAGCAATCTCAAGGACACCGTCCATTCATTTGCGCTCGTCCATAGGAACACCACAGCTAGTGCCAACCGTGGAAAGAAAGACTAGTTGCTTCAATTCTTTCCGCGGCACACTGCGACCGACCGAGTCATGGAATGCATCAGTGGTAAAAAAGTGCGTGACGGGATCGCCCTGCGTGGCATCTGCAGAAGGATATGCTTCCTGGCTGGATTCATCAGCCAGCGGGAACAAATTTATCACCAAGTTTTTGCCGGCAACTTTCCATATCCCCCCGGGCGAAGCGGCGCCTCTTAGAGACACCGGTCCATACTGTCCCGTAACGGCATCCATCAACTCTTCCATGGAAACATTCTTGTCGTACAATGCAATGATACCGTTAGGGCATGGGTCATTCCCCAGTCGTTCAATGGTTACACGCCACGGGGCATCGGCACCGGGTCTTGCGCCGACGGTGGACCACATCTGCGCGCACTCTCCGAAACGGCATTTAAGCAAGTCTGCATTGGGCAGAATAACTCTGCTTCGCTCCGCATGATGAGAAGGCTGATGACACGCGATCTGCATTCCGCTCACAAACACCGCAGTCAGCACAAAAGTGATGTGGCGTCGTTTCATTGTTTCTCCGC
>Ga0187780_10002588_pt1 | contig 13574 bp, 9 predicted proteins | sample 1015_Q2_SP10_20__FD_132429 | JGI IMG/M metagenome (GOLD analysis project Ga0187780, IMG submission 132429) | Tropical peat soil microbial communities from peatlands in Department of Meta, Colombia - 1015_Q2_SP10_20_MG | ecosystem: Environmental > Terrestrial > Soil > Wetlands > Peat | place...
CGCGCTCATGTCCGGCGGCATCGACTCGCCGGTGGCCGCGTACCGGATGATGCGCCGCGGCCTGCGCTGCTTCTTCCTGCATTTCTCCGGCATGCCGCTGACCGGTCCCGAATCAATCTACAAGGCCTACGCGCTGGTGCGCGGGCTGGACCGGTTCCAGGGCGGATCGCGGCTGTTCGTGGTGCCGTTCGGCAAGGCCCAGCAGGCGCTGGCGTCCTCCGGCGCGGACCGGCTGCAGATCGTGGCGCAACGGCGGCTGATGCTCAAGACCGGCGAGGCGCTCGCGCGGCGGCTCGGCGGCACCGCGCTGATCACCGGCGACTCGCTCGGCCAGGTGAGCAGCCAGACGCTCGCCAACATCACCGCACTCGACGACGCCGTGAAACTGCCGATCCTGCGCCCGCTGATCGGCTGGGACAAGACCGAGATCATGGCCGAGGCCCGCCGCATCCGCACCCTGGCCATCTCCGAACTGCCCGATCAGGACTGCTGCACGCTGCTCACGCCACGCCGGGTGGAGACCCGCGCCCGCATCGACGACCTGCGCCGCATCGAAGGCCGTCTCGACGCGGACGACCTGGCCGAGGAACTGGCCCTGAGCGCGCAAGAGTACCGCCAGTAGAAACACTTTTATCCCGAACGGGCAGTGGTACCACCCGTCCGCCCTCGTCCCGCGCCCCAAGCATCCGAATCACACCGCCACCACCAGCCCGACCAGCCTCCTCGCGGCCCCCGGCCCAACCGGCACGATGTGCCAGCGGGCCGGTTATAACCGGCTCAACGGCCCATCGTGCCGGCCAGCGGCTCAGGCGAGGGCGGGCTCGGGGGACAATGAAAGGGCGGGGGTAAGGGTCCGGCCGACCAGGGGGGACAGGTGGGCGGCCACGCTGGCCAGCTCGCGCAGGTCCGATTCCACCAGGGCCTGCGGGCCGTCGCACAGCGCGCTCTCCGGGTGCGGGTGCACATCCACGATGATGCCGTCGGCCCCCACCGCGATCGCCGCCCTGGACAGCGGCACGACGAGATCGCGGCGGCCGCCGGAATGCGAGGGATCCACGATCACCGGCAGGTGCGACAGCCGCTGCGCGACCGGGACCGCGCTGATGTCAAGGGTGTTCCTGGTGGCGTTCTCGAAGGTGCGGATGCCCCGCTCGCAGAGCACGATGTCGAGGTTGCCGCGCTGGGCGATGTACTCCGCGGCCATCAGCCATTCCTCGATCGTGGCGTTCATGCCGCGCTTGAGCATGACCGGCTTGCCCACTCCGCCGACCGCCTGCAGCAGCGGGAAGTTCTGCATGTTCCTGGTACCGACCTGCAGCATGTCCGCGTAGCTGGCGACCAGGTCCACGTCACCCGGATCGACCACCTCGGTCACGATCGGCAGGCCGGTCTGCGCGCGCGCGTCGGCGAGGATCTTCAGCCCGGCTTCGCCGAGGCCCTGGAAGGCGTACGGCGAGCTGCGCGGCTTGAACGCGCCGCCGCGCAGCAGCGACGCACCCGCGGCCTTGGCCATCAGCGCGGACGCAAGCGTCTGCTCCGGCGTCTCGACGGCACACGGCCCGGCGATGACGGTCAGCGTGTCAGGACCGATCGGCACGTCGGCCACTGTGATCACCGAGCGCTCCCGGTGGTGCTCCCGGCTTACCAGCTTGTACGGCGCGGTGATCCGGACCACATCGCTCACGCCGGGCATGCTGCGCAGGTTCAGCGTGTCCAGCTGATCGATATCGCCGACCAGGCCGACGATCGTCCGGGACACCCCCCGGCTGACGAACGCGTCGCCGCCCGCCCCGCGCACCAGCTCAACGATCCCGTTGACTTCTGCTTCCCCGGCCTCCGCCGCCATCACCACGACCATGCGGACCCGCCTCCAGTTCCGTCTCAGGCATAAAGAGTTGTCACATAAAGAAAGCCCCGGGCCGATGGCCCGGGGCTCTCGCTAGGTCGCTTCCGTCAGCGCAAGGCCTGGCAGGCGACCGTCCGGGAACCGGGCCGGTAGCCAAACCAAAACCAGAACTGCTGGCGCATGGCGGACAGCATAGCGCATGCCCCGCCGGGGCGTGCGCCCTCCTCCCGATCGTGATCACGTTGCCCGGGCCGGAGGTTTGGGCCCTAATGGGCGTAGTCACGTTGCCCGGGCCGGAGGTTTGGGCCCTAATGGGCGCAGTCGCGCAGCCGCTTTTTGGCGGCCGCGTCGCGGGCCCGGGCGGCCTTCGGTGTTGTCTCGACGATGAGGCGACCGCCGCCCTGGGCCGTCAGAAGCCGCCGCCGGGGTTACCGTAAGGCAGGACCTCGAGGATGATGGTGCTGCCGCGCGGAGCCTGGCCTACCGGGCTGTAGCCCCACACCCTGTTGCCAGATAGCCCGTAAGTCTGCACCTGAACCTGGAACCCCGCAGCCTGAAGCACCTGCGTGGCCTGCTGCACCGACATGCCGACCGTGTCGGGGACATTGACCTCGGCGGGCCCCGTGGATACGTCCACGGTCACGGTCTGGCCTGGCCGGACCGAAGAGCCGGGCGCGGGCTCCTGGCCGGTGATCGTGCCCTGCTGGGCCTGGCTGTTCGAGTCCTGCCGCTGTGCCAGCTTGACGTCGTGCTGATCCGCCCATTGCTGCGCCGCCGGCACGCTCGTCCCGATGAAATCGGGCAGCGGCGGCCCGTCGGCGACCAGGATGGCGACGGTCTTGGTCTGCGGCCAGGTCGTACCGGCCGCCGGGTCCGTGCCCAGCACGGTGCCGACGGGAGCGCTGGAGCCGACCTTCTCCACGGTGGCGACCAAGTGCACGCGCTGCAAGGCGGCCTGGGCGGCGGCGAGCGTGTCGTTCTTGACGTTGGGCACCCTGGAGGTGAACGGCCCGGCCGAGACGAGGATGGCGACCGCCGAGCCCCTCGCCGCCCGGCCGGATGGGCTGGTGCCGGCCACCAGGCCCTTCGGGACCTGGTTGCTGTGTACTGGCGCGCCCCTGGTGACGGTGAAGCCGTTGGTGGTCAGCGCCGTGGTCGCCGCGGCGACCGTGTCGCCGGTCACCGAGGGCACCTGTGCGTACCGGCCGACGGTCAGCCACCAGCCGCCGACCCCGAGCCCGAGGCCGAGCACCACGATCAGCGCGATGATGCCGAGCCGCGGGCTGAACAGCCAGCGCTGCAGGAACGGCTCGCGGCCGCCCAGGTACCGCCGGTCCTCCTCGCGGTGAACGACGAGCGTGCGCGAGCCAACGTTGTCATGACCGCCCGCCCCGACCCGGCCTGTCCCGAACTGGCTGGCTGCGAACTGGCCGGTGCCGAACTGGCCGGTGCCGAGGCTGTTCGCGGGGGGCGTCATCGCGCCGCCCGCCCACCACTCGGTCCTGCTCGACTGGCCGGGCGTTCCCGTCGGCGTGACCGCTGCATCGCGCGGCCGCCAGCCGTTCGTGACCGCGGGCGCGTCCAGGTCCAGCCAGGGCGCTTCGGACAGGCCCTGGACGCCGACCCCCATCACGCCGGTCAGCCCGGTCGGGTCGCCCATGCCCTCCCGGACCCGGCGGACCGCCCGCGCGAACTCGCCGGCGTCGGCGGGACGCCGCGCGGGATCCCTGCTGCTGGCCGCAAGCACCAGCTGGTCGACCGCCGCTGGTATGCCGGGCACCAGCGAGGAAGGAGCCGGGACATCCTGGTTGACATGCTGGTAGGCGACCGACAACGGCGTGTCGCCGGTGAACGGCGGGCGGCCGGTGAGCAGCTCGAAGAGCACCACCCCCGCCGAGTACACATCTGAGCGCGGATCCGTGCTGTCGCCGGTCACCTGCTCGGGCGGCAGGTAGGCGACCGTGCCGATGAGCAGGCCGGCCTTGGTGTTCCCCACCGCCGCGTGCGCCCTGGCCAGGCCGAAGTCAGCCACCTTGATCCGGCCGTCGGCGGTCAGCAGGACGTTCTCCGGCTTCACGTCCCGGTGCACGATGCCGGACGCGTGCGCGGCGGCCAGGCCGTCGAGCACGCCGGTCATGATGTCGAGCGCCGCCGCCGGGGAGAACCGACCGCGCTCGCGGAGTACCTCTTTGAGCGTGCGCCCGGGCACGTACTCCATGGCCAGGTAGAGGAACGGCCCGTCGGCGCCCTGGTCGAAAACCGCGACCACGTTCTGGTGCGACAGCCGCGCCACCGACTTGGCCTCGCCGATGAACCTGCGGACGAAATCGTCGTCCCTGGCCAGTTCGGCGTGCATGACCTTGAGCGCCACGTCGCGATCCAGCCTGGTATCCATGGCCAGGTAGACAGTGGCCATCCCGCCGTGCGCAATGCGCGTCGTCACGGCGTAACGCCCGTCAAGCACGCGCCCGACGAGCGGGTCGGCCAGCGTGTCGTCCATCGCGATGATTTTACGGTTCTTTGGGGCGTGGGACGTCATTAATCACAGGGTCCCGCCGGCCACGGGCGTAACGCAGCCGGCCTGGGCGGGGCACCACTGCCCGTTCCGGAGAGAAACTAGGGAGAGTCGGCCGGGAACGAAGGAGCCAGACCCGGACCACGAACCGCCGCCGTCAGGGCCCGTGTTCGCTGGACCGGTCCTGGATAACGCGCGCGGGCCGCTCGCGGGCTCGGATGGCCCGTGCTCGCCGGCCGGTTCTGAATAATGCTCACTGTGGCGGATCTTGAGCGGGTCGTCGTGGTGGGCGCGGGGCTGGCCGGCTGGCGCACAACGGAGGAACTGCGGGCGCGCGGCTACGCCGGCCAGATCACGCTGATCGGCGCGGAGGCGCGCCCGCCCTACGACCGCCCGCCGCTGTCCAAGAAGGTGCTGACCGAAGGGGTTGACCCGTCGCTGCGAGCCGACTTCGGCGCGCTGGACGTGGCCTTCCGCCCCGATGAGGCCGCCACCGGGCTGGACGCGGGGACCGTGGTGACAAGTCGCGACAAGTACCCGTTCGATCGCGTGGTGCTGGCTACCGGCGCGCTTCCGGTGGCGCTGCCGGGGACCGGGCGGCAGCGGTTCCTGCGCACCTACGGCGACGCGCTCGCGCTGCGCGGCCTGTTCCGGCCGGGGCTGCGGCTGGCCATCGTGGGGGCGGGCTGGATCGGCGCCGAACTGGCGACCGCGGCGGCCGGGTACGGCTGCGAGGTCACGGTGGTGGAGGCGGGGCCCGCGCCGCTCGCCGCGGCCGTGGGCGCGACGGTCGGAGCGCAGACCGCGCGCTGGTACGCCGACGCGGGCGTGCAGCTGCGACTCGGCGCCGCGGTGGAGTCCGTGCAGCCGGGCGGCCTCGCCCTGCCCGGCGGTGGCTGGGTTGCCGCGGACGAGATCGTCACCGCGGTCGGGGTCCGGCCGGCTACCAGCTGGCTGGACGGTTCGGGCGTAGGGCTGGAGAACGGCGTGGCCGTCGACCCCGGCCTGCGGGCTTCCCGGCCCGGCGTCTACGCGGTGGGGGACTGCGCCGCGTTCGAGTCGCGGCGGTTCGGGCGGCGGCTGCGGTTCGAGCACTGGGACGTGGCGCTGCACGCGCCCGAGGTGGCGGCGGCCAACGTGCTCGGCGGCGACGCCGTATACGACCCGGTGCCGTACTTCTGGTCCGAGCAGTTCGGGCGCATGATGCAGTACGCGGGCTACCACGGCGACGCGGACCATCTCGTCTGGCGCGGTGACCCGGCCCGGCCAACCTGGGCGGCGTGCTGGCTCGCCGCCGGCCGGCTGGTGGCGATCCTGACCGTGAACCGGCCCCGTGACCTGCAGCAGGGCCGGCGGCTCATCGCCTCGGCCGACCCGGTAGACGTGGCCCGCCTCAGCGACCCAGCCATCCCGGTGAAAGAAGCGGTTTAACCCGGAAGTTTCGCGTTATCCCGGCTCCCGCGGCGGTTCCCCCCGCAGACCCAAAGAGCCGCTCGCACGGACCCGGAGGCCCGTGCTCGCAACCGGTCCCGGACAACGCTCACGGGGTCGGCTGACGCGTCGGCCCGAAGACACGGCCCCGTCACCCGCGCTTAACCCGCGTGTTTGGAGCAAGCCTGAACGTGGGACATTGGACCCGTGGCACAGATTGACCTCACGACCGACGCTCTCGTCGGCGAATGGCTGTCACTCCCCGAAGTAGCCGGCCTGCTTGGCATCCCTGCCGGGCGAGTGAAGCAGCTCCTCCGCGACCGCAAGCTCCTGGCCGTGACCCGCCCGGCAGGGATGGTCGCGGTACCGGCCGCCTTCCTTGTCGGCCACCACATCGTCAAGGGCCTCTGCGGAACCCTCACCTTGCTTTTCGACTGCGGATTTGACGAGCTGGAGGCCCTCCGCTGGCTGTTCACGGCGGACGATTCGCTGCCCGGCACGCCGATCGACGCGATCTGCAAGCACCGGGGAACCGAGGTGAACCGGCGGGCCCAGGCCCTGGCGTTCTAGAAGCGGCTAGGCTGGCTGCATGCCGCCGAGCCCGCCGCGTACGCGGCTGACCGCGGGTGCGACGCCCAAGCGTGCCCCTGGCCAGCCTCGCCCGCCGCATCCGCCGCTGATCCGCGATCTGCTCGCGGCCGGCCGCCAGGCGTTCTCGTTCGAGTTCATGCCGCCGAAGACCGAGGCGGAGGAACAACAGCTCTGGCGGGCGATCAGGCAGCTCGAGCCGCTGCGGCCCACGTTCGTCTCCGTGACCTACGGGGCCGGCGGCTCGACGAGGGACCGGACGGTCCGGGTGACGGGCCGGATCGCCGCCGAGACGACGCTGACCCCGGTCGGGCATCTCACCGCGGTGAACCACTCGGTGGCCGAGCTCAGGCAGGTGGTCGGGTCGTACGCGGCGGTCGGGGTGCGCAACGTGCTCGCGCTGCGAGGTGACCCGCCCGGCGATCCGAACGCCACCTGGCTCCCTCACCCGGACGGCCTGAGCTACGCCGCGGAGCTGGTCCGCCTGGTCAGGTCGATCGGTGACTTCTGCGTCGGCGTGGCCGCGTTCCCCGAGAAGCACCCGCGATCGCCCGATCCCGACACGGACGCGCGCTACTTCGTGGCCAAGTGCCGGGCGGGGGCGGACTTCGCCATCACCAACATGTTCTTCTACCCGGAGGACTACCTGCGCCTGCGGGACCGGGTGGCGGCCTTGCGTTGCGACGTGCCGATCATCCCCGGCATCATGCCCATCACCAGCCTGCGGGTGATCGAGCGCGCGCTGGAACTGGGCGGTTGCCGGGTGCCCACGGAGCTGTGGGAGCGGCTGCAGGCGGTGGCCGAGGACCGGGCGGCGGTCCGGGAGATCGGCGTGGAGTACGCGGCCGCGATGTGCGGCCGGCTGCTTGCCGAGGGGGTGCCCGGCCTGCACTTCTACACGCTCAACTGGTCGCGGGCGACCAGGGAGATCTACCAGCGGCTTGGCCTGGCCGAGCGCGGCCGGGGCGTTCGGGCGCGCAGCGGCAGCTCGGCGCCCATCACGGCGTAGGGCGGCTCGCCGCCGGGGAAGAAGGCGAAGTCGGTCAGCAGGTCGGTGAAGCCCACCCCGCGGTACAGCCGCCGCGCCGGGGAGTCGGCGTCCCTGGTGGACAGCACGGCGGTGCGTTCCGGCCGGTCCGAGGTCAGCCGGAGCAGCAGGCCGGCCCCGATGCCGCGGCCCTGGTACTCAGGTGCCACATGCAGCTCGGCGACCTCGAAGGAGTTGTCCAGCCACGCCGCGGCCGCCGTGGTGCCGTGCGAGACGACGAGCGCGCTGGCGACCGTGTCGTGCCACCACTGGCCGACTGCCCCGTGGAAGCCGTACCCGAACCCGACCGCCTCGCCGGACCCGTTCTGGGTCGCGGCCAGCGCGCGGAAGCCCGGCTGGGTGGCGTGCCCGGCCATGATCGACCGCCGGCCCTGCAGCATCTCCGCCGACGGCCGCATCGCCGCCGCGTACACGGTGATCAGCTGATCGAGTCGCGCGGTGAACTCACGGGGGCTCAGCTCGCTGACCAAAGGCTCGGGCCGCATTTATGCAAGCTTAAGAGAAGATGCCGAACGGGCAGTGGTGGCAGCATCTGTCCATGGCAGGGCCCCGGGGTAACGGCTGTCCATGGCAGGGCCCCGGGGTAACGGCCGTCGGCCGGCTCGTCACACCAGCTGGCCGGTCTGCTTCGGGGGCAGGGACCGCACCTGGATCTGGGCCTGGCCGACGTCCGGCAGCGTGGCGGCTAGCGTGATGGTCCCAGGCTGGCCGGCCAGCGAGCGGATCCAGACTGCGCCGAGCCCGCCGTACTCGCCGAAGGCGAACGGGTTATCGCCGATCAGCGTCGCCGGGCCGGTCAAGGTCAGCGTCACTTCTCCGGTCAGGTACCTGCGCTGGTTGCCGTAGGCGTCCACGGCGCGGAAGACCACCCTGGTGGCGTCCGACCCGTCGGCCCGGATGGTCACGTCGTCGACCGTCATGACCAGGGCGTCGTGGGCCGGATTCGACGACATGCGGATTTCTGCCACCTGCCGGCCGTCTACGTAACCCTGGATCTGGAGTTCAGGCATGTCCTTCTGGGTGGGGACGGGGAGGGAGACCAGGAAAGGCGGGTAGGCCAGGTGGCTGTAAAGCGGGAAATCGGAGGCGGGCAGGGCGGTGGTCACGTGCACCCCGTCGATGAAGATCTTCAGCTGCTCGCAGTTGCTGGCGATCATCGTGGAGGCGGAGGGAGCCGGGGGCGTGCCGCCGTGCGGTGGCGGGAAGACCCGGCTCTGCCCGGTGCCGGCCTGCTGCTGGGCCCGCGGGGCCGGGGGCTCGGGCTGTGGCGGCGCGGGCGCCCAGAAGAATGTCGGCACGATGACCGGGCGGACGCCCGGGGCCACCTGCGACTGGTAGATGGCGGCGCCAGGCTTGGGAATCCGGAAGCCGTCCGCCACCCCCGCCCATTTGACGGCGTCCTGGGCCAGGGCGACCGGTGAGGCATAGTCGAACGCGGCCCAGCCCAGCAGGCCGGAATAGGCCTGGTTAGACCGGGCCAGGCTGTGCGCCTGGGCATGCAGCGCCGCCTGCCTGGCCAGCAGTGCCGGCGGATCGGTCCAGGCGAAATGGTGCGGCCGCATCTCGTCCACCCCGACCGACTCGGTGACCAGGTAGGGCACGCCGGCGATCGGCGGTTCCAGGATGGCGTCACCGGTCTGCGGGTTGCGGTGGTAGTCGTTGTAGGCGAAGGCATCCTCGTCCCACCCGGCCTCGCTGTGCTGGGACATCGCTCCCGAGCTGGGCCGCGAGCCGTCCAGCTGGGCGGCGGCCTGTCTGGTCGCGGCCCACAGGCCGGGCAGATCGGGCGTCTCGTTCAGCCGGGTGCCCCAGATGATGACCGACGGCCTGTTCCTGTCCCTGATCACCATGTCGTGCACGTTCTGCAGGACCATGTCCTGCCAGGCCGGGCTGGTGCTCACGTCATGCCAGCCCGGTGCCTCCTCCCAGACCAGCAGCCCGAGCTCGTCGCAGGCGTCCAGGAAATGTGACGACTGGGGATAATGCGAGCAGCGCACCATGTTGCAGTTGAACTCGTTCTTGAGGATCTCCGCGTCTTTGCGCTGGACTCGGCCGGGCATCGCCATCCCGGTGTACGGGAAGAGCTGGTGCCTGTTGAGGCCGAAGAGCTGCAGCCGCTCGCCGTTCAGGTAGAAGCCGTCGGGCTGGAACGATGCCTCCCGGAACCCGATCCTCCTGACGAGGACGTGACTGCCCACGCCGGGGAAGGCCAGTGTCGCCTGTACGGTGTACAGCTTCGGGCTCTCGGTAGACCACAAGCTGATCTTCCCGAGTCCGGTCAGGCTCAGCTTGGTGGTGCTGGTACCGGGCGAGGTGAGGGTGACCGTCGCGACTTGGGCGGCGATCTGCCGGGACCCGTCCAGCAGCTCGACCAGCAGGGTGCCGATCGCATGGGTGGTCAGCGCCGAGTCGATGGTGCACTCGATATCCACCCGCCGTTTCGGGCTGAGCACGTCGACCGGCAGGGCGAACAGGTCCGCGAGGAACGCCTGCGGGAGCACCCGCAGTCTGGCGTCTCGGTAGATCCCGCCGGGCTGGAAGAAGTCGACGCTGGCCGGGCCGTATCCGAGGCTTATCGGCGGCACCGGCAGGCAGCGCGAGTCCACCACGACGGCGAGCAGGTTGTCGCCCGCGGTGACGTGGCCGGTGAGTTCGGCCGAGAACGGCAGGTACCCGCCCTGGTGGGTACTGACGGTCTGGTCGTTGATGACGACCATCGCGTTGACCATGACCCCGTCGAAGTCGACGAGGATCCTGTTGCCCGGACGATGCGAGCTGAGCAGCGGCCCGCCGTTGAAGTGGCGCCGGTAGATCCACACCTGCTGCCAGGCGTTGAGGTCCCAGTCTTGCCAGGACAGGGTGGTGACCGTATGCGGGAGCACGACGGGCGCGAAGCTGCTGTCGTCATAGAACGAGCTCTCCGAGCCCGCCATGTACTGCCCGCCGAACAGCCAGTTCGTGTTCAGTGAGAAGGCCAGGTTGGTCGGCTGCGGCTCGGTCGGCGGAGCCATGCTCCCGACTAGGGCGAGCAGCGGCAGCGCGGCCACCCCCGCGCCGCCGATCATGCCCGCCTGGATCAGGGTACGCCGTGAAATCCGCCGCTTGGCCCCGGCCTCGCGTTCTGGACTCCCGGGTTCTCCAGCTTCGCGTTCTTCCGGTATCACGTCGGCCCGGGAGACGGGGGCAGCCGTCTGCGCTTGAGCCGCGCGCGGCGTCGCGGTCTCGGGCTGGGCCGGGCCCGGCGGCGGCTCAGCTGGGCCCCATGGCGCACCTGTCGTGGCCGGTGGTGGTGCCGCGGCCGACTCGGCCTCGCGGTCCGGCCTGCCTGCGGTGCCCGCAGGGGATGCCGCATCCACGCGGGCCGCCGTGGCCGGTGGTGATGTTGTGCCCGGTGGGGTCGTGTCGGATCCGGTCTCGCCGGACGGCGGGCCCGGATCGGCGGGGCCGGGAGCCGCGTCGGGCTCGATGTCCGTCACGACCGGGATGGGCTGGGTGTCCGCCAGGCTGGCCGCCAGCATGGCGGGGGCTTGCGTGACAGGGCGCCCGGCGTCAGCTTCGGCAGCGCTGGACGCCACGCTGGCCCCGCTCGCACTGGGCTCCCCGTCAGCCTTCGGTGTGACATCCTCGCTGCTGCCGGGGCAAGTGCTCGGGTCCTCGGCGAGTGATCTCGCGCTCCCGTCATCGGTGGCGGGTAGGGATGGCACGCGATCAAAATACAGGCCCCGCTGAGCCAAATGCGTAACTGACACGTTGCGCGCGAATAACCTCTTCCGCCGCCTGACCTCTTCCGCCGCCTGGCCTTCTCTGCCGCCTGGCCTTCTCTGCCGCCTGGCCTTCTCTGCCGCCTGGCCTTCTCTGCCGCCTGGCCTTCTCTGCCTCCTGGCCTCTCCCGCGCCGCCTGGCCTCTTCCGCCGCCATGCCGACCCTGCTAGCCCCCCCGTCATGCGTGCCGGGCCGTCGTGTCGCGGTACCAGCACACCCGACAGACCCGGGATCCGGAAGTCTCCGGCCGCGCCGCCCCGGCCGCCGCCTCGGCGACGGACCTTACGACCCCCTGGGGTGTGCGCCAATTTTGTAGGTAGCCGGGGTCAGCCTGCGGCTATCTGAGTGTGGTGCCGCTGGCAGATGCCCTGTTCGCGGGTGCTCGTCTGGTTGTGGGGTCGCTGCCAGATCTCTTCCCATCGGTCGCTTGCGTCGTGGCAGCGGAGGGTGGCGATGGCCGCGGCGCCGCGGACGGTCCAGCGCATGCCAGAGAGCTTGAGCCGCTGGCCGATGACCGCCTTGCATCCGGCCTCGACGACACCGGAACCGACGAACATGCCCAGGGAGCGGAAGTGCTCATATCGCATCCGGTGGGCGTTGCCCTCGAAGTAGGCCAGGGCCTTGTCTCGCTCGGTGGCCAGGCAGCCGGTGAATCTGAGGCTGCGGCCGGCGGCCAGCAGGGCGGGAATGTTCCCGGCGTCGAGCTCGGCGAGGCGCTCGGCGAGCCAGTCGTCGCGGTGGCCGCAGAGCAGCCGGGCGGCGAGGGTGGCCAGCTCGTGGACGTGCTCGCGGGCGTGGTAGAGGTCGACGATCTGGGTGGCGGCAGGGAAGTGCTCGCCGGCCAGGTGCCAGATCCAGGCGGCGCCGTCGCCGAGCACGACGGGCTGGCGGATGTGCTCGTAGCCGCGGCGGCGGGCCTCGGCGTCCAGGAGCTGGCCGAACCGCTCGGCGGGGGCGAAGGTGGCCAGGTAGGTGGAGGATGCCGGGTCGCGGACCGGGCGGCCGTCGTCATCGAGGGTGGTCTGGGTGAACAGGCAGGCGAGCTTGACCTCCCGGGTGCGGGCCTTGCCGTCGTCGGCCTTGCCTTTGCGGCCCTCGGCTTCCCTGGCTGTGACCGGGATGCCGGTCCCGTCGACCGCGATGTAGAGCATGTCCGGGGCCGGGTCCGGCGGCGGGAGCGGCACGACGCGGCGGGAGCCGATCGCGTCCGCCTGCGCGCCGATCGCGGTCATGGCCGCCGTCCCGGTTGCCTCGGCGGACCGTTCGGTGCGTTTGATGGTCAGCTGGATACCTGCCAGCTCGGCGAGCAGGCTGGTGGCTTTGGCGAACGGCACCGCAGCCGCCGACCGGGCCGTCATCTTGGCCAGCCCGGGCGACATCGACGCCTGCCCCGCGCCGAGCTCGGCGTCCCTGGGAGCCAGGCCGTGCCCGCAGGCGGGGCAGTGGTACCAGGCGCGGCGCAGCTGGACCGGGCCGAGCACGGTGTCGATGGTCTTGGCCCGGTAGGAGACGAACCCGGCCTGGTGACCGGCCCCGCACTCCACCCGCGGGCCGCGGTGGCCGGCGTCGGCGGCTAGCAGGTCTTCCAGCAGGCTGGCGCCCAGCCTGAGCATCGCGGTGCGGATCGCCAGCTCCACCGCCTCCAGCCCGTCCCCGGCCGCCAGCGAGCGCGCGGCCAGCGCGGCCAGGGCCTCTATCTCAGCGGCGATCTCCGCCTGGAGCGCCCTGTGGAGCCCCCCCTTTCCCCGGTCGGCCCGGCCTGGTCTCCGCCACCGGCGGATGTGACCGGCCTGGCCTCGCAGATCGCCTCGTTCACCGCCACGATCTGCTCGGACAGCGCGGCGAACTCCTTGTAGCCGGCCAGCTCGGCGCGGACCTTGGCCAGCTCCGCCGGCGCCAGCTGGCGGGTACGGGTCCGGCCGCCCGACGACCGGGTCCACAGCCACCTCGGCCCGTGGCCGGGATGGCCCGGCCCGGCGCAGGCGCAGTTCGGCTTGCCGCACTTGCGGTAGGTCGCGTTGATGCTGCCGGGCCGGAAGTCCCCGGTCGCGGCCAGCCGGGCGTACAGCTGCGCCCGCTGCCGCTCGAGGTCGGGCAGAGACGGCTCGGTCATCGGCTCCTCCTTGTCTGGAAGTCTATTCACTTCCAGATTAGGAGTACAGCCTGCTCCTTCCCGGGATCCCTACACTCGTGTCGCACACCCACTCAACAGGGGTGTGCGCCAATTTTGTAGGTAGCCGGGGTCAGCCTGCGGCTATCTGAGTGTGTTGCCGCTGGCAGATGCCCTGTTCGCGGGTGCTCGTCTGGTTGTGGGGTCGCTGCCAGATCTCTTCCCATCGGTCGCTTGCGTCGTGGCAGCGGAGGGTGGCGATGGCCGCGGCGCC
>Ga0187780_10002589_pt1 | contig 13567 bp, 10 predicted proteins | sample 1015_Q2_SP10_20__FD_132429 | JGI IMG/M metagenome (GOLD analysis project Ga0187780, IMG submission 132429) | Tropical peat soil microbial communities from peatlands in Department of Meta, Colombia - 1015_Q2_SP10_20_MG | ecosystem: Environmental > Terrestrial > Soil > Wetlands > Peat | place...
GACAAAATCAGTTCGCGAGTATGTAGCGCGGCGGTTTCCGGCACTGAAAGACGCGCCCATCGTAGAGACACGGGTGTGCCAGTATGAAAACACCTCGAGCGGAGATTTTCTGATCGACCGGCACCCCGAAATGGAAAACGTGTGGTTTGTGGGAGGCGGGTCGGGGCACGGATTCAAGCATGGGCCCGCAGTGGGAGAGTATCTCGTCGGGCAACTCTTCGATGGCGCGAAGAGCGAGCCTCGGTTTTCACTGGATACTAAGGAAACAAAGCAAAACCGCGCGGTGTACTGAGCGCGGAGAAAGAACCGCCTTCATGTACCGTCTCGCCTTCCTTTTTCTTCTTGCCATTGCTATTTCTCCAGAGGGTCACGCGCAGAAGCCTGAGAGCGAGATTGCTTGCTACGCCGGTCAAGAAGGTAACGCTCCGCATAAGAAGAAGCTCTGGGACGGCTACGAGATTTCTCTTGGGCCGGTGGCACATCCTGAAGAAACCGAATTGCAGTGTACAGCGGCGATTTACAAAAAGGCGGGCAAAGTCGTGTTTCGCACCAGCGGGTTCAACGTGGTTTTTGATGAGGAACTGACAGGGGAAGATTTTGACGGAGACGGCAAGCCGGAAGTGGTTTTCCGGACGGACACAGGCGGAGGGGTGCACTGTTGCTGGGGATACATCGTGGTTTCACCCTCGCCGAGGCCGCACAAGCTCTTTGAAATGCCCATAGAAGGAAAGGTGGACTTCGAAAAAAGCAAAGACGGAAAAATGGTGATGTGGGAGAGAACGAGCGCTCCCGGGGGATTTTTCACTTCCATGGCGGGCCGACCGTTTGCGGAAAAGGTGTTCCGGATGCTAGATGGCAAGCTGACAGACGTCACAGCGGACTTCTGCGGAACGAATGATCCGCGGTTCGAGAGGGGCGATCTGACTCCGGAGGATCTCAAGAAGCTGGCACATGCAGGAGAACAAGGCCAGGACGAATTGGAGAACATCATCAGCACGCTGGAATCGCGCACCGCGCAGCACGTCTTTTGTGGGGAATACGACGAGGCACTGAAAGATCTGAATCTGTGGCCGGAAGGCAAGCGGGAAGTCGAAATAAGAACTCTGAGAAATGCCTTTTGGCAAGAATACCCAGAGTTTGTAGCGAAGCTGCCGAATATGCCCAAGAAATCAGGCTAGCGACTGCGCTCGCGGGCAATTGTAGAGCATCGTTCCGAGCAGTCGAAGCAGGAGAAGCGTTCAGGTTTTGGGAGTGCGGCGAGGGAAAAGCGGAGCAGCGTGCCGTTTGGCGCGCTTGGCCTTTTCGGTGTAGAGATCCTGGTCGGCCTCGGAAAGAAGTTTTTCAATGCGTTCGCCGCCGCCGCGATATACGGCGACGCCGATGCTCGCGGAAAGACGAGGCGGCTCATCATCATTGGCGAGAACCTCCCGGATGCGGCCGGCGACGCGCTGGGCTTCCTCTTCCTGCGATTCCGGCAAAACCAAGGCAAATTCATCGCCGCCATAACGCGCGGCAGTATCGATGGCGCGACAGTGAATGCGAAGAATGTCACCGACGCGGCAGATGGCGCGGCTACCAACCAAATGGCCGTAGCTGTCGTTGATCACCTTTAAGCCGTCCAGGTCAAGAAGCAGAACGGCAAAGGGACGGCCGGTGCGGTCAGTGCGCTCCGTTTCGTTTTCCAGAACATCCAGGAGACGACGATAGTTAGCGAGGCCGGTGAGCGGATCGCTGACCGCCATGTGGCGCACGCGCTCGAAAAGACGCGCGTTGTCGAGAAGCGCACCACCCAGGGCGACCGTGTAGCCAAGCACCATCAGGACCTGTGCGAAAACGAAGGGAGCATCCATCAAACGGCCGGATTGGGCCGCGGAAAACTGCGCCGCGGCGTTCAGCCAAATGGCCGCATACATGGTTCGGTCAAAAGGAGAATCTTCGACGGCCAAGCGGCGGCGATACCAAAACAAGCTCACGAGAAAAATACCGCCGGGAATCAATTGTTGGGGACTGGGGAAAAAGGCGCTGGGATGCCGGGAAGCTTCCGGCGGCAAACCATGAAGTACAGCCGTGAGAACATAAGTGACGGCGATTACCGTAGCGAGAGCTCCGGCAATCTCGCGGCGCGGGTGCCGGGAACGCGGAATGAAATGTTCCACGAGAAGCGCGATGAGGACAAATAGGGCGAGAATGATGCGGCCAAGCCACCAGGCAAAAGGCGCCCAAAGAAGACGCTGCGGCGCATCAGGGAGAAATTGGAAAAAGAGCGCGCTCGTGGCGGTGAGCACCGCGCCGGAAAGCAGAAAACCAGCGCCGAGAATCAGGGAGATGCGGTCCTGTGTTCCTTGAAAGCGAACCAGGACAAGGGCGGAAAAGACAAAAGCAAGAAGACCGCTAAGGACCTGGAGATAGCCGTGGAGCAAGGTATCCGGCGGGAGATTCGCGCGGCGAAGCAAGAAAGCCGCCAGAACCACGAAAAGAAAGGCCGCGAAGTGCGACAGAAAAACAGTCACGCGCGCGCGCGAGTCGGGATGAGAGGAGTGACCCATGATGGTCTGATTTGCGCCCGTTTTGTCGGTCAATTCCAGGCTGAGCTTCTACATAGATTAGACTACGAAGCGCGTCGAGGCGTTGCGCTTGAATAGAGCCCTGAGTGAGATAAATGATACCCTCTGCGGAGCTTCCATCCCTGTACGAATGGGCAGGACAAAATAGGGCAGCGCAGGCCGGGCGTCTGCATGATTTGCTGTTGCGCCAAACCAGGAAAATGAGCACAATTTGCAGAATTGAAACGGTTGAATAGCATATAGCCATCCTCCCAAAACCCAGGCCACTAGAAGGAGCCCTGCTTGAGCAACGAAGCGACCACAAACGGGGGGCCCCGGCTACAGCGGACGCTGACCCTGTGGGACCTCATTTTGTACGGCGTCATTGTCATTCAACCCGTGGCACCAATGTCCGTCTTCGGAGTGCTCAGCGACCGTGGCAAAGGCCACGTCGTGACAGCAATTCTCATCGCAATGGTGGCGATGCTGTTCACGGGGATCAGTTACGGAAGAATGGCACGGGCGTACCCGAGCGCGGGGTCAGCGTTCACCTACGTGGCACAAGAGATTCATCCCGCGGCGGGCTTCGTAACGGGTTGGAGCATGGTGATGGATTACATGCTCAATCCTTTGATCTGCACGGTCTGGTGTGCAGGCGCAGCAAACCAGTTCGCGCCAGGGGTGCCGGCGTGGATTTGGAAGATTTTTTTCGCGGTGGTTTTTACGCTGCTCAATATTCGAGGGATTAAGACCAGCGCGCGAATTAATGCAGGCATGGCCATCGCGATGGGGATTGTTGTCGTTGGAATTTTTGTTGCCGCTGCGCGATTTATTTTCGGCCATCCAGGTCACGATTCTCTCTTCTTCCTGCGGCCGTTTTATGATTCGCAGACGTTCACCTGGGACCGCTTGTTCGGGTGCACATCCATCGCCGTGCTGACCTATATTGGCTTCGACGGCATATCGACGCTGTCCGAAGAAGCGGAGAATCCGCGACGAAATATCCTGCTGGCCACCGTTTTGACCTGTTTGGTAATTGGGGTTCTGTCCGCCGCTGAGGTTTACGTAGCACAGCTGATTTGGCCGAGTTCGGAAGCGTTTCCCGATGTCAACACGGCTTATTCTTATGTTGCCGGGCGCACCTGGATGCCGCTGTTCACCATCGTGAATCTCACCTTGTTGCTGGCTAATTTTGGGTCAGGGCTGGGAGCGCAGATCGGCGCGGCGCGCCTGCTGTTCGGAATGGGACGCAGCAATGCCCTTCCAAGATCGTTTTTTGGAGCGGTGGACGAAAAGCATCATATTCCCCGTAACAACGTATTTGTCGTTGGGGGACTCGCATTGGTTGGCGCCTTTCTGCTGGAGTTTGTCGCCGGATACAAGACCTATTCGCTCGGAAGTTCTGCGCTGAGCTTTGGAACGTTCATGAAAATTTTGAACGGGGGAGAGGCGTACGGGCTCGGGGCGGAGATGCTCAACTTTGGCGCTCTGATCGCGTTCATGGGCGTTAATGCCGCGGCACTGATTCGTTATTACGTGCGCGCCGAGGAAAAAAAGCTCATCAATTTAATTCCTCCAGTTTTGGGGTTCCTGATTTGCCTGGGGCTTTGGGTGAATCTGAGCCGGCCCGCAAAAATTGTAGGCTCCATCTGGATGATTGCGGGGATTGCGTTTGGCATCTGGAAGACGCGCGGATTCCGCGAACAACTTTCATTTGAAGTCCCGCCGGAATGAAATTGAGGCTGCGACAGAGAACCGTTGCATCCGGAGCGAGTCTGGAAGGATGATGATGCCTGCGGGAGAAAGCCATTCCGTGAAGCGCCATAACAATAAGAGCCACACCGTGACGATGCGCGACGTCGCAAAATCCAGCGGCTTTTCGCCCGCAACCGTTTCGATCGTATTGAACAATGCGCCGCTGGCGCGCTACATCGCCCCGGCGACAAAGAAGCGCATTGAAGAAACAGCCAGAAAGCTGGGCTACCGGCCGAACGCGATGGCGCGCTTCCTGCGCAGTAAACGAAGTCACAGCGTCGGCGTGATGTTTTTCGACATTACTGATCCATTTTGCACGCCGGTATTGCGTGGGATCGAGAATGCTTTATACCAATCCTCGTACGTGCCCATCTTTGCCGATGCGCACAACCAGAGAAACCGCTTCGAGCGATACCTGGAGATGCTCCTCGAACATCACGTAGAGGCGCTAATCGTGGTTGCCAACTGGCTGTTCGTAGATATCCAGTTGCTGGCGGATTTGAGCAAAAGAAACATTACAGCCGCCACAATTGGCTGGGAAATGCCAGGCGGTTCGGTCAGTTCCGTCATGGTGGACAATGAGGCCGGCGGTCGACTGGCGCTCGAGCATCTTTACCAACTCGGACATCGCCGCATTGCCTTTATCCGCGGGCCGAAAATGCTGATCGACAGCGCTCCGCGATGGAAAGGCATTCAACGATTCGCCCATGCAACCGGACTCGATATCGATTCATCGCTCGTCATGCAGCTTCCCGATGCATTTGATCCCAATTCGGGATTTGAGGGCGGGTACCGCTTCACGGAAGAGCTGCTGCAGAAAAAAAAGAAATTCACGGCCGTGATGGCATTCGACGACATGACAGCATTAGGCGTAGTACGCGCGCTCGCCAAAGCCGGCGTCAAAGTGCCGGAGCAGTGCTCGGTCATAGGCTTCGACGATGTTTCTCTGTCTTCCCTTTCCGCTCCCTCGCTGACCACGGTTCGGCAACCGCTGGAAGCCATGGGAAACATGGCAGTGAACATCGTGATGGAAGGCATCAACGCCGGCCTGGAGAAGCGCGAGTGGAGCATCGCGCGGCACAAGATGAATCCCGAATTGGTGATACGTGACTCGACGCGAACTGCAGCCTTTACCGGAGCCGACGACTAAAGGCTTACGCCACAAAAAGCAAGCGGCGCGGAGGAACTTCCCGCGCCGCCATTCCTCGGCATCCACAGCGTTCGACCCTCACTTGGCGGGCGGCAAAAAGGCCCGAGATGCATGGAGGAACTCGAGGTTGGGCACTTCCGTGGAAAGGTGAACACCCTCAAGGCGGCCTTTAGCACCACCACTGCCTTGGAACGTCAACAAGTACTGATTCGCGAGGTGAGTAGTGAGCTCGTCCAGATAGGGTTTGATGGTAACCGGGGCGGTAAACGCGAGATAAAAAGATTCCGCGCCAGTTTCATCGGCAAGTTGAGTGAGATCCGACTGTGCTCTGAGCAAGAGAAAATATCGGCCCGAGCGATGGCCGATGTCGGGATAATAGATGGACCAAACGTTGATATTTTGCTTTTGCGCGTGTTCGATGGTCGCTTCGAGATCGGGGCTGGTGGGAAAATTTCCGTGGAAGTAGTCGATTCCGGAGGAAACGACGAGTATGGAGCCACGTTCCCCGGTGGAAGGCCAACGCTTGATCAAGTCTTGCAACGCGAAATAAGGGCTGGAAAACGCACCGGGGCCAACTGGTAAGCGAAGCGCCTTCCCTGCCAGTGCATGGTCATTGGTGAAGTCTTGGGCGACGACGGCCTCGCCATTGCGCCCGTAAAAAACGCCTATATACGTTGAAGGTGGTTGGGCGTTGAAGAAATCTCTCAGCTCATTCCATTGGTTGGCCACCGTGGGATCGAGCGAGTCGCTAATCAACACCGCGAGATACAGCTTGTCCCCGCGGCGCCAGTCGGCAACCTGCGTGCGTTCCTTGTTTACAAAAAATTGCACGTCGCTTTGGGACACTGCCGGCACATTGGCGTCTTTCCTTGCTACGGCGGTTACGGTCAGGGTTGCGTTTTCCGGCCCGGCGGCAGCAGCGTTGGCAACGGCGAGCGACAGCGCCGCGCACAGCGCGGCAACGAGCAACCCCACGCTTCCCATTCTTGCTTTTACTCTCATCGCATTTACTCCCTTCACTTACCCTTCCCATAATTAGATGCGGGGTTGGGTCAAAAGTAGGTACACGGCGAAGGCAGAAAAGTTTCGGCCTGCAAACGCAAGGCACTAGGTTCCGCCTATTGCATGAGGCAGGCGAAGCCAATGCGTAGTATGCTGCGGCGCGGCAATTGGGGCTTGAAGTCCTTGAGAAACTACATCGGAGCCATCGATCAAGGCACGACCAGCACGCGCTTTATGGTGTTCGACCAGGCGGCTCGCGTCGTAGCTGTCGCGCAAAAAGAGCACGAGCAGATCTACCCCCGGCCGGGCTGGGTTGAGCACGACCCGCTGGAAATCCTGCGCCGCACGGAAGAAGTCATCGCGGAGGCTATGGCTCAGCGTAGCTTGCGCGCTTCAGATCTCGCAGCTATCGGAATCACCAATCAGCGCGAGACCACCGTTCTGTGGGAACGCAGGACCGGCAAACCCGTTGCCAATGCCATCGTGTGGCAGGACACGCGTGTTGCCGATGATGTCGCGCGTTTCTCCAGCGAAGGCGGCCAGGATCGCTTCCGTGCGCAGACCGGTCTGCCGCTCAGCACGTACTTCAGCAGCCTCAAGTTGCGCTGGCTTCTGCAAAATGTTCCCGGAGTACGGGAAAGAGCGGCTGCGGGGGAGCTGCTTTTCGGAAACATTGATACGTTTCTGCTCTGGAACCTCACGGGAGGCGCGCAAGGCGGCGTCCCTGCAACAGATGTAACCAACGCCAGCCGAACGCAACTCCTCAATCTAAGAACACTGGATTGGGACGAAAAGTTGCTGGCGGCATTTGGCATTCCTCGCGCCGTCCTCCCGCAGGTGCGTTCGAGCAGCGAAATCTATGGCGAGGCTGTTCTCTCAGTCATCGCTGGTGTGCCCATTGCCGGCGACCTCGGCGATCAGCAAGCAGCGCTGGTGGGCCAAGCGTGTTTTCGTCCCGGTGAAGTAAAGAACACCTACGGCACGGGCTGTTTTTTGTTGATGAATACCGGCGAGCGGATTGTGCCATCGAATTTCGGATTGCTCACGACTGCGGCTTACAAGTTTGGCGCCGCGCCGGCTTGCTATGCCCTCGAAGGAAGCGTGGCCATTACTGGAGCGCTGGTGCAATGGCTGCGCGATAATCTCGGCTTGATCAAGAAGAGCCCTGAGGTCGAACAGTTAGCGCGAACCGTGAACGACAATGGCGGCGTCTATTTCGTGCCGGCATTTTCCGGATTGTACGCACCATACTGGAAAGCGTCCGCCCGCGGCGTGATTGTCGGCTTGACGCGCTTCGCAAACAAAGGACATATAGCGCGCGCGGCTTTGGAAGCCAGCGCGTTCCAAACCCGCGAAGTCGTAGAAGCCATGGAAAAGGACTCGCAAATCGCCCTTGAGAGCTTGCGCGTGGACGGCGGAATGGTGGCAAACGAACTGCTGATGCAGTTCCAGGCAGATATTTTGAATCGCGACGTGGTGCGGCCAGTGATTCAAGAAACCACGGCGCTTGGGGCGGCTTATGCCGCGGGCCTGGCGGTGGAATTCTTTTCTGGCTTGGAAGGATTGCGCGCGAACTGGGCTATGGATCGTACTTGGAGGCCGCAGCTCGTGGACCACGAACGTGAGCGGCTCTATCGCAATTGGAAAAAAGCCGTCACTCACTCATTTGACTGGATTGAGTCCTGAGGAGGTTTCGCAGCATGACGTCGCCGCTGCTCGGTGAATTTCTCGGAACGATGATTTTGATTCTGCTCGGTGACGGCGTTGTCGCGGCAGTGCTTCTGAAACGCTCCAAAGCCGAAGCCAGCGGCTGGCTCGTGATTACGGCAGGGTGGGCATTTGCGGTGATGGCCGGTGTGTTCACAGCGATCGCTTGCGGGAGCAGCGATGCTCATCTGAATCCGGCGGTGACGCTGGGCTTCGCCGTGCGCGACGCCACTTTCGCAAAGTTTGCGCCCTATTTTGCGGCCCAACTGCTAGGTGCGCTGGCCGGCGCCACCCTGGTTTGGCTTCACTATCACCCGCACTGGAAAGAAACGCCGGACGCAGCCGCCAAGCTTGCCTGCTTCTGCACCGCTCCGGCAATTCGCAACGCCATTGCCAATTCCATCAGCGAAATCATCGCGACGTTTGTCTTAGTCTTTGTGGTCGGCGCAATTTTCTCGAAGCACGTTGCCGCCACGGGCCTCGCGGGGGGTCTTGGCGCCTATCTCGTTGGCAGTTTGGTTTGGGGCATCGGCTTGTCGCTTGGCGGCACGACCGGCTATGCCATTAATCCCGCGCGCGACCTAGGGCCGCGCATTGCTCATGCGATTTTGCCGATTGCAGGAAAAGGTGGCTCCGATTGGAGCTACGCGCCAATTCCCGTGATCGGTCCCCTCGTCGGCGGCGCGCTTGCAGGGTTGTTGCTCCGCGTAATTGGCATTTCTTGAATCCGTTTACAAACTCCAAGTAACCGATTCCACATTCGAATCACCTTAGCCCACCACCATCGCCGTCCCTCTACGCTAATCTCCAAAAGTATGGCCTCAACGCTCACAACAGCGCGGAGAACTGCGCCTGCGGCTACTGCCGTTGAGAAAAAAGCTCCTTGGATCTACGGTCCGTGGATCGATCTGCTGGCCGGGTGCGGCGCCTGGTCGGCTCCCCTTTTGTTGTTGGCGTTTTATGCGACCGCGGCGTATTCGCGCGGATGGGCGGTTGCGTTTTATTTTCTAGCGCTGCTCTTCAACTACCCGCACTTCATGGCCACGGTTTACCGCGCATATCACACGCAATCCGAATTTCAGAAATACCGCATCTTTACGGTGCACACTGCGCTTCTGCTGGCCCTAGCCGGAGTGATGGCGCATCTCTGGTACCCGCTGCTTCCCTGGATCTTTACGCTGTACATCTGCTGGAGCCCATGGCACTACACGGGACAGAACTTTGGATTGCTGATGATGTTTGCGCGCCGCTCCGGACTTGCGCCGACCTCCGCGGAACGAAACGCGATTCACTTATCGTTCGTCGCCTCGTTCGTGCTGCTGATGTTGAGCTTTCATACCGGCCTGTCCGGTGATCCGCTCATTCTTTCGCTGGGATTGCCGGCAAAGTTCACACTGCCCGCCCGGGCCGTGCTGGCTGGTTTTTTTGTTGCGGCGACTGGCTGGGCGCTGGTGTCCATGTTGCGCCGAAGCAACCTGCGCGCTATCCTCCCTCCACTCACGCTGGCCGCCACGCAATTCCTGTGGTTCCTCCTCCCCGCGCTGATTGAGCTATTCAGCGGCCACGAAGTGCCACAAACGCGCTACAGCAGCGGAATCCTGGCGATCCTGCACTCGGCGCAATACTTGTGGATCACCAGCTATTACCAGGCGCGAGAAGCCCACGCCGCGAGGGATGCCCGGTGGAGCTTCTCGCGATATCTGCTCACGCTTATTGCGGGAGGCATTGCGTTATTCATTCCAGGTCCGTGGATCGTCAGCCGGCTCTTTCATGCGGACTTTGCCGCGAGCTTCCTGACGTTCACCGCGCTGGTGAACATTCATCACTTTGTTCTGGACGGCGCAATCTGGAAACTGCGCGATTCGCGCGTGGCGACGTTCCTCCTTCAGTCGAAGGAGAATGCAGCTGAAACCGCCGCCAACACGGCGCGGGGCTGGCGCGCCGTGACTGGCTGGCTGGCGGGTTCGACGCCGACGGCTCGCCGCATTCGAATTGGCACGGCAGTGCTGCTGCTGGCTTGGGCCACGATGGATCAACTGCACTTCTACTGGGCAAGCGAACCCGGAAATCTTTCTGCTCTGGAACGAGCGGCTTGGCTGAACCCCGATGATAGTTCTGTGCAAATGCGGCTGGCACACGCCGAAACATCGGCCGGCAATCGCGAGGCTTCGCTCGTTGTTCTGGAACGTGCCGCGTCCATCAATCCGGCGAATTTTGCACAACAGGAAGCCTACGCACGCGGCCTGATCGAAGCCGGGCACGCATTGGAAGCGTACGCCCAATACGAGAAAATTCTTGCGCGCTGGCCGCGGAACCCCGATGCCCTGGTGAACCTGGGCATTCTTGCGCAGCGGCTTGGCCATGCCGATGAAGCGGTTGACAGCTGGCAACGCGCCATTGATATCGACGCGGGCTTGGCTCAGCCGCAGCTTTATCTTGCACAGGCCCTCGAGCAGCGAGGGGAAGTGCAGGCCGCGGCGCGTCATTATCGCGCGTACCTTCAGATTGTCGCTGCACATCAGGAGGAGCACCGGGGCGAAGCTGCGACCATCATCGCCGCGCTTATTAAAGTCGCGGATGCTGACGGGGCCGTGAATCATTTCAACGATGCGCTGACCGGCTACACAGCCGCGATTCGCTTTGCGCACCAAACCAACAACCAAGCGCTCGAAAGTCTGGGCCTCGTTCACCGGGCTGACCTCGAAGAAAAGTCAGGTAATGCGGGAGCTGCTGCGCAGGATTATCAGCGAGCGCTCGAGTTCGACGCTTCTCTTTCGGACCGGCTTGGTGCCGGAACGGACTGGTTCAACTACGGGCAATTCCTCCGCCGACAGCACCAGCCGGAGCGACTCGTTTTCGCCTGTTTCTTGCAAGCCGAAGAATTGGCGCAAGCAATTTCCGGTGAGGCGCTGAAAGCCATTTCCGGCGCCCGCGCAGACAGCGAAGCCCGCTTGGGCATTCAGGCAAAGCCTGTCCGCGGTGCGCTCGGGCCGCTTCTAAAAAGTGCTCTGAACCTTCCCCCTTCTTCCTTTTCATCAGCACAGTAGTTAGCCGACGCTCGCTCTCCAAAAAAGACCGTCAGCACTCCGGCAGAATTGGAATAGAATGCGGCGGGTCCGATCTGTTCGCGCTAACATTTCGAGAGGAACAGCTGCCCACAATATGAGCATCATGCGTTCGATTCTGCTTGCCGCGTCCCAAAACCCCTGGCTGCGCGATCACGCCTCTCATTACAAGTTTGTTCGCAAGAGCGTGGCGCGTTTTATGCCGGGAGAAACGCTCGAAGAGGCGCTCTCCGCGGCGCAAGTTCTTCGCACAAGGAAAATTGGTACGGTGTTTACCCACCTGGGTGAGAACATCAACGACCGCTCGGAAGCGCAGCAGGTTACGGATCATTATTTGCAAGTTCTCGAAGGCATCCAGCAAAAGGGGCTGCAAACAGAGATTTCGGTCAAGTTGACGCAATTGGGGCTGGATCTATCTCCGGATCTTTGCTTTGCGAATCTGGAGACGATCATCAAGACGGCGCCCAAGCAATCGGTCGTTTGGATCGACATGGAAGCGAGCAATTACGTCGACGTGACGCTGGACTTGTATCGCCGTACACTCAGCCAATTTCCGAATGTCGGCGTGTGTCTTCAGTCTTATCTATACCGGACCAAGGACGATCTTGCGAAATTGCTGCCGCTGCGCCCGTCGATTCGCCTGGTTAAGGGCGCGTACAAGGAACCGCCAGAGATCGCGTTTCCCCGTAAAGTCGATGTGGATGAAAACTACTTTACGCTGGGGAAGGAAATGCTTCGCGCAAAAAAAGAGAAACTCTGCGTGCGCGCCGCGTTTGGCACACACGATGTGACCATGATCCGCCGTCTCGCCGAACACGCGGCAAAAGAAGGATTCTCCAAAGCCGATTTTGAAGTGCAGATGCTCTACGGGATTCAGCGCGCCGAGCAGGAGCGGCTTGCCAACGAAGGACACACTTCCATCGTTCTCGTGGCTTATGGCACCTTCTGGTATCCGTGGTTTGTGCGGCGGCTTGCGGAACGTCCCGCCAATCTGTGGTTTATGTTGCGCAATGTTTTCGCATCTTAACGGCATGCGCGCCGGATTTCGCTGTTTCCATATTTGAGAGCCTACTGTGAAGCCGCCTTTCATCGTCGTTGTGGGAAGCGCGAACGTGGATCTAACCACGTTCAATGACACTTTTCCGCGGCCCGGAGAAACCATTTTCGGCAAGAGCTTCGACCTGGGTTTTGGGGGAAAAGGCGCAAATCAAGCGGTTGCCGCGCGCCTTTGCGGCGCAGATGTCGCGATGGTTGCCAAAGTGGGCAACGACCTCTTTGGCCCCGCTACCATCAAAAATTTTGAATCGAAAGGGATTGACGCTTCTCACGTTGTCATCGCCAACGGCGTTTCCAGCGGCGTCGCTCCGATCTTTGTCGATCCCAGCGGCCAAAACCGCATCATTGTTATTAAAGGTGCGAACGACTTGCTCACGCCCGAGGATGTCGATGCCGCTGCGCCGCTCCTGCGAAAAGCGGACGCCCTTGTTTTGCAATTCGAAGTTCCACTTCGAACGGTTTATCACGCGGTGCGATTCGCAAATGCCAACAAGATTCGCTGCATTGTGAATCCCGCTCCGGGGCAGCCAGTGGAATTCAAACAACTCTCCGGCGTGGACTACTTCATCCCTAATGAGAGCGAAGCGCAAACCATCACTGGAATGCCGGTTCACACCACGAAAGAAGCAAAGAAATGCGCTGAGTATCTTTTAGGCAAAGGCATGGGCCGGGTCATCATTACCCTCGGGAATCGCGGCTGCTTGCTGGCGGGAGAGGAAGGCTCCGAGCTGATCCCGCCATTTGAAGTGCAATCCGTCGACACGACTGGCGCCGGAGACGCTTTCATCGGCGGCTTCGCGGTGTTTCTCGGAGAAGGCGTCGAGGAAAAAGAAGCGCTTCGACGGGCCAACCTCTACGCAGCACTTTCCACCACCAAAGTCGGCACGCAAAAATCCTTCTGGAACCGGGCGGATTTTGAAAAAGAGTGGCGAAATCGCGCCACACACCTGTAAACGGCCACAGCCCTGGTGATAAGATGGGTGTCTGAAAAGTCTTGTTTCGTTTCCTTCACTCATGACCCTTCGCGACAACTCGCCCCTTTCGCGCAATGCAAGTCTGGATCGGCTTTCTTCGTCCGGCGCCATTTCCCCGTCCGATACCGCTATCGCGACGTACGCCGGTCGCGCGCTGCAACCCAACCGCGGCATTCCGCTCAATCTCGACTGGATCGATGCCGTCCGTGTCAACACCAGCGCCGTCGAACGCCGCGCCCAGACATTGGTAACCCGGCGCACCGTGAAAAAAGAGTGGCAAGCCGCATGGCTGCTTCGCGCCATCACGTGCATGGA
>Ga0187780_10002590_pt1 | contig 13562 bp, 12 predicted proteins | sample 1015_Q2_SP10_20__FD_132429 | JGI IMG/M metagenome (GOLD analysis project Ga0187780, IMG submission 132429) | Tropical peat soil microbial communities from peatlands in Department of Meta, Colombia - 1015_Q2_SP10_20_MG | ecosystem: Environmental > Terrestrial > Soil > Wetlands > Peat | place...
AACATTGGCTTCCTTCGCCCAAAAAGACGTTCTGTAACTGCGACATGTACCTTAATAACTAAGGACTACTTATAAAAGCCGCTGAAATCCTTAACAAAAATAACGTGCCGATCGCTGGCGGAGGGAGTGTCCACCATCGTTCGAAAATTCATTCCACTTATCAACGCGTTAGAAAACCAACCATCCTCGTACCCACAGCTATATCCTCATTGCCCGGTCGGTCGGAGATGGCCAGAAGCGAACGGCGGCGAGCGCTGTGGTCCTAGCTTCGTTGCGAGTTCGAGATGGTCTCCGTGCCTGGCGATCTCACCGTGTTTGCCTGGTCTCAAGTCAATCTTAGCACGCTAACGGTTGACCCAAATCAATGCCGCTCTTGAGAGCGGTTGGTTTGCTGATCGTAATTTCGCGGCGAGATAGCAGGGAGGTGGTTATGGTACATCCCCTAGTTCCCAGTGACCGCGTGGAGGCTGCAGCGGTCTACGGTCGCGACGGCTAAAAGATTGGCACGATCGAGCGACTAATGCTTGAAAAGAAGGCTGGCACAGTCGCCTATGCAGTGGTGAAGTGTGGCGGTTTTCTCAAAGGTAATACGCACCATTATCCGTTGCCGTGGAATTCACTAAACTACAATGTGGCACGGGAAGCGTATGAAGTCGACGTAACTTTAGAAGAACTTCAGAGCGGTCCATCTGAACTCGATGGCGAAGCATTCGACTGGGGAGACCGCCCAATCTATCAATATCCACAATATTGGACACTGTAGTGCGAAACCACTTTCCGCACCAGAAGACGTCTATCGAGCTGATTCATACAGCGACGTCTAACGCCCACGCTGAGGTGGTGCAGCTCGCGGAAGCAAGGGCGGCGCTGAAATAGTTCCACTTTCGCTGGGAATCGCGCTGAAAGTTACTTGGCGTAGCGACGAAAATTAGGTTTACGCTTTTCGTTGAACGCGCGCACGCCTTCCTTGGATTCCTCAGTCTCATAATACAGCTTTAGCGCCTGTAGCCCCATTGCCGCAATGCCGGTAATGTTGTCGCTGTCGGCATTGAACGACCGTTTGGCTACCGCGATAGCGGTCGGGCTGTGCTCCAAGATCTCGCAGCACCAGGCGGCGACCTCTGCGTCCAGCTGATCGTCTGGCACCACTTTGTTGATGAGCCCCATGGCCAACGCCTCGTGCGCGCTATAGCGCCGGCACAAATACCAGATTTCCCGCGCTTTCTTCTCGCCGACCACACGTGCCAGATAGGCGGTGCCGAAGCCGGGGTCGACCGAGCCGACCTTTGGACCCACTTGGCCAAATTGCGCGCTCTCCCCTGCGATCGTGAGGTCGCATAGCGTCGCAAGCACGTTGCCGCCGCCGATCGCGTAGCCGCGCACCTTGGCGATAACTGGCTTCGGAACACTTCGGATAATTGCGTGCAGCGCCTCCATCGGCAAGCCAATCGTCCCGCGCCCGTCGTAGCCGCCTTGATGAGCAGATTGATCGCCGCCGGTGCAGAAGGCTTTGGTGCCAGCACCAGTGAGGACGATGACGCCAATGGCTCCGTTCCAACCAGCACTGTTGAATGCGTCGATCAGTTCATCGCAGGTCAGGCCACGAAAGGCATTGTACTTCTCCGGTCGATTGATCGTAATAGTGGCAACGCCGCTTTGTTCGTCATAGAGCAAATCGGTGTAGGTTCTGACACTTGTCAAAGGCGCCTCCTTATCCGACATACAACCCCGCACATCGAGCGACGGCGATCAGCATCAAAAGCTCTTAGCGATCTCCCGCAATTTGAATTTTTGCACCTTACCGCTTGGCGTGCGCGGCAACTCAGCGACGATCTCCAAGCGTTCTGGCAGATACTGCTTGATGACCCTTTCCTGCTCAAGAAACTGAATCATTTCCGCATGAGAGAATGTGTGTCCGGCCTTCACAACGACGAAAGCGCAAGCGCGCTCGCCTAGCCGTGGATCAGGATAGCCTACAATGGCGACCGCCTGGATCGCCGGATGGCGAAACAATCGGTCTTCGATTTCAACTACTGGAATGTTTTCGCCGCCACGGATGATGATGTCTTTCGATCGGCCGGTGATTCGGATATAGCCATCAGCGTCGACCCGGGCGATGTCTCCGGTGTCAAACCAGCCATCGGCGTCGTGCCCGTACAGCTCTCGGCGTTTGAGATAGCCGACGAAGTTTGAACAGCCACGGGTCTTCAACCTCCCTTCCGCGCCGGGTGGTAGAGGATTGTTCTCGTAATCGGTGATGTGCACTTCCATCCCCGTCAGGGTACAGCCGTCGGTGTGGAATGCCTTCTCTGGAGGATCATCGAGCTTCGTGGTAGTCACCGCGCCGTTTTCGGTCATTCCCCAGGCGGATACGATATTCGTGTTCAGTATCTTTGTTGCGCGTTCGACGAGAACACGTGGGATTGGCGCACCGGCAGAGAGAAAAACGCGCAGGCTTGAAACATCGTATTTTTTCGTCTCGACGACCTCGGTGAGATCGGAGAGAAATGGCGTCGACGCCATCGTGAATGTTACGTGCTCACTACCAATTCGCGTGGCAGCTTGGTTTGGTTCCCAAATATCCTGCAGCACCGCCGTGGCGCCGAGCATAATTGGCATCATCAGTCCATACATGAAGCCGGTCTGATGGGCCATCGGCGAGGACATCAATACCACATCGTTGCCAGTCAGCTGCAGCCGCTCCGCGTACGGACGTAGATTCGAAAATAGCGTATTCGCAGTATGCATTACGCCCTTAGGTTCGCCTGTCGTTCCGGAGGTGTAAAGGAGCTCCATGACGCTGTCTGCGGTGGACCGGCGTGCCTTGAAACGCTCCGTTGCATCTCCAGCCGCACCGTGTAGCTTTTCTAGCAGGACTTGCTCGAAGCTCTCTGGCCCTTCGCCACCAACAATAAGGAGATGATGCAGGCTGGGCAATTCCGAACGAATGCCCCGCGCCATTGTCGCATAGTCGAAGCCGCGAAACTCACGTGGAATCACAAACACCTTGCTCTCAGCTAGGCCGAGCATGAACTTCAGCTCGCGCTCACGGAAGATCGGCATTATCGGATTGATGACGGCTCCGATGCGTACGCAGGCCAGAGTCAACGCCGTAAATTGCCACCAGTTCGGGAACTGACAGGAGACGACATCGTTCTTCTCGACGCCCAGCCGCATCAGTCCGAGCGCAAGCCGATCGACATACCCGGCTAGTTCTCGATAGGTAAAACGGTTGGCGACTTGGGCGGTCGAATTGAAGTCGCTCACCGCCGTTTTGTTGGGTATGTCAGCTACCCAACGATCAAAATAGTCGGTCAAGATAAGATCATTCCAATAACCCTGCGCTTTCATCGCTTTGATGCGCGCCAACGGCAGAATTGGGTCGAATTGCATTATCTTCGCCGTTATCGGTTACAACTACTTTTCAGATGCTGGGTATCGCGCCGAGTAATGCAATATCGATATCCACCCAGCGCATGTCGCCACTATGGCGATTTGACCGTCGGCCGGCAAGGAATGGCCGTTAAAATTATATGCTTGACTGGAGAGAAGTCGCGTGGAGGATCGTGAGTTGATCGAACGATCGCTCGTTACCGCGTCACGCAATTATGATACTCACACAAGAGCAAGAAATGATCCGCAATATGGCGCGGGAATTCGCGCAGCGGCGTCTCGCTCCACATTCGGCGGAGTGGGAACGAACGTCGACGTTTCCGCGGGACGCACTCAAGGAAATGGGCGCGCTAGGGTTTCTCGGAATGACGGTGCCGGCCGAATGGGGCGGGGCGAACGCCGACTACGTCGCCTATGCGCTGGCGCTCGAAGAAATTGCTGCTGGAGATGGAGCCGTTTCGACGATTATGAGCGGCCACAATTCAGTTGGATGCATGCCTGTCCTCGAATACGGAACTATCCATCAAAAAGAGAAATATCTTCGACCGATGGCGAGCGGCGCGCGGCTTTGCGCGTTCTGCTTGACCGAGCCGCATGGCGGGTCGGATGCCTCTGCACTGCGGACGACCGCTGAGCGACGGGGAGATTGCTACGTGCTCAATGGCACAAAGCAATTCATCACCACGGGCAAGAACGCCGATCTCGCCCTCGTATTTGCCGTTACTAAACCAGGTGCAGGCAAGCGCGGCATCACCGCCTTTATCGTGGAGACCTCCAGGCCTGGTTACTGCGTGCGCCGTATTGAGAAAAAGATGGGGCAGAATGCGTCCGACACCTGTGAGATCCATTTTGAAGATCTCGAACTGCCGGTCGAAGACCGCCTTGGCGAAGAAGGGCAGGGTTATCGCATTGCCCTTTCTAATTTGGAGGGCGGGCGGATCGGAATCGCAGCGCAATCGGTCGGAATGGCCCGCGCGGCGATGGAAATCGCCATTGCCTATGCGCAAGAACGCAAAAGCTTTGGCAAACGGATCATTGAACATCAAGCCGTGGCCTTTCGTTTGGCCGACATGGCCACAGGGGTTGAGGCGTCACGCCAGTTGGTTCTTCACGCCGCGACACTGCGTGACAGTGGACTTTCTTGCTTGCGGGAAGCTTCGATGGCCAAACTGTTTGCCACCGAGACTGCCGAACGCGTGTGCTCGGATGCGATCCAGACGCTCGGGGGGGCCGGCTATATGGAGGACTTTGGAGTCGAGCGAATTTTCCGCGCGGTGCGGGGTGCAAAGATTTACGAGGGCACCAATGACATCCAGCGGATTGTGATCAGCCGCGCGCTAGTCTGCTAAAGCGTTGTCATGCAGCCGCTTGCAGGCATCCATATCGTTGATTTTAGCACGCTGTTGCCCGGGCCACTGGCGAGCCTATTTCTCGCCGAAGCCGGTGCGGAGGTCATAAAGATCGAGCGCCCGGACATCGGCGACGAAATGCGCACTTACGAGCCGCGTCTCGGCGCCGATAGCGCCAATTTTGCTATGTTGAATCGAGGCAAAGGCTCGGTCGCCATTGATCTCAAAGCTCCCGATGCACTTGTCCGGCTGACGCCGCTTCTGAAGCGGGCCGACGTGCTGATTGAGCAATTCCGTCCCGGCGTTATGGATCGACTTGGGCTCGGCTACGATGCCGTGCGGGCAATTAACGACCAAATCATCTATTGCAGCATCACAGGCTTTGGCCAACGGGGTCCACGTCACGGCATGGCTGGTCATGACTTGAACTATTTAGCGCTGACTGGACTGTTGTCGCTCGCCGCGAACAAGGACGGCGCGCCGAGCATGCCACCCACACCGATTGCCGACATTGCAGCGGGCAGCTATCCGGCAGTAGTGAACATTCTACTCGCTCTGATGCACCGCCAGAGCACTGGCCAGGGTAGCCGCCTGGATATTTCTATGACCGACAGTCTGTTCGTCCTGGCCTATTGGGGGCTGGCAAATGGATTCGCAGCCGGTCGATGGCCGCGTGCCGGCGCTGAACTCGTGACTGGCGGCTCGCCACGGTATCAAGTCTATCGCACAGCGGACGGTGGCTATCTGTCGGCGGCACCGATCGAGCAGCGGTTTTGGAATGTGTTTTGTCGATTGATCAGCCTCGACGAACGATTTCACGACGACAGCCGCGATCCCGCGAATGTAATTGAGGCTGTGACTGCCTGCATTTCTGCAAAGCCGACCGACCATTGGCGGCGTGTCTTTGCGAACGAGGACGCCTGTTGCGCAGTCGTCGCTAGCCTCGCCGAAGCGGTTGAGGACCCGCACTTTCGCGCCCACAACCTTTTCGGACGCCAGACGGGAACAGGGCTAATCAGGATACCCGCCCTACCACTCCCGCTCGCGGACGCTTTTCGCGATACGGTCCTGACGAAGTTATCCCCCACGCTTGGCGCCGACAACCACCTACTCGCAACACTGGCATGATGTCGTGCGTGCAATCCGTATTCTAAGTCACGGCGAGCCGGAAGCTTTGCGGGTAGTAGATGTGCCGTCACCGATTCCTGGCCCGCGCGAGGTGCTGATCGATGTCCACGTCGTCGGCGTCAATTATCCCGATCTGCTCGTGGTACGGGGCGTGTATCAGATCTTAGCGCCATTGCCCTTCAGTCCTGGAAAGGAAGTCACAGGCGTGGTGAGCGCGGTCGGCGACCAGGTGACGGAGTTTCGTCCTGGCGACCGTGTCCTCGCCTATGTCGAGAACGGCGGCTATGTAGAACAAATTACGGTACCGGTTGTCCTTTGTCATCGGTTGCCCGACCGACTAGGCTTTCTTGCGGCCATCGGTCTGGGCCTCGGTTTTCAAACGGCTCACTTCGCACTGTTCGAGCGGGGCGGTTTTAAAGCCGGTGAAACCGTACTCGTGACCGGCGCCACTGGCGTCGTTGGCACTGCTACGATACAGCTCGCGAAAGCCTGCGGTGGACGCGTGCTGGCGGGCTGCATGAACCCAACAAAAGCGACGTTTGCCCGCGACCATGGTGCGTTTCACGTCGTTCTGCTTGATCGTCCCGATCTTGTGGACGCCTTGCGCACCGAGGTCAGAGCTGTAACCAGCGGACAGGGGGCAGATTTGATTGTGGAGATCATCGGCGGGGCGGTGTTTGATGCCTGCCTGCGCTCGCTCGCGTGGTGCGGTCGCATCGTGGTCGTCGGTTTCACCTCAGTCGGGCCGTCGACGATCCGCTCGAACTACCTGCTGATCAAAAATATCTCGGCGATTGGTCTGCATTGGAGCGATTACCGCGATCGAGCGCCCGACATGGTATGTCGCGCACAACAGAATATCTTCCAGCTCTGGGCCGAGGGAAAACTCAGATCGCCGGTCACCGCGGTGTATCCGCTCGAGCAGGCGCCGGCGGCATTGTGCTGTGTGCGTGAGCGGAGTGTGCTCGGCAAAATCGCACTCGTTACGTCACGGTACAGTGCAGACAATGTCACGTAACAAAAAAATCCAGTCGAGAAGACACCCCTTCCGCAAAACTAATCGCGTTGCAAAGACCTAAGGCGAAGAACGTTCCGGCGGCACTCGACTCTCGCGCTCTGGCTATACCAACGAGGACTGGTTTGAGACAAGACGTTCTCCAAAGAAGTGATGAGGCCCCCTTTCTTCTACGACCCAGGCTGATCTCGTTCCTTTCGTGCATCCGACACGACCCCGATTCGGCAGAGTAGCGCTCTCAGCTGGTAGGTGCCCATCGCCGGGTCATAGGGTGGTTGATTATCGGTCAGCAGATTGACGTTCGACTTCCATATGCCGTGGTCGGGCGCTGGCTCCTCGGGAAACCACCATCCATGCTCGACATGAACGACACGAGGATCTATCCCCAGCACCAATTTTGCTTTTTGCTGTATTCGGCCGCGGCGCGTCTCCACCCATATCCAATCGCCGTTGGCGATACCGTAGCGCGCCGCTGTCGCCGGATGGATTTCGGCGAGCGGATGCCGGTGCGCTTTGCGCAGATTGGCAATCTGGCGATGTTCCGAATTAAAGAAAAACGGGATGCGGCCACCCGTCGTCAGGACCAACGGGTAATCGCGCGCGACATCAGGCGAACTGATCGGGCTCTCTGGCGGTTCCTCATAATAGGGCAATGGCGAATAACCGAGCGCTTGCAAACGCGTCGAATATAGCTCGATTTTTCCAGTCGGCGTCTTGAAGCCACCGGCCTCGAACTTGCGATATTTCATTGGCACATTAATGAAGCCGCGCTGTCTGAGTTGATCGAAGGTCATGCCAATTTTGCCCGCGGCTAGCTGCGCGTCGAGCACGTCCTCGACTTCCTCGGTTCCGACCGGAAGTTTCATGCGCCGCGCCAATTCGACGAAGATTTCCTCGTCAGATTTGCATTCGCCGATGCGCACCGCTTTCTGCTGCGCGAGCACGACATTGGCCGCTATAGTGGGAAGGCCCGCGAGTTGATTGAGCTCAGGCCATGATGCAGCGGGCAGGACAATGTCGGCCAGTTCGGCCGTAGGCGTCACGAAGAGATCGGCGCAGACCATGAACTCGAGCTTCATCAGCGATTCGTAGACGAGCGATGAATTGGCATAAGTCGAGAGCGTGTTGTTGCCGAAAATAAGGAATGCCTTCACAGGATACGGCTTGCCCTCACGCATCGCCTGCAGCAACGTTGGAATGTGTGCAGCCGGAAGGTCGGCCCCTTCCCCACCAAGCAACTTGAATTGATCCGCGCCAAGGCGCCTAGCGTTCGCTTCTGGCGTCAGGTTTTCGATCAGGCTCGGGAAGCGACCGAGGCCGTGCATGCCGAAGACCCAGCCGCCGGGAACGTCCACGTTGGCCGTGAGTGCCGGCAGCATTGAAACCGCGCGAACGGTCTGAATGCACTTTGGCGTATGTTCGATTGCGCAGCCCCATTCCAGCAGAGCAGGTTTTGTGGTGGCGAAGAGGCGCGCAGCGGCGCGAATCTTGTCGGCACCGACCCAGGTAATTGGCTCGGCCCATTCCGGCGAGTAGTCCTTGACCCGCTCGCGGAGAGGGCCGAACCCGTGCGTCCAGCGCTCGACGAATTGTTCGTCGTAAAGTTCTTCTTCGATGATGATATTGAGCATGCTCAACGCCAATGCATCATCAACACCAGGTCGGACCTGCAGCCAAATGTCCGCACGCTTGGCGAGTTCGGTTTGCCGTGGGTCGACCGCGATTATCCTGGGATTGCGATCGAGCGCTTCAATCACGTTGAAGCGTGTTTCGCCGTCCGGGCCCGAATGGGTTGGGTTGTGCCCCCAAAACATAATGCACTCGGGCGAAACGTCGCCGGTGTAGTCCGATACGGGGAAATCACCAAAAGTCAAAAGGCAGGTATTGACGCGCGGATGAAAACACTGCGCGAAACCGGGCTCGCACCAGTTCGGCGTCCCTAGCGCATGCGCAAACCGCGAGACCCAGCGAATATGATGACGTCCAGTACCCGTGCCGAGCGCGATTGCCTCGGCGCCGAATTCTTGGCGGATCGCAAGAAGTCGCCCGGATATTTCGTCAAGCGCCTGATCCCAAGAGATTCGCTCCCATTTTCCCGAACCCCTCGCGCCAACCCGGCGCATCGGATATTTCAACCGATCTGGATGGTAAACAAGGTCAAGCGTTACAGTGCCGATCGGACACAAACGTCCATGATTGAGCGGTGATTCCCGATCACCTTCCACCTTGATCAAGCGATCGTCACAAACATGCAGCAATACACCACAACCGCCGTGGCAACCGCGGCAGACGCTTTTGAGAACGCTGGTCTTTTCGTTCATCAAGAGCCACCCTTGGTTCGCGGGGCGCTATATGCTCCCGATAGGCGGCGCAGTCCTCACTTCGGAATCTTTGGCACGACAAGAACGAATAGCTTAAGCGAGTCGCTCGTTGCCTCGACTACGGCTTGCTCTGACGGCTCGAGATAAACCCCGGCACCCTTGACGACATCGTAGCTCTTTCCCTTGAGTTTGATGCGGCCGCTACCGTCCATCAGATAGACGAGCTGGTGCTTGTTCACGGCCTCAGCCTCAAACGTGTCGCCAGACCTAAGCCAGCGCAGGCTGCCGATCACGTTTTTTGCGCCGCAAAGTGTTTCATTGAGCACCTCGGTCATCTCGCCATGACCGGAGGCTGATTTGCGCGGCAAGGTGTTGGTATCGATGAAAGTCAATGACATGGCATTGTCCCGCTGCTACTTAAGTTTGCACCCAGACCTTGCCGTCCTTACGAATCCAGCGCAAATCTGCGTCGGAGCCTTCCAGGATCGTCGTTTTAAACCGGTTGGGTGCCTGCCATTCGAAATAAAATAACGGTTCAAGCGCACGCAGCCGGTGCTTCGCCTCAGGAGGGATGAAGATCATGTCGCCAGGGCCGACCGCGCGTATGCCTTGTTCCGTCTCCACCTGCGCATTCCCATCAATGATGAAATAGAAGTGTTCGCAATTTTCGTGCAGGTGGTAAGGCGACGCAGCGCCTTTTTTGTAGTGCATGACGCCGGCGAGCATGTCATCAGTCTTCGCTAGGTCCTGATTGACAAAAAAGATACGTTCTCGTCCCGGCACTTCTGAAATCAGTGACGGCAGCTCGTTCTCATGAAAAATGTATGCCATCGCCAGTCCTACAGCCGATTTATTCCGACGATTCCGCCGCCTCATCGTGGTCACGTTCAACAGCGGCAACTGAAACGAGCCGGTGAGGCGGGACAAAACTTAAGAATAAACTCAATCACCGATGACGGCTTGACTTTAGTCAAGAAAGCGGATCCTGCACTACTGTCCAATTTCGTTTGGCTCCAACAGGGGAATTTGTTTAACCTCTTGGTCGCTGCGTAAGTGACGTTTTGCTGAGGCCTTCTTGAGCGCATCGAGACCGATCGTCGCTGTGTTGGCGACGATGAACACGAAGAGTAAAGAAGCTCGTTTCATTGCTAGCGCGCTTCAACGCACAGGTGTGACGCCGTGGATCCTCGACCTGTCCATGAAGCCGCACAATTTATCTGTCGCCGTCTCGGCCGAGCTTGCCGGCGTCGTCAATGATTTTGACTTATGTCAAGTAAGCGACACCGTCGGGTAGTTATCATTTCAATGGGTAGTGCGCGAATAGGAGGAAATCATGACAGCGCTGACACCCGAATATTCAGTGCACATCTATGAAATGATGGCACGCCTTGGAATCGAGCCGGGCGGTGGGGCTTTGCCGCGACTGAGTTTGCGGTACGCAACGGCCCTTCGTCGATGTGAAGATTGTCGATCTAAAAAGGCTTGCCAGGACTGGTTAGAGTGCGCGCCTACGATGGTAAATTTTGCGCCCGACTTTTGTGCGAATGCCGACATCTTATTTGAATTGCAATACGACCAGGTCGGACCTCGTTGGGTGAATTGACCGCCGATGATCATGCTCGAATAGGATTCTGACTTTACGCGTGCCTACGCTAGCGGAAGGGCTAAGTCATGATGAAATATATGAGAATTGCGGCTGCACTTATCGGCTGTCTTGGCGCGGCAGGTCCTGCTTTGGCCCAGGTAAAGGTAGGCGCGGTGCTTTCGGCCAGCGGCCCGGCGTCGTTCCTCGGCGATCCCGAGAGGAAGACACTCGATATTTATGTCGGGGACATCAACGCTAAAGGAGGGATCAACGGCCAGAAACTGCAGCTCATAGTCTACGATGACGGCGGCGATGCTAATGCAGCGCGCACCTTTGCCACTCGCCTGGTAGAAGAAGATAAAGTCGTCGCCATGGTCGGTGGCACCACCACTGGCACAACATTGGCGATGATGCCGGTATTCGAGGACGCTCAGGTTCCCTTCGTCTCGCTGGCTGGTGCCGTCCAGATCGTCGAGCCGGTGCACAAGTGGGTTTTCAAAACCCCACACACTGACAGGATGGCCTGTGAGAAGATTTTCGGTGATCTCAAACGCCGCAACCTGACAACGGTGGCATTGATCTCAGGTACCGACGCCTTCGGCAAATCGATGCGTGATCAGTGCGTCGCCGTCGCACCAAAGGTGGGCATCACAATCGTTCATGAAGAAACGTATGGACCTTCTGATAGTGACATGACCCCGCAGCTCACAAAGATTAAGGCTACGACTGGCGTGCAAGCAGTCGTCTGCGCCGGCTTCGGGCAGGGTCCCGCGATCGTCACACGCAATTATCGGCAACTCGGCATTGAGTATCCGCTTTACCAAAGCCACGGCGTCGCCTCAAAACAGTTTATTAGCCTAGCAGGCCCTGCGGCAAATGGTGTTCGGCTACCGGCGGCAGCGCTACTCGTTGCTGACAAACTGCCGGACAGTGATAGGCAAAAGCCTGTCGTGGTCGGCTACCAAAAGACGTTTGAGACAAAAACTGGGCAGCCGGTCTCTACTTTCGGCGGTCACGCCTATGATGGGCTGATGATTCTGGTCGATGCCGCTAAACGCGCCGGTAGCTTTGATAGTGGCAAGCTGCGCGATGAAATCGAAAGAACCAAGGACTATGTTGGCACTGGCGGCGTCGTCACCATGTCGCCGAGCGATCACCTAGGCCTTGACCTTTCGGCCTTCCGGTTACTCGAAATCAAGGACGGAGACTGGACGATGATTCCGAATTCCGGCTCGTAAGACACTCTGGCGAGTCATTTCAAGATGCTTACCAGATTTTTGTTCTGTTCGACCGAGAACAGGCGGCCGATTCGATGGCAGAGTTCTTGCAGTTTACATTCTCCGGACTCACCGTTGGTGCCATCTATGCACTTGTCGCAATCGGCTTTACGCTGATTTATAACGCCTCCGGTGTGGTGAACTTTGCCCAAGGCGAGTTTGTCATGCTAGGGGGAATGATCACCGTTTTCCTTGGCTATGCTGGGATTCCTGTAACGCTCGCAGCAGCCGTTGCTGTTCTCATCACCACTGCCGTGGGCCTTGCCCTTTATCGTTTTGCCATTGCGACCGCGGGTGAAACAAATGCGGTGACACTCATCATTATAACAATCGGTGCCTCGATTTTCCTTCGCGGAACGGCGGAAATCTTATTTGACAAGCGCTTTCACAGTCTTCCGTCTCTTTTCGGTAGTGACCCGATCCGCGTCGGCGGTGCGACAATTCTACCGCAGAGCCTCGTCGTACTCGTCGGTACGCTGATCGTCGTATTGCTGCTATGGGTCTTTATCGAGCGAACGCTGTACGGCAAAGCTGTGATCGCGACTTCTGCCAACCGCGTCGCTGCAAGACTTGTGGGTATCAACGTCCGTAGCATTGTCGGCTCGTGCTTCGCGCTGTCAGCGGCCATCGGCGCAATTGCCGGCGTCTTGGTCACACCCATCACCCTCACTAGCTACAATGTCGGCACGCTGCTGGCATTGAAAGGATTCGCTGCCGTAATGCTCGGTGGCATCGGCAGCGCCATAGGAGCGGTTGTCGGGGGTGTACTACTCGGTCTGTTCGAGGCGTTCGCGGCGGGCTACTTCTCCGCTAGTTACAAGGATGCGGTAGCATTTCTCGTTATTCTGGCCGTACTGTTTGCCCTGCCGCAAGGACTCTTCGGCAAAAAAACGGTTGAACGGGTGTAAACGTGTTCACCCGGCCTGATCGACTTCAGCGGCTGCAGCGCTATCGGTTCATTTCTCTCATACCACTCGTCGTGATCATCTTAGTGCTGCCGCCTTTGTTTCCGTCGCCATATTACTATCGCGTCGCAGCGCTGATCTTCATTTTCGCCATTGCCGCCGTTGGCCTCAATCTCTTAATGGGCTTCGCCGGTCAGGTTAGCCTTGGCCATGCCGGCTTCATGGGCGTGGGTGCATACACGGTCGCTATCGGACCGCGCTTCGGGATTGCGCCGTTATTCTCCTTCGTGCTCGGGGCAATGCTGTCAGCTCTGCTGGCGTTTGTCGTCGGTCGGCCAATCTTGCGCCTTAGAGGACATTACCTCGCAGTGGCTACCCTCGGCTTTGGAGTGTTACTCACCATTGTTTTTACCAATGAAGCGACGTGGACTGGTGGCCCTGACGGCATGACAGTGCCGCGGATTACAGTGCTCAACTGGACGCTACGTAGTGCGAGTACCTGGTACTGGATACTGGCATTGAGCTTCCTCGTTAGCGCAGCGCTCGCGCTTAACCTCATCGACAGTCCTACGGGACGCGCACTCCGCGC
>Ga0187780_10002591_pt1 | contig 13562 bp, 12 predicted proteins | sample 1015_Q2_SP10_20__FD_132429 | JGI IMG/M metagenome (GOLD analysis project Ga0187780, IMG submission 132429) | Tropical peat soil microbial communities from peatlands in Department of Meta, Colombia - 1015_Q2_SP10_20_MG | ecosystem: Environmental > Terrestrial > Soil > Wetlands > Peat | place...
ATCTGGCGCTCGCCGCGATGGGCGCTCCCTTCTCGGCCGCGGGCGTTCCGCTCGCCATCACGTCGCTGAACTACCTCAAACAGATCTTCGTCTCGCGCCGCGTCGGCCAGGAGCTGCTCGGAGAGCTCGACGAGGATCGCAAGCCCTCGTAGCCCGCGACGCGAGGCGCCCGCCGGAAAAGGCGGGGGGTATGATCGTGCGATGCGCGCCTCGCACGGCTGGGCCGAAATCGACCAGGCGCGCAAGCGCGATCTCATCGCGGCGATCGCGAAGGGCCGCGCGACGCGCGGGCCCGTGCACGCCGAGCTCGACATCACGGACCGGTGCAACGTCGCCTGCTATTTCTGCAACCAGCAGGACGTGCGGACGAAGGAGCAGATCTCGCTCGCCCACCTCGTCCGGCTGATCGACGAGCTCGTGGAGGGCGGACTCCGGTCGGTCCGCCTTTCGGGGGGCGGCGACCCGCTCTTCCACAGCGCCGTGCTCGACGTGCTCGACCACCTCCATCGGCGGGGCATCGTCATCGACAACCTGACGACCAACGGCGTTCTCCTCGGGCCGGAAGTCGCCCGGCGTCTCGTCGAGCGGCGCGCGCGCGAAGTGATTTTTTCGTTGAACGCCGTCGACGCGGACGACTACCGACGAATGATGAAGGCGCAGCCCCGAACGTTTCAGCGCGTGGTGGACAGCATCCGAGGTCTCGTCGAGGCCCGCGGAGAGTCCTCGTACCCGGGCATCGTGATCCAGTTCCTGATTGACCGGGAGAACTATCGAGAGCTTCCCCGGATGTACGACCTCGGACGCGACCTCGGCGCCGACCGCATCGTCTTTTCGGTCGTGCTGGAGATTCCCCTCGAGCGGATCGACCGGGAAATCCTCCTCACGCCGGAAGATGCCGAGCGGGTGCGTCCGTTCCTCGAAGAGATCCTGCGCCGGGACCGGGACGCCCACCTCTTGCAGCTCTTCTTTCCCATCGCGAACTGGAACGTCATGGTCGAGCGGCTCAAGGCCGCGGTCGCCTACGGCCCGGAGCCTTCTCTCGTGCCGACGGCGTCTTCGTTTCGCGAAGAGAACGGGCACTGCTTCTTCGGCTGGTACACCGCGACGATCCGCGGCAACGGCGAGCTCTATCCCTGCTGCCTTCTGATGTCGCCCGGGTACGAGCCGCTCGGCAACGCCGTCAACGGCCGCTTCGTCGACCACTGGAACGGCCCGGCGTTCGAGCGGCTGCGCCGGGAGCAGCGCGAGGTGCTGTTAGCCGGCGAGAAGGCGGCGTTCGACGAGACCCGGTTTCGGACGATTCGCCGCCAGTGCGTGGATCCAGGCCTCTGCTGGCTCAAGAACATGTACTTTCGCGGCGACGAGCAGTTCTACGCCGACCTCGGGCGCGCCCTCGAGAAAGCGCGGCGGCCCTGGCGGTTGAAGAAGCGCGTCCGCGGCGTCGCGGGCCGGCTGCGGCGGGCGGCGCAGCGCGCCCTCGCGCGGCCGGCGGGCTCCGTGCGTCCTGCCGACGGAGTGCCTCCGCGCGCGTGAGGCGCGCCGCTCTTCCTCTGGCGGGCGCGGCCCTCCTGGTGGCCGCAGCGGCGTACCGGCTCCCCCATACGCGCCAGATCCTCGAGCCCGAGCGCAACCCGTTTCGACGCTCGCTGTCGCCTTTCGACGGGCCGGCCTTCGCGCTGATCGACCGAGTCGCCGCGGACGTTCCGCGCGGAGCGAAGGTCGCGATCGATACGTCTTCGAGAGTCGACCAGGAGACGGTCTATTTCGCCATGGTCGCTTCCGGAATGCTGCCCGGCCGAGACGTCCGCGCGCACGTGCCCTGGCTCGAAGAGAAGAGCTGGAAGCCCGACTACTGGATCGTCTTCGGCAGCCGCCCTCCCGACGCTCCCGCCGTGCCCGTGTTGCAGACGCCTGAGGGCACGCTCTGGAGGCCGAAGGAATGACGGGCGGCGCCTGGCTCGCAACCTGGCTGCTCCTGCCGCTCGTCGGGGCGCCGCTTCTCTCGCACGGGGCGTACCGGCGCTTTTCTTTCGTCGGCCGCGCGATCCTGTCCGGCGCGGCCGGCCTCGTGGCGCTCTCGTTCGTTCAGACGGCTGCGTCGCTGGCCGGCTGGCGCTGGCGGCTGCTGCCGCTCGCGATTCTCTCCGCCGCGGGATGCTGGGCGCTGCGGCTGGCCGCGGGAGGGCCGCCGCCCGGAGGCCCGCTGCGGCTCGCCAGCGGCGATCCGGGACGCCGCGCCGCGAGTCTGCTCTCCGCGATGGCCGTTGGCGTCGCTCTGGTCGCGACTCTGGCGGGCGCGGCGGGCTCGCCGGACCTGCTCCTCTTCTGGGGGCCGAAGGCGGAGGCCTTTGCCGCGGCGCGAACGATCGACGCGGGATTTCTGGCCGACTCGCGGACCGTCCTGATGCACCCGTACTACCCGCCTCTCGTGACGAATCTCTACGCCTTCTCGTCCATGGCGGCCGGCGCCTTCTCCTGGCGCGCCGCGGCGCTGACCTTTCCGATTCTCCTCGGCGCGCTCGCCCTGTCGCTTCCCTCGGTCCTGCGGGTCGCCGAACGGCCGCTCGCCCCTTCGGCGGTGGCGGCGTCCGCGGTCGCCGCCCTGGGCCTTCTCGGCGCGGAAGCGGACATCGCGGGCAATGCCGACATGATGCTGCTCGCCTTCGAGGCTCTCGGCGCGGCCTTGCTGCTCGCCCCGCGGCCGATCGACCGCTCGACGAGGCTGCTCGCCGGGATCCTCCTCGCCGGCGCCGCGTCGGCGAAGGTCGAGGGCCTTCCCTTCGCTCTCGTGGCGATCCTCTTCCTGCTCGTCCAGGAGCGGAGGCTTGCGCGGCTGCCCGAGCGGCTCGCGCTTCTCGTCGGGCCGACGGCGCTCTCGCTCGGGGTCTGGCTCGCGTTCGGCCTGGGCCGTCATGCGTTCTCGCGCTACGGCGAGTACGGCAGCCTGCTCGACCTGCGGCCCGACCGCATGGGGCTCGTGCTCACCGCGATCGGCCGGACGGTCTGGCGGCGCGGCTTCGCCCTTCCGTATCTCGTGCCGCTCGCTCTCGTTCTCTCGAGCCGCCAGAGCCCGCGGCCGCTGCCGATCGCCGTCGCCGCCGCGCTGACGCTCTTTCTGACGACGACCTATCTGCTGCCTGTCGCCCGCCCCGCGCTCTGGATCGAGTGGTCCGCGAGCCGGACCTTCTCGCCGCTGATCGTGCTGCTCTCGCTCTCGGTGCGAGGACCGCGGCCACGCTACGCGGAGGCCGCCGGTCCTCCCTCGTAGTAATCGAGGCCCGAGTGGTCGAGGACTTCCTCGCCCACGAGAATCCGCAGCGTGTTGGTCAGCTTCAGGTGCTGGATGAAAAGGTCGTGCTCTGGCCTCAAGTCCGGCCGCGACATGGGGCTCTTGAAGTAGAACGACAGCCACTCCTGAATGCCCGACAGGCCCGCGCGCTGCGCGAGATCCAGAAAGAGGATCAGGTCGAGCACGACGGGAGCCGCGAGGATCGAATCCCGGCAGAGGAAATCGATCTTGATCTGCATCGGCTGTCCCAGCCAGCCGAAGATGTCGATGTTGTCCCAGCCTTCCTTGGCGTCGCCGCGCGGCGGGTAGTACTCGATCCGAACCTTGTGGAAGTAGTCGCCGTAGAGCTCGGGGTACAGCTCTGGCTGGAGGATCGCGTCGAGGACCGAAGTCTTGCTGACCTCCTTCGTGCGAAAGGAGCCCGGATCGTCGAGCACCTCGCCATCCCGGTTTCCCAGGATGTTGGTCGAAAACCAGCCGTGGAGGCCGAGGACGCGCGCGCGCAGGCCAGGCGCGATGATCGTCTTCATCATCGTTTGCCCGGTCTTGAAGTCCTTGCCCGCGATGGGAAGACGGCGCGCCTTCGCCATCTCGGCGAGCGCCGGGATATCGACGGTCAGGTTCGGAGCGCCGTTGGCGAACGGCACGCCGGCCGACAGCGCCGCGTAGGCGTAGATCATCGACGGCGAGATGTCGGGCGAGTTCTCCTTCAGACCCCTCTCGAAGGCGGGCAGCGACTCGTGCACCTGCGAAGGCTCGGCGAAGACCTCCGTCGAGCCGCACCAGACCATCACGGACCGGCGCGCGCCGGTCCGCCGCCGAAAACCTTCGACGTCTTCGACGAGCGCCTCCGCCAGATGCATCTTGGTCGGCGCCTCCTTGCGGTGCGCGCCGTCGAGATTGCGCACCCAGGCCCGGTCGAAGACCGCTCGCCAGGGCTCGAGCGCGGTCAGGGCCGGCCTGGCAGCGGCCAGCATCTCGGGCGACAGGACGCCCGCCTTGACTGCCGTCTCGTACGCGTTGTCGGGAAAAATGTCCCAGCCCCCGAAAACGAGGTCTCGCAGGCCGGCGAGCGGAACGAGCTCGCGGATCGGGACGAAGCGCGGATCGGTGCGCTTGCCCAGGCGGATCTTCTGCATCTGCGTCAGAGAGCCGAAGGGACGCGCGATCCCTTTCTCGACCAGATGCACGCCCGCGACGAGAGTCGTCGCGACCGCGCCGAGGCCCGGCAGCAGAACCGCGAGCGGCCCCTCCGCCGGCGCGATGTCACGCGCCAGCTCCGGGTAGAAGGAAGTTCGGTCGTTCATCGATTTGGGCTCTGCGCATGGCGCCGCGCGAGCGCGGCGAGGACAACGGAGAATATCGGAGCGCCCACGGCCGAGGCCAGAAGAAACCACTGCGCCCTGCCGAAGAGAGAAAGCGCGAGCACGAGATAAATGAAGTCGCGGCGCCCGAGCAGGTCGACGACCCGCGAGAGCGGGCTGTCGGCGACGGGCGTCACGGAAGTGAAGAGCGGCCCCTCCTTGGACCGCTGCATGGTGCTCTGGTGCACGACTCCTGCCGAGGCGAGCGTGCCCGCCACGGCGGCGAGACCGACCCAGAGGGGCCAGGCCTGCCCGATCGACTGGCTCCAGCCGATCGCGATGCACGCGAAGATCGCGGCGTGGACGGCGTTGTCGCCCCAGAAATCGAGCAGGCCGCCCCATCGGGATTCCTGGAACTTGAGCCGCGCGATCTCGCCGTCGCAGCCGTCGAGGATCGAGTGCAGGAGAAAAAGAAGAGCGCCCGCCGTCTGCATCGACGCGCGCGGCGAGAGAAAGAACAGCGCGCCGACGAGCCCGACGGCCGTCGAGAAAACGGTCATCTGATTGGGCGTGATGGACGTCGCCGACAGGCGCCGGCTGATCTCGAGCGACACCCTCCGCTCGAAGTGGCGCGACATGAACCCTTCGGTGTCCTTGACGAGGCCGTCGAGGAGCCACCGCTCGGCCGGGCGGCGATCGGCCGCCGAGGACACGGCGACTCCGGCGGGCGCAGGCGAGGCGCCTGTAGCGAGCTGCTTGATCTCGCCTGTGCGCAGGACCCGGTTCCAGCGCAGCACCGCGGCGCCCGAGGGAATGGGCGCTCCTGAGGGAACCAACCGCGCCGAGGTTCCCGCGAGAGCCCGGGTCAGGGAATCCGCCGGGTCGTCGGCCGCAACGGCGATGGAATCGAAGCCGGCGCGCTCCGCGGCGAGGACCGTGCGCCGGATCATCGGAAGGCCGAGCAGCACGCTCTCTGGCGGCAAGGACGACGGGCTCTCCGGCGCGACGAGGAAAAGCGAGCGTCCAGTCATGGCGGAACCAGAACGAATTCTCCACCGAGACGGCTCGACTCCCGAGCGAGGGCGATCAGCCTGGCGACGGCAGCCGCTTCCCCGAGGTTCCTGCCGCGGAGGGAAGGCTCCCGGACCTCAACAAGGAACTCGTCCACGACGCCCCGAAACCACTCGGGATGATGGGATCCTTCGGCGAGGGATGGCAGCTCCCAGATCTGCGCCGGCGCGCCGGCTTCGCAGAGCGCGAGCCGGCCCCCCTCGAGCGTGAGCGACGCCCGGTCGCCTTCGATCGCGACCGAGTTGGCGCGGCTCTCCGCGGCCCAGGTCAGAAAGATCTCGGCTCGGGCGCCGCCCCAGTCGAGAGCGACGTCGGCCGTGTCCTCGATCGCGAACTGCCGGTGCTTGCGCGTCTCGAGGCGCCCGGCGACCGCGCGGGGCTCTCCATCCAACCAGTCGCGGAGCGTGTAGAGAGCGTGCCAGCCGTGATCCACGAGGATTCCGCCGCCCGATTGCGCCGGATCCACTCTCCAGTTGCCTTCCTCGCCGGCCGCGGCGGCCGGCCGATTGCGCCGCGTCTCCCACCGAACGCGCTGGATCCGCTCGACCGCGCCTCCGCGCACGAGCTCGGTCATCTTCGCGAGAGCCGGGGCGTACCGCCAGTTGTGGACGGTCACGAGCGCCCGCGCCCGGCGCCCGGCGAGGGCCGCCAGGGGCGCGATCTCCTCCGGGGAGAACGCCAGGGGCTTCTCGCAGATTACGTGACAACCCTTCTCGAGGGCGGCGCGCGCGATCGCCGCGTGCTGCGCCGGCGGCGTGCAGACGTCCACGAAGTCGAGCGCCTCCGCCGAAAGCAGCTCCTCGGCCGAGGAATACCAGCGCGTCTCCGGGTAGGCGGCTCGAAAGGCGGCCTGGCCTTCGGGCCGCAAATCGGCGGCGGCGATCAACCGGATGTCCGCGCGCCGGGACCATTCCGGCAGGTGGCCCTGGCGCGCCACATGCCCGACGCCGATCAAGGCCCCCTTCAGCATTCTCGGGGTTCCCGCCGCGGCCGGATCAGTCGAGCTTCCACTCCCGCGCCACGGCCCCGATCGCTTCGTCCAGAATCTCGAGGCCGTCGAGGGCCGTCCTCTCGTCGATGTTGAGCGGCGGATTGATGCGGATGACCGGCGTGTAGGACATCGCGACGAGCCCGCGGCGCAGGCATTCCTGGAAGAGGGCCTTCGTGAGGTCCCTGGACACGAGCTGTTTGGAGCGGCGGTCTTTTACGAGGTCGAGGCCGAGCAGGAGCCCCTTGCCGCGCACGTCGCCGACGATGCGGTGCTTCTCCTTCATCGCCTCGAGCCGCCGCAGCATCGCCCGGCCGACGCGGTCGGCGTTCTCGACCAGGTTTTCGCGCGTGATGATCTCGAGAGAGGCGAGTCCGGCGGCAGAGGCGAGGGGATTGCCGCCGTACGAGGACGAGGAGCCCGACGGATTCGACCAGGGCTTTGACCGCGTGAGGACGTCGGTCGAGACGACGGCGGCGAGCGGAAAACCTCCGCCAACGCCTTTACCGACCGTGAGAATGTCGGGGACGACGGCGTCGTGATCCACGCCCCACATCTTTCCCGTGCGGCCGAACCCGGTGATCATCTCGTCGGCGATCAGCAGCGCGCCGTGTTCCTTCGCGATCGCGGCGACGGCGGAGAGGAATCCGGGAGGCGGAACGACGTTGCCGGCGGTGCCCTGCATCGGCTCGACGATGACCGCGGCCACGGCGCCGCCGGTCTGGTTTCGGATCACGTCGCGGGTCTTCTCCGCGCAGGCGATCCCACATTCGGGGAAGGTCATCGAGAGCGGGCACCGGTAGCAGGAGGCGTAGGGCGCGCTGTAGCAGCCGGGCACGAACGGGCCCAGGCCCTCCTTGAAGTCCCCCCACAGAAGCGGCAGCACGCCCCCCGTCTTCCCGTGAAACGCGCCCGAGTAACCGACGAACTCGAACTTCTTCGTCGCCGACTTGGCCAGCCGGAAGGCCGCCTCGACGGCCTCGGCGCCGCCCGAGAAGAGCTGGATGCGCGTCAGGCCGGGAGGCGTCACCGAGGCGAGCAGCTCGAGAAACTTCGCGCGCGTCTCGGTCGTGAAGCTGCCGAACGTCAGCCGCCCGGCCTGCGTCTTCAGCGCCTCGACATAATGGGGATGGCAGTGGCCCACGCTTCCGACGGCGATGCCGGCGATGAAGTCGATGTAGTCGTTTCCATCCTCGTCGTAGAGGCGGCTCCCCTGCCCGCGCGCCATGGCGAGGCCGGAGTACAGGGCGAAGGACTGAAGCCCGGACGCCATGTGCCGCTGCTCGTCGGAGAAGATGCGCCGGGAGCGGGGACCGACTTCGTTCTTCTTGATCGTATCCGTCACCGGGGAACTCCCGCCTCCTTGAACCGCGCCGCGAGGCACGCGGAAATGCGCTCGGCCGCGACGGACCGGAAGAGGGCGAAGCTCGGCCACGCATTCAAGTCGATGAGGGTGAGCGCGCCGCCCGGCGAGACGATGGCGTCTCCGCCGAAGACCTCGAGGCCCAGCGCCGCGGCGCCCCGCGCGACGAGGCGGCGCAGCGCGTCCGCTGCGAACGGATGGCCCGCCAGCCGCTGGTCGCGGTGATAGAACCACTGGAACCAGGAGAGCGGCGCCGGCTCCTCTTCCGCTTCCCCCGCAACGCCATAGAACTTGATCAGGTCGCCCGCGACGTGCTCCTGAAGGACCGCACGGGCGATGCCCCGCGACGCCAGATGCGCGAGCGCGGACTCGACGTCCTCGCGCGCCGCCGCGTAGGACACGTCGCCCTCCTGCGTGGCGTGGACGTCGCCCCGCTTGACCCAGCACGGGGACTCGAACGCCGCGCCGGCTCCTGCGGAGGTCTCGATGAGGACGCTTCGCGGAAACGCGACGCCGCCCCGGGCAAAGCGCTCGATCGTGCGCTCGCGATCCGTGTTTCGGATGCCGGCGGGGCAGTTGACGATCCGGGCACCGCGTCGTTCCCACGCGGCGAGAAGCTCGACCGTCTCCGGGCGCTCGCACATGACGAAGAGAAAGGGCGGCGCTTCGGAGGCCTCCGCGGAGGGCGGAAGCTCGTCGGGGGATTTCAGCTCCACGGCAAATCCCCGCTCCTCGAGAGCGTCCGCCGTGGCCCGGAGAATCAGCGCGTCGTCCGTTTCACGGCCGGGCGAGTGGGCGAGCTCGCGGTAGATGCCCCAGCAGCGGCTTCGGTTCATGCGCCGCCTCCAGCCGTGCGCCGCGGCGCGCGGCCGAAGAGCTCCTCCGCGAGGAGGACGTCCTCGGGGCGGTCGACGTCTACCGCCATGGCGATCGGCACCGCCCGCATCGGCTCGCCCGAGTCGCAGAGCCAGCCCAGATACTCGCGCAGGCGCCCGAGCGAGGCGGGAGGCTCAAGGTCCCGGGCCCGCGCGGAAAACACGTAGAAGCCGGCCGTCACGGCGTCCCTCCCCGCGCCTCCGACCGACGTCACGCGGCCTCCCGGGCCCAGACCGACCCACAGCGGCTTCTCGTCGGCGACGAGCGGCGTCACCGCCAGAATGGTTTCCTTCTCGTCGCAGGCGGCCGCGGCCCGCGCGAAGGCGACGAAGTCCTCGGTCGCGCAGATCGTATCCACCGTCGCCACGAGCAGACGCCCGGTCGGCGTGCAGGCGAAGATCGTCCGAAGGCTCTCGAGCGAGTGCGGCGTCGTCCACTGCACGACGACGGGAACGAGATCCGCGAAGCGGTCGCGCACGAAGGCCGCGCATTCCTCCTGCTCGGCGTTGAACAGGACCGAGACCTGCGCAATCCCCGCGGCGGCGAAGTTCGAGAGGACCCGTTCGATCAGCGGAAGCCCCGCGACGGAGACGAGCGGCTTGGGCCGGCCGATGGCCTTCAGGCGCGAGCCCTCGCCCGCCGCGATCACGCCGCCCGCCGTCAGAGGCGTCACGCCAGCACCCGGCCGAGCTCCGGCAAGCTCGCGATGACGGCGTCCTCGGGACAGCAGGCGCTGCCCTCTCCCGGCCGCAGCCAGACGTGGGGAATCCCGACGGCCCGCGCCCCCGCCATGTCGCGCGGAAGGGAGTCCCCGACGAAGAGCGCCTCCTCCGGGGCGACCCCGAGGGCGTCGAGAGCCGCATCGAAGATGCGTCGGTCGGGTTTCTCGGCGCCGACCACGACGGAGTCGATGGCGGCGTCGAGATGCGCCGAGAGGCCCGTCTCGGCGCAGACCGCCGCGAGATTGCCGTAGAAGTTGGAGACGACGGCGAGCCGATAGCGCTCGTGGAGACGGGCGAGCACGGGCAGGTTGCGGCCGAGGCAGGCGCGGGCGTCGCCGAGGAACCGGGCCGCGACCAGGCCGGCCTCCTCGCGCAGGCCGATCCGGCGGGCGACGGCGGCGCTCAGCCGCCCGACGACCTCCGAAAACGTCGCTTCTTGGGCAATCGCGCCGACCAGGGCGTCGTCCGCGTCGTAGAAGGCCCGGTCGAAGCCGTTTCCGTCCGGCGCGCCCGCCGCCGCGAAGAGTCGCTGAAAGCGGTCCTTCCAGGCGATGCCGTCGGCGTCGAGCGTGCCACCGAAATCGAGCAGCACCGCGCGCGGCCGGGCCGCGCCTCCCTTCATGGCTGCGCCTCCCCGTTGGCGAGAGGCCGCATCCGGCGCGCGGGGCTTCGGCCGCTGCGCCCCCGCCAGGAGTCCACGAGGATCACGGCGAATCCGGGCAGCGCCCAGACGATCTCCCGCGCGCGCCGTACGAGCCCGGAGGCGACGCCCTGCGCGGCGGTGAGCCCGAGAAGCACGCACACGCCCGCGCGGGCGCCCTCGGCGCCTCCGAGGCGCAAGGGAATGAAGAGCAGCATCGTCGTCAGCACGAGCGACAGCGCCTCGATCCCGAGCGCCGCCCCCCAGCGCGCTCCGGGCGCGAGCAGCCGCAGAACGATGTACGTCTCCACGGCGCCGCCGACCCACCCGACGAAGCAAAACGCCACGCCCGCCGCAAAGCGGCCGCGCCGCTCGCGATAGAAGCGCCGGATGCTCTCGTCCAGAGCCTGCGCGCTGCCGCCATGGGGCATCAGCCTCTCCGCAAGCGCCCGCCAGCGCGACAACAGGCGCACCGCCGGCGCGTACGTGCCCCGCCGCAGGGCCCAGGTGAGCGCCGCGAGCAGGAGGCCGAAGCCTGCCACGCCGGCAAGCGCCCCGGCCCGCGCGGCCCTCGAGAGCGGAAAGCTCGCGAGCGTCATTGCGACACCCCAGAGCACGAACAGCCACTGCGCGAGCATGTCCACGTGCTTGTGGAGCGTCACGGAAGCGATCGCCGACGCCGTCGGCACCTCTCCCGAGAGAAGGTGGACCTTGAGCGGCTCCCCTGCCACGCCGCCCGGCGAGACGTAGTTCGCGGCATCGCCAGCCAGATACACGCCGAAGAGCCGGGGCAGCCGCGCAAGCGGCGGCCGCGGGTCCATCACGGCCCACCAGCCGAAGAAGAAGCCGGCCTGGGCCACCGCGTAGAGCGCGGCGATCGCCGCGAACCAGCCGCCGATCGCGCGCAGGTTGGCTTCGATCGCGGGCCATCCGACCGCGCGGAAGAGCCAGACGAGGGCCGCAGCGCCGGCCGCGACGAAAAGAGCGCGCAGCGCCCGCCGGCGAGATGAGGGCGCAGGCCTCGAGGGGCCGCCGGTCTTCATGAACGAGTCCCGGGTCGGCGCGGAAAGGAACCGATCAAACCGCTTCCCGCGAAGCGGGCAGGAGCGCCTTGAGCTCCTGCGGTAGCGAGAAGCTCACGTTTTCTTTCACGGTCTCGAACTCTTCGACCTCCCGGACCCCGAGCCGCTCCTGCGCGTAGCGCACGACTTCGCGCACGAGAATCTCCGGCGCCGAGGCGCTCGCCGTCAGACCCAACACGCGAACGCCAGCGAGCCACGCGCTCTGGATGTCCTCGGCGCGCTCGATCAGGTGCGACGGCACTCCCTGGTCGCGGGCGACCTCGCACAGACGAAGAGAGTTGGAGCTGTTCGGGGCCCCCAGAACGAGCAGAAGATCCACCGACGGCGCCATCGCCTTGACGGCGTCCTGCCGGTTCTGGGTCGCATAGCAAATGTCGTCCTTGGCGGGCCGCGCGAGCCTCGGGAATCGGCGCTTGAGCACTTCGACGATGTCCCGCGTGTCGTCGAGCGAGAGGGTCGTCTGCGTCAGGTACGCGACGCGCTCGGAGTTGGGCACCTCGACGGCCTCGGCCTCCTCCGTCGATCCAACCAGCCGGATCGACCCCGGCGCCTCTCCGAGCGTTCCGATCGTCTCGTCGTGGTCCTCGTGGCCGATCAGGATGATCGTGTAGCCCTGTTTCGCGTAATGGATGGCCTCCAGGTGCACCTTGGTCACGAGGGGGCACGTCGCATCGATCGTGCGCAGGCGCTTGCGCCGCGCGCTCTCGCGAACCTCCGGCGCCACGCCGTGCGCCGAGTAGATCAGCCAGGCGCCGTCCGGCACGTCGTGGACCTCTTCGACGAAATGCGCGCCCTTGCTGCGGAGCTCGTCGACCACGTAGCGGTTGTGAATGATCTCCTTGCGGACGTAGACGGGGCCGTCGCACACCTCGAGCGCCTTCTCGACGACGTCGATCGCCCGCACGACCCCCGCGCAGAAGCCGCGCAGGCCGGCGACGAGGAGCTTCTCGATCTGGATCGGCGCGCCGGGCGCCGACGTCCGGCCGGTCACCACGTCACCGTCTCCGCGAGGACCTCCCGCCGCTGACCCGACCGGGACGGGCCCTTGCGCGCGGAGGTCCGCGCGAGATCGGGATAGAGCGCGAGCACGGTCTCGACGACGCCGGCCGGGTCGAGCTTGAAATTGGCGCGCTGCACCGGCGCCGGGCTGTGCTCGACGAACTGGTCCGGAATCGCGTGCACCCGCAGGCCCTCGGCGTTCCAGCCCTCGCGATGGAATGCTTCGAGAACGGCGCTCCCGAATCCGCCCATGGCGAGGTGCTCTTCGAGCGTCAGCACCCGCGGCGCGGCCGCCCGCAGGCGCGCGAGCAGATCCATGTCGAGCGGTTTCGCGTACCGCGCGTTCGCGACGCCGCAGTCAACGCCGCGCTCGGCGAGCTGCGCCGCCGCCTCCTCCGCGACCGGCACCATCGAGCCGTAGGCGAGCAGGAAGACGTCCTTGCCCTCGCGCAAAATCTCGCCCTTGCCGATCGGAAGCGCCTGCAGATTGTTGTCGAGCTTCACGCCGACGCCGGCTCCGCGGGGATAGCGGACGGTGAAGGGACGGCCGGAAGCGAGCGCGGTCGCGATCAGGTGCTGCAGCTCGTTCTCGTCCTTGCCGGCGGCGACGGTCATATTCGGGATGCCCCGCGTGTAGGCGACGTCGTAGATGCCCTGGTGGGTCTTGCCGTCGTCGCCGACGAGCCCGGCGCGGTCGACGCAGACCGTGACGGGCAGGTTCTGCAGGCACACGTCGTGAATGAGCTGGTCGTAGGAGCGCTGGAGGAAGGTCGAGTAAATCGCGACGACGGGACGCCATCCCTCACGGGCGAGCCCGGCCGCCATGATGACGGCATGCTCCTCGGCGATGCCGACGTCGTAGACGCGGTCTGGAAAACGCTTCTTGACCTCCGCGAGCGCGGTGCCCTCGAGCATCGCGGCGCTGATCGCAACGATCTTTTCGTCCTTCTCCATGAGCGTCACGAGCGTGCGGGCAAAGACCTGCGAGTAGGTGTAGCGCGGCGCCGACCCCGGAGCCCCGGTCGGGGTGCCGGGCTGGTGGAACTTGGGGGGGTTCTCCTCAGCGAGCGTGTACCCGCGGCCCTTGTGGGTGAGCACGTGGATGACGACCGGCGTGCCGTCGGCGGAAACGTTGCGCGCCCGGGCGAGCGCGTCCTCGAGCTCATCGAAGTTGTGACCGTCGACGGGACCGACGTAGTGAAACCCGATCTCGTCCCACACGAGATTC
>Ga0187780_10002593_pt1 | contig 13557 bp, 9 predicted proteins | sample 1015_Q2_SP10_20__FD_132429 | JGI IMG/M metagenome (GOLD analysis project Ga0187780, IMG submission 132429) | Tropical peat soil microbial communities from peatlands in Department of Meta, Colombia - 1015_Q2_SP10_20_MG | ecosystem: Environmental > Terrestrial > Soil > Wetlands > Peat | place...
TCCGATTGCTTTGTCGACGACGCGCGGCTTGTCGTGCTCAACGCAGTGGACGCCGCCGAACGCGGAGCGGTGATCCGCACGCGCACCCGTTGCGTGCGAGCCGACCGAGGCGACGAGTGGCGGCTCGTGCTCAATGCCCGCGGCCAGCGCGATGTCGTTACCGCCCGGATTCTGATCAACGCGACAGGAGCATGGAACGAATTATTCGCCGAGGCCGCGCTGCGGCAACAGCCGCAAGGCCGGCTGCGGCTCGACAAGGGCAGCCACATCGTCGTGCGCCGCCTGTACGAGCATGATCGCGCCTACATCTTGCAGGTTGCCGACGGGCGGGTCGTCTTTGCCATTCCATTCGAAGGCGATTTCACGCTGATCGGCACGACCGACCAAGCCTTCACCGGCGATCCATCGACCGCGTTCCCGACCGGCGAAGAAATCGACTACCTCTGCCAGGCGGTCAACGACTATTTTCGAACCGAGATCGGCGCCGCCGACATGGTATGGGCGTTCGCGGGCGTGCGTTCGCTTTACGACGACGGGGCGCGCAAGGCGCAGGATCTCGGCCGCGACTATGCGCTGGTCGTCGACGAGCGTCATGGCGAGGCGCCGCTTCTGACCGTCTATGGCGGAAAGATCACCACATACCGGCGCCTTGCCGAAGAGGTGCTGGGGCGGTTGCGGCATTTTTTCCCGCGATTGCGGCCGTGGACGGCGCAAAGCCATTTGCCGGGCGGCGATTTTGTTTTTGACGGCCTCGAAACGCTGATCGAGCGCACCCAGCGTACTTGGCCGTTTCTGACGGGGGAGCATACGCGGCGTCTGGTGCGCGCCTATGGAACCCGTGTGGAGCGCGTGCTCGACAAAGCGGCCGGAATCGACGATCTCGGTACGCGCTTTGGCGCCGATCTCACCGCGGCGGAAGTTCACTACCTAATGCGGAAGGAATGGGCGCGGACCGCGGAGGACGTGCTGTGGCGTCGCTCGAAATTGGGTTTGCGGTTTTCTCCGGCGCAGACGGCGTTGCTCGACCGGTTCATGACGTCGGCGGCGTCGAGCGGTCCGCACCTGTGATCGGCCGCCGCACTGCCGCACCGTCTTCTGTATTCTGTGTCACGGGCGGAGGTCGCGTTTCCGAAAATCGTCAAAATGCATTAGCGTGCCGGCGCGCCGGACCGGGCCTATCGGGGTGTCGATGCAGAACGTGGAATCCAATCGAGGATTTGCGAAACGGGGCTTTGCGCCTTGGACCGATCGCAGGCTGGCGCCGCTGCTGCGGATCGAAAGCGTCAGCAAGCGTTTCAGAACGTTCGTCGCGGTCGATCAGCTTTCGCTTGACGTCTATCAGGGCGAATTTTTCGCGCTGCTTGGTCCTTCGGGTTGCGGCAAGACCACGCTTCTTCGCTTGATCGCGGGCTTCGAGCAGCCCAGCGTCGGCCGCATCCTGCTCGACGGCGTCGATCTTGCGCCGGTGCCGCCGCATCGGCGGCCGGTCAACATGATGTTCCAAAGCTATGCGCTGTTTCCCCACCTCACCGTCGAAGCCAACGTCGCCTTCGGTCTAAAGCAAGAGGGCCTGCCGAGGGCCGAGATCGCCGCCCGCGTCGCGGACATGCTGGCGCTGGTGAAACTCGAGACCTTCGGACGCCGCAAGCCGCATGAGCTTTCCGGCGGTCAGCGGCAGCGCGTCGCGCTGGCGCGCTCGCTGGTCAAGCGTCCGCGCGTGCTCCTGCTCGACGAGCCGATGGCTGCGCTCGACAAGAAACTGCGCGGCGAGACTCAATTCGAGCTGATGGATTTGCAGCGAAAGCTCGGATTGACGTTCGTCATCGTCACCCACGATCAGAGTGAAGCAATGACGGTGGCGGACCGGATCGCGGTGATGGATCGGGGCCGGCTGATGCAAGTGGCGCCGCCTGCCGAGATTTACGAGCAGCCGAACTCGCGCTGGGTGGCGGATTTCATCGGCACGGCCAATCTTTTCGAGGGTCGCATCGGCGATCGCGAAGGCACGGTCGAGGGCACCGTTTTGGGCCGGCTACGCGTCGGCGCGAAGATCGACGCCGCGCCGCAAGCGGCCGTTTGGGTGGCGGTGCGGCCGGAGAAAATTCGCCTCTTACCACGCGAGGCGGGTCTCGACCGCGAGCCTGGGCTGGACAACACCCTCGCCGCGACGGTGGTCGATATCGGCTATCTGGGGGATCTTTCGGTCTACAAGCTGCACACCGAGACTGGCGTGGCGCTGCAGGCGGCTGTCGCCAATACCGGACCGCTCGGCGGGGGCGGTATCGGCCGCGGCGACAAAGTCTGGCTCAGTTTTGCGCCGGAAGCGGCAATCGTGCTGACGCGATGATCGGTGGGCGACGCGGATGAAGCAACAGCCACAACAATCTCGTCTGGCCGGACTCGTCGTCTGGATTCCCTATGCCTGGCTCGTCGCCTTCTTTCTGATGCCGTTTTTCATCGTGCTCAAAATGAGCTTGTCGCAAAGCGCGATCGCGCAGCCGCCCTACACGCCGGTGTTCGACCTCTCCGCCGGCTGGCAAGGCGTGCGATCGTTCTTAGCCGGCCTTTCGTTCGACAATTTCGTCTTCCTCGGTTCCGACCCGCTCTATGTGCTGTCCTATATGAAGAGCCTGCAGATCGCCGCGTTCTCCACGCTGTTGCTGCTCGTCATCGGCTATCTCATCGCCTATGCCATGACCCGCACGCCGCGGCGATTGCAGAGCATTCTGGTGGTCCTGGTCATCTTGCCGTTTTGGACATCGCTGCTCATCCGGATTTACGCCTGGATGAATATCCTGCAGCACGACGGACCGCTCAATCAGCTGTTATTGGCGCTCCACATCGTCCGCAAGCCGCCGGCCTGGCTTTCCACCAACACGGCCGTCTATATCGGCATCGTCTATTCCTACCTGCCGTTTATGGTTTTGCCGCTCTACGCGGCGCTAGAGAAGTTGGACGAATCGCTTCTTGAAGCCGCGGCCGATCTCGGCTGCCCGCGATGGAAAACGTTCTGGCTCGTCACCTTGCCCTTGTCGGCGCCGGGCGTAGTCGCCGGCGCGCTGTTGTGTTTCATCCCCATCGTCGGCGAATTCGTCATTCCCGATCTGCTCGGCGGTTCGCAGACGGCGATGATCGGCCAGGCTATCTGGACCGAATTTTTCGCCAACAAGGATTGGCCCACGGCGTCGGCGGTCGCCGTCGTTCTGGTGTGCCTCTTGGTCACTCCGATCGTCGTCTTCCAGCATCAGACAATGCGCGGCGTGGAACGGGACTGACATGCGAAAATTGTCCGCGTTCAATTTCGTAACACTGATTGTCGGCATCGCCTTTCTTTATTTGCCGATCGCCGTTCTGATCGTTTATTCATTCAATGCATCGCGGCTGGTCGCGGTGTGGGGCGGCTGGTCGATGCGCTGGTATGCGGCGCTCGCGCACGACGCGGCGCTCCTGCAGGCGGCCTCGATCAGCTTTCGCATCGCGCTTGTTTCGGCGGCGATCGCGACGCTTTTGGGAACGCTCGCGGCGGTGGCGCTGGTTCGTTTCGGCCGTTTTCGCGGGCGGCTGCTATTTGCCGCCATGATCTATGCGCCGCTGGTGATGCCCGAGGTCATTACCGGCTTGTCCATGCTTCTTTTGTTCGTCGCGGTTTCGGTCGATCGCGGCTTTTGGACCGTCGTCATCGCGCATACCACCATGGCGACCTGTTTCGTCGCGGTGATCGTGCAGTCCCGGCTGGTCGATTTCGACATCGGCCTAGAGGAGGCGGCGATGGATCTCGGTGCGTCACCGGCGAAAACATTTGTCTTGGTGACGCTGCCGCTGATTTTTCCCGCGATCGTGGCAAGCTGGATGCTGGCCTTCGCGCTTTCTCTCGACGATCTAGTGATTGCGAGCTTTACGACCGGACCCGGCGCGACGACATTGCCGATCCGCATCTATTCGGAGGTTCGGCTTGGCGTCAGCCCGGAAATGAACGCCGTTTGCACGATCATCGTCGCCGTGGTCGGCATCGCCGTCATCGCGGCTTCGATCCTCACCAAGCTCAATGCGGCGCGCGGCGCGCCGGCGCCCCGCGAGGCGTAGCGGACGCTCGCAAGGCCGCAACAAATGCGACGATGGCGCTATCGCGAAGATTGCGGCGGATTGGGCGCCGCTGCCGGCGCCGCGGGCGGCGGCGCCAGCAACTGGTCGATCACGGAACGCACGGCATCGCTGGCATTATAGGTTTTCGCCGCATCAAGGAGCGGCGCGGCCGCGCCAGAGCGGCGGATCAGGCTCTGCGCATCGGGCAGCATGATCGGATCGTCCCAAGGCCCCTGAACGACAAACGGCAAATCGAACTCATCGGCACTTGCGCTGGAGACGAGCGTCGCCACGCCTTTAAGATCGAGATCGCGCGTCGGCACCGAGGCTTGGCCGCCGACGGTTAGCCGCACCGACGGGCCGACAATACGCATATCGTCCACGGACACGACGCCTCGGTTTACTCTGAGGTTGACCGCAAGTTGATCGAACGGCGTCCGGCCGCTGCGGAAGTCGCCGTTGCCGGAGAGCGGACGGCGTTCGAGCCGGCGCAGCAATTGCTCGATATTGATGCCGGTAAACGCGCCGTTGCTCGCGTTCAGCGTCGCCGTGCCGTTGAGCGCGCGGGTTACCGCCAGGACGGAATCGCCGGTGCCGTCGAGATTGACGGTCAAGGTGCCGCGGCCCTCGATTTTGTGCAGGCCGAAAACTTGGCCGAGGCAGTTGTCCAGATCGACATCGGTGAATTGCATGTGCGAAGTGACGGCGACGCCGCCGTCGGCACCGGCAAGCCCGAGCGTTCCTTTGGCGACCCCGCCGAAGGCTTGCGATTCCCCGATCGTGAGACCGAGTTTGTTGTCGTGCATCGTCGCAGCGACGGCGGTCCGCCCCAATTGGGCGGTCGATATCTTGATGGAGGCGGCCGATAGCCGAAGATCGAGATTGAAATCGCTGAAACCACCCAGCGCGATGGGAAGCTGATTCCAATTGCGCTCGTTCCGCGCCAGCAATTGTATGCCGGAAACATAAGGCGTCAGATCGAGCGCATCGGCTGCCAGCGTGCCTTGCACCAGGCGACGGCTATCCGTCGAAAGCGCAAGTGCGCCCTCAGCGCTATTGCCGTCGAGCTCGACATTGACGTTGGATAACGACGCCATTCCGCCGCCGATGTCGCTTTGTGCCCGCAAAGCAAACCGGCCAAAGCCGCCGAACGGCAGCTTGTCGTTGCCGGCCCAGCGCATGGCTTCGCGCAACGATGGCGACTCCACGCCAAGCAAGCCTTGGATTTTGATCGTCGGATCATCGCTCGTCGTCCCGTCGAACGCGAGCGTCAGCGGCGCGCTCGATAACCTCACCTTGAGGCCCGAACTGTCGCCGGTGAGCGCTGCGAGGAAATCGGAAAGCGTAAGGCTCGCCTCCACCGGCTCGCCGTGCCAGGTGAAATGGCCACTGGCGCCGAAAGTGCGTGAAATCGACGGCCACGCGACCTGAAATTCGGCGTCTTCGAGCCGCTCGGTCACGTCTTTACCGGCGTCGTGGACGATGACTGTGCCGTCCACAATGCCGATTTCCGAAAATGACGCGGTCCGGTCGGCAGGCTCAAGCGCGTGGGCGAGCGTCGAAATCAGTCGGGACCAATTGGAGCCGCCCGTCGCCAATAAGGTCACCTTGATGGTCGGGCGAATAAGGGTGACGTCGGCGATCTCGATATGGCCGGCCAGCAACGGAAAGTATCGCAGCCGTGCGGTCAATTCTGCCGCTGTGAGGGCGGGTTCGCCGTTGAGGTCGTCGCCCAGGAGCACGTTGCGGAAGCGCACGGTGCCAGATGGAAACAGCGACAGCGAAATGTCGTCGCCCAGCACCGGGTCGAGGCCGGTCACGGCCTTGATTTCCGACCTCACCGCATCGCGGACCGAAGCGGCCGGTATGAGAAATGACAGGGCGATCAGCGTGACGAACACCACCGCGATCAGGGTGGCAACGGCTATCGCAAGGCGTTTCAAGCCGGGGGCCGCGGTCACGGGACGCGTTTCCAATTGGCGTGAGGTCGGTCGAATATACCGGTCAACAGACGGCCTGCAACCATGCTGGGCATCTGTGTCGCTTTCGTGGCTTCCGGCCGCGCCCGTCCGTTTCAGCCTTTGCGACCAACAACAAAATTCGGCCTCATTGCGGCGCGGCTATGCCTACCGTGCGGCTGCCCGAGTTTTCGGTTCGGCAGTCTTCGGTTCGCGGACCTGCGCCACCTCGGCAATGATCTTGCTGATGATCGCCTGACCAAAAGAGTTAAAGTCTTTGGCAACCATAACGAAGGCATTGGGACCGCCAATGACATTGTCCCGATAATAGTTATCTAGGCCGCCGGGTGGATTGGTGTGCTCCGGATTCCAGGCCAAGGGACTTTCGCTGAGGATTGCGAGTCCGTTTACGGTTATTCCCTTCGCCACGGCTTCGTCGCGCATTGACGGCACATCCGGGCCGGCATTGTTGGTGCCGTCCCCGGAAATATCGATAGCGCGCCGCGGCGCGCCGAATGGCGCCCGCGCAAGCTGCGCCATCGCGAATGCGATAGCGCCGCTGATCGACGTGCGATCGGCGAACGATCGCGGCGCTTCGGCCAAGCGATCGCCGAAATCCTTCGCCGAAGCGGCATCGCCGATCTCCGTCCAATCGATGACGATGCGTTGCGCACCGACGCCCGACCATTCGACGAAGCTCAATCCGATACGGCCGAGGCGTCCGGCGCGGATACTTTCAAGCACGCGGGGATCGGACATGGCGGCGGCATAGCCGTCGCGTTGCAACTGAAATTTCGCGGCGTCGATGCTGCGCGAAACGTCGGCGGCCAAAACCAAAAGTAAATCCACGTCGGCGGCAAGAGCCGCCGCTGGAAAAATTGCGAGGCTCGCAGAAACGAGCCACGCGACGATTTCGATCATTCGCCTCGCGCTCATCGCATCGAGAATCGTCGTCAATCTCGGCAAAAACTCGACGGCGCTGGACCGGCAGCGCGGTTCGATCACCTGCGGCCTGCCGCGATACGGCCCGGCGGAAACGCGATTTCGATCAGCGTTCCGGCGTCGGGCGCGCTCTTGATGTTGAAATTGGCGTGATTGGCTTGGGCGAGTGCCTTGGCCAAGGGCAGTCCGAAACCGGCTCCGCCGGATCCTGCGCTTGTCGATGTCGCGATATCGCCGAACCGCCCGGCCGCCGCCTCGATGTCCTTTTCGCTCATCCCGACGCCGGTGTCGCCCACGCGCAAAATCACCTCGCCGTCATCGGAGAATGCGGTCGATACGATGATCTGACCGCCGGGGCCGGTAAGCCTGATCGAATTCGAGAGCAGGTTGAACAAGATTTGCCGCAGCGATCGTTCGTCGGCGAGGACGTGCGGCAGTCCGGCCGTGAGCGCGGTGCGGATGATGATCCGCGCGCTATTGGCCTGCGGCTGCATGATGCCGGCGCATTGCTGCGTGAGATCGTTGAGACTGACATCGGCGAATGTCAGCTCGGTCTGGCCGGTCTCGAGTTTCGACAGATCGAGCAGGTCGTTGATCGTCGCAGCCAGATGCGAGCCGGCGCCGTGGATGTCCTTGATGTATTCGCGATAGCGTTCGTTGCCGATCGGGCCGAAACGCTCCGCCATTATCGCTTCGGCGAGGCCCATCATGGCGTTGAGCGGCGTGCGGATTTCGTGGCTGATCTTGGCGAGAAATTCTCCCGTGGCCGATGCCGCGCGCGGCGACTCGCGCTTGGCGTTGCGCAATTCTTCCTCGGCGTCCTTGCGCGCGGTGGCGTCGCGGAGCAAGGCGCAGGCGCGATGATCATCGGTGCGCGTCAATGTCAGCGTCAGCGGGACGATGCGGTCTTCGCCGAGCCGGGCCGCAACCTCGATCTCGCCGCCGGGCGGCTGGCTGCCTGCAAGGACGTGTTCAAAACATTCGAGAATGGCCGGTTCGTTGTCCGGCGCGAACAAAGTGACGAAACTGCCGCCGGCAAGCTGGTCCACCGGTTTGGCGAGCAGGGAAGCCGCGCGCGCGTTGGCGGTGACGACCTTGCCTTCCGAATCGAGCGTCATGACTCCGTCGCCTGTCGCGTCCAGGATCGACCTGAGCTCGCCGATTTCGGTCTCGGCCGCGCGCAGCGCGTGCGCGGCGGTGCGATTGGCGGCCTCGATTTGATCGTTGGCCAGGATAAGGGCGATCGCGGACGAGCCGTTCCAGGACACGGTGAACATGCGGCCTTCGACCGGCACGCTATCGCCGCGGCCGGTTTTGATCGCGAGCGACTGCGCGCCGCCCGCTTCGGCAACGGCGCCGCCGGCGCCCGGCTCCGCGAAGAGCATGTGTAGCCCGCCAGCCGCCTCGATTGCCGCGACACCGGTATAGCCGCTCCATTCCAGGAAATGCCGATTGACGTAGATCAGCGTGGCGTCGCGATAGACGAGAACGCCGAGCGGAATGCGGTCGAGCAGAGCCAGTTCGAGGTTCGTATCGGCGGCTGCGGTCGCCTCGCTCGCGACGGGCAATTCTTCAGCGGCCTCTTGCGCCGCCCCTTGCAGCGCGCTGTCGCCGGGCGCCTGTAAACGCGAGCCGCGCAACCGCGACGTCAATTCTTGCGCGAGTTCGCGAAACGCCTTGCGCTCGACCGGACTGAGGCTTGGCTGGCTCTTTGGCTCGGCCGGCGATGCCGGGCGAAACGGCACGACATTGGCCTCAGCGACGAGGTTTTCGGCGGAGGTGGAGCCTTCGCTGGGCGCACGGCTCTCCGGCGCCGCCGCGGCTTCGTCCGGCTTCGCCGCTTCATGCTTGTCCGTTTTTTCGCCGCCTGCCGCGATCCTCGGGACTGCAGGGATGTCTCTAGGTTCGAGCGGCTCGGCCGAGGACGCGGATTCGTTTTGCCCTTCGCGCCGCGTCCGCACCAATTCATTGATACGTTCGACGTCGCGACAGACGCCGAAACCGCGATAGCCGAGGAAAGTGCGGTCGCGACCGAAAACGGGGAGTCCGGAAAGCTCGATCGGCAAGCGCGTATCGGCATCGTCCACCGGCCATGAAACGGCGATGCCGCTCCAGGTTTCGCGGCTTGCCAGGGCACGTTCCACCCGGTCGTCCGGGTCGAGCCGCAGCGCGGCGGCGACTTCGCTCCAAACACCGCCGACCAGCGCGTTTCGCGGCCCGACGAGCTGGACGAATTCGTCCGACGCGATCGCGAAGCGGCCGTCCGCATCGAGGTGCCAGACGAAACGCAGCGGGTGACGGCGTTCCGCCAGCGGTTCGGCCCGCGTGATCGCCGGCTTCCTCTCGCCGAGACTCATGAAAACCGCGGCGGCGTCGGCATCTGCGCGCGACAGGATCGGCTCGGGCGGCGGCACGTCGCTTGTCATAGCCTGTTCGACCGAAGTCCGTTCGGCGGAACTCTCCGCCGGGGCGCCTCCGGCGGATGGCTTTAAAGCGACGAGAAGAACGCAAGAGGCCTCGTGACCGAGGCGGGTCACAACGGCATCGAAGGAGCGGCCATCAACGCGCACGCTTCCCGCTGCGCCTGCGCCTTCGCGCGCGCCAGCGATGTGCGTTCCGGCGCCAAGCGCCGATAAATTTGTCGTTCCGGCAAACAGGCGCTGCGCCGCCGGATTGGCGTAGAGAAGCCCGCCATCCGGGGCAAAAGCGGCCATGGCATTGCTGCTGTCGCTGAAGAGCCGCCGCACGCGCTCCGCCAGCGTGAACACGGGTCCGGCACGCTCGGCCGCGGCAACGAGCACCGCGCCTTTGCCGTCGCCGGCGACGATGCGCGAACAGGCGCAAGTCAGCGCGCGGCCGAAGCCGCCGCCAAAACCACGCAGGCGTTCAAGACGCTCCTGCCCGCCCGGCGGCAGTGTCGCGGCGAGACGAATAATCTGCGCGGCCGGAATGTCCGTGACGTAAAAATGCCGCCGCGCGCAGGAGTTCGACGTTTTCGCTCCGAAAATTGCGGCGCCAACCGCGTTCGCCCACAGAATTCGCGAGCCGTCGGCGCTCCATAGCCAAGCCGGCCAGGTGCTTGTCGCAAGTGCCGCAAGACGCGGATGGCGCAACAATGCGAGCTCGCTCTCCACGGTCGACATGCGTGATGGAACTCGTCCGGTAAAGGAATCCTTAATAATCCGCGGCGCTTGCGGCGTCCATGCCGCCGGATGCGGCACCTAATGCGAAGCCTGGATAACCTTAATAGTTCCAGTTTCGCACGGCATTTATGGGATCGCCACCATTGCGAGATCGATCCGCCTTAGGATAATGAGTGCCAAGGAGAGCATGTCATGGCCAAGGATCCGTTCGAGCCATTCACCATCCCCCCGGAGATGCGCGCCTTTGCCGAAAAGAGCGTGACGCAGGCCAGAGCGGCCTTCGAGGGCTTCGTCGAGGCAGCCAACAAAGCGGTCGGTCAGTTTCAGGGCCAGGCGCAAGCAGCACAAAGCGGCGCCAGCGAGATCGCTCACAAGTCCATCGCCTATGCCGAGCAGAACTTCGCCGCGACATTCGATTTTGCCCAGAAGCTCATGAACGCCAAGGACGCGGCGGAAGTATTAGGGCTGCAGTCCGAATATTTGAGCCGGCAAATGCAGGCGCTCTCGACCCAGGTACGAGACCTCGGACAAAGCGCGGCGAAGATCGTGATCGATGCCGCCAAGCCCAAGCCGTGATTCTGCTAAGGCGGCGGGTCAGAGCGGTTAAGCGGCTTAGAAAGCAAGCAAAAACAATATCTTAAATTTATTTGTGCATTGCAATAATTTCTATTGCAATGCACCAAAAAAGTTGCTATCTAACGTGGGCAAGTCCCAGGCCTTAGAATTGAGTGAGTCAACGGCGTTCGGCTGCGGGACCGATAAAATTCTCGTGCCACGCGCAACGGGCGGCGCGGCCGAAAAAACAAAAGACTGCTCCGTGAGTGAGACAGCCCCAAGAGCAAAGAGCGAAATCAAGGATCGTGTCATGGCGGAAACCGCAACCACTCCCCCCAAAGTGAAGACAAGCAAGCCCACAGCCAATCCGTTCGAAATGCCGAAATTCGAGATGCCGAAGTTCGAAATCCCGAAAGTCGAGATGCCGGCCGCATTTCGCGAATTCGCCGAGCGCGGCGTCGCGCAGTGCAAGGACACCTACGAGAAGATGAAGGCCGCCGCCGAAGAGGCGACCGACGTGCTGGAGACCAGCTATTCGACCGCGACCAAGGGCGCGTCGGATTATGGCCTGAAGGTCATCGAGGCGGCCCGCATGAATACCAATGCCGCATTCGATTTTGCCGGCGAACTAATCACCGCCAAGAGCCTGTCGGAAGTGATCGAGCTGTCGAGCGCCCATGCCCGCAAGCAATTCGAGGCGTTCACCGAGCAGGGCAAGGAACTTGGCGCGCTTGCGCAAAAGGTTGCGACCGAGACCGCCGAGCCGATCAAGAGCGGCATGAACAAGGCTTTCAGCAAGGTCGCCTGATCGATCCAGCCGATAACTGTCGCTCCGTTACAACGGCGAGGGAAAAGCCCGGGCAAGGCCCGGGCTTTTGCTTTTTTCGGGCTGGCGACGGCGGCGAACTTGCCAAATTTGCGCGTTACTCCTAGGTTTCGGCGCGCCTGCCGACGCTAGAGGCCGTGCAGCTGTAGCTCAGTTGGTTAGAGCGCCTGACTGTGGATCAGGAGGTCGGTGGTTCGAGTCCACCCAGCTGTACCAGGTAAGCGATTGAAATCTTGAACAGGTTTCGTGTCCGCTGCCGGCTATAGCACAAGCGGCCTCCGAAAAGGTTCCAAAGAGGTTCCAAGAGCGAGCCGTCAAGGCTGATGCCTGACATTTACCGGGCGCGTCCTAGGTGCCTTCGATTAGCAAGCCCCTTAGGCGTTACAAACTGCGCGAGCCCGTCGCGGTATCCGGCGTTCCTAAATAGGCAAGTCGGAGTCGACGGGCATCTGGTTGGGAGCCGGGTTTACAACGCCACCATCCGCCAGCCGTGGTGATGGACCCGGCAAGCGCACTGCAACGCGCCGCTTAGCATTGGAAAATCACTGTCCGTGCTTCTTTACCGCAGCTTCGCCAGCTTTGGTTTTCCGCGCCGTCAAAACGACCTGAACTCCTCGACTGGCGAGTTGGCGGCAAAATTCGAGGCCGATGCCGCGATTAGCGCCGGTCACAACAGCAATGGGCGAGCTATTCATGGCGTCTTCTCTTCACTTTCCGCTGACGCAGCGCCTATTACGACGGAACGGACTTGCATCGTTGGGATAGCAAGGTGGCGGTGCGCCGGCCATACCACCGCGTAACCGCTTTACCTTGTCATAGTTGGACCGAATGTGCCGATCGGCCACGCCTCTCTTCCTATGCGACCCTCACATTCAGATGCGGGAACATAGCCTGCATCGCCTCGGCGTCCATCTCGGTCTTGAACTTGTGTCGATCTTTGAGTGCTAGCGCCTTTTGCGCCGCTGGTCGCGCGCTAATCTCGTCGACCAGCTGCTTCAAATGTGGAAGCTTGTCCCAGGCGCCGTCGCCAAACACCATCGGAATGAGCCGCGCCCAGCCCCACACATTCATGTCGACGATCGTATAGGTGTCGCCGAGCATGTATTTCCGCTTAGCAAGCCGCGCATTGAGAATGCCTGCATGGCGTTGTGCTTCGAAGGCGTAGCGATTGATCGCGTAAGGAATCTTCTCGGGCGCATAATTGCGGAAATGCACCGACTGGCCAAAATAGGGGCCAACACCTGAGGAGATGAAGAACATCCACGACAACAGCTCGCCACGCGCCTTGTCGCTCTTGGCCGGAAGGAATTTACCGGTCTTCTCGGCGAGATAGAGCAGGATGGCGCTCGAATCGAACACCGTGACGTCGCCATCGATGATTGCCGGCAACTTGGCATTCGGATTGATGGCGAGAAATTCTGGTTTGTGCTGCTCGCCTTTGCGAGTGTCGATCGGAATGGGGTCGTAGGGTATGCCAGTCTCTTCCAGCAACAGCGCGACTTTGGTAGGGTTCGGCGCTCCGCTGTAATAGAATTTCAACATCGTTGTCTCCTTGAAACCTGTATCGGACGGCCGGTTCGACCGTCTCGTTGCGTCCGTGACGCTCCTAATTTCCGACCCAGACTGTCCTTGTCAACACGGTGCGAGATCAACCTTGCGGGAAATGCGAGCTAAAAAACTACAATAGCACAATGGCTTAATGGGTCATTCTGAAGACAATTAATTTTGGCACTCACCTCTTGAAAGTGCCAGAAGCATACCCAAATCGATTTGCGATCCTGGGCGACTGAGCTCGAGTTCATTGATCGTCGCCCGCCAACTGTAAGCGTGGGGTGCGAAGATGATTACCGCGTTTACCGATCCATTCGACGCACTATTCAATCTACAAAGGGCCCTTGAGGGACGTTTGGAGAGCGATTGGCTGCAGGATCAGACAACCAGCCAAGGCCCGTTTCCGCCCATCAACGTGTTTCAGCAGGGCGACGATATCCTCGCGATCATCGAGCTGCCGGGAGTCGACAAAGACAGCCTTCAGATCCAGGCCAAAGAA
>Ga0187780_10002594_pt1 | contig 13555 bp, 15 predicted proteins | sample 1015_Q2_SP10_20__FD_132429 | JGI IMG/M metagenome (GOLD analysis project Ga0187780, IMG submission 132429) | Tropical peat soil microbial communities from peatlands in Department of Meta, Colombia - 1015_Q2_SP10_20_MG | ecosystem: Environmental > Terrestrial > Soil > Wetlands > Peat | place...
AGCATTAGATGCAATGAAATACGAAATTGCTTCTGAGTTTGGAGTAACATTAGGTCCAGATGCTACATCTCGCGCTAATGGTTCTGTAGGTGGTGAAATTACAAAACGCTTAGTTCAAATGGCAGAACAATCATTACATGGATTTTCTAAATAAATAAAAATGGATATAGGGATGGAGTTCTTCTCCATCCCTTTCTTAATGAGAGTAATATATTTTAAAGAGGTGAATGATCGAAATGATTTGTCCACAATGCAATGCTTTAACAGAGCTAAAAGTTCAATGTTCTGTATGCCAGAATGATTGTGAAGATAAAGGAAGGGCGATGGACTATGATGAAAATTATAGCCCTTATATGGATTATGAATTGACTGCTTTAACAGATGGATTAACTAAAAATAATTCTAATTTATTTTGTGCTCACTTGTATTATTGTAATCATTGTAATGACAGTGCGATTAAATTAATCGAGAAAATATAAAAACGAAGTACCTAGTAGAGTACTTCGCTATTTTTTTGATGATATATAGGTAATGGTTTTAGCGAATGCGTTCTTCCGTTTCTTTATCGAAGAAATGAGCTTTGTTCATATCAATCGCTAATTTTAGCTTTTGTCCATGTGAAAAAGTTGTTCGTGCATCCAATCTAGCAACAAATTCATTTCCTTCAAAGGAGCTATAAAGCATTGTTTCAGCACCGAGTAATTCTGATACCTCAACTTTTATATCTAAAATACTACCTGGAGAAGCGCTCAAAAATACAGGCTCATCATGAATATCTTCTGGACGAATACCGAAGATAATTTCTTTACCGACGTAACCATTGTCGCGTAATGTTTTCATTTTACCTTCAGGAATCGTAATTTTCTTTTCTCCTACTATAATGAAACCTTCTTCTAATTTTCCATTCACAAAGTTCATTGCAGGTGATCCGATAAATCCTCCTACAAAAATATTTTCTGGGTGATCATAAACCTCTTTTGGTGTACCTACTTGTTGGATAATTCCATCTTTCATTACAACCAGTCTTGTTGCCATTGTCATAGCTTCAGTTTGATCATGTGTTACATAAATCGTTGTCGTTTGCAAACGTTGATGAAGTTTTGAAATTTCTGAGCGCATTTGTACACGGAGTTTTGCATCAAGATTTGATAATGGTTCATCCATTAAGAAAACTTTTGCATCTCGAACAATTGCGCGTCCTAAAGCCACACGTTGACGTTGTCCACCTGATAATGCTTTCGGTTTACGTTTTAAATATTCCTCAAGCCCTAAAATACGTGCTGCTTCTCTTACTCGACGATCAATTTCTGATTTTTCGAATTTACGAAGCTTTAATCCGAATGCCATATTATCATACACAGTCATATGAGGGTATAATGCATAGTTTTGGAATACCATTGCAATATCACGATCTTTTGGTTGAACATCATTCACTCGTTCACCATCAATATAGAAATCACCTTTTGAAATATCTTCTAATCCTGCAATCATACGAAGAGTTGTTGATTTACCGCAACCAGATGGACCTACAAATACAATGAATTCTTTATCATCTATATGTAGATTAAAATCTCGAACCGCAGTTACATTATTATCATATACTTTGTAAATATTATTTAACTGTAATTCAGCCATGGATTTACTTCCTCTCTTTTTAAATTAGTTTTCTTTAAATAAAAGTGTACTGGAATGAATTTTTTGAAACAATAGAAACCTGTACAAAAAAACAATAAGAACTTTGTGCAAAATGCATAAAAATCATAATGTTCAGAAAAACAAAAGGGTAATTAGGTAAATTTTATTTACTTAGAACTGTTACTTTTTCTAATAAATAGATAGCTAAAAATGAAACGTAACTGCTTTGAAAATCTTTTAAATCTATACCTGTGCGTTCTGTATATTTATCGACACGGTATTGCACTGTATTACGATGAAGATAGGTTTGTTTTGCAGTGGCAGTTATATTTTGGTTATTTTGAAGAAAAGCTTTTACAGTTTCTAAGATTGGATCGTCTAGATTAAACTCTGATAATATTAGAGTAGGTAAGATATCTGTCATTTCATGAGGTAATAAAGATAGCATATATGGAAGAATTTCATTCGTGAGTAATAAAACATTTTTATGGTTTTTATTTTGTAAAGCGTATTGAAAACAATTTTGTTCAAAGGAAAAAAATTGCTGTAAATTACTTAAAGGATGATGGAGCTTTCCTATAAAAAAAGTAATGTCATAAAACAAATCAGCAGCAAGAGTTTCCTGAACATAATTTATGTAGGTACTGTCATAAGATTCGGTCTGAATTTTTTCTAGAATGAAACCTTGGTTTGCTTTACACCAGATAATTGCAACTTCATTGTTAAAAAAGGCAGTTATTGTTTCTTCAAATGCAGCATGATCGATACTTTGTTGTTTAATATAAAATTGAACAAAGCGAATGGATTGAGGGATCTGTTTTGCTTGTTGTTCTTCAGCAAAAGGATTCTTTGCATTTTTTAAGATTAAATAGTTATACCAATTTTGATGTGTACCATAATGATGATTAGTTAATGTAGTGTTTGGAAAAAGTGCATAAAGCAAGTTTAATTGGTCATTTGCTATAACTTCTTTTTTTATTCCAACCGTTGTTTGATATGAATCAATTGTAAACCAGAAATAGTCATCACTTTTAATTGTTGAATTAGATACAATAACGTTCTTACTTCCGAATAAGCGATTTAAATTATCAATCATTTTGTAACCTCACTCATTGTTTCCTATATTTTACACCTTATCCTTACATAAAGAAAAGAACCGTGTTTTACGGCTCGAAATTAGTTAATTCATAAAAAAGAGAAACTAGGTTTTCAAGTCCTCTTAGTTTGATTTCTTCTTCATCAAAAACCATTGGTTTCGAGTTGGCTTCAAAAATATAATAATCATTATGTTTATCCCGGCCAATGTCCATTGAAAATTCGTAATATGGCCCAAAGTTGTTAGTCAGTGTTTTACCAATTTCATTTGCTAGTTTGTTAATGACATTTTGATTAACAGGAGGAGAGAGTTTGGTTACTGGCATAATTGAGCCACCTCTTGGTACATGCGTTGTGATTGCATTTAAATTTGCGACTCTTACCCCAATCCCAGATACAATATATTTCTCCTTTTTCTTATGAACAAGTACTCTTAAATCGTATTTTTGCCCATTATTTAAAGTAGATTGAATGTTTTTTTGAATAACAGTGTTATGAAGCATAGGACGCAATAAATTCCAAGCTTTCTCTAAAGAACAAATTTGTGATTGACCTTTTGAAGAATGTATTTCAATCTGATTTTCAGTTAAAAGGTTAAAACAAAAAACTCCTTTTCCTTGTGAAGCTTCATGGTGTTTTACATAAATAGATTTCCACGATACAAGATAATACAATAATTCTTCCTTAGAACTTATTGTAACGGTAGGGGGCAAGTATCTAGATAAGCTACGATTATTTGAGAGAAGTTCAACAAATTCCTTTTTTGAGCAAAATCCTTCATTAAAAAAAGGAATATTTAAAGATTTAATTAATCGTATGGTTTTTTTGTAGCTTGATAACTTTTCAAGTAGAGGGGAAGGAATTCGATTATAGATTAGGTCTGGAAAGGGGCATTGGATCTGGATCCATTTCTTTTGATTTGAGCAATAATAATGTGCATTCACACATTTGTATACAAAGCTTGACGGTGTAACAATAATAGGAATTCCGCCGCTTTTCATAATATAGTGACTTATCCTTTTAAACGTTTCGTAATTACCACTAAATGGCTGACGTTCTTCACCTGCTAAAATACCTACAATTGGCCCAAGGTGATTGCCATTCTTTTTTACAGAAAAAGTTAAATAGTCTTTTTTTGAATTAGGGCTACTTATCCTATTTATTGGTAATTTATTTTTACCTAAAATACATAGATCATTTGAATCATTGTGATACCAGCATGAGGATGGAATGTGATAAAAAACTGAGGTCATTTTAACACAACCTCAGTTAAATTTGTTTTCGCAAGATGAGTAGCATATTGTAAGAATAAATGCTTCATATGACTATCTATTTTTTTTAACTCAGGATGTGAAAAGATTGAACGCCCTGGTTTCGAATTCGCTTCAAATAACCATACTTTTTCATTTTGGTCAATTCCTAAATCAAATCCAATTTCTCCAATATGCCCTTCAATTTTTTCATCAAGTACTTTGCTGATTTGAAGAGCAGCATTTGATAGTTTGTTGCGGAAGTCTTCAGCCATCTGTTTTTCGAATAATTCATCAAGCATTTTTACTTCACCGCCATTATTTAAATGGGTAGTGGTACTTCCTTTTCCTGCGACTTTAGCTGCAATTGCAGTTACTTCCCATATTCCATTTCCATTTTTATTTGCATGTACTCTGAAATCAAGTGGCTTTTGTTTATGTCTAAGTAGTGAAATACCTTGTTGAATAATAAAATCTTCTAATCGATGACCTTTAAACACATGGCTAATTAAAGATTCTAAAGTAGAAAATTTTTTAAGTCTATTGGTACCATTCTCTCTATATCTGCAATAATAGCTTTCTTCTTCTCTAGAGTAACGGATAAGTGTGACTCTTGATCCTAAGCTCCCATTTTCAGGTTTCATATAGATATATTGAAAATCTGAAAGAAACTGTTCGATGTCATCAAAATTTTTAAATTTGACTGTCTTTGGTAAATAGTGTCTAACCTCACTAGATTGTGTTAACTGCAAATAAACATCCCATTTATTAAAAAATCCTGGGTTAAAACAAGGGATTTGATATTCAGACTGTAATCGTTGTTTTACAGATTTTACATGTTGGTGTTTCTCAGATTTTCGATTAGGAAGCCTATTATAAATAACTGTCGGAAATGGAACTGTGTAACGTACCCAACGCTCACTTGTGAAAAAATAACCATAAATCATTTCGGACTCCCAATCGATACAATGGGTTCCAAAAACAAAAATAAAATTATTATGATTTGAATTTGAAGCAATTAAATTGGCAAATAACATGCTTCGATCTCCAATAGGTCGTAGTAAACTTTCAGTAAAACCAGCTGTAAATATTCCGATTAACGGGGTAAGATAAATTGTATTTTCATGAATATAAGGTGAAATATTTCCACCAAATGGAATACAAAGCTGTTCAGCCAAACTAGTCGATATAGAGATTTCGTTTTGAATGGCACTCATTGAAACAAGTTGACATGGAAGTTTTTTTGATCCAAAAGAAATGTATTCAACAGTTTTAGTTGATGCAAATCCTTCTGGTACAAGTACAAGTCGATCTCCGCTCTGATGAGTTTGTAGCTGAAAAGTTTCTATCATTAGCTAATTTCACTTCTTTCATTTTTAGATTGAGTAAGTAGGTACTGGCAATATTTTATAGGAGCTGAATAAATAGTATCATGATTTGCTATATCCGTTTTTAGAACTACTTTTCTACCAGGTTTCGAATTAATATCTAAAATCCATACGGCCTGGTGCGTATCAATTCCTAAATCTAAACCAATTTCAAAGAGTGGAGGAAAATGCTTTTCAAGAGTGCTTGGAAGTGTTGATGATATCGTATCAATTTCGTCCTGCAAAACGAGTGCAGATTGTTGTGAATATTGTGTAATCCAATCGTCAAATGGAATGATTTGACTTCCTCCACTTAAATTAGATATAACGGAATCTTTTTGGCCTACTCGTATACCCTTGCCCGCAACATGCCATTTACCTTCTTCATTTTTTTGGAGAAGGACTCTTAAATCTTGTGGCATGTTTTGTTCAGTTGTTAAATGGAGGTATGGTTGATAAATGTAATTACGAGATTCTACAAGCGGATGTAGCCACTCAAAGAATTCCTCACGATTTTTAAAAGTTTGTTCATCAACTTCATTAAATTTTTGTGTAACTACTGTAATCGAATAAGCATTTAAAGTTACAAAGTAAATATTTATTCCTCGTGAGCCATTCATTGGTTTTAACACAAGCTTTCTAGTTTTTCGAAGCTCTTCAAAGAAAACGGCTAAGTGCAATAGTTTTTTTGTTTTAGGTAGATAAGGTTTTAAAGCATCATCTGATACAAGAGCCTGGTAAGTTTCCCATTTATTAGGAAGGCCATATCCAAGAAAAATTACATCTTTTCTATTTTTCAACCATTCTACAATTGGTCTTGCTTGTTTACTTTTTGTACTAGGTGAATAAAAACATCGATCATAAATAAATTCAGGTATTTCAAATGTCGTTTTCTCCCATTCATCTTTAGAAGGAATGTATTTCCAACCTAGAATGAGTTCTGTTGTTGGTTGAATATTAAATGGTGTAAACTGTACAAATTCGATTCCTTGTTTCGCTGCTACCTTTGCCATATATTGAACATATTCTCCTTCTTGTCGTTACTTTAAAGATAAATATCTTATTCTCATTTTCACTCAACACTCCTTAACTTATAGATATGATTGTACATAAGAAAAAATAGCCTTTGTCGATGGACGAATTTTATTTGACTGAAAATGCTCTCCTAAGTCTTTTGAAGGCTTCGAATTCATTTCAATTATCCATGGATTAAAGTGTTGATCTATAGCTAAATCAACACCAAATTCTACGAATAAGCCATCAAAGTTTGAGTCAATCCATTGACAACATTCAATCGCTAATTCGGATAATAGTTTCTTTAAATGATAAGCATCTTTTTTTGATAAATACGACTGAAGTAGAATTGTAACTTTTTCGATTTCTCCGCCCTTAGAAATGTTACTTACAAAATGATGTTGATGACTGATACGAGCAACGGATGAGGTAACTTCCCATTTGTTTTGTGGATTTTTATGACATAAGAAACGAAAATCTAACGGACGATTATTCGATAATAAAAGTGGTATACCTTGTTGGATAATGTATGTTTTTTTGTACAAGAGAGGGTTCAAATACCTTAATAGATTTTTTAGTGAGTTGAATTCTTTCTCTTTTTTTGAGTAGCCGTCTACTTCTTCAAGATAAAAATAGTTTTTTATTGTGCGTATTTTGATTATTCCTCGTCCTTGACTGCCATGTATTGGTTTTATAAAAATGGTCCCATACAATGCCAGAAACTTTTCGATTTGACTATCATCTACATATTTTTCAGTATATGGAATATAGGGTTTTAAATAGGGAGAATCTATAAAGCTTTGAAAAACTTCAACCTTGTTTAAAAAGCGCTCATTAAATAAAGGGATATCAATTTGTTTACATTGAGAAGTAATGTTCCGAAATTCTTTTGTAGCTTCATTTTTTCTTAAATGAATACGGTTATGAATAACTGTAGGGGGAGGTACATCCAGTTTTTCGATTCGATCATTGACAAACTTGTATCCACTGAATTTATCAGCCTGAAAATCCTTAAGAGTAGACACATAAAAAACTACATCATTTTCATCACATAATTTAGCTAATTCTTTACAAAAATCCGTAATTGTACCAAAAGGAGAGGGCGCAGTCGGTTTGATTAAATCAGTCAATATTGCAAATGATTTCGTTTTTTTTATTGAATTATGTGTATGCATCATTTTCTCTCCAATCGTTTACAAGTCAAAATATCCTATGTGACAAATGCCCAGATGGTGATACATTTTCTTAATCTTTTTAGTTAGATCTTTTCTAAAGGATTGTTGCTTTTAGGTTTTGTAATTTAATAGACAGAAGTTGATTGGAACGGAAGGGTGCTCGACTCCTATGGGAGATGCGGGAAGGCTAAGACCCCACAGGAGCGAATGCGACGAGGAGGCTCAGCTCACGCCCCATGGAAAGCGAGCATCCTGGAGTGGAAATTAACTTACACATACTGAAATAGCAACAATGTAAATAAAAACAGGCTTTTTAAAAGATTGTTTTTTAGATATTGTCAAAGGAAACTGATAATAATTAACTTAATTGGGCTAGACATGGAAGATGTGAGACATTGTATGGATAAAAATAGTATGAACATAATGGATATTGTCTGACATATATTAAATTGTTTGATATAGTTAAAGAAATTAATTACTTAGGAGGATCTATACATGCCTACAAATATTCATGATATTGCCTATACTTTACAAAATGCTTTAAAAGAGCAACCTGAATTTAAAAGTTTACAATCACTTTATAAACAAGTACTTGCTGATCCAGTTGCGAAACCATTGTTTACTGAATTTCAAAATTTCCAAATGACACTTCAACAAAAAATGATGCAAGGGCAACAAATTACTCAACAAGAAAGTGCTCAAGCACAAGCACTATTTACGAAAGTATCTCAAAATCCACTTATTGCGCAATTAATGCAAACTGAACAACGCCTAAATACGCTAATTCAAGACTTAAATAAGATCATCATGAAGCCATTAGAGGATCTTTACTCTGGTATTACGCAATAATGTTGAAACATGAAACTTCTCTTTTATAGAGGAGTTTTTTTCATCCAAAAAGTCAAAAAGAGGAGGTCGATAAAATATGATTACAAATCAACAATTAGTAATAAATAATTTAGAAGAAAAATTAAAACAATTTACTCAAGCGGTTAATGGAGAATGTATAACGTATGATGATTTTACTCTATCGAATACAAAAATCTCTACAGACACATTTAATCTATTAGTACCAAAATCTCCAAATATCCGAAATCGAGTTGAATTTACACAAGGGATCAATAGTTTATTATTAAAGGGGTCTAAATATAGCACTTGGATTGATTCTCAATTTTTAATTAAAGACCGGGGAAAAATAACAAAAGAATATAAGTTAAATGAAGTAGAAGTTAATGTGATGATGAAACTTGAAAATACGCTTAATGTAGGTCAAATGAATTCTCAGCAGCTTATGATTAACTTGGTGAAAAATAAAGAAGAACTGATGAAATATAAAGAGGTTTTGAAGGTACACCAGAAAAAGATTCATTAGAAAGTTACTTTAATAAATTTTCACAAGCACAAATAGGTTTAGAAGTCCAACTGTTTGTTGGATACATAAATGAAAATATGCCTGTAACGACTGGCTTATTTATAGAAAGTAAAGATAGTTACGGTATATATGATGTGATGACAAATGAAGCATTCAGAGGTAAAGGATATGGTAGTGAAATGTTTCAATACCTACTAAATCAAACAAAGGATAAAGAAAAACCAGTTGTTTTACAAGCTTCAGAGGATGGTATAAATATCTATAAACGTTTTGGATTTATAGATGTAGGAGAAATGGTCGTATTTGAATAAGAGATGTTTTATTTAAACAAACAAGTTTTAGTTTAATTAAATTTAAGAACATTATTGTATTTCCTTGTAAATAAATTTATATAATTCATTTATTAGATCTTTCCCTGGTAAAACAAACATTTCTCCATTTCTTCGTTCTAAATGATTTGGGCATGTCATAAAGTTTAGTATCGGAGAATGTAGGCTGGAGGGATTCGGATGATATATAAATTACTTGCTATAAATATAGATGGAACGTTGTTGCAATCTAATGGTAAGTTAACGAAGGAGACAAGAGAAGCAATTGAATATGTACAAGAAAAAGGAATATATGTCACACTATTCACTAGTCGGAACTTTCAATCTGCAAAAAAACTAGCTAAAGTACTAAAGATTCCTTCATTACTCATTACGCATTCAGGAGCATTTATTTCTTCGACGTTAGATACTCCTATATTTGAAAATCGAATTGAGGAAGAGATAGCGTATGAGATCATAAAAAAATTAGAGAGATATGATTGTAATTTAAGAATTTCTCATGAACATTTTTCAATCGGAAATCGTAAAAAAATGCAATCAAATTTAGTAGCAAAAGCGGTATTATCAAACGCTGATCCTGTTTTTTATCCTATTCAATTTGTTGAGTCACTTTCACATAGTGTTTTAGAAAATTCAATCTCGCCATTGAAAATTGAGTGCTTTTTTTCAGATGAAGTCGAAAAAAATAAAGTTCGAACCTACATTGAAGAAAGATTTAAAACGGTAGAATGCTTATGTCATGAGGAGAAGCGGATTGAAATTGTAAGTAAAGGAGTATCAAAATTCAATGGTTTAAAAAAGTTGGGAGATGAACTAGGAATAAACTTCGATGAAATGGTGGTCATTGGAGATAGTTTTAGTGATCTTCCTTTAATAGAGCGTGTTGGACTTGGTGTTGCAATGGGGAATGCGCCAGTTGAAATAAAAAAAGCAGCAGATTGGGTTACTCGTTCCAACAATCAGAACGGTGTAGCCTACATGGTAGTTGAGCATTTCCGTAAACAATTTCCGCTGCCATTTTTAAGGCATCATTTGAACTTGGAAAAATAAAGAGTAATTTTGGCACTGAAAAATATTCAAAAAGTAAACTGACAATCATTTTTGTCAGTTTTTTTACTTTATTAACGAATTTTTATTGAATCATCGTATATATACAACGAAAGGGGGAGTTGAATATGGCACAAATCGCCTCTCAACAATTAACACTGCAATTAAAATTGATTGCAGGCAAAAACCAAGATGGGAAAGACATTTGCAAGGTAAAGTCATACAAAAACGTAAAGGTAGACACTAATCCGGACAAGCTGTTAGAAGTTGCAACTGGATTAGCATCTCTACAAGTAATGCCGCTTGATTCGATTAATATTGCAACAAGCGGTCAATTAGCTTAAATAATTTATAGGGGAGGATAAGCTATATGACACAAACATTAGAGTTAAAATTTTTAAATGCGAAGGAAAAGGTCGTAACGATTACAGTAGATAATCCGAAGATACCAGTAAATCCAGTATTAGTTAATCAAGTTATGGATAAGATTGTTTCAAATAATATTTTCTTAACATCAGGTGGTCCAATTGTAGCAAAACAGGGTGCCCGTCTAGTTGGTCGTGAAATAACAGAAATTACCTTATAGTTGGAAGAAGCCTTCTCATATTAGTATGAGAGGGTTTTTTTCTTTTCCAATTTTTTTAGATATAATTCATCATCATTGACCCTGATTAGACAATTTCCTATACTTATAGAAAGAATAGGAAAGAATTATGAAAAGGTTGTTTCAAAACTTTTGATTTGTGAATGAAATAACTTATTTTATTTTATATAGGTGATGAAATGAATATAAACGTACTAGGGCTAAGTGACGAGCGCTTTCAAAGGCCATTAGATTTATTATCTCAGTTATTTTTTGAAGAATGTAAAGTTAACCTCTTCGAAGATCAAACAGCAAATATAACGATTAACATGAACATTGACGAATCACAATGTTTAGTTAAAGGTTCATTGGTTGGTGGAGATGAATTTTCAGCCAACTATGACAAAAATGATGATCCAAAATTACATTTTAAAGCAATAAAAAAAGCGGTTAGCTATGTTTTCTTAAAATTATTACAAGTGAATACTGGGATTCAACAAAAATGGGGGATTCTAACTGGAATTCGTCCTACTAAGCTACTTCATAAAAAGTTAAAAAGTGGTATGTCGAGGGAAGCGGCTTTTAAAGAACTACAAGAAGACTATTTAATTCATGAAGAAAAAATTGCATTAATGCAAAATATCATTGATCGCCAATTGCACGTTATTCCTGATTTATACAATTTACAAAATGAAGTAAGCATTTATATTGGTATACCTTATTGTCCTACAAAGTGTGCTTATTGTACTTTCCCAGCATATGCGATTAATGGAAGACAAGGATCAGTTGATTCGTTTTTATATGGCCTTCATTATGAAATTGAACATGTTGGAGCATTTTTAAAAGAAAGAGGCATTAATATTACAACCATCTATTATGGTGGAGGTACACCAACAAGTATTACGGCTGAAGAGATGGATCTGTTATATGAAAAAATGTATAGTAGCTTCCCAAATATGAAAAATGTAAGGGAAATTACAGTTGAAGCAGGTAGGCCAGATACAATTACCCCAGAAAAACTAGAGGTATTAAAGAAGTGGAATATTGATCGAATTAGTATAAATCCACAGTCATACCATCAACAAACATTGAAGGCGATAGGGCGTCATCATACAGTAGAAGAAACAATTACGAAATTTCATTTAGCACGTGAAATGGGTATGAATAATATCAATATGGATCTAATTATTGGTTTACCAGGTGAGGGACTAAAAGAATTTAAACATACCTTGAATGAATCAGAAAAGTTAATGCCTGAATCATTAACAGTTCATACACTTTCGTTTAAGCGAGCTTCTGAAATGACACAGAACAAACAGAAATACAAAGTTGCTGACCGAAAAGAAGTTGAACAAATGATGAATGAAGCTACTGAATGGACTGCTAAACATAATTATCATCCATATTATTTATATCGCCAAAAAAATATTCTTGGTAACCTAGAAAACATTGGTTATTCTTTAGAGGGCCAAGATAGTCTTTATAATATTTTAATTATGGAAGAGGAACAAACAATTCTAGGGCTTGGATGTGGAGCTTCAAGTAAATTTGTACATCCTCAAACTGGACAAATTACTCGATTTGCTAATGCAAAGGACCCTAAGTCATATAACGATGGTTATGAGCATTATACACATGAAAAAATTAAGATTTTAGATACTCTTTTTCCAATGACGACTAGTTAATGCTAGTCGTTTTTTTCTGTCTAAGAAGGAATTTTCATATAAATTGCTTAATGTATTAATTGTGAAATAAAAATAAAGGGGGTAAAAGAAATGTCGGTTGTAAATTCTACAGAGCATGTAATCTTAAAAAAAGATGGACGAGTAGCAACAGTCGTATTTAATCGTCCTGAAGTATTAAATGCAATGAATGAAGATACGTTTAGAGAATTTAGTGCAAAACTTGATGACATTACAGCATCATCAGAAATTGATGTCGTTGTATTATGTGGAAATGGAAAAGGATTTTCAGCAGGCGGAGATATTAAATCGTTGTTAAGTAACACAGATGAAAGTATGTTTGGGCCAGTAATGGATAGCATATCTGAGTTAGTCTTAAAATTATATACTCTGCCAAAAATAGTGATTAGTGCAATTCATGGTCCAGCTGCTGGAATTGGATTTAGTTTAGCATTAGCAAGTGACTATGTTTGGGCACATGATTCAGCTGTGTTGGCAATGAACTTTATCGGAATCAGTTTAATCCCTGACGGTGGTGGCCACTTTTTCCTTGATAAACGCATAGGGGAAGTAAAGGCAAAGCAATTAATTTGGGAAGGAAAAAAGTTAACTGCTGAGGAAGCGAAAGATTTAGGATTAGTTGACGATGTATTAACAGGTGATTTTCAATCAACAATAAATGAAAGAATACATGCAATATTAAATAAACCTGTAAAAGCCATGATTCAAACAAAGAAAGTTTTCAATGCAGTTAATATTGAAAAATTAAAAACAGTACTTGAACAAGAAAAAATAGGACAAGCTGAGATGCGAAAATCACAAGACCACAAAGAAGGCGTCCAAGCATTCTTAGAAAAGCGAATTCCAAAATTCACTGGGAAGTAGAACGAAAAGCGTAAGCAACCCGTTAATCTCCGACAGACATTGGAGCAAATACCAAGAGAAGGGTGATTTTTCCCTTCACTTGGTATTTGTGAAATGGCCGAGGAGATGGTTGCTGAAGCTA
>Ga0187780_10002596_pt1 | contig 13549 bp, 8 predicted proteins | sample 1015_Q2_SP10_20__FD_132429 | JGI IMG/M metagenome (GOLD analysis project Ga0187780, IMG submission 132429) | Tropical peat soil microbial communities from peatlands in Department of Meta, Colombia - 1015_Q2_SP10_20_MG | ecosystem: Environmental > Terrestrial > Soil > Wetlands > Peat | place...
CGTTCCGCTCAGACTGGGAGTCACGGTGTAGGTGCCGTTGGAGAGGCCGGTGAAGGAGTAGTTCCCCGAGCTGTCGACGGGGACGAGGACGGTTCCGCTTGGGAAGACGAGAGTCAACACGGTGCCGTTCGCGAGAGAAGACGGACTCACATTGCCCGAGATGGTGAAAAAGGATTGGCATGCCAGGACTGCGAGGAGCGGGACGAGGAGAAGACGGGCGGTCGCACGGCTCCATGCGTGCACTCTTCCAGCTCGAAGACCCGAGTTCAGTCCGGACATACAGCTTCACCCTCGTCTTCGAAAGCGTTTTGCGAGCCGTTTCTGGTGGAAGCACTCGCCCCAGCACACCCCACTGCTGGAGACGGCGATCCCCCACAGTATACGCTGCTCCCCCCTCGGCGTGTGCGCGAAGTTGCCTTCGCACGCCTCCGCCTCACGACGATGAGCGCACATCGCGCCGCAACGTTTCAGGCCAAAACCGACAGGCTCTTGGGAACGCACACCCCAACCCCGCCCCTCTTGCTCCCCCAAAGAGCGCAATGCGCGAGGACACGCATTCTGTTGACCCAGCTAAAGACGAGGTACCGAGACGATGGGTTGACCTCGCGCCCCGAGTCCCTTGGGACCGGCCCCGGGTTGTGGACCAGACTCGGCAGACCTGAGCCGATCAAGTGACAGCCCCGGCAGAAGAACCGCGTGCGACGACCGGACGGGAAGCCTCGAATCGGGCGTGCCCTCGCTTGAGAACTGTCTGTTGCGGAAGAAGACCCGGGACCCGCAGACCCGGAAGGCGATCTTCCCCGAACGGAGCGTCGGGTTCAGGCACCCCCCCCGCACCCGGCCCGCTGACCTCCTCAGCTTTGGAGGAGCCTGAAATCTCTAGCATTTTCGGTTTCGGTGAGGCTCAGACCGCAGCTGGGAGGCGTTCTTGGGGAAATCGAAAATCTTCGACAGCGACGAATCGAATTCTCGTCTCGAGCGTATACCCAGTGTCGCTCTGCACATTTCCCAGGACATCTTTCAGGAGGCTCACATGCAAGGACTGAATCTGCTCGCACGGGTTGCCCATCGCACACTTTCGGCCACCGCCGTCCTTCTCCTTTCGACGGCGGCCGCACAAGCCGGGGGGACTGGGGCCTTCCTTCCTCGTCTGGTCGTCTCATCCACCATTCCCTCCGACGGCGACTTGAACCCGTACGGGCTCGCATTCATACCCGTCGGTTTCCCCGCAGGGGGCCCCCTAGTCCCTGGTGACATCCTGATCTCTAATTTCAACAACAGCAGCAATCAGCAGGGTACGGGCACCACGATCGTCAAGCTGACGCCCACAGGCACGATCGCGCCCTCCGTGCCGGCTGGGTCGAGCGGCAACGCAGTGACGTTCTTCTCGAGCGGCCTCAACGGCCTCACCACGGCGCTCGGCGTGCTTCAACGCGGCTTCGTCCTTGTGGGCAATCTTCCGACCACGGATGGAACGTTCAACACGATCTCGCAGGGCTCTCTCCAAGTCGTGGACCGCCACGGCAACCAGGTCGAGGCCCTAAACGATGCCACCTTCCTGGACAGCCCCTGGGATCTCACCATCAGCGACTATGGAGTGCTGGCGCAGGTCTTTGTCTCCAACGTGCTGAGCGGCACCGTCTCTCGTCTCGACGTAGCGGTTGGCAGCTCAGGTGTTACGGTGCTGAACAAGACGCAGATCGCGGTCGGCTACACCTTCATGCAAAACCAAGCGGCCCTCGTGCTGGGTCCCACGGGCCTCGCCTACGATCCGCAGGCGGACGTCCTCTACGTCGCGTCCACCGCCGACAACACGATCTTCGCCGTCGCCCACGCCGGCCGGGCCACAGCGCCGGTCAACCGGGGCACCCCGGTCTTCTCCGACGCGCACCTGCGCGGGCCCCTGGCACTCGTCTTCGCGCCGAATGGGGATCTACTGACCGCCAATGGCGATGCCGTGAACCAAGATCCGACCCACCCGAGTGAAATCGTTGAATTCACGAAGACCGGCAAGTTCGTGACAGAGTTCAATGTCGATGCCGGTCAGGGGGGAGCCTTCGGGATTGCGACGACTCCTGCTCCCTTGCACGGCTTCAACTTTGCCGCAGTTGACGACAATGCGAATGATATTTCTGTGTATGCCCTCCCCCTCGCGACGCAACCGTGATCCTGCACTAGGCGGAGGCGCTCAAGGAAGCATCGTACGGAGGGGAGTCTCCTCTCCGACTCCTCCTCGAAAGGTCAAGCATTCGGGCCTTCGCGAGAGCCGCACGCATGGGATGCGTCGTGGAGTCGCCCGCCCCCGGGAGAACTGGCGGGCGGGCGTTACTTTTCTTGGTAGAGCGTTTGCACGTAGCCGCGCAGCATCCGATCCGCGCTAAAGCGCGGGATCAGGCGACGCATCGATGTCTTCACCCGACTGAGCCAGCGCACCGGAAGTCCTTCGGCGTTCCGTTCGTAGAACAACGGAATGACCTCGTTGCTCAGCACATTGAAGAGCGCGGCCGCGTCGATGTCGTCCTGTGGCTCCGGATCCCCTGCACCCGACGCGATGGCCCACCCGCTCTCGCCGTCGTAGGCTTCGGCCCACCATCCGTCGATCACGCTCAGGTTGAGCCCTCCATTCACGGCGATCTTCATTCCGCTGGTCCCGCACGCCTCCTGCGGCGGCCGCGGCAGGTTCAGCCAAAGATCCACCCCGGCCACGAGGCAGGGAGCGAGAGTGAGGTCGTAGTCCTCCAGGAACACGGTCCGGCTTGCCACGTTGGGTGCGTGACGAAGCTCGAGGAGCCCGCGCAACGTTTCCTTGGCCTCGCGATCGGCGGGATGAGCCTTCCCGGCAATCAGGACCTGGATCGGTCGATCCCGGTCGGCGAGCAGCTGCAGTGCGCGGTCGAGCTGCCGGGTCAGAAGATGAAGGCGTTTGTAGGTCGCGACGCGACGGCCGAAGCCGATGGTCAAGGCGCTGGGATCGAACACCCGGAGCGCCGATTCGACGTAGCTTGGCGGCTCGCCCCGCGCCAGGCGATCGGTAACGGACCGCTCGCGCGCCTCGTTCACGAGTCTTCCCCGCAGTTCGCGACGCACCTGCCACAACGCGGCGTCAGGGATCTGAGCAATCGCGTCCCACATCTGCAGATCGGACGTGCGCGCGCGCCAGTCCGCGGGGAGGAACTGATCCATAAGCGACTGCATTTCGGGCGCCATCCACGTGACGGTATGAATACCGTTCGTGACATGGCCGATCGGCACCTCGGTGCGTTCGAGCTCGGGCCACAAGCCTTGCCACATCCCGCGCGAGACTTCGCCGTGTCGTGCCGAGACCGCGATCGAGGTTCGGCTGATTCGCAGGGCAAGCGGGGTGATATTCACAGGCTCTTGCTCGTTGGTGGGATGAAATCGACCGAGCTCGTAGAACACGAGGTCCGGCAGGCGCAGTTCCCGGACGAGATCGCGAAGAACCGGCTCGACTTCGTCCTGTGTGTACCACTCGTTGCCCGCAGCCACGGGGGTGTGGGTGGTGAACACGGTGGTTCTGCGCACCGCTGCAAGCGCCTGTTCGAGGGTGGCCCCTTTTGCGAGGAACGCACTCATGCGCTCAAAACCACCGAGGGCTGCGTGTCCCTCGTTCAGGTGGAACACGCTCGGCTCGATTCCCATGGCGCGAAGCGCCCGTACCCCGCCGCATCCCAGAACGGCATACTGGGCGAGGCGGGTGTGTCGATCCCCGATATACAGCCGGCCCGTGATGAGGCGGTCGATCGGATGGTTGTCGGGACGGTCGGTGTCGAGCAAGAAGACCGGCACGCGTCCGAATTCGACGCGCCAGATCTGAATGTTCACGGTTCGGCCGCGTACACAAATCGACACCGTCACGGGGCGGCGCTCTGCGTCGCGCACAAGGGCTGCAGGCAGACGCTCGATCTCCGTCGACTTCCAGTACTCGACCTGCCAGCCCTGGGCGTCGATGCGCTGATGAAAGTAGCCCTGCCGATAGAAAAGGGTGATCGCCACGAAGGGCAGCGCGAGATCGGAGGCGGCCTTGACCACGTCGCCTGCGAGTACGCCGAGACCGCCGCCATACAGAGGCAGCGAGGAGTGGCCTCCGAATTCCGAGCAGAAGTAGGCGACGGGCTTTTCCGGGGAGGCCCGTCCCGCCAGCGGAGGGCGTCGGGTATCGGCGTCGAGCTCCGAGGCCACGCGCGCCACGCGTCCCACGAACTCTGGATCCCCTGCCAACTGTTGCAGTCGGTGGGGAGGGAGCGCCTCGATCAGCCAGCGCGGATTGAACCCGCTGCGTTTCCAGAGTGACGGATCCATCTCCTGGAAGAGCTCGGCTCCGCCCGCGGTCCAGGCCCAGCGGTAGTTGTAGGCAATGTGCGCGAGGGGCGAGATCCGCGGCGGCAGTCGTTCGACGAGATCGCCGATCGCACGCGCAATGTCCTGTGTTCCTGCTCCAGGCAGTTCTTGGTCGGGCATTCTCTTGCCTTCCGCGCGTTTCGCTCGCGTTCGTGATGATCGACGTTTCCGATGCGCTCCGTCAACGGAGGGTGGGACCCTGGCCCAGGCCGGGCGCCTCTCTGAGGTCCCGACCCGCTGAAGGGGCGCCGGGCCTAGGGCTAACGAGGGACCGGCCGGGGAAAGCGAATCGCCCGCCGGAACGCCTGGACGATGGGCAGCGCCTCGAGCCAGGGGGAGGCGTCGGCCCGGGCGGGATCGATCTCACTGATCCCTCCCGCGAAGCCTTCCGGGATCTGGCTGTACAGCCGAGGCGGGTCCTCCGTGTCGTCGAGGTAGTGATACTCGTACCCGGGGACGAAAAGGTCTTCGTCCGCGCACACATCCACGGTGCGCACGCCAAAGCTCGAAAGCTCGACGGTGAGTGCCTGGGGCGGCACGATCCAGACATGCCGCGGTGCGGCCACAAACTGGTACTGGATGCTCTGGTTGCTGGAGAGGATGCGGAACTTGCGGATCTTTCCGCCGTACAGGCGACTCCCGGAGTGGCTCACCTCGAGAATGCCGTGCCGAAAGTCGGGCTCATAGCCACGCGCAAAGCGCAGCGAGCTCGGGTCGTTCCGGCGCGCAAACCACGCGACGGATTCACCGCGATGAATCCGGTGGCGCGGGTCACGGGCGGCCTTCCGCCTCGGAGCTACGAAGTCCTGGTACGGCTCAATGCGATGGTCGGGCGCCCGGCGCAAGACGAGACCCAGCGCGCGCAGGTCGCGTCGCACGCGATCGACTTTGCGACTGATGAGATCCAACGCCGGTTGAAGCTCGAGGGGGAGATTCGTCGTTTCCTCCGCGCTATAGAGCGCCACCTCGCCGTTCTCGCGCACCGGCTTGAGATCGCCCTTGCCAATCCAGTTCTCGCGCTCCGACCGTGCGAAATGGCTGGCGGAGCGCCAGACCAAGGACGCGTCCTTGTAGAAGAAACGCGGAAAGATCTCCCTTCGCCGCACACCGCGGTCTCGTTCATTCCCGAGCAGCAGGTAGGCGATAAAAAATCGCGCGTCGTCGTCTTGGCGAAGGTCCGCGAGATAGAAGAGGGTGTCAAAGAGCCTGAGCTTGTGTCGCGGGGTGTAGCCCAACGAGCGCAGACGGGACGGATTGGCTCGGGCGCTCCCGGCAGGCCGGACTCGGGCGCCGGCATCGATGAGCGCCCCGAACTCTCGAGCGACCTGCACCTTGGTCAACGCACAGGGCTGGATCCCTGTCACGATTCGCGACTCGAGCACGCTCCCCCCCTCTTCGTGGTCTTGGCGACCACACGCACCCTTCCTCCGAAGCGTGCTCCTGAGAATGCAGGAGACCGCGCCTCAAAGCTCGCGGTCCGCGGCCGCAGGAGGTTCTCCCTCTCCAGGAAGCGCTGGGAAGCGAGCCAGGTTGCCGGGCCGTAGAGCCACGTGCCCTGCGCGTCACAGGGATGCGTCCAACGCCATCGTCTTCGAGAATCCGTCCTTACGTTTCCAGCGATTGCGCAGTCGAAGCGAGGAAGGCACTTCAACAAAAGGCCTCGTCCTTCACCTCGATCGTCCCGCGGTCCAGCCCGAGTCGTTTTCCCGCCAAGCGCTGCCGCACCTGGAGTAGGTCTCGTCGCGATCCGAAGGAGAATCGCTCCGGTTGCGTGCGGCCGGGGAAGCGACGCGAGAAGCGTCCCCGAAGTGCTCTTTCAGCGCCCCTTGGTAAGCCGGCGATAGGTCTTGAGGTGCCTCAGGGCGGCCGTGCGGCGCCCCATCTTTTCGAGGAGACACCCCAGGTTGTAGTGCGCGTCGGCACAGCTGGGGTCAGACGCCAGGGCTTGCTCGTAGGCCACGACCGCATCCGCGGAGCGGCCGAGGTCCTCGAGCGCGACACCGAGGTTGAAGGCCGCCGTCCCATCCTGCGGCTTCGTCGCAAGTGCCAGTCGGTAGTGGGCTTCTGCGGCGGCCGCGTGACCCGCCTCATGCAAGAGGCGGCCGAGATTCAAATGGGCCTCGGCGTGGCCGGGAGCGAGCTCAATGGCGCGTCGGTAGGCGTCCCGCGCCTCTTCCGGGGACGAGACCTCAAGCTCGCATCCGAGCTCGTACCACTCGTCCGCATCGGGTTCCGGATCGGCCCGGCGTGCCGATGCCGCAGCTTGGCGGGCGAGCGGCGCCGCCTTCCGGGCGAGCTCCGCGACTTCGAAATTGAAGAGCCCCTGTCCCGACTCGGGCAGCCAGCGCGCATCTCCGTCCGTCACCACCACGCGGTTTTCCTCCGCGCTGATCCGGACGCCGGTGAGGGAGCGCCCGCGCGGAAGCTGGTCCCGAAGCCCACGCAACGCCCGCCGTACCTTGCGCGGCTGGATGCGCGCGGCGACCAACTCTGCCGCCGTTCGCAGAAGGACGACATCTTGAAACGCGAAGCGGAACTCCCCGCGCCGGCCGCGTTCGGGGTGAAGAAAGCCCGCACGGACATAGGAGCGCACCTGCCTCACCGAAAGGCCGAGCATCTTTGCCACGTCGCGTGCGGTGTACCCACTCATCGCGCAACGACCGGAACTGTTCGGAGGGCCTCCGTCCCCGTCCTACTTCCGCGAGCCTTTGGCAGAGCTGTCGGCGCCCCGGCGCGGCGCACGCTTCGCAGGTTTGCGCTCTTTCTCGGCTTCCGATCCGGACGCGGGCGCAACCTTCGCGCCGGTCCGCTTCGCGGCGAGGCTCGCCTTCAGTGCCTCCATCAGGTCAATGATTTGCCCGCCCGGAGTTTCGCTCGGCGCAAGCGACACCTCTTGGCCGTCCACTTTACGCTGGATCTGCTCGAGGATGCGCTTGCGGACTTCGTCCTCGTACTTCTCCGGTTCGAAGCGTTCGTGGGAGATCTGCTCCACGAGCTTGGTCGCAAGGTCGAGCTCCCCTTGCCGAATCTTCGCTTCTCCGAGGGGAATCTCCGAGACCGGCCGGATCTCGTCGGCGTAGTGGAGCTGCTGCAGGACGAGGGCTCCCCGCACAGGGCGCACGAGGACAAGATATCCCTTGCCGCGGGCGGCGTACTTCGCGAGGGCACAGCGCCCGGTTTCCTCCATCGCCTGCGCGAGGAGGCCATAGGCCTTCTCTCCGCCCTTGTCGGGACCGAGGTAGTAGGCCTTGTCGAAGAAGATCGGATCCACCTTGTCGAGGGGTACGAACTCCGTGATCTCGACGGTCTGCGTCTGTTTTTCCTCGAGGGCTTCCAGTTCTTCGGGCGTGAAGGTCACGTAGCGATCTTTGGCAAACTCGTAGCCCTTCACCGTCTCGTCCCGCGGAACCACTTCGTTGTCCTTCGGGCAGAACAGTTGCTGCTTCAGGCGACTTCCGCACTTGCTGTGCAGCATGTGGAAGGAGACGGAGGCGGCGGATTGGGCGGCGGTGTAGAGCTTCACGGGAATGGAAACAAGCCCGAAGGATACGGTGGCCGATCCGATGGCGCGCGGAGCCATGATTCTTACGATATCCGTCCCAGGGAATGCCGGCCAGAAGACCGCCCGGAAGGGTCATCGGCGCACAGCACGACGAGCTGAAGCTCTACCGTGCCAAGCGCTCCGCGCAGCGTACCCCCGAGCCCTTTGGCGGGGGGCTCACCACACGGGTGGGATCGCACCTTTTTGTGGTTCAGAAGCACGCCGCACGCCGGCTGCACTGGGACCTACGACTCGAACTCGGGGGAGTCCTCAAGTCCTGGGCCGTCCCGAAGGGTCCCTCCCGCGATCCTGCAGAAAAGCGTCTTGCGGTCGCCGTGGAGGACCATCCCCTCGAGTACGCGGACTTCGAGGGCGTGATCCCGGAAGGCAACTACGGGGCCGGCCGCGTGATCGTGTGGGACATCGGACGCTGGGAACCAGTGGAGGACCCAGAGGAGGGGCTTCGAAGAGGCAAGCTCTTGTTCGATCTTCACGGCTACAAGCTGCGCGGCCGCTGGACCCTCGTCCGGACCAAAGCCAAGGGAGGTACACCCCAGAAGGAGTGGCTCCTGATCAAAAAGCCAGACTCCTTCTCGGCTGCAAACGGTGGGTCCGGATTTCCGCAAGAGTCGGTTCTTTCGGGCTTGACCCTCGACGAACTCGGGGAAGCGGGAGGGCGCGCCGCGGCCATCCGCGCCGAACTCGAGCGCTTGAAGGCTCCGCACCGACGCGTACACGCACGCGATGTCGGTCTCATGCTCGCGGAGACCGCCGCGCAGCCGTTTTCCGGCTGCGGCTGGCTGTTCGAGCTCAAGTACGACGGCTACCGCCTTCTCACCGAGCGCGACGGAGATCGCATCGAGCTGCGCTTCCGCGGAGGGCATGATGCGACCGTGCTCTTTCCGGAGCTGCGACGCGCACTGCTTGCGCTGCCCGTGGAGGCTTTCGTGCTGGACGGCGAGGTGGTGGTCCTGGATGAGCAGGGCCGGCCTCGCTTCCAGCGTCTTCAGGAGCGCCTGCAATTGCGGCGGCCGATGGAGATCGAACGGGGCCGGGTGGCTTTGCCCGCGACGCTCTTCGTCTTCGATCTGCTGGCCTGCGAGGGTTTTGACCTGCGCCCCCTCCCCCTTCTTCAGCGCAAGGATCTACTCCGCCGCCTGCTTCCCGCTTCGGGGCCGCTGCGCTTCGCGGACCACGTCGAGGAGCAGGGAGAGGCACTGTTCCGGGCCGCCCGCGATCTCGGGCTCGAAGGACTGGTCGCAAAGGCGACGGAGGCCCCTTACAAGGCCGGCCGCTCCAAGAACTGGCTCAAGCTTCGGGTCGAGCAAACCAGCGATTTTGCAATCGTGGGCTTTACCGAGCCTCGGGGCTCGCGTGCGGGCCTCGGGGCTCTGCATCTCGCCCAGCGCGAAGGAAGGGAGTGGGTCTATGCCGGCCGCGTCGGAACGGGCATCGACGATCGCCAGCTCCGCCAACTCCGTTTGAAGCTTGCGCCTACGATTCGAGGGGTTCCTCCCTGGGCCGGTCCCGCTCCCAAGGGCAAAGAACACGTCTGGGTGGAACCGAGTCTCGTGTGCGAAGTCCGCTTCAAGGAGCGGACGCGCGAGGGCCTCCTGCGTCAGCCCGCCTTCGTACGCGTGCGGGAGGACAAGACGCCCCTCGAGTGCGTTCGAGAGGTGCGGCGTGCACCCGAGGCTCCGGAGCCGCCCGAAGTGGTGGCTTCGCCGCAACGCACGGTGGCCTTCACAAATCTCGACAAGGTCTTCTGGCCCGAGGAGGGGTACACGAAAGGAGACCTCATCGACTTCTACCGCTCCGTCGCGCCGTGGATCCTGCCCTACCTTCGCGAGCGGCCGCTCGTCATGACCCGCTATCCGGATGGAATCCACGGGAAATCATTCTTCCAGAAGGACGCACCGGGATTTGCGCCCCCGTGGCTGCGCACGGAGCGCATCTGGAGCGAACACGCAGGGCGCGAGATCGACTACTTCGTGTGCGACGACGAGGCCTCCCTTCTGTATGTTGCAAATCTCGCGAGCATCCCCCTCCACATCTGGGCCAGTCGAGTCCCTTCCCTGGCACGACCCGACTGGTGCATCCTCGACCTCGACCCTAAGGGCGCGCCCTTCGCACACGTGGTCGAGCTTGCCCTGGCGATCCGCGCGCTGTGCGGAGAGCTCGATCTTCCCGCGGGAGTGAAGACGAGCGGCGCCAGCGGACTGCACATCCTGATTCCCCTCGGCGGGCAATGCACCTTTGAACAGTCCCGCACTTTGGCAGAGCTTCTTGCCCGGGTGGTCGAGGGCGAGCATCCGAAAATCGCGACGACCACACGCAGCCTGCCCGGTCGACATGGTCGTGTGTATCTCGATTTCCTTCAGAACGGCCATGGCCGTCTCCTCGTCGCCCCGCTGAGCGTACGGCCTCTGCCAGGGGCTCCGGTCTCCACCCCGCTGCACTGGAGGGAGGTGGGAGCGCAGCTCGACCCCCAGAAGTTCACGATCCGCAGTGTGCCAAGAAGGCTGCGTCGTCTTGAGAACGATCCGCTGCTCGCCGCATTGGAGCGTCACCCCGATCTCGAACGCGCACTTTCGCGCCTCGCCGAACGCGTTCAGCGAACGCGTCCTGCGCCACGGACGACTTCTCGGCGGGCTGGCCGAAGCACGAGCGCGAGGGGCGAGCGGGCTGCCCGTCGGCCCAAGCGCTAGGCCTCGCTCTTTCTTCGTAGAGCGGCGGGGAGGTTTCCCCGGAGAAGCGGTGCGGGACGCAAACCCTGCCCGATGTCGAGGCTCCGGCGTCGCCTCCTCGCCGAGAAAGATCCGACGGACGTTCGGACGTTCTGGAAGCGAGAGCGAAGAGCGCCGTCGGCGGAGCGGGAAGGAATCCCGTGTGCGGGGATTCGCATCCCCGCTCCGCCCAGGGCAGAGACGTCTCCGCTAGCGCCGATCGTCCTTCTCGTCCGCCGCCGGGGTGATCGTTCCGAACAACCCGTCGTGCTCGTCGTTCGGACCCGCCGCGAAGTAGAGCACGTCGGGGCTCGATCCGGCGCCACCTCCAAAGGTCAAGGTCCACAACCCATCAATCGTGATGGGGCGACCCTTGGCACCCTCGAGTTGATCGAGGAAGCGCCCTCGTGAATCGAAGACATTGATCCGTCCGTCCCCGAAGTTTCCGATCAGCACGTCCCCGCTGAACTGGCCGAAACCGTAGGACGAACGCGTGATCCCCCAAGGCGAATTCAGGGAGCCGCGTGTGGCGAAGCGGCGCAACAGATGTCCATCGGTGTCGAATACATCGACGAAGCCGTTGCCCGCTCCTTTGACGTCGTCATGCTTCGGTCCATCTTGCTTGGCGTAGGTGACGAAGAGGTCGCCATCGACGTTGCGGATCCCAAACGGCGCGAATCCTGCCGGGATGCCGGGATCGGCGAACGAGCCATCGAGCTTGGTCTGGGTGAAGGTCTGATCGTAGGCCTCGACGGTCCCCGCCCGGAAGTTGGTGGCGAAGATGAAGTTCCCCTTCGCATTCGTGCCGAAGGCAAGGCCCTTGTAGACCGCACCGTTGGCCGCATTGGGGACGGCTGAGTTGTCGACCACGAGGATGGCATGGGTCTTGTCCGTGAGCGCGAAGGCCCAAGCGGAGATCGTTCCATCCTCGGTATCGAAGATGAAGTTGCTGGGCAGCTTCGCGCCCGTCGCGGAATCCGTAACCGCAAAGCCGGCCGTCGGATTCCAGACCATCCCGGTCGGTGCAGCCTGGAAGCCTGCGGGGGAGCCCGTCGGACCCGGAATCACCACTGCAAACGGGATCTTCGTCCCCGGGAAATCCACGATCGTGCCGTTGCCCAGATAGAGTGTGGCAAGCCCCGCGTTGTTGTCGTTCACCCAGAACGGACTGCCGGGTGCGAAGGCCACCCCCCACGCATTCTGCAGGTTTGGATCCGTCGTCGGTGCCGCACCACTGATGTTCGATACGAGATTCTGCTGGATATACACCGTGTCTTTGTCATCGTCTGCGCGACTGGACATGGCGATCGGCAAGAGCGCCGCGCCAAAGACAAAGAAGGTGAGATACCCCCGGAGGAGGCTGTGGCTGAGATGTGTCATGAGCGGGTCCCCTTCGCTGCGAGCTCATGCCCGCGCGCGTGAATTTTCTCGAAGCGTCGTTCGCGCAGCAGGGACGAGGCGCCCCGGGAGCCGCGCAAGCCATGCCAACCAAGTCGGATCGAGAGACGCCGTACGGTGCATAGGCCGTCCCGGTCCTCTCCAGCGGATACGTCGTACGTCTGGTTGTGGGTACGCAGCGCGGCGGCCTCGCTCCGGCGCGCACCCATACCCGTTCGAGGGTCGGCACGGAACGGCGTTGGTGGTCGGGCCGCTCGGGTTGTCCTGGTCCTAATGACGGTTTGGTGAGATCCGGAGCGCCCGCAGCGGAACAGCCTGCCGGCGAGGCGCGTGGAGCGCACGTTCCGGTGCGTTCCTGGCGGGGAACCGGCCCCCGGGGAGCCCGTTGCCGCGGGGTACTCCGGCGGCTACACCCACGGCCGCGCGGCGCCCCTTGTGAGGACCCGCCGAGGGAGCAGTGGCGCAGCAGCGGTCGCCCGTGCGTTCCCTGCAGGCCGCCTGCGAGACTCGTCGCGGACCGGCATCGGGGCGAAGCGGACCGGGGCGAGTCGATCAACCCCGGCTCCTCGCCAAACGATAGAGTCTTTGCGTGGGCGTGCGGGCACGCTGAGGGGCAGCGGTGGAAAAAGAGGGCCGAGCTCCCCGCTCGATGTATGCCGGGATCCTCCTGTGCTCATTGGGCGTGCTGATGCAGGAAGTGCTGCTGACCCGCATTTTCTCCTTCACCATTTGGTACCACCTGGCCTACGTCACCATCAGCACGGCGCTCCTTGGCTTTGGGGCGGCCGGTTCGCTCCTGTCCGCGTTCCCGGGGCTCCTGCGCCGCGATCCCCGGACACTCGTTGCCCGATGCGCCGCGCTGAGCGGGATTGCACTCGTCGCAAGCCTGTTTGTGCTCGGGCGGATGCCGCTCTCTCCCGACCGTCTGCTCAGCGAACCGGGGGCATTCTTCCTGGGTCTCCTCGGCTACTACGGCGCGGTCCTCGTGCCGTTTCTGTTCGCTGGGATCGCTGTTGCCACGCCCCTGTCTGTATACCCCTCGCAGGTCCATCGTCTTTACGCGGCCGACCTCTTCGGTGCAGCCCTCGGCTGCGGAGCGGCGGTGGCTGCACTGACCTGGCTCGACGGCGCCGGAGCAGTTGCGGTCTGCGCAGCGCTGTTGATCGGTGCGGGAGCCGCCTACTCGCTGCCCCGGCGCACGGCCTTCCTGTACGGCGCTCTGGCGTGTGCCGTCCTGGTCTGCGCGCCGTTCGCACACCGTGTGCTGCAGTTTGTACCGACGGAGACGAAGGCCCTTGGCCTCTCGATGCGTCAACCCGGAACCACCATGCTGTTCACGAAATGGAGCCCTGTGAATCGTGTGGACCTCTATCGCGACGCTCACCCCCTGGCGAGTTTCTGGTCCTTCGTGGGTTTGAGCCACAACTATCGAGGCACCCCCCCCCCCACCCCCTCCCCACAGTACCCCCGTCCCAACCGGTCCCAAATGTATCCCCCTCCAGGCCCCCACTCCCCTGCAAACCCC